>Ga0209085_1000018_pt1 | contig 108737 bp, 97 predicted proteins | sample C_131016_EF_Meta_FD_187310 | JGI IMG/M metagenome (GOLD analysis project Ga0209085, IMG submission 187310) | Freshwater microbial communities from Lake Croche, Canada to study carbon cycling - C_131016_EF_MetaG (SPAdes) (version 2) | ecosystem: Environmental > Aquatic > Freshwater > Lake... | reverse complement strand
TGGAATGGTACTGCCTGGGTCAAGAGTATCGATGGCCTGTATCCGGGAGGCTCGTGGAGTCTGGTATTGTAAAAGCCGTGGGTGTATGGTTCTACTGCGGCCGTACTCGACGCTATCTCTATCTCTTGCGAAACGATGTCAAGTATCCGGACACCTGGGGTTTGGCCGGGGGCAAAGTAGAGGCTGGAGAAAACTTACTAGTGGCGGTGGAACGCGAGTGTGCGGAAGAACTGGGCAGTGTGCCCGACTACGAACGGCTGATACCCATAGAGAAATTCACATCGCCCGATGGTGCATTCGAATATCATACTTTTTGGTGCCGAGTGGACTATGAGTTTGTACCAGAACTAAATCACGAACACACAGGCTATGCCTGGATTGAATCAGGGCGTTGGCCAAGACCCTTGCATCCTGGACTTTGGAACACTGTAAACCTGGATGCTGTTCAGCAAAAGATTCAGCAGGTGGAACAGACTTTATAGTCTGCCAACCACAACTTCAATTGTGCCAACATCTGTCCCTAAGTAACTCTCTAGTGCTTTGCCAATAATCATTCCAGATCGATATTTTGTCTGATCTAATCGTTCAGCAACACCTGCCCGATTACTTGACACCACTTGATCACCTGCGGCAATTGGTCCAATCACTTGACATGGCACACGCCCAATCAAACCAACTTCCACAGTAAATTCAGATTGCAGTCCTGAATTCATCACGTGAGCAGGATTGGTAGATACTATGCCGGCGATTTTGGTATCGTGGCTGACTGTGCTTGTTGTGACTTCTTGTGAGCCACCAAATACCAGCACAGTACCTGGGGGATACTGTGCATCAGATCGGTAAACTTCAGCCAAGTCAGCGTAGAGTGCTGTGGTCGCTTGAGCAAACAGTCTGTTGAAGTAGTTGCTGGCATTGCCAATGTTGGCTGTGGCGTTGGCGGTACTGGTTTGAATATTGCCTGACACAATCAACACCCCACTACCCGCGGCTGCTGTACCAGTAATGGTTAAATTACCACCAGTGGTGATGTTTCCGCTGACGCTGGATAAACCAGTTGTAAAAATACCAGTCGATGACACAACAAATACGTTTGATGTACCACCAATTGAGATATTGGCATTACCACCTGATGCGCCAATGTTGGCTTCACTTGTGCCATTAAATATCTTACTGGCACTGAGACCTGACAATTGACTGCCGTTACCAATAAAGTAATTGCCAGTGATATTACCTGTGACGCTGGCCAAGCCGGTGGCTAACAAATTTCCACTATTGACATTACCAGAGACGCTGATACTTACAAACGAGTTGCCCAGTGATGTACTCACCGTCCAAGCAGTCAACGCTGTGCTGTAAGTATAGACTATACCATTTATGGTAGCCTGTTGCCCATTGATTGGTGACGTTGGAAATGCCATTATAGTCTCCCTACCACAACTTCAATTACACCAGGTTCGGTACTGGAGTAACTCTCTAATGCCTTGCCAATAATCACACCTGGTTGGTATTGTGACATGTCCAAGCGTTCGGCAACACCTGCGCGGTTGCTGGCGACCACACGATCACCTGCGACAATAGGTCCTATAACTTGACAAGGAACTCTTCCCACCAGAGCCACAGCCACAGTACAATCGGCATTTAATCCTGAGTTCATTATGTGTGCTGGATTGGTAGATACTACTCCTGCAATACGAACATCATGACTCACTGTACTCATAGTAACTTCTTGGGAGCCACCAAATACCAATACTGTGCCTGGAACATATTCCTGGTCTGCTGTATACATTTCTGCCAAGTCGGCATACAGTGCTGTGGTTGCTTGAGCAAACAGTCTGTTGAAATAGTTGCTGGCGTTGCCAATATTGGCAGTGGCATTGGCTGTACTGGTTTGAATGTTGCCCGAAACAATTAATACTCCACTACCTGCGGCAGCAGTACCAGTGATAACCACGTTAGCGGCTGTTACGTTGCCAGTCACTGATACCACAGCCCCCAAATGACTTGTACCAGTCACAGTACCTGCGGCTGATATTAAACCACCTGTCAACAAGTTGCCACCAGTGATGTTAGCAGCCGAGGTAATAGTTGATGTAGCAGATATCAGGCCACCTGTCAACAAGTTGCCACCAGTGATGTTACCACTTGCTGAAATTAAACCAGTTACATATTCGCCGGTGGTGGCAAACACTGCCACGTTTGCAGTTCCACCAATACCAACTGTGACGTTGCCGCCTGAACTTACTACGTTGACATTTGATGTGCCACTAGAAATACTTGTTCCGCCGCCGCCACCTGCTATACCAGTCAATTGAGAACCATTACCAATAAAGTAGTTGCCGGTAATGTTACCAACAGCACTGACCGTTCCACTCACTGTTAGATTGGCAAATGATGTGGGAGGACTTTGATCAACCCACTGGTTACCAGTTCCATCGTTTATGTACAAATACAGTTTAGCGGCATAGGAATCGTACCAAGCATCGCCTGGTACTGCGCCTGACGGTGCTGTGTTGGCCTGCGTGGTCCATTTGTATACTCTTACACCGCCAGATATCACGTTGCCGCCTGTGATATTACCAGTTGCACTTACAATACCTGTGACTAAAACACCTGTAGTTGCCACAACCACAACGTTTGATGTGCCACCAATTGTGATGTTGGCATTACCGCCTGATGCACCAATGTTGGCTTCACTTGTGCCATTGACAATTTTGGTAGGTGTTCCTGTGGCAATACCAGTTAGTTGTGAACCATTACCAATAAAATAGTTGCCAGCGATATTACCAGTGGCACTAACAACACCACCAGTTAGATAATTTCCTGCTGTACTATTGCCTGTACTGGAAATCAATCCACCTGTTAAGATATTACCACCAGTTACGTTGGCTGTGACTGCTAAACTTCCCAGTGTACCAACACTTGTGATGTTGGTTTGTGAGGCAGTGGTCAATGTACCTGCGATACTTGTACCTGACAGGTTACCACCAGTGATGTTACCAGTTGCAGAAATCAATCCGCCTGTTAATAAATTACCACCAGTAATATTACCACTAGCACTTATTAAACCTGTAACATATTCACCTGTAGTAGCAAACACTGCTATGTTTGATGTACCACCTATACCTACACTAACGTTACCGCCAGAACTCACAACATTCACGTTTGATGTACCACTGACAATCTGTGTAGGTGTTCCGGTAGCAATACCAGTTAACTGTGATCCGTTACCAATAAAGAAGTTGCCGGTAATGTTAGCAGTGGCTGAAATTAATCCACCAGTTAAGATATTGCCACCGGTTACGTTGGCCGTTACTGATACCACAGCACCCAAATGACTTGTGCCAGTGACTGTACCAGTTGCAGATATTAATCCGCCTGTCAGGATGTTACCACCTGTGATATTAGCAACTACCGATGCACCAGTTGAATCAATTTTTACTCGTTCAACTAATCCATTAGTGCCAATGCTACCAGGAGTTTTTGTTTGAAGACTGAGATAGGCCGAATAGTTACCATCATCAATTCCGGCTATTCTGGCTTCTGCGTTGGCTGCGGCAACTGAAATTTGATAAGTGTAGAAATCAATTGCTGATCCAGCACCAGCGCCGCCACCTGTGTTAATTAAATTTAACTGAACTTTTGTGGCCGCTGCCAAACTGTTGTTGAGATTTAATGGGGCAACAGTATACCATGTTGGCTGTGCTGGAATAGAGCCAAAGAAAACATTACCTATAAAAGTAGATATGTTAGCCGATCCTGGAATTGTTATATTGCCACCAGTAATGTTACCAGTTGCCGAGATCAATCCACCAGTTAGTAAGTTACCACCCGTTACGTTGGCTGTCACTGCCAGGCTGCTCAAAGTACCAACTGAAGTGATGTTGGTTTGTGCGGCTGTGGTCAATGTACCTGCAATACTTGTGCCTGACAGGTTACCACCAGTAATATTACCAGTTGCAGAGATCAACCCTGCTGTCAGCATATTACCGCTGGTCACGTTACCACTGGCTGATATCAATCCATTATTTAAAATGTTACCGCCTGTGATGTTGGCAGTGACTGACACAACTGAACCCAAATAACTTGTGCCAGTTATGGTGCCAGCGGCACTGACTAATCCACCTGTCAAGATATTGCCACCAGTTACGTTGCCTGTACCACTTGCAACGCCAGATCCAAACAACAAGTTACCACCAGTTATGTTACCTGTGGTTGATACTGGATTTGATCCCAAAGCAGCCAAGTTGGCCACAACATTGGCATTGCCATATGTTCCAGTAATACCAGTCAGTTGTGAACCATTACCAATAAACACATTACCAGCAATATTCCCAGCGGCACTTATCAGGCCACCAGTTAAGATGTTACCACCAGTGACGTTGCCACTAACACTTACCACAGCACCTGTATGACTGGCCACGTTCACAATCGTGGTGAACATGCCGTTATTGGCTGTGACGTTGCCAGTAACCGATACAATTCCACCAGTGAAACTAGCAGTGTTTACTATGTTGATGAATATTCCGTTGTTGGCGATCACGTTGGCAGTAGCACTAATCAATCCACCTGTCAGGATGTTACCGCCAGTTACGTTGCCTGTTGCAGTGATCAGGCCACCTGTTGTTATGTTACCGCCAATCACGTTGGCCACAGCCGAAAGAAATCCGCCAAAGATATTGTTACCACTGATGTTACCTGCGGCACTTATCAAACCGCCAGTTAAGACATTACCACCTGTGATATTTGCCGCTGACGTAATAGTTGATGTGGCTGATATCAATCCACCAGTTAGTAAATTACCACCGGTTACGTTGCCCACAGCACTGGCTGTGGTTGCAATCTGTGTGGCATTGAGATAGGCTGTACCCCAATAGTTGCTGGTGCCACCAAGAGCCAATGTGGCATTGGCCGCGGGTGTGACAGCAATATTACTTTGCCAACTTGTGGTAGCGTTGTTGTATCTCCAGGTGGCCAAGTTGTTGTTACCAACGTCTATACCAGCATTGTTCAGTGCGGCACCTGTGTTTTGATTGTTACCAACAGTGATGTTGAGATCATTGGTGGTAATTGTGTTTGAATTGATGGTTGTGGTATTGCCGTAAACTGTTAGGTTACCATAGATAATAGCATCGCCTGTGTTGCCGGTACCAATTGATAAGGATCCGCCTGTGACAGCACCCACTGCCGAAACTTGCCCACCTGTTAGGATGTTACCACCTGTGATATTGGCTGTGACTGAAACAACTGAACCCAGATGACTTGTACCAGTTATGGTACTTGCGGCACTGATCAATCCAGCAGTTAAGATGTTACCACCTGTGATATTGGCCGCACTGGTGATTGTACTTGTAGCACTGATCAGGCCTGCAGTCAACAAGTTACCACCAGTTACGTTGCCACTTACTGATACTACAGCACCTGTATGGCTTGCCACGTTTACAATGTTGGTGAACATGCCATTGTTGGCAGTGACATTGCCTGTAACAGAAACAAGGCCTCCGGTGAAACTGGCCACGTTCACAATATTGGTAAACATGCCGTTATTGGCCGTTACATTGGCCGCGGCAGATACTAATCCACCTGTTAATATGTTGCCACCGGTTACGTTACCACTTGCTGTGACAACTGAACCAATTAAAGTTGATCCAGTGACAGTTGATGTAGCACTAATAAGTCCACCTGTTAGTAAGTTACCACCGGTTACGTTAGCGGTAACGGCCAATGAGCCCAGTGTTCCAACGCTGGTGATATTGGTTTGTGAGGCTGTGGTCAGTGTGCCTGCAATATTGGTACCTGATAAATTGCCACCGGTGATGTTGCCAGTGGCACTTATTGCTCCGCCAGAGTTTATGCCACCTGATGAAATGTTGCCGGCGCTGAGATTGGCCAGCGTGGTTACTCCACTCACACTGAGTGTGCCAGTGACACTGACCAATCCGGCGGTTAAAATGTTACCGCCAGTGACATTGCCTGCCGAAGTAATATTACCACTGGCACTTATAACACCTGTTACATATTCGCCCGTGGTGGCATAAACAATTACGTTAGATGTGCCGCCTACATTGACTCTGATGTTGCCACCCGAACTTGCAACAGAGACGTTGGATGTACCATTAGCGATTAAAGTTGGTGTTCCAGTGGCGATACCTGTCAGTAACGAACCGTTACCAATAAAGTAGTTGCCTGTTGAAATGTTGCCAGCGGCGCTGAGTGCGCCGTTGACTGCGATGGTGTTGGCCGTGATGATGTTGGCCGTTGAGAGGATGCGGGTCCAGGAGTTGCTAACGTTCGAATACTGATACGAAACGTTGTTAACAACTACCGTTTGCCCGTTCGTCGGCGACGTTGGAAAGGCCATTCGCTATCCTTTTAATGCTTGCCAATCACGATTTCAATTGTGCCTTTGTCGCCGTCGAAGTCTTCTAGTGATTTACCAATTATAGTACCTACTTTTGGACTTGCAATTGTAACTGCTCTGGCTGTGCCGTCTCCAGCACTGACCATCAAATCACCCTTGCGTACTGTACCTGTTACCTTGACTGGTACACGACCAATCAGGGCAACTGTGACCACATGTTCACCAACAACTCCTGCGTTCATCAAATGAGCCGGATTAGTTGAAACCACACCAGCAACCCGCTTGCTGGAATCTACAGTACTTATGGTGACTTCTTGAGTACCACCAAAATCCAAAACTGTGCCTGGTGCATAGTCAGCATCGCTCACATAATTTTCTGCCAAGTCAGCATACAGTGCTGTGGTTGCCTGAGCAAACAATTGGTTAAAATACTTACTAGAACTACCAATGTTACCAACTGCATTACCTGCACCGTTCACAATGGCTGTTGCGGCTGCTCCAGAATTGACTGTGAGTACGCCTGCTGTGGTCAAATTGCCACCAGTAATGTTACCGCTTGCACTGATTAATCCAGTTACATATTCGCCTGTTGTGGCCCAAACAACTACGTTTGATGTTCCACCAATAGTGAGGTTGGCATTACCACCGGATGTTTGAATTTGTAGGCTAGTTGTACCATTGTAGATAGCATCGCCAACAATGTTACCAGTCAAACTTGCGTTGCCAGATACACTCAAGTCACCTGTGATTGCCACAGCACCTGAACTGATCACCATCACATTTGATGTTCCACCAACTGAGGCTGCAATATTACCACCGGAACTCACAACAGTCACGTTTGATGTACCGTTGTTGATGTTGCTTACACTTGTGATAATACCGCTTAGTGTAGCACCGTTACCATAGTAATTTACAGCGTATACGTTGCGAACTTGTTGTGAACTACTGCCCAGGTCATATGTGGCATTGGCATTGAGCAACATACTGCCCGAGATCGCCACGTTTGCCACAACGCCGCCGGCAAATGCAGGACTTGTTATGTCAACCCAGTATTGGCTTGTACCGTCGCTGAGGTATTCATACAACACATCAGTTGAAGTATTGTACCACTGCCATCCATTGGCTGGGCCACTTGGAGGTGTGGTATTTGCTGTGTAGTTCACGCCTAGTGTGATTGGAGCACCGTTGGCATAGTAGAAGTTGTTGGTCAACAAATTACCAGTAGCAACATTGCCCGAGGTACTGATCAAACCAACTGTGGTAATATTTCCACCGTTGATATTGCCAGTAGCAGTAATCAATCCAGCAGTTGAGATATTGCCATGGATAGCGTTGCCCGTACTTGACATCAAACCACCTGTCAAGATGTTGGCACCTGTAATGTTGCCGCCTGCACTTGCTGTGCCACCTGTGGCCAAGTTGCCACCTGTGATTGTGGCAGTTGCTGATATTAGGCCACCTGTTAAGATGTTGCCACCAGTGATATTGGCTGCACTAGTGATGGTTGACGTTGCGGATATCAATCCACCTGTCAATATGTTGCCACCTGTCACGTTGCCAGTTGCTGTTACCAGACCAGCAGTTGATACATTACCACCATACACATTACCAGTTGCTGTCACAACTGAACCAATTAATGTTGAACCTTGGACAGTACCAGTTGCTGATACTAAACCACCTGTCAAAATGTTGGCACCAGTGATATTAGCACCAGAAGTGATTGTCGATGTGGCCGATATCAGGCCACCTGTCAGCAAGTTACCACCAGTGATATTGGCCGTTGCTGTGATCAGGCCGCCTGTTGATAAGTTGCCACCATATACGTTACCGGTTGCTGTGATCACTGCGCCGATCAGGGTCGAACCTTGTACAGTACCTGTAGCACTTACTAAACCACCTGTGGTCAAATTACCACCAGTCACGTTGGCAGTAGCACTTACTAAACCACCTGTCAATACGTTACCACCTGTTACATTACCACTCACACTCAACAAACCGTTGATGTATTCACCTGTGGTAGCAAACACTGCCACGTTTGACGTACCGCCTACACTGACTGCCACGTTGGCATTGGCTGCGTAGATACTTACGTTTGATGTGCCGTTGTTGATGTTGGCCACACTTGTGATCACGCCACTCAAGAACGCACCATTGCCCAAAATGTAATTACCAGTTACGTTGCCAGTTGCACTTACCAGTCCAGCAGTTAAGACATTGCCACCAGTGATATTGGCAGTTGCAGATATCAATCCACCTGTAAGCAAGTTGCCACCTGCGATGTTGGCCACTGATGTGATGTTACCTGTTGCTGACACTTGACCACCAGTGACCAAATTGCCACCAGTGATGGTACCAGTTGCTGTAACAACTGAACCAATCAATGTTGAACCTTGTACTGTGCTGGTCGCTGATACCAAACCACCTGTTAGGATGTTGGCACCTGTAATGTTACCACCAGCACTTGCTGTGCCACCTGTGGCCAAGTTGCCACCTGTGATTGTGGCAGTTGCTGAAATCAATCCGCCAGTGATCAAATTGCCACCTGTGACGTTGGCAGTGGCTGATACCAAGCCACCTGTCAGCAAGTTACCACCGGCAACGTTGGCAACTGAGGTAATATTGCCAGTTGCTGATACTATGCCACCTGTGACAATGTTGCCACCTGTGATTGTGCCTGTTGCTGTGATCACTCCACCTGTGGTCAAATTGCCACCTGTGACGTTGGCAGTGGCTGATACCAAGCCACCTGTCAGCAAGTTACCACCGGCAACGTTGGCAACTGATGTGATGTTACCTGTTGCCGACACCAATCCGCCAGTGATCAAATTGCCACCTGTGACGTTGGCAGTTGCTGACACTAGGCCACCTGTCAAGATGTTGGCGCCTTGAATATTTGAACCGGCACTTACTAAACCTGCTGTGAGCAAGTTCTGACCAGTTATGTTGGCTGCTGATGTGATTGTTGAAGTGGCACTTATCAATCCACCTGTCAACAAGTTACCACCAGAAATATTGGCAGTTGCCGTGATCAATCCACCTGTGGTCAAGTTGCCACCAGTCACGTTACCAGTTGCTGTGACCAAACCACCTGTTGATACATTGCCACCGTACACGTTGCCAGTTGCTGTTACAACAGTGCCAATTAGCGTTGAACCAGTTACTGTGCCAGTTGCTGACACTAATCCACCTGTAGTAATGTTTCCACCAGTAACGTTTCCGTTGGCACTGATCAAACCAGTTACAAGCAAGCCCGAAAGTGTAAACAATCCCACATTACTTGCACCGGCTACAGTGATACCAATGTTGCCGTTGACAGCAGCCGCAATGTTTGAAGTACCTGCTGTGATTGGGAAGCCTGCTGAAGTAGCAGTAACACCTGTCAGTGCTGAACCATTACCCACAAAGAACGAGCCTGCGGCTGCCACAATGTTGCCAGTTGCAGAAATCTGTCCGGCTGTTTGAATGTTGCCAGCAGTTAAGTTGCCAGTTGCAGTGATCAAACCACCTGTGGTCAAGTTACCACCAGTTACGTTGGCAGTTGCACTTACCAAACCGCCTGTGCGCAAGTTACCTGCGTCAACGTTGCCAGTTGTGTTTAAACTTGTACCAGTTGCCGCACCAATATTGGGTGTGGTCAAATTAGCAGAAGCCTTGACAATAATGTTACCAGTGCCGTCAAAGGCTGTGGTGTTGTTGTCAACCTTGGCCGAGAATACCGTGCCTGTCAGGCTCAAACCAGCCGCAGTGTTGGCCGAGTAAACTTGACTTGTACTGAAGGTACTGAATGCAATGTTTGAGGTACCAAATGTGATCACCCCGGGCGGTGCGCTCACAATGAACGCAGTGCCAGCGTTGACGTTACCGTTTGTGGTAAAGAAGTAGTCGTTGATACTGAACTGTTCTGTACTGTTGGCACCGTATTCGTCAGTGTCTGCGGATCGAGTAAGTGCAGTGGCGTTTGACCAAACATAAACACCGTTCTGCACCGCATTGGCTTGGTCTTTGACCAAGATGCGTGTACCTACTGTTTGAACGTTGGCAGTGTCGATCAAGTTGAACGATGTGGTAGTTGTCAGTGTTGCGCCAACGCCATTGGCCACGCCATTGGGTTGAGCATAAGTGATTGTACCACCTGTGGTTGCGGCCAGGGTTGTTGTGGTGGCTGCATAAACTGCCTGGTGATACTGAATGCCAGTTGAAGCAATAGTATCAACATAGTACTTGGAAGCCGCATCACCATCTTGAACTGGAGTTGCTAGGTTGTTGATCCAGGTGTTGGCACTTAATACAATGTTACCAGCAGGATTTAAGTTTAAATTACCTGTGCCTGTACTGATTGTTAGTGCGCCACTTGTGGGACGAATGTTACTGGTGTTTACGTTGCCAGCAATCACGTTGCCGGCTGTGCTGACTGTTGTTGTGGCAAAGATATTGTTGCCAAATATGTTGCCCGAGGCTGATACTATGCCACTTGTGTTGACGTTGCCACCAGCGATGTTGCCAGTTGCGGTGATCAAACCACCTGTGTTGACGTTGCCGCCTGTGACGTTGCCAGTTGCTGAAGCATAACCTGCAGTGGCCAAGTTGCCACCAGTGATTGTAGCAGTTGCAGAAATCAAACCACCTGTTAATACGTTACCGCCTGTGACATTACCGGTTGCTGTTACCAAGCCACCTGTAATCAAGTTTTGACCAGTGATGTTGGCTGCTGATGTAATTGTTGATGTGGCACTTATCAATCCACCTGTCAAAATGTTGCCGCCAGTGACATTGGCAGTGGCTGATACTTGTCCGCCTGTTAAGACATTAGCACCAGTGATGTTTGCACCAGCACTTACCAAACCAGCAGTAAGAATATTGCCGCCAGCCACATTGGCTGCACTAGAGATGTTACCGGTTGCTGTGATCTGACCGCCTGTGGTCAAGTTGCCACCAGTTACGTTACCAGTTACACTGGCAAGACCTGCTGTGAGCAAATTGCCACCAGTTACGTTGGCAGTGGCTGACACTTGGCCAGCAGTTAGGATGTTGCCACCTGTGATGTTGGCTGCGCTTGTGATAGTTGATGTGGCACTTATCAAGCCCACTGTGAGCAAGTTACCACCAGAAATGTTGGCAGTGGCAGTGATCAAACCGCCTGTTACGATATTGCCACCGGTTACGTTACCTGTAGCACTGGCATAGCCAGCAGTGGCCAAGTTGCCACCAGTGATTGTGGTTGCTGAATTAATTGTTCCTGTGGTGCTGATCAAACCACCTGTTAGAATATTACCACCAGTAATATTGCCACTTACACTCAACAGACCTGTAATGTATGTGCCAGTTGTGGCAAACACTGCCACATTTGATGTGCCACCAATACCAACTGTAGCATTACCACCCGAAGTGTTGATACTGACGTTACTGGTACCGTTAGTAATGTTGCTTACTGAAACAGCATTGGCGCTGATGTTGCTAATTTTACTACCATCACCAATAAAGTACGCTTGAGTAACAATGTTGCCAGTAGCCGAGATTGTGGTGCCTACTGTGAGTGCTCCGTTTACAGCAATTGTGTTGGCTGTGATAACGTTGGCAGTAGATAAAATTCTAGTCCATGAATTGGTTGCACTAGAATACTGGTATGATACCTGGTTAACTACTGTGATCTGTCCATTGGTTGGTGATACTGGAAATGACATTGGAACTCCTAAGTTTGGTCTTTTCTACTTATACTAGACTGGATCATCCAATCTTTGTCAAAAGTATTTATTTTTTTTTATAAATTCTGCTGTGTAGCCAGCCATTCTTCTCTGGTCATGGGCCGGGCCGCTGCCTGCTGTGCCAACCACTGTTCTGCCGTCATAGCGGGTGCTGTAGACGGGGTCACCACTGGATCGAACACCGGTGCAGGTGGTGCAGGCTGTGGTACTGGTGCATTTTGAACCTGTGCAGCCAGCCATTCTTCTCTGGTCATGGATCGGTTTGAAGTCTGTTGTGCCAACCACTGTTCTGCTGTCATAGTGGCTGCAGGTGTTGCTGGCTGTGGCTCTGGTTCTGGTGAATTTTGTAATTGTGCAGCCAACCACTGTTCTGCTGTCATGCTAGGAGTGGTTGTGCCCACTGGTTCAGGTGTTTTGGGAGGCGCAACTGGTTTTACAACTATACGAGCCTGGCGTTTTAGCCATTCTTCTCGAGTCATTGTAGGCGGTAGATATTTTTCTTTGACTGCACGTATTTGATCAGCCATGTAGGTCGGAAAAACACCAGCATGATACAAGGCGTCCAGTTGTTCTTCAATGCTAGGATATTCTCTAGCACGATTTCTTTGATATTCAGCACGATCATGTTCTGCCTGCAGACGCCGTTGTTCTTCCTGTATCTGATCAAAGGTCACCGGAGCCACTGTGGGGTTGACCCAGGTTATTTCTTGATTGTATATGCCCACACTGACTTCTGCGCCGGGTACTAGGCTTTGTATGGCTTGAATCATTGTGATCATGCTGTGATCTCCATGGCTATCAACCAGATGTTTGAACTGGTCAAGGTACTGGCCGAATTAGATACTCGCTGTTGCAGTTTGTAAGTTATTGGACTGGTAGTGGCTGGACTGTCTGTGTAACTGTAGGCCACTGTGCCTGACAGCCCGACTCCGCCAAAGGCTCCAAACAAGCCGCCAATGTTTTGAGTCTGTAGACTGGTAGTGGGACTACGAATCAACTGAGTGTCAGCATTGATATTGGTACCAGACACAGCACTGAATGCACTGGTGCCTGTGGCTATGACCACAATCTTGCTGGTGCTGTTGCTGGGAGTGATAGTGACCGAGGCTGATGAGATATCCACGTAACTGGTACTGTTGGTTATGCTACCACCCACGGCGGAACTCATCACCGTTTGTACCACAGCACCTGCAGGCATGCTGGCAGCAGGCAATCTACGAGCAGTGGTGATGTTTTGACTGCTGTCAATACTAAGTGCATTGGTGCCATTGGTCTGTAGGTTGATGGCTGACGCATTGGCCAGCACACTGGCTACCACTAGATCACTGACCACTTTTCCGGCTATGACATTGCCAGCAACACTGGTGTTGCCGCCCACTGTGACTGTTTGGAAAAAGCCTCTGTTGAAGTAACTGCCCGGACTGCCTACGTCATAGGTCACATTGGCTATGGGCAACAAACTGCCTGTAATGGCCACGTTAGCAATGATACCACTGGCAAAGGCTGGACTGGTAGTGTCTACCCAGTAGGTACTGACACCATCCGAAATAAATTCATACAGCACATCATTGTCTGTGTCCCACCATTGATCTGCTATGTTAGGGAATGGTGGCGGGGCTGTGTTGGCAGTGTAGGTTATGCCAGCAGGCACTGGCTGACCATTGGCATAGTAATAGTTGTCTGAAAGTATGCCACCAGTGGCAATATTGCCAGTCACACTGAGATTGCCCAGAGTGCCAATTGCAGTGGCCACCACGCCTGTCAACTGACTGCCATTACCAATGAAATAGTTGCCGGTAACATTGCCAGTTACACTGGCTTCACCAGTGATGTATGCACCTGTGTTGGCAAATGTTGCAACATTGCCTACACCTCTCACACCAATGTCAACATTGGCATTGGCACTGACCACAACATTGCTGTTGCCGTTGGTGATACTTGTGCCTGCATTGACTGTGATGCCCGTCAGTAATGCGCCATTACCAATAAAATAATTGCCTGCAACATTGCCGGTGGTACTGATCAGGCCAACTGAAATTACATTGCCCAGGAAATTCTTGGCCGTTACATTGCCAGCGGCTGATATGTTGGCATCAGCGTTGACATTGGCTGCTTGTAGGTTGCCAGTGGTAACATTGCCGCCTGTGATATTGCCTGTGGCAGTTATAATGCCTGTGGTTACAAAACTGTTGCCTTGTATTTGACCAGTGGCACTAACAATGTAAGCATCAACTGTGCCGCCAGGCGCAGAAAGATTGCCACCACGAATATTACCTGCCGCAGATATCTGACCACTGATCTGAATGTTACTGCCTGTGATGTTGCCCAGAGCCGAAACAGTTGTGACTGTGACTGTTGCACCAATCAAGTTGTTGCCGGTGACATTGCCCACAGCCGATATTGAACCACTGGAAGTGATGTTGGCAGCATTGAGTCTGTTAGTGTTGACGTTGCCGCCTGTGATAAATCCAGCGGCGGATATCAGGCCACCAGTGAGTATGTTGCCACCTGTGATGTTGGCAGTGGTTGTGACTGGGCCTGTTAAACTTGACAAGTTACCTGTGTATGTGGGCAAAAAGGCAGCCACATTGGCATTGCTATAATTTCCAACTGGCAAGTTTGTCAGTTGACTACCGTCACCGACAAAATATCCAGTGGTGATCACATTGCCTGTGGCGCTGACAGATCCTGGAGTTACTACATTACCAGCAGTGATATTTCCTGTGCGTACATTGCCACCAGTGATCAATCCAGCGGCCGAAATCAAGCCCGAAGTCAATAGATTGCCACCCGTGATGTTGGCAGTGGTTATTACAGGACCGGTTAGGCTAACCAAGTTGCCGGTGTATGTGGGCAAAAAGGCAGCCACATTGGCATTGCTGTAATTGAGATTGAGTCCTGTCAGCAGGCTACCATCACCGATAAAGTAGGAATTGGTAGTGATATTTCCTAATGCACTTATGGTTGTGCCTGTGGTGATATAGCCTGCGTTGAGTCTACCGGTGTTGATGTTGCCACCAGTGATGTTGCCAGTGGCAGAAATAGCGCCGCTGGTCAGTAAGTTTCCTGCCACAACATTGGCTGTGGTCACCACAGGACCAGTTAAACTGACCAAATTGCCGGTGTATGTGGGCAAGAAGGCTGCCACGTTGGCGTTGCTGTAGCCAATATTGATACCGGTTAGTAATGCACCGTTACCTAAAATATAGTTGCCTGAGATGTTACCTGTGGCACTGACTTCGCCTGCCACATACACGCCAGAGTTGGCAAATGTTGTCACATTACCAGTACCATTCACTGTGACATAGATATTGGAGCCTGATGAGGGTATGCTGATTGTGCTGTTGCCATTGACAACTTCACTGCCAGTACTGGCCACAATACCAGTCAGTTGACTGCCATTGCCAATGAAATAGTCGGCAGTGATGTTGCCAGCAGTTGTGATACCACCTGTGACGTCAATTCCGCCATCGCCCAGGTAAATGCTGTTAAAACGCAAACTGGGAGTTCCAATATCATAAACATTGTTTACCCTGGGAAACAGCGTGTTGTTGAGTTGTATGCGTCCAATGCCCGATGGGCTCAACACTAAGTTACTGTTGAGAACTGTGGTAGTAATGGTATTATTACCAATTCGAACATTGCTACCTACAGGCCCGGCTAGAAAAATCTGAGTAAAGTTGTCGTTGGTATAGGTAAACGCAGTTCGTAACGGATCACCTTGCCCATCATTGGGTACAGTGCCGGTGTCAATGATATACTGTGTCATAAAAATAGAGTCTCTGGGTGTATTTACCGAAACTTAGCAAACCTCAAACTGACCATAAAAAAATCCTCCCGTGGCGCAGGGCCACCTGGAGGATTGAATTAATCTACAAATTAACTTGTAACGTTGTCGATCTGTGCAATATACACAGAACCGTTGTTGCCTGGTGCGCTGTTGATCACGTCTGCACCACTCAATGTCACTGTGCCCACATTGCTAAAGAAGTTGGTCACATAGTAGTTTTCGTTGGAATAGATATTTTCACCATCATTGCCATTGTTATAGTTGCCATATGTCATGCCGTTCCAGTCACGCACCCACTTGTTAGTGATATAACTAGCATAGGTAGTGCTACCACCATTGAACGTGTAGCCCACACTCATAAAACCAGCAGTTGGTGTGGCTGAGTTTTGCAACACACAAGTGCCCACTGGATAAGCAGTTCCTGTGCCTGCGCCGCCTACCGAAGTTGCGGTGAAAACGTCACCCACTGCCACGGTAGTAGGAGCACCATAACTGGTCCAGGCAGTATTACCCAATGAGGCAATTTGGTATGCTTGACCTACAATAAAACTACCATCACTGGTTATGCTATCTAAGTTAGCAACCATAAACTTGTGTGCGCCTTTTTGTCGTAGAATTTGACTGTTACCGTAAGCAGTATTTGTGCCATCAGCCAGCAAGATATTGGCTTGAGTCAACACTTCTGGAAAAGTAGCACTGGGATTACTGGTGGCAGGTACACCGCCTACCACACCCAGGAACTGACTGTTAGTGAGTCCTGTACCGCTGCCAGCATCAGGATCAATCAAGTTGCCAAAGGATGTGAAGCCTGCATCTGTAAGCACGTTTTGATTGTAGGCGGTTACAGGTGGATTGCCTGTTACAGTGGATCCAGATCCAATGTTTGTTTTTTGTATTTTAAGTGATCTTCCCATTTGATTTCTCCTAGTAGAAGCCCAATGCGGGTTCTAGCCGCTACGCGGTGGGGTTAATCGCCGCATAAAACGCAGAATTGCGTTGACAAGTATTTATGTAAATCTAGTTTATTTTGCCCAGTGTGCCGGTGTTAGTAAATATCTTCATGAACACAAACGACTTGATTGCCAGCGGTAACCTGGCCAGAGAAAAACACCAACCCGATCAGGCCATTGCATTTTATGCACAGGCATTTGTGCAGGACCCTGAAAGTTCCGCTGCCTTCAACAACTATGGCAATGTATTGAGAGAGATGGGACACACCCGTCGTGCTGTGCCTTTCCTGGAGGCTGCACGAGCACTGGATCCTGCCAGTGTCACTGCTGAGTTCAATCTGGCCGTGGCCAATTTGATGCTGGGCAATTATGAACAGGGCTGGCGGCAGTACGAAAGTCGCTGGCGCTATGAGCACTTGTCGGGTACCAAACCCAACCTGCCTGCTCCCGAATGGTCTGGCGAGGACCTGCGTGGCAAAACTATTCTGGTCATTGGCGAACAAGGTCTTGGTGATCAAATTCAGTTTTTGCGATTTTGTGGTAACTTGCAAGATATGGGTGCCAAGATTCGCCTGCATGTGAGTCCAGGTATCAAGCCTTTGTTGATCAATACCCCCGACGCCATTGTGGGCATTACCTGCAACACAGAAGATCAAATTGGTCCTTTTGACTACTGGGTGGCCATGATGAGTCTGCCTCGAATCCTAAACATGCGACTGGAAAATGTTCAGCACTATCTGCAGTATGTACAGGTAGATGCGGAACGTGCGCGGGCCTGGGCTCAACGCCTGGGTATTCCCAAGAATCGCATGAGAATTGGTATTACCTGGTCTGGGCGCAGAGACTCCTGGATCAATCAACACAAAAGCATGCCGGTAGAGACCATGGCTGAGTTGGTTCGTAAATTTCCCGAACATCAATGGGTAAGCCTACAGGTGGATGCCAGTGACGAAGATACTGCTGTTATCCGGGCCGCAGGTGCCGAATGCTATCCAGGTACCATTAATGATTTTGCTGACACAGCCGCCCTGATGCATCACATGGATCTGGTAATATCGGTAGACACCGCAGCCGCACACCTAGCAGGTGCTATAGGTCGGCCTCTATGGATTCCACTCAATGCGTATGGTGCTTGCTGGCGCTGGATGCAGAATCGTGATGATTCTCCTTGGTATACCACTGCCCGATTGTTCCGTCAAGAAACCTACGGTGATTGGTCAGCCCCCCTGGCCCGGATGGAAAAGTTCTTGGGCTGGTTCAAGATCTAACGTAAATGTTTTTGTAGTTTGTTTATAGCAGGTTGTGCTAATTTTTTTACAAAACTCTTGCTGTTAATTAAATTTTGATTGTGTTCAATCATAGTGCGATGTTTTGCGTATAACTGTTCAATATCATCACGCTGGAATAATTCTACAATTTTATCACATTTGACTTCGGCTGGTTGAGAGGTATCATATTCTTTCCAAATTTCGATGCCAAGATTTTTCAGTGCCAGTGGCATATCTTGTATTCCATAGTTCACGACCAAACAACCTGATCTATAGGCTTTCCAAGTTTTTTCACTAGGCAAAACTTGTGTTCCGTAGCCCAAGGTTTCACCCGTGATATTAACACATGCTGTGTAAGCAGGATGCTGATTCAATGAGGGTAGATTGGCATTGGTACATGTCTGATCAGTGTCAATATATTCCAACTTGTTGCTCCAGGGCAAATCATTCAGCCAACTATCAGCATCAACTCTTATTCCTCTAGGCACTGTGTTTAAAAATTGTTCCCGACTGAAACAGTTAACAACCACAACATCATTGTGCTGTATCCAGGGTCGGATTTGTCTAAACAAATATATTCTATGGTACCTAGGTATGCCAGACAAAAAACTTATTCTATGAGTTTTTACTTGTCCTACTTGCATATTTTTTTGTAAATGTTGATTGATCAACCAAGACGGCCAGGGTGCAAGATTTGAGCGTGTGCTTTGCTCCTGTCTAATATCTGGATTAAACACAAAGAAAGTTTGAGGGTCTACGTGCTTCTCTAATTCACTGAGATAGGATTCAACATCGTAGGGGTTGCTGTCCAAACACAACACCGGCATGCGATTGGTTTCTGTCTGACACAGATGAATAAGTTCAGCATCATGTGCCACATCCATTTGATGGATTTTTAACATGGTGTCGGACACAAAGCACAAATGTTTGGACAATGTGCTTTGATCTACATAATCAAAATGATTTCTATGGCTGTGATCGTAAACAAAATTGGTACTCCAGTAATTTTCTAGCATGGTCTATTTAGCCATGAAAAAAGGCTCCGAAGAGCCTTTTTGTTTTTCCTTCCCATCTCATTGAGAATTTTTGTCACAAGGTATTTAGTCGGGCGCGGCATTGATCACCGTGCCGATTATACCACCCGACTGCTATGTCTCGTTCACAATGTGGGCAGTGTAGTTTTTGTCGTTTTTGGCCAGTTTGTTTGGCTATCCGGCGAGCGATTGACTCCGCACTCATCTTAGTTGGACTAATGGCTTTAGTAGCACGAATCTTTGCTTTTTGCTCTTCACTCATCGGAACACCTTTGTTTGCGGCAGGTTTACCTTTTTTAGCGGCACTTATATTTGCCGCACGTTCAGGTGTACAAGTACCGTACATCGGATTATTTTTCCCACTGTTTGCTAAAGAATTTTTTCTTTTGTGTTCTTCTGTTTGTACATAATTTTTTGATTTACCTTTTTGTGATTTACTTAGATTTTGTTTGTGTTGATCACTCTTAGGTTTTCCTTTGTGGTAGTCACTGATCTTTTTTCGGCTTTCTTTGGTGGGCACAATATAACCGGCAATGTTTTGATTAAGCCAACGCTCGTCTTCTAATACTCGGCAGCGACGTAATACTCGGGTTTCCCAGTTGCTTGCCTGTTCTTTGGTTTCAAATATTCTGCGTATTTCCACATCAAAACTATCTGCGCCGGTTTCATCAATCAACTGTTGTACACCATGACTACTGGTAAAATAATGTTTCCAAAGATCATCACACGGATTTACTTGGTTAGCAGAACGATATCCATAATAGACTTTGCTTGTAGGACGATGTTTTATTAGATAGGTGTATGGTTTCATATTGTTATTTAGTTTCTCACCGCAATTTCGCCTTGTAACAATAACATTTTTAGAAAGAAAAGTCAACAAAAAAGCACCCGAAGGTGCTTTTTTTGAGTTGCATTTGCGAACTGAGTAAATCTTAGGAGAAACTCAGATTCGAAACGGCTATCTCTCCCACATAATCGCCAGCATTGCCAAAAGACGATGCGGTGTTAGTGAGTTCGATAAACCCGTAGCGTGTCATGAATGACACAACTGGTTCAAAGGTTGTGGGATCCAACACAACACCACTTGACATCAAAGGAATGTATGGGCAGTAGAATGCTGGAGCGTCTGCTTCTGAAGAACCCTTGTAACCAACCAACACAGGAGTTGTGTCACTTGCATAAGAGTCAACGAACACACGCATTGCGCCGTTCAATGTACCAACAAACTTGGTGTTTGTAGGTGCTTCGAATGTACCTTCTGTAGTACGTGCAAAAGCAGAAGTAGTTGCAGATTGCAACACTGTCAAACTTGCTGAAGACACAACAGCGTAGTTACCTGCGCCACGACGTGTGCGTTGGGCGATCAAGTTAGCAACACGGTTGATCAAAACTGCCAATGCGGCATGCTCGTCACCAACGAATGTAGCAGTACCTGAAACAGTTGCTTGGTTGTATGTGTACTCAGTTGAAGCCAAACTACGGAGACTCAAAAGAATCTCTTGGTCGATTTCAGCAGTGATCTCTTGAGCCAAAGCGGCCATGATTTCGGCTTCTACGTCGATACCATGCATTGCTTGTGCGTCTTGAGCGGCTTCAAAAGTCCAACGTGCTTGCAACTTGCGAGTCTTGGCTTCAACAGCCTGCTTCAAGATTTGCACGGAAATTTGACGACCACCAGAACCTTCTAGAACTGATGTGTTAGCACCAGAGTAGATGTTCTGTGTTGGGTCAACAACACCAGCAGTAACGCTAGATGCTGAAGAATATGCTTGAGCAATCAAGAATGGGCTCAATGCTTCTTGACCGGCCGCAGTGCTGGTCTGCGCTGGACTGTTGTCAGTCATTGAGTTGGCATAACGCACACGTAATGTGTGGATTTGACCAACTGGGCCTGTCATTGGCTGAACGCCCACCAACTCGTTAGCAATAACTGTTGGCATCACACGACGGATCACTGGCAAAATCACGCGGTTCAATGTGGCAATGTTACCAGAGCCTGTTGAACCACCACTTGCGTTTTCCTTCAAGTACTTGCGAGTGTTTTCGAGGATAACACTCATGCTGTTGCGCTTGGAACCGTTCAAACCTTCAAGCAATGCTTCTTTGGTTTCGCCCCAGCGGCTTTCTAATAATTGTTCTGACATTTCTGTCTCCTTTTTCTTTGTTTAGAGGCCTGCCAGGCGCTTGATAGCAATAACGTTGCTGTTGTCTTCAACATTATCTTCTACGTGGCTTCGGGCAGTTTTATCACCAGTTACTTCCGACACATTTTCAACAATCACTTTGCGGCTACTTGTTGAACGGCCTTCGGCCAGTACGGCTGGTAGATACTTTTCAAATGCGGCATTCAGACGGGCTGTTTGTACGCTTTCGAGTAAATTACGCATTGTCTCACGCTTCTCTTCGTTGAGAGGTGCAAGCAAATCGTCCAGAGTGTTTTGACGCACATTGGATTCCTTGATAATACGTATTTCACGTTCTTTGGACTCAACCAGAGTTTTTGCTCTCTGTGTGAGTCGGATGGCTTCACTCAATTGATGATCTTTGTTGGCAATCATATCGTGCAGTTTACGAACTTCGGCTTTCTCATTGAGATGAGTAGCACCAAATTCGGCTGCGTATGCTTCAAAGATACGACGACCAAAATTGTTCTCGCGAGCAATTTGGATGTCTTCATGTAATTGTGTGAGTTCTGCCTTGAGGTGACGGCTAACAGCCTGGCTCATCTTCTCGGCACTTTCCTTGACGAAACGTGCTTTGAGACCTTCCAGTTGACCACGTGCTTCACGCACCAAACGAACCTTGGTTTCCACCACGTCACGTTTGTCTGTTGCAAATTCTTGAATTTCACGGGCCAATGCATGTACCACAAAGTTTTCCAGTTTACCCAGTCCTTCTGTGTGCATCTTGCGATCTCTGCGCAGTTCGCTAATTTCTTCTGCCAATTTTGTGACCATGAAACTGTTGAATTTAGTTGCATCTTCTTTGATCTTGACTTGGAACTTAACGCGGTCTTCGGCCAGCGCCTGCTTTTCAGCAGCCACGGCTTGAACTTCTGCGGCAAGACCTTCTGTTACCATTTTGTCTAAGGCTTCCACCATTACTGATTTGTCATGCTCATAGCGTTGCGCAAATTCCTCGCGGAGTTCTGCGCGAACTTGTTCACGTGCTTCAGTTAACTTGGCTTCCCAAGCCTCACTAATAGCACTGCGAGTTTCCTCGTTGATCAGTTCACTATCAAGCAATGGTTTAATAGCATCTAGCATGCTTTTACTCCTTATATTTTGAGATCTTTGATCAAACGAGTTACCTCGTTCTGCAAATATCTCTGTACCTTGCTGTCCTTGCCGGCATCTCTCGCCACTTCCATGACTCTATGTCCGTACTTCATGTTGAGAAGTCCTTCATAGATGGCCTTGGGATAAGCATGTGGGGCGCTGGGTTGAGCAACAACATCGACAGTGACAATTTCAAAGTCACTGACATGTCCGTTGCCGTCGTTCACGTTACCGGAACCACGGCTCGAAACTCCTAGTTTGACACCTGAGTCCAACATGGTCTTGACCAGTTGTCCCATTGGCGTTGGAATAATTCTCAACTTGCCATAACCGCAAGGGCCATCCATCCACATTTTGTCAATGGTATGACTCACGCGATCCAAGTTGATTTTGAGATCTTCTGGGTGATCTACTTCGCCCATCACGCTGTAGCCTTCTACCACTTGTTTGTTGATAGTGTCCACGGCCTTGGCAATTTCATGCACAGGATACACCCGTTCGTTGGCGTTTTTTACTCCGCCTTCGATACAGATGCCTTCCATGTACAAGTTCTTGCCATTGAAAGGGCCTTTGCCGTCAGGAGCATCTTCGACCAAGACGCGAATCTTGGCCTGATTAAAGTTCAAATGCTCTTGTAGGTATCTCATGACAGATTAGCCCTTGGGAAACGGTGTGCGTGTGTTTACACCTGCGGCTTGTGTGGTCACTGCCTTGGGTGCTGCCTTGGGACTTTGTGTGCCTTGAGCAGGTGAGTTACCTACTTTGCCAATCAAGTCCTTGGCAGTTGGAGCAGGACGACCTTGTGCTGTATCACCAGTCATTTTGACTGGTTGTGCCATTGCGCCACGTGCGCCTGAATTGGCAGCGATAGTAGACTTAGAGTTGGTACCAGGTGCTTCCTGTGTGGTAACTTTGGGGTGTACTTGCTTGAGGTTAATGGCTTCTTCCATTGGCATCATGCCTTCAGTTTCAAACTCGTCGTTTTGGACTTCGATGTCAGTCATGTCGGGTGTGTCGCCCATGTCTTTAGCATCACCACCGTCCATCATGGCTTCAAATTCGGCCATGAGTTCGTCTAATTTGTCTTCCAGGTCAACCACGCGATTTTCAAGTTCGCCGTCATCATGCATATCTTCAATGTCGTGAGTCATTTCATGGCCGGCTTTTTCAGCCTTGTCGTCAAACTCAACGTCGTCTTCGCCTTCGCTCATGCCTTGCTCTTCCATTTCCACATCGTCGATCATGTCTTGGGCTTGGCTGCCACCAAGGCTTTCGCTCATGTCTGTGTCAACTTCAGTGGGCTCTTCGCCCATGGCATTGTCTTCTTCGAGATCGTCTTTGGACTCGTCTTCATCCATGAGGTCTTCATAGATAGCGCGGCTCTTTTCCACAACGATTTGGTGGAAAAGTTCTTTTGCTTTGGCTTCTTCATCATTGATCACGTATTCGATCAATTGTTCAAAACGGTTTTTGCTCATTATGGCTCCTAAAGGGTATGTTGGGTAGTTCTGCCCTCATGGCAGATCTATACCTATATTTACTTAGAAGGCAAAAACTTAGCGGTTTATGGTGGGTTTTTTGTCAGAAATGACAGTTTTTTTACAGGGCAGGCTGTGCTGGCGGTGCATACTGTTTGCGGATTAGTTTGAGTTTTTCCGCATACTCATAGGTACGAGTATCCTGCATTCTGCGCAGTTTGTTCAACTGCTTGAGAGTGAGTTTGGTTTTACGCAATTGACCCAGGTGGGGCTGTGTGTTGTCGGCTGCAACATCTTGATAGCCTGCTGGCGCTCGGTCGTAAATTTCATTCAGGATCATAATTCAATATTTAGTTTCTTTATTGTTTTACAATTATCATAATGAAATCTATACATAATAGCACCTTTTCCCTGTTTGCCACAATGTGGACAAGTGTGGTAGGTAGAAAATATTTTAACACCAGCATGGGTTCCATTTGCTATTCGTTGAAACGCAGTATCTGATCGTTGTTTACAAATTTTTGCAAATTTGTCAGGATTGGTTTGTTTTAACTCTTCAAGTTTTTTACTACTAAAATGATGGGTTCCGTTTGCCGAAGCCACTTTCATTGGGTGATTCTCACCCAAAAAATTATGTGTTCTGTTTTCCATCCTAATTTTTGATGGGTGCGTTCCATTCGCTACTTTTTTAAGATTCTGTGCTGGTCCAGAAAATGGATGAGTCCCTTTAGCAACTCTAGCCAAACTGGATTTTCTTGCCATGTCAGAAATAGTAGCATGATCAATTTCCATGCGAATTGCTATTGCTTGACAGGCTCCCCAATCTTGCTGAGAATAATGAATATTGTAATGTTCTTGAATTGTAACTAATTTAAGATTACTAATATTGTTGTTGGTATGATTACCGTCAATGTGATGAATTTCGTAAGATCTTCCGGTTTCATCAGTTGGAATTTTACCATAATGATTTTTGTATATCTTACGATAATTGTTCATGCTGTATTTATAATCCCGCCGGTGCGGCCGCCGGTGCTTGAACGCCCGGTATAGTACCACCTACACCGCCTGCAGGTGCGGCTGGCAAGCCACCTTCTGCGGCAGGTGCCTGTAGATTGGCCATTTCTTCACCTGTGGCAATATCAGTTTCCATACCTGCTGGAGTAATACCAATTGAGCGTAGGTCCTGCCCTTGTGTGGTTTGCAGTTCAGGTCGGTCACGTTCTTCACGCCACATTGTTTCGTTTCTTTCAATTTCGTCCTTGCTGAGACCCAAGAAACGCTCTAGCATAAAACGTTTGCTCATGTAAGGCAACTGCTCCAGACTGGTAAAACTGCTGATACGTGCTGTGTCCATCTCAGCCTGACGATAACTGGCAAAGTTTTGTGGTGGGTTGAACTTGAGTTGGAACAGGCCAGCATCAATGTTGAAGCCTCTCCAGCGCAGGAACATCTTAAATTCATCATCAAGTTTCTGCATGATAAGTGCTTGCAGTCGCTCGCAATACTGGTTGAATCTATACTCTTGAATCAAGGCCGTACCCACTTTGCCGTCCTGCATGGTGCGCTCGGAGTCGTCAGGCGCAGTGGGCAAGTAACTTGACGGCACACGTAAACCACGAGCCATTTTGTTGTTGAAGTACTTTAAATCGTCGATTTCGCCTAGATTTTGACCGCCCGGTAATACATCTACACTAGAGCCACGTCCATCAGCACCTGTGGGGAAAAAGAAGTCTTCGTTGATACTCAATGGATTGTAACTTGAATCCATGATGTTGCCACCACCGCCACCGTATGTGGGTATTCTGCGTTGGTGCATTTCATTTTTCACACGTTCCACAAATTGCATGGCCAGGTGTGATGGCATGTTGCCCACGTCAATCTTGAACACTCTGCGCTCAGGAGCACGTTGCACACGATAGATTAGTAACGCATCTTCCAGCAGTTCTTTCTGCTTGAATACTTTGAAAATGTTTTCCAGGATTGACTTGCCAAAGGGCCAAAACGTGTCTAAGCCTTCATTCATGGAAAGATGCACCACGTGTTTGGCATCAATACAGGTCTCGTTCACAGCACGGCTAAATCTACTGGTTCCTGTCATGGCAGTGTTGGGCATGGTATAGCCCGAACCCTGCTGATAACCACCACCTGTGGGCGGATTAACCATGAAATCTGTGGTGGTCTTGGCTGCCACTGTCAAGTTTTGAAAGTTGGGATTGATATCTCTAATGATGTACTGCTCAGGACGCTTGCCTTCCGATTCGTTTACAATTACTCGGCTGACTTTTGACATGTCTACCCAGTACATTTCAAATGTTTCTGGATCACGCACAAAGATTTGATCACCGTACTTGATGGTGTTACGGAACAGTTTGAAGATGCGCTGATCTAGTTTGTTGAGTTTGGTCCACTGTTGCATCTGCTTGCGGATGATCTCAATTTCGTGGTCAGTGGGTTCATCTGAATACTGTATCTCAAATGGAGTGTTGTTGTCGTCATTGAGTTGTGTGGAGAACTCGGCGATAATATCTAAACATGCATTGACTTCTGAGTCAGCGTCCATGTTTTCATATTGATTGTAGCGTTCAATTCGATTAGGGTGCCCAGAATACACTTCTGGCAGTCGGCTGGCATAGTTACGGAATGCAAAATCAGTCTGTGCTAGATTTGATCCACGACCATCGTTTCGTGGATATCCGGGCAAGCCCGCATCTCTACCACCCGAAATAGGGCTCATCTGACCTGAGAGGTCAGCCACTTTAAAATATTTTCGCCATCCAGCCATAGTGTATTATTTATCGTTAGTTACGTGCTACTTGCAGTAACTTTTGATTTTGGGCGTTGTTGGTTTTCATCAGCGCATTCGTTTCATCTGTTTTGGTTATGAGCGTAGCCAACAGATCATTTGCATTTTGAGGCGCCGCTGCCGCAGATTGAGCAGACGCTGATCCTGTTTTGGTGCCATCGGGTCCAACTCCTGTTACTGTGGCCTTGTATCGATCATTAGGCCCACCAAGCGGTACACCATACAAAGATCCAAATGATCCACTGGGTGCAGTTGCACCAGTGGCCGTAGTTCCTGACACAGCACCCATACCACCCAGTAATGCATCAGCATTGGCCATGCGTTGATTTCTTGCCTCTCCTGAACTACGTTCATACATTTTGTCAACGATGGCTGCGGCTTCTCTGGCCGATTTGGCTCCCTTGAGTTTGCTACCAGCCGCACCCTCGGAGGTTTTTAGTTCGTGAGCAATAAATGCTAGTTGTTCTTCTAGTGTGCTTTTTTCTAGAGATTTTCCAGAGAATCTGGCAAAGTTGGCCTGACGATCTGGATGCCATTGCGCAATACCCTTGGCCTTGCCTGAGTCGCCCACAGCCATGGTGTTGAGATTAGCACCTGACTCTACCTGCAAATTACCAACTAGACCGGCTGCCTGTTCAGGAGTGTAGCCTTGCGAAATAAAATAGGCCATGGCCTTTTGAGCATTGGCTGTTTTGCCTGCAGGTGCTCCGGCTGCTTTGCTACCACCAAATATGCTAGACCACCAACTGCCTGATGCTTCGGCGCCGCGGCCTTTGCCTGCTGTGCCTGTTTCTGCTCCTGAACCTGGAGTATTGCTGGCCACACTTTCCACAGCACCACTGAGTTTTTCCATGCTCTTGGTCACAGGCACAATGCCCTTGTTGATCATGGTCTGCATGGCACGAGTAACTTCCATCTGTTCCTGACGCATGCCCACTTGTGCTTCTGTAGCCTCGTCTAAGTTTTCCACTTGATCTCGTTGTTGTTCGTTGGCTATTCTTTCTTGATCAGCATAGGATTCTTTGAGTGATTTTACTTTGAGTTTATTCAATCCAGCCATACTAGAAAAAGTATCGTCAAATCCACCTACTTTACCCAGTACTCTAAATCCTCTGATTGCTCCTGAGGCTTCTTTTGCTCCAATGTCTAGCGTTTTTCCTGCTTCAAAACTCTGACTGGCTACCTTTTGAAACAGTTGGGGCATGGTTCTATACAAGGCTTCGGCTTCTTTGCTAGAGCCCACAAATCCTGTCATGGCGCCAATCAAGCCTGATCTCAATTCTTTAGGAGCCATATCCAACAATCTTTGATTGTTGTCCATTTGTTTTTCAAATGCCTTGGCCTGTGCTTCATCACCGTGCATTCTAGCCTGCATGGCCTTGTCTTCTAGTTCAGTTTGAACAGCAATAAATCGCTGTTCGTTCATTCTGGCCTCACGCTCTTGCTGAATAGTGGCAGCGTTTTCGCCTGTGAGTTTGGTCAGTGTGTCTAAGTTTCTAATGTATTCGGCCGCACCTTGTGTTAATTCGGAGTTGGATTTACGTTGTGCTGTTCCGGTAAGAGTTGTAATACGTAGATAGCCGGCCATGCCTTGATTGATATCATCCACTTTCATGCCCATGCGCATGAATTCTGTTTGCAATCCGCTACGTTGAATTCCTTTGGCCACGGCTCCAAACGTCTGAGTACCTTGTGCCACAGTGCCACCAAACTGAGCCAAGGACTCTGCATTTTGTTTGATTAGATTGCCAAAGTCACCCAGTTGTTCAATGTTGTAGCCAAAGTCCTGCATGCTTTGGAACACACCCTTCATGCCCGAAGCACCAGCGGCACCTGTTCTGCTGAGTTGTTGATAACTCTCAAACAGTTTGTCGCTCTGCTCGTTGACCGCTACAGCATACTTGGCACCGGCTGTGATCAGGCCACCAATGATTCGACCCAGTATACCAAATTTACTAGCAAATGAATCTATTGCATCAGCACCAGCCTTGATGCTGTTGTTGTAGACTGAAGCGCCTTGTTTACCATCTTTGAATGCTTCCCCCAGGTCCAGCATGGAATTGCCCAGTTGCTTGAGACTGAGATTCAGTTGATAGGTGTAGTTTTTGACTCCTGCTTTGGCATCCGCAAATGCCTCGGCTGTTTCAGCAGTGACTTTGCCAGTTCTCAGCAGTTCGTCATTGTACGCATCAAATGCGGCTTGGATTTCTTCAGGGGTTAGTGATGTAGCCATAATTATATTTACCGGAGCAAAATATGCAACAATCAAACCCACTCAGCCAATTTTTTAGACAGCCTGCAATCTATATACGTTTGCCATCAGGCGGCAAATTCTACCCTACAGGTGCTTTGAACATGCCTCCCAACCAGGAACTGGCTGTGTTGCCCATGACAGCGGTAGACGAAATAACCTATCGAACACCCGACGCTTTGTTTAACGGAACCGCCATTGTGTCAGTGATACAGAGTTGTATCCCAGGCATTCGTAATGCCTGGGCCATGCCCAGTACAGACATTGATGCTGTTCTTGTAGCCATTAGAATTGCTAGTTTTGGTCATGGCATGGACATGGACAGCACTTGTCCCAGTTGCAATCATAAAGAAGAAATCAAGGTAGATCTTCGCATGATCAATGATCGAATCAAGCCCGGCAACTATGATCAAAGTTTGACCATTGGCAATTTGGACTTTTACTTCCGTCCTATGAGTTATCACGAAATCAACCAAAACAATCAAATTCAATTTGAGCAACAACAGGCATTGCGATTGCTCGATGACGATTCAGTGGAAGAATCTGTCAAAATGGAACAGTTGAAAAAGAGCATGAAGATTGTCAACGACCTCACTGTGAGCACTATCGCACAAAGTATCAGTGCCATCAAGAGCACCGATGCCATGGTCACGGAACAGAATTTTATCATGGAATACCTCAACAACTGCCCTAGTCAAATATTCAATCAGTTGCGAGATCATGTGATTGCCCTCAAACAATCAAGTGAAGTAAAACCATTGGATCTTGCATGCCCCGAATGCCACCACCAATACCTGCAACAGTTTACTCTGGATCTTGCAAGTTTTTTCGAGAACGCCTCCTGATCTCTAGCCCTGAGCAGATCAACCAACTGATCGAGACCATGGACAAAGAATGTCATCAGATCAGAAACGAGGCAGTCAAACTCAGTTGGTACATGAGAGGCGGATTAACTTTTGATCAGGCCATGGCCATGAGTCACAGTGATCGCACAATAGTGGGCGATCTAATCAAAGAGAATCTAGAGACAACCAAGAAATCTGGATTACCATTCTTTTAAACCATTATGAATCTCAAACTAATTATTCCAACCATTCCTGACTGGCCCAGAACAGGAGTCGATTTTCTTGACATAACTCCTGTACTGGAAACTCCTGCAGCCTTTGCGCATTGTGTTGAATGGTTAGCCCAGTGTGCGCAAACAACCAAAGCAACCAGTCTAGTGGCCATGGAAAGCAGAGGATTCCCTTTTGCGGCTGCTGTGGCATATCAAACCAATCTGCCCTTGATCCTAGCACGTAAACCCAACAAACTGCCAAGACCAGTATATGCAAAAAACTATGCTACAGAGTACAGTACAGACACAGTGGAAATCAAAATATCAGCGCCTGTGGGTACTCAACCTCTTGTGGTGGATGATCTCCTGGCCACTGGCGGTACCATACAGGCTGTGAGCGAACTGCTAACCTGTGATTTTGGCATTGAACAAGTGTCAGCCGCAGTGATTGTAAATCTTAAGTTCTTGCCAGGTGAGTCTGTGCTAAAGCAAAACTCGATTCAATTGTTCTCACTAGAAGATTATGTATGACACTGTTATTCTAATAGCCTTGCCTGAAGAGGCACCGGATCTTGGCCACATGATGAACTTGTTTTACACAGGTGTGGGCAAGGTCAATGCTGCCATGGTCACCGCCGAAGTCATAGCCAAGTATCGTCCCCGACGCATCATCAACTTTGGCACAGCCGGAGGCATCACTGTTGCACCAGGATTCTATCAGTGTACCCAGTTTGTACAACGTGACATGATCTGCGAAGCCTTGGGATGTGTGCCTGGACAAACGCCTTTTGAAACCAACGTACATATTGGCAACACAATTGGACTGACTTGCAGTACCGGTGATAACTTTGTGATGAATCCCCAACTAGAAATACCAGCAGACATAGTAGATATGGAAGCCTATGCCATTGCCAAAGCCTGTGCAAAGTATGGAGTTGAATTTGAGTGTTGGAAATACATCAGCGATCAAGCCAATCAAGATGCACATGATGATTGGCGTCAATCAGTTGCTCAAGGACAACCATACTATATCTCAAAGTTGAAACAGTTACAGTTACTTTAGAGACTTGCTACGCAAGTCTATTGATTCACTTCGTTCATCAATGGATTGTTTCATAAACACTGTTACTGATTAAGTATCATCCAGATTACGTGGTCATAATTCACCGTATGCACGGTGAAAATGAGAGCGCATCATCCGAGTGACAGCAGTCATCTATACTAATGAGATTGTGTTTGCACACACGGAGGCGGTTGACCGGTACCCCCTACTCACGCTTCACATATCAACGGAACCCTAGTAACCCGATATAGATCCAAGTCCTATAAGCATGGGTCGTATCTTTTTCAACGGAGCCCAAACCATTTGTTGCCTTAAGTTAGCAATTTGCCTTTGACGCCCAAGTCCAGACCGGGTATCTCACCGTTCTTCAATGGGGCTGAGCCCAAACACTCAGCACAGAGTCGTGATCGCTGCCTGTTAAATTTTGTTTATTATGTGTGAGCCATGCACCCGCACCTGGATGTGGCCATTGTAATAATCTTGTGATTCCAATACTCGCCTTGCAAATTGTTCACGGGCCTCAATGTACGAGCATTCAGACTTGCTTTTGCAATAGTAAAGTATTTCTCTGGTAAAGTTTTCGGTGCCTAGTGTGATTACGTCTGCGGTCAATTCTGGGCTTGACCCATAGTACTCTCTCCAATCTGAATCGATTTTAGAGCGTATCTTCTTCCGCTTTTTTGTGCCGTTTTTTTGTTTTACAGTTTTGTATGTGGTTTTTGCGAATTTTGCTAATTTTTTGCCTATGTACTTGCGTCCAGAAAGATTATTTGTGATCAAGTAAACAAACCCTACACAGTCTTCGGGCAACGTCTCTACAGGAGTGTTTTGATATTGCCATGTCATAAAAGTGTAAGATTTGTCCTTGCGATATAGTTATGCCTCTTGATTGATTGATCTAAAAATATGCCTACAATATGAAATTATGCAAGATCTACGTCAGTGTTGTAACTGGTAAATCCGTTTTCTTTTATGACTTTGAGTATGTTCTCCACACGCCCAGCCAGTTCATCACGATGTGATACTAACCAAATTGATTTGTGACGCTCTCTACTCATTTTCTTCAGCAGAGCCAAAGCATTCTCTACACCTTGTGTGTCTAGACCGTTGTCGATCAGTTCATCAATAAACAACAAGTTGATTGGTGAGTATAAACTTTCCCAAACATCTCGGAACGCCCATGACATTGATAGTATCAATCGATTGCGTTCGCCACGGCTCAGGTTGTCAAAGTCCAGTTCACGGCCCAGTTCTTCGATGCTCACTGTGAGATCGTTCTGGAACTTCACTGTGTGTGGCAATCCAATACGATCCAGATAGTGTGTGAGTCTTGCGTTCAAATAACTCAAATTCTGATCAATAATCTTTTTGCGTACGAACGAATCTTTTGACGTCAGCAGTTTGAGTAGGAAGTCTTGATGATCCTGCACTCTAGTGAGTTCGTTCAAGGTATCATATGATACTGTTTGTAATGCTTGTCCTTGCATGTCTGTGATTTGTTCTTCGTAGGGATCCACATCTGCTTGCCTTGTGGTCAAATCCTTGCGTAAGGTTTCTACAGTATTGCGATGATTCAACGCCTGTTCTAATGTATCATAAAACACAGTAGGAGCAGAGCCTAGTTCACCTAGTTTTTCCAAGGTATCAGTATGCTCAATTCGTTGAGTATCGTTGGCCAGGAGTTGTAATGCAGTTTCTTGTACCAAGGCTTGTTTGGCCTGCTTCAACTCATCTTGTTTGTCATCATGTAGGTCTTGCCCGCAACTGTGACACTTGTGAGCATCCAGTGCTTCAATTTCTCGTTTGAGTTTGTCTAACAGTTTGGTAAGTTTGGCATCATCTGCATCAATCTGACGAATGTATCGCGTGGCATCGTCTATGGCTTTCTTCTTGACATGGAATGCTTCTAGATCTCTATGTGCCTGTACTTCGGCATCAATGTCTATATGTTCGAGATCTTGAATAGCCTGTCCTAGTTTGCCCACATCTTCATCACGTTTGGTAATCCAAAGACGTTGACGCTTACGCAGACTTTCAATCTGTTCTTCGATGCGCTTGTTGGCCTCTTGCACAGCACGAATGCGAAACTCTTCTACCTGTATAGCATCTTTGGTCTGTCTGTTAAGTTCTTTGATTGCATCAGCACGTTCACTCAATAGTGTAATACCCAACAACTGTTCAATGATAGTTCTTTGATCATTGGCTTTTAAACTTAGAAACGGTTCAGTATAAGTGTTCAGCGCCAGCACATGTTTGAACATGTCATGACTCATGTTCATCACACGTTCTATGGCATCCTGTGTTTCTCTTGAGTCACCTTGTGCTTCGTCTTCGGCTGCCTTGTGTTCGTTGTTGACGTAGAAACGCAATACATTTGGCTTTCGTCCACGCTCAATTCTGTACTCTTGGCTGTTGACACTAAAGTCCAAACTGACCAACATGTTCTTGCCATTGGTCTTGTTTACTAGATTGTCCTTGCGAATGTTTGAAAGTGCTTGACCATACAAGGCATAACTTAGTGCATTGATGATTGTGGTCTTGCCTGTGCCGTTGCGTGAGCCATCACCGCCCAGGTCCAAGTTCTCGCCCAGCACAAGTGTAAGGTCACTACGGTCAAAGTCAATGCCTTGCGTGGCCGCACCCACACTCATGAAGTTTCGAACAGTTAAATTTTTAATTTGGATCATAAATTTGGAGCAAGGTTAGTAATATAGTATAGCATATCTTTAGTAGAAGTAAAGTACCTATCCTGATCAAACGGCATTTCTTTGTGGTAGATATTTTCCAAACAGCCATTGATGTAACTCTCTTGAAACAATGTGAGCCTTGGAATAGAGATATCCATGCCGTGTTTGACACATTCTATCACATGGTCGCACTGTTGTTTGTGCTGGTGGTAGGTTATGAAACTCAAAAATTTTTCATGCTGTTGATAGAACTCTTGGGAAAAATCAAATTTTTTGTCTATAAATTTTTCCACTTTCTTGATATTTTGAACCAACTGGTCTAGGTCGTAAAAAGCAGAAAAATCAAAAAAACAAATGTCGCAGTGTGTGGGATATGTCATGGCTTGTTGTTTCAACCAATAGCCGTTGATGTGGGGATTTCTAAAACCAAATTTATAAAATTCTCTCAGCACATGTCTGGGTATGGATACTTGTGCTCGATCCAAAAACGGATATGCCGCATAAATCTGTTCCAAAGTTGTCTGATAAAAATTGTTGCTCAACTTGTTGACTGTGTCAATTTCGAGATCATCATTGTTGATATTGAAGTCCGCAGTCCGTAACAAACTTGCTGTAGATACCAGTAGCAAGTCGTCCTGCGTGAATCTAATAGATATGATCTTTTGTAAATTTGCTAGATGCACAGGCTCAAGTTCAAACCAATGCCTGGCCCAAAACAATTTGTTTTGTTGGTACTCATTGGTTTTGAGATGACTGGTTCCTGTTGCAGTAAAAGATTCAGTCATGTCAGGGGTGATGCGAAAAAATCGATTCAGGGTGGTCTCAAGAAAATGACCATGAGTCCCTGCTACAAAATCAATGGCAATTGTATCTGTCATGGCAGTTGAACTTTTTTGCGGAAAGAAATACCGAGACGATCTGCATCAAGATCATACACGAACTTGGTTACAACATATCCGTTGATCTTGAGGGCCGATACATGGTAAAATCGGTCAACCAATCTTGTGTCGTCAATAAATTTCAATGCTTGTTCTAACAATATCGTAGCAGGAGTATACTTGTGTGCCACTGTGTTCAACACACTAGATATCTGATCTAATGTTTGATATTTGAGCAAAGGAGATCTGTCAAATATCACAGCACACTGCTCGGCAGATATAGATGGCCAGCCAAGTCGATCATCAGACTGGTTGTCGATCAGTCGATCAAAATAGGCACGATCTAGATTGAAATTTTTTACGGTTTTTATTGTTTCCAGACTCTGGATGGATTTATGTGGGAACAAAGTTTTATAATACCATCCACAGCAGTCAACGCAAATAACTGTGGATTCTTCTAAACCATCAAGGTCTACCAACTGATCTTTGGCGTCAGTCTGATGATGGTACACATGACGGAAAAAACTATCTCGATTTTGATCAGTTATCTGTGTTTTTTGTTTTGTATCCATATAGCCATGTCAATGGTTGCACAAAGTTGAAATATCTGCCAAGGTCTTGATCAAATGAGCCTGACTTTGTGACAGAATATCCATGCTCATGAAGTTGATCGCCAACAAAGTCAACTATGTCTTGGCCTTGGTGTTGAGATATTTCGAAATCTTTGGTAGTGTCGTTTCCTTTGATACAGTATCTATTGATCCCGATGTAGAAAGTTTTGATAGACTCAGACAAGTGAGTTTTGCATAAGGAGATCAATTCCGAACACCAGATTGGTTGATTTAGTATTAGAATCAAATTATCAGACTGAATGTCTTGATTCAAGCACTTGGCAAATTCCCAGTCTTGACCCACATACTTTACCGTGTGATGTTCAAACAGTTGTAAAATCAGTTGGTCTTGATCACACAATGACTGACCTAATTGTGTGTGTCTCCATGTCATAGAGTCTGGTATATCTTTAACAACAATTTATTGTCGTAAAATTCTGATTCAATGTTGGTAATCTGATCAGTAACAATTTGATCCACCGATTCAAATTTGACTTCGCCGGGCGCCATGTCAGTGTCCACCGAACTATTTTTGTTGGGTATCAAGGCCATCTCTCGCAAGCCATAATCCCGGATGTAAGTTTCTTTGATGAAGTTGGCCTCTTCATATGATATCTCAATGTCCAACTGCACACGCACATGCATGTCTCGAGCAAGTAAGTTGGGTGCGTTGTCGATGATATTGGCCAAGCCTAACACACGATATCTGGGTTGATCGGGCCAGGCATGATACACTGGCTCCTGCCCCCACTCAATAATGGTCAGGCCACGTTCATCGTCTCCGGCATCGGCGTAGTTGTGCGGGAAACAATTGCCAATATAGGTAATGTTCTTTTTGGTCTGTCGTTTGTGAAAGTGTCCAGTGAACACATGTTCAAAGTTTCCAAAGTCTTCTCTGCGTACTTCGCCGTGATCCGGCATCTCTACCATGGCGTTCATCAAGTAACCAGGCAATTCAAAGTGCCCAAACATGTACCGACCTTTTAGTTTAGGAATGCGTTTGTGATCATCTCCGCAAAGCCAAGGTGCAATAACGACATCGCCGCTACTAAACCAATCGTTACATATAGTAACATTCGGAAGATGACGGGCCCATTCCACGCTTTGTATATCACGTTTGTCGCGATAATACAAGTCATGATTACCAGGAATGAAAAAAACATGCTCGAAGTTGTCATTCATATGCTCCAGTGCCCGCAGGCTGTAGTTTAGGGTAACAATGTTCAGGCTGGCACGGTTGTTGTGCCAGTCGCCGAGAAACAAACAGGTCTCACAACCTTCTGATTTGGCTTTAGCAACGGCCCACTTGACAAAGTTTAGGCAATCCTCGTTGTGTTGAACACTGTTGCTTTTTAGGCCAAAGTGAATGTCTGTAAAGACCGCGGCTTTGCGAAATAGGTTAGTCATCAACCTATTATACTACTCATCAAGACTAGAAACAACCGGTCCGGACATGGCAGCCATGCTGTGTTTGCCCGAGTTCTGGCGTGTCCATGACGGATTGAGTCCGTTCATTTCCAGGATGTCATCACGTATGTTTTGATTCTTTTTCTCAATGTTTAGGATACGAGTGAAACTATTAGTGATAGCGGCAGTATAATACGCAAAAGGGTTCTGCGATTTTGATTCATCGAACTGGAGTCCGATTTGAGACAGTTGTAGCAGGGCTTGTCCCCGCATTTCTTCGTTGTATGTGTATCCACGCCAGTTACTCCTTGTAGCATATCTTTCGCACAACTTCATAAACATGTTGGCCAAAGTTCGGGTCATTTTGCCATGATCTTTACAGAACTCGCCCGCATCTAGTGTACCCCGCCAATGGCTTTTACCCACCACAAAAGGCACTTTATTTTCGTCAATTCGATAGTGCCAGAACGGAGGAAAGTTCACTCGCATGTGGGTAGGATCCAAGATTGGCTCCTCTACAAGGTCTGCTAGAGGATCTTCTGCGACATCATCCAGTTCCAGGATGTCTTCTAACTTGCGCTTTTTGGCTTCGGCCTTGGTGATCTTTTTGGGCGCCATTGGTATATGTTCCCAGCAGGTGATACGGAACACAACGTCTGTGTTGGGGATTTTTTTAGGATCTACTATAGTGCCTTCACGTTTGAGACGGTCAGCACGATTGCGGCGTGCTTCTGCTATGGTCTTTTGATTGATCTTGCTGACGGAGGGCAAGATTATGTCAAACTGATGATCGATCACAGGATCTCGGAAGGCACAATAAGAATTTTTGCTGAGATGTATTTCTTTGAGGATATCTCTATTGTTGAGATAGTTGGTTTTGGGTGTGGCACGGATAGTTGCAGTCATTGACTGGGGATTCCTTTCAGATATGTACTTAGTGTAACACATTTGTACTAGTTGTCAACCTTTTATAAACGGACCAGTTAATTTTTTGGTTAAATACATGTTCAAGGAATAAAACATGTCTGATGACTTTGAAGGAATACCGCTAGATTTTCCCAGTGACGTACCCGCATCTGTGACCAAGTATGGTGACGAGTATGGCCAAGAAATCTTGGACAACACTGGGGAACAAAATCAAAGTCTAGCAGGTGATGCCGCCTTTAACGATGCTACTAGGCCTAATCAAACTACCAACGATCCTAACACAGTGTCAAACACCACAGACTACGGTGACTACGGTGCACCAACAGGTGAAGGCGCGGCAGGAACGTCGACCACAGTATCATTAGACCCGTATAACGGACTGACTCCTGAGCAATTAAAAGCCTTAGGAACGGCAGATCCCACTGATCCCTATATCCGTGCCAGACTGGGTATTCCCCAGTTGCCAGGTTCAGAACTCAACAGCCTGCCCAGTGCCAGCAACTTTTTCAATTCTGTCAAGGATGTAGCAACATCAGCGGTCGGCACTGTACAAAGATCCTTGTCAGCATTGACCTCTCGAACACCAGCGGCTAGTCCTTATGCTCAATCAGCCACTGTTCAAAAATCTTTATCGGCATTGACATCTAATCCAGCCTCTACCAAAGATGAATTTGGTTTAACTATTCTTGATGCCGCACAAACCGCGCAACTCACAAGAAATATCACACCAGGATTTATCAACAGCCTTGTGGATCCCAACTCGCCGCAGGCACTGACAGAAACCAATGCTGTGAACAAATCTGCAACCGCGGTTGATACAGGTGCTGGCGCCGCAATCGCCGCAGCCAATCAGCAGGCAGTGATTGATGCGGCAAGACTCAACGCATACTCAGAAAATCCAAATCCTTATCTAACAAACATCGATCAGGCTGGTACAGAAATTGCAAAAGGTCAGGAAGGAATAGCCACTGCCACGCAGACCATTCAGTCAGCACAACAAAAAATTTCAGACAGCGAAAGCATTATCGCACAGAACAATGCCGAATTGGCCAATTCTGAATCTTTAACTGCTGCCAGACGTGCAGAACTTGAAGCCGCAAATGCCGCACAGGCACAGAACATTTTTGATCAGAATCAAAGCATCACTGAAAATCAAGCCTATATTGCTACCACACAAGAAACAATCAAGTTTAACGAGGCTACCATTGACACCAACTCAGCCGGTTATAGAGCCTCTACTGGGGAATCAAATTCTCCGGCTCCAGTATCTGATCCTTATGCAGGACTAACACCTGAGCAGAGACAAGCATTGGGCAATGCAGATCCCACAGACCCTTATATTCGTGCAAGACTGGGTATCCCACAACTGCCGGATTCGCCATTGACAACCCAGCAGGCCGATCTTGGGAATTTTTTAACCAAATCGGCCACAGCAGTTGATGCTAACACAGCCAGCCTGGCCAATGTGGTAACAACTGTGGTTGGCGCAACCACTGCCAATGTCACAGCCGCAGAAGCATCAGCAATTCAAACTCAAGTGGGCCGCGCACTGGCACAACAACAGGCAGTGTATGCCGCACAAAAGCGAGCAGTCAACAACGGCGACTGGCGTGTGCGCCTGAGCCTGGCCCCAGGAGCCAACTATCTTTACAACGATCCAGGCAATGGAATTTTGAATCCTTTGGCCTTGACCAGTGGAGTGATATTTCCTTACATGCCGCAAATTGAAACCAGTTACAAGGCTGACTATGATTCATATGCACTCACACACAGCAACTACAAGGGATACTTTTACAAGAGCAGTTATACAGATGCAGTAAATATGACTGCGGTGTTTACTGCGCAAGACACCGCAGAGGCCAACTACCTGCTGGCAGTGATACATTTTTTCCGTTCGGTTACCAAGATGTTCTACGGTCAAGATGCTCAACGTGGAGCACCACCTCCTTTGGTATACCTTACCGGACTAGGCGAGTACCAATTTGCGGCACACCCATGTTTGGTCTCCAGTTTCAATTACAGTTTGCCAGCCGACGTGGACTATATTCGCACCAGATCAACCAACATCAATGGATCCAACATGCTCACACGTAGAGACCGACAGACCACTGCCACTGATCCCATATCGGGCGCTGTGGGTCGACTGCAGAATCTGTTCAACAGTCAAGGCATCAGCAAGGGCGCCGAGACCTGCAGACCACCACCGCCTACTCTGGGACAAAATCAACCTACTTACGTGCCCACTCGCATGCAAATGGTCATTTCACTACTGCCTGTGCAAAGTCGTCAGCAGGTCAGCCGGGTATTCAGCCTACAGCAGTATGCTCGTGGCGATCTACTCAAAGGAGGATTCTGGTAATGGCCGATTACGATTCAACCACTGCCTACTACAACACAGGCTACAGCCAGTTCTTTTTGGATACTTGGCAGAACCGTAGCATACCCAAGCAAGGTGACGATAGAATTTTGATAATAAATCAAACCTATCAGTACAGACCTGATCTCCTGGCCTATGATCTCTATGACACACCCACATTGTGGTGGGTGTTTTACCAACGCAATCCCAATACCTTGACCAAACCGCCTTTGGATTTCCGTGCAGGCGTACAAATTTACTTGCCCAAGATCTCTACGCTACGTAATGTACTAGGATTTTAAATATGGCCACAGCACAAGAAATCACCGACGAAATTGCTCGGTTAAGAGATAGATTGCGAATTGCTCGCAATGGCCTAAAAGATCTCAATCCAAATTTACAAAGTAACCAGGCCATCTTGGCCAGATACAGAGACGAGGTTGCAAACATTCCGGGACAGATCCTGGCACTGGAAGCAGAATTAAAATCTGTGCTTGCCCCGGCCAGTGCTGGCGCAGTAGTAGGCAATGCCAACCAGGCCAGAGACAACAACGCCAACTCCACGCGACCACCTGCGGCTGTTGAAGTACTCACCCCTGCTGGCAGAATTGTGCCCGAAGGCTCGGGCTCAGGTACCAATGCCAATCCAACACCCACCACAGAAAATACACCTACTGTAGGCACCGATGCCGCTGTTAGAACGATTTCACAGACGCAGGCAGTGCCTCAGACCAATCCTTTTACAACCAATGTGATTGGTATAACAGCACCTGCTGGCGGTCCTGGCGGCGCGGCGCCCGGAGATGATCAACGCGGATCAGGTGGCGGTCCCATGGGCACAAATGCATTGAGAAACAGACTAGATCAACTATACGCAGGACCAACCAATGCAATTCTGTCACAAGATAACATTCTAGACCAGTACCCTAGTTATACCTACTCACTCAGTTGGTATCTCATGGATCCTGAAGCCTACAATCAAATTCAAACCAGTATCAAAAAAGATCTCAACGGCTATTATCTACTGGCGCAATCAGGAGGCGCACCCTTGACAACTGGTGTGTACAACCCAGGCGAGTCGGGACCACTAGCAGGAACTGCTGGCCGCAGTCCGTATTTCAATTTGGATTACTATATTGACAATTTTTCTGTCAACACAGCCTATAGTGCAAAACTTGATTCTGGCGGCCCAGCAGAATACACAACTTTGGAATTTACCATCAGCGAACCCAATGGCATCAGTCTACCTTCGAATTTGTATGCAGCCATGAATGATCTTTACAAAAGCAAAGGATTTATACCTCCTGCTGATCAAGCCAACTACGCATCAGGCTTGTTCTGTATGATTGTGCGTTTTTACGGATACGATGAAAAAGGTCAATTGATTCAACCCATTGCTAGAAACATTGGTGCTACAGACAGCAGAGCCGCTGTGGAAAAATACATATTTTTTGCCATGACTGATTTGAAATACTCAGTGGGATCCAAACTGGTTGAGTACAGAATCACAGGTTCGCATCCTAGTACTAACACAGGACAATCAACCAATCGCGGCAGTATACCTGCTGACTATCAGTTTTCAGGAGCCACTGTGCGTGATATCCTAGTAGGACAAATACAACAACAAACCGCATCACAGGCAGCAGGTGACAAAACTAGAAATGACACGCCAATCAAATCGGCTCCTCCGGTCAAGGTGGGCGATTTGTCCATGCGCGAGCAGGCTGCTATTGCCGCCGGAACAGACCCCAACACAGTAAATGATAGTGGCATGGCCTTTGGCGGAGGAGGACTATAATGGCCGACGACAACAGAGCGCGATTGATAGCCCAGTACAGAGAAGGCATGAAGCCCCAAGGGCCGCCTACTACTACAAAAGCGCCTACCAAGGCCAACAATGCTCCCAAGCCATCAGTCAACACAATAGGCACAGGCCTGATAACAGCATTGAATGCTGAACAGTTGAGATTGCTCAACAACAGAGATGCCAACGGCAAACCCAATCCTCTAATAGAAATTGCCGACATTTATGAAATAAAATTTGTGGATGACATCATTGCCACTGCCGGCATGGTACCCGCAGGAGACTTTGACAAAACCCTGGCCGGAGGCTCCAGCAACCTCACAGCCGCGCAACAGTTGTTACCAAACAAACAAAGCATTGATCCCACAGTTAGAACTCGTGCAGCCAGAGCCGGACAACAAATTGTGCAGTTTATTGATCAAGTGATCCGTAGCAGTAACTATATCATTGGTCAGGCCAATGTGGTCTGGAATACTCAAACGCAACAGTGGGAATCAAACGGAAAACCTGCACAACAATTTGCCTGGTACAATATTGTTGTACAAGTTCAGGCCTTGGGATACGATCGCAAACGCCAGGATCATGCCTATCGCATGACTTTTGTTGTTGTACCTTATGAAACTCCCATGCTGAGTGTGTTTTTTCCGGCAGGAAAATTCAGAGGAGTACATAAAAATTACAACTATTGGTTTACAGGGCAGAATACTCAGGTTTTACAATTTGAACAAAGTTTTAATCATCAATGGACACAGGCCAAAACCGCAGATGTTCCTACACAACAAGATAACGCAAGAAAAGTAAACACCAGAGAGCAATGGAAAATTCAAACCTTTGCAGTGAGTGGGCAAAGCAGTCAAGGCGCAGAACAGCGAGTGTACGAGTCAGGAGCCAATGCCGCAGATTTTCTCTACAGTTCAGATCTTGCATCAGTCAAACTCACCGTGGTAGGTGATCCTGCCTGGATGCCCAGTCCACTTATGGACACTGTGGAGCAGTCGTTTACAACTTCGGCCTTTTTTCCAGATGGTACCATAAACACTCAAGCCAGCGGTGCATATTTCAGCGTGGCCTGGAATCGACCCACAGACTATGACTTGCAAACAGGACTACTAGATCCAGGCACCCAAAATTATTTTGCCGACAGATCCAAAGGCATCGCCGGTCTATCAAGAGAAGCCACCACCTATGTGGCCACCAAGATCACACACATGTTCCGGGGTGGAAAATTTACCCAGGAAATTGAAGGCCAGTGGGCACAATACAATAGCGATACTGCGGCCATAGATGCTGGTCGTCCTGTAAAAACACCAACAGACAATCAATCAAGACTTCCGCCATTTGATCCTGGCAGTGGTTCTAATACAGGTAAGAATGCATGGGAAAACACCCGTCGAGATGGCATTACTGCACTCACCACACAAACTGTTGGCCCAGCCAACAACGAAGTGGCGTCAGGTAGAATAGGCGTGGCTGAAGCACAGGCCGTATTGGCCAATGGTAGTGAACGAGACATACAGGCCCTAGGAGGTCGTGCATACCTGACAAATATTGCAAACAGCACCTCAAAATCGGGTACACCCACAGCACCACAAACCATAGCCAAAGATGGCGGACCAGGATAAGGAACAGCAATGGCAGAAAATCTAGAACGAAGTTCAGGCAGATCAGAAAATTTCAAATTTGACCGCGGGGGACAAATTGCTGACGTAGGCCCATTTGTGGGCACGGTCAAGAACAATGTGGACGATGCTCGTGGCGGCCAACTCAAAGTTTTTATTGAACAGTTCAACCAAGGCGGCGAAGACAATCCCAGCACCTGGCGAACAGTCAACTACCTGCCGCCATTCTATGGACTCACACCCAAGGACAGTACCAGCACAGGTGCAGGCACCTATCCTGGAAATCAGCAAAGTTATGGCATGTGGTTTACGCCTCCGGATATTGGTACTCGAGTACTGTGTTTCTTTGTGAATGGCGACCCTAACTTGGGATACTATGTGGGTTGTATACCTGAACCAGGTCTCAATCACATGTTGCCAGCCATAGGAGCATCCGTCAAAGGTCAATACGTAACAGACAACAAGGCACAGGCCGCGTACTTTGCCAATTCGGCGCAACTGCCAGTCACTGAGATCAACACAGAAAATAAGCAAACTGAACAGAATCCTAGATTCTTTGATCAACCCAAGCCAGTACACTCGGTACAGGCGGCCATATACTTTCAACAAGGGCTCAGCAACGACACCGAACGCGGACCCATTGGTTCCACTGCACAAAGAGAAAGCCCCAGCACAGTGTATGGTATATCAACACCAGGCAAGCCTGTGTATGCTGGCGGGCAGGATCCTGCTGCCATAAGAAAGCAATTGAGCACTACCACAGTAAATCCACAAGATGTCAAGATAATTGGTCGCTATGGCGGGCACACTCTTGTGATGGATGATGGAGACCTTGACGGCAACAATGCCTTGTTCCGCATGAGATCGGCCAAGGGCCATCAGGTTATGATGAACGATTCGGGCGATTTTATCTATATAGCACATGCCAATGGGCAAACCTGGATTGAACTGGGAGTGGAAGGCACAGTGGATGTGTATAGTACCAACAGTGTGAACGTGCGTACAGAAGGCACTATCAATCTGCATGCTGACAAAGACATCAACATGTATGCTGGTGGCAACATCAGCATGAAGAGTGGTGCAGCCACCAACATTGGTGCAGTGACTACCATGAATCTAGCAGCCGAAACAGGCATGACCTTGTACAGCACAGCCAAGATTGGTATTCGCAGTGACGGAAGTTTGAGCCTACAGGGCGAAACAAGTTCGTGGAAAGGTGGAACAAAACTGAGTCTCAAAGCAGGCAGAATTGATCTCAATGGCGGATCAGCCAAGACAGTGACACCACCCAAACTGTATCCCAAACGCACCTTGGACGACACTGTGTTCAACAACAGCAAGGGTTGGCAGGTCAAGGCCGGTGCACTAGAAAGTATTGTCACACGAGCACCCACACATGAACCCTATAAATATCACAACCAAGGTGTGAGTGTGGTGGTGGATTTTGTGAATGGCCAACCCACACCACCGCCCACGGCTGTACCTGTGCCAGCAGGATGGAATCTACAAGTCAAATGAACGTATTTAAATTTGTCACCCCTACAGGTCAAACAGTAGAAATGACTGGACCAGCAGGATCTACCTACGACCAAGCACAGGCCATATTCAATCAACAGTATGCTACCGGCAGCCTATCAGGACTGCGAGCCGGTGATGTATTGAACAGCCTAGTACAGGCCAAAGGAGGCCTTGTGACGGCCTTGAGTCAGGTCACATCGGCTGTGAGCACTGGCAACCTAGCAACTATTGCTGGAATCTTGACCAAGATACCCAATCTCCCAGCACCTAACCCAACCTCGATATCTACATTTGTCAATACCACAGTGTTGGCTGGCAGCCCTGTGGGCCCACTCACAACCACACAGGTTCAAGGGCTTATGTCTTCCACGGCTGCGGCCACAAATCAAACAGCCGCTGAAGTCACTAACGAAAAAGGTCTTGGTACATTTGGGCTTTCAGCCGATCAACTGCAACAGGCTGGTTTAATCAAACCTGGCACAGCAGAGTTGGTCAACCAAGATCCTGCCAACCTGGTCAGTACTCTCAGCAGTCCCACAGTGTGGACTGGTCTAGGTGGTGCTGACAGTTTGGACGCTGTGCTGACCAACCCCACATTACAGAGCGTGGCCCAACAAAGTTGTTTGGCCAGCAGTTACAGCAACTTGTCAGAGTTGGGAGTGGTTAATGATACCACAAGCAGTTTGGCAGATCCATATGCCGGACTCACAGCAGAACAACTGCAATCGTTGGGCAACGCCGATCCCACTGACCCTATTATTCGTTACAGATTGGGACTGCCAGCATTGGCCGACACTGCATCAACTGTTGGGCCTCTTGTGAACAATGCTGCCAACTTTGGTCTAGGACCTACCCTGGGTTGGTTGAACAACACACTAGGCGGCAGCGATATTGGTCAATTGACCACATCGACTATTAATTCAATATTTGGTCAAAATTTTGGCTCAGTAAACCAATCAGTCAGTGGAGGCGGAAATCCTTTACAGACAGGAGTTCAATCCCCCAAGGGCTATTCTCACACAGTCAATCGCTCAGTGGTAGACACTGCTTTCAACAGCATCATAGGTACTGATAAGATACCTCGCAATATATTTGCCAACCCTGTACTGGGTATTGACATACGAGCACAGGCCACGCAACTGAGCACAGTAAATCAGTCGGCATCAATCCTGCTCACTAGATTGGCTTCGACCGCAGCCGGTGTGGCGGCACTGAGTCAAGTGCCCGGAGCCAATCCCATAATCAGTTTGTTACAATCAGGGCAGGGCCTTTTGACAGAAGTAAAAGGAGCCGCACAATTGCTGGATCAAGCAAAAAGTCTGCCAGGAGTTGGAGAGTTGTTGAAAGACATACCCGGATCAAAAGAAGTATTGGCAGAACTGCAGACCTATGGAAAAGAATTACTGGAAACAGGACTTGACGCCTTGGGACTGGACTCATCAGCACTGTCCAATTTTGATGTATCCGCTTTGACAACTGGTGCAGAGGAAATTATTGCTGGCGCACAAGAGTATGCCGCAGAAGCAATTGAGTACATTGCTAGTTTCTGGTAACTGCACACATAAATACCTTTATGACCACATTTGTAGGCTATAGCACAATTAATCAATACAAAAAATTCACACTCACTGACGGTGAGTTGATCAAGCGTGACCTCTTGAATGCTTTCAACATTCGTCAAGGAACCTTGCCCGGCCGTCCTGCGTATGGATCTACCTTGGCAGATGCAATCTTTGAAAATCAAGACAACACCACAGAAACTGCTATTCTGGCCGAAATACAAAGAATTGCTGGTGGCGATCCAAGAGTATATCTCAGTGATGTCAACTACTATCCACAACAAAACGGTGTGTTGATAGAATTGCAGGTACAGTTGGTACCAAGCCAGACTACAGAATTGCTGAGTATATTTTTAAATCAAGAAACCCGACGTGCCAGTTACGTATAACTACGCCGTTTATTTTTGCAATAAATAAAAGAAACGGACTATTATGGCAAGAACCACTAGACAAACAGTTGTATTTGGCGTTGAGGATTGGAAACGCATCTACGAAACCTATAGAGAGGCAGACTTTCAAAGTTACAACTTTGAAGCCTTGCGCAAGAGTTTTGTAGACTACATACGCCAATACTATCCTGAAAGTTTCAATGACTACATTGAAAGTTCAGAATTTATTGCCATGCTGGATGTGATTGCGTTCATGGGTCAGGCCATGAGTTTCCGCAATGATCTAAACACTAGAGAAAATTATCTAGGCACAGCCGAGCGCAGAGACAGCGTGGTCAAACTGGCTGAACTGGTCAGTTACACTCCCAAACGCAATCAGGCCTCACAAGGTTATCTCAAAGTATTCAGCGTACAAACCACCGAAAATGTCACAGATTTCAATGGCGTCAATTTGGCCAATGTCACAATCAACTGGAATGATCCTACCAATTTCAACTGGGTAGAACAATTCACTGCTATTATCAATGCGGCATTGGTCAATACACAACGAGTTGGTCGTCCAGGGGCCAAACAGACCATAGTGGGAGTTGACACAAGCGAATACAGCATCAACTTGGTGCCAGGATACCTGCCAGTGATTCCTTACACTGCCACAGTAGACGGCGTCAACATGCCATTTGAAGCAGTAAATTCAACATCGGTGGGACGAGACTATGTGTACGAACCCAGTCCCTTGCCCAACGGTATATTCAATGTGTTGTTCCGCAACGATCAATTGGGATTTGCCAGCGCCAACACCGGCTATTTCTTTTATTTCAAGCAAGGTGTACTACAAAATCAAGATTTCAATCTTGGTGAGCGTGTGGCCAACCAGACAGTGCCCATCAACATTGAAGGTGTCAACAACGAAGACCGTTGGCTGTTTCAACTAGACACAGTGGGCAATGTACAATATGAATGGCAGTACGTGCAGAGTGTGTACGCGGCTGCCACCGAGCAACTGGCTCCAGATCAACGCAAATTGTTTTCAGTGGTCAGTAGAACCAATGATCAAATCACACTGACATTTGGCGACGGTGTGTTCAGCACTATTCCGGTGGGCACCTTCCGTTGTTATGTTCGCGCTTCAAACGGACTGGCCTACATTATCAATCCAGAAGAAATGCAGAGTGTGATCATACCTATCAGTTATGTGAGCCGCACTGGAAACATAGAAACAATCACATTCACCTGCGGTATTACACAGCCGGTGAGCAACGCACAACCTCGTGAGACCTTGGACGAAATCAAGCAACGTGCGCCTGCTAGGTACTACACACAGAACCGCATGGTCAATGGCGAAGACTACAACAACTTCCCATTCACACTGTACAATTCGATTATCAAGAGCAAGGCCTTGAATCGTGCATCCATTGGCACGTCAAGATATCTTGATCTAGTTGACAATACCGGCAAATACTCTTCAACCAACACCTTTGGCAGTGATGGTGCCTTGTGGGAAGAAAATCAACTGCCCACATTCAACTTCACCTGGCTCACACGCAATGATGTGGCCACCGTGATCACCAATCAAATTCAACCTCTGTTGATTTCCACAGGTCTAGATCAATTTTACTATGACAACTTTCCAAGACCTGATCTTGTGCCACTGGGTTTTACCTGGCATCAAAGCACAACATTGTCCAACGAGACCACTGGTTACTTTGTAAATTCGTTGGGTTACCCTGCTGCCATTGGAACCTACAGCAGTACTGTGAGCAAGTTCATACAGGTGGGTTCACTGGTACAATTTGTGCCACCACAGGGCTACTATTTTAACAGCAACAATGAATTGAAGTTGGGATCGCCCACTCAGGACAACGACCGATTGATTATCTGGGCCAGCCCCACAGCCATTGTGTTGGATGGCACCAACCAAGGCCAAGGCAATTTTACCACAGGCGCTGGTCCTGTCATACTGAACAATTTTGTTCCTACTGGTGCTATTCCTGTGTCGGTTATTCCCCTGTTTGTGACAGACTTGCCCAGCACCACGGTGACCAGTATAACTGATCAAATTTTATTGTATCGAAACTTTGGTCTTGGCTATGACAGCACAGGCACAATCACAGGCACACCTTACACGTGGTATGTGATCACCAGCACTAACTTGGCCACCAATGCTGCCTGGAGTCAACAGTACGCAGGCAGTACCACAGGCACCAATCAAGATGCTTCATGGCTGATTCAATTTGTGACCAACGGCAGCAGTTACACAGTGACCAGCCGTGCGCTGTTTTACCTGTTTGGCTCAGTACTGCAAACAAGATTTTTCTTTGAAACAGGACAACGCATCTACGATAGTCGCACAGGCTCAGTGATCAGTGATTTTGTGAATGTATTAAAGACCAATTCAAGACCTGACACACATATTCCACTGCCTGGCGACATCCGCATGAGCATTGTTGGACAACCAGTGGCCAGTGATGGTTTTGTGGATGACTTTGAAGTATTTGTCAGTTATGAATATTCCCCCGGTAATGGTGCCCCAATTGATCCAGACTTCTTTAATGAAATAGTAGCGCCTGCTGTGAACCCCACTACCAAATTGGTATTCTTTGAAAAGACAGTGGACTTTGACAACCTCCAGCGTTATCTCTTGGTAGAACCAGGTCGCGTTAATTCAGACTATGCTACCAAAGATGCCATTGAAGTGGTCTTGACACAGTACGTTCCGGGACAGGTATTCTACGCTTACAATCAGACCATTGCCATTGGACCCTTGGCCGGTCAACTGGGAGCCTTCTACCTGTTGGCCATCAGTGTAACTGGTGTGCGCAGTCTTGTAGAAGTGTCAGATCAATGGCAGGCTCGTGTTGGTCGACAAAGTCTTTACTATCAATACAGACACAATGCCTCGCTGACCAGCAGAATTGATCCAGGCACCACCAACATCATCGACTTGTATGTGGTCAATCAGGCCTACTATACTGCCTATCAGAATTGGCTGCGAGATACCACCGGCACAGTGCCCAAACCTGCTGTGCCCACAATAGATCAACTGAGTACAGCCTATCAAGGACTCAATGATTACAAAATGATCAGCGACAATGTGATTGTGAACAGCGTGGTATTCAAGCCATTGTTTGGACCCAAAGCAGCCAAAGAGTTGCAGGCCACCATCAAAGTTATCCGTGCCGCTGACAGCACTGCCAGTGAAAGTGAAATCAAGAATCTTGTGCTGGCCAACCTCAACAGTTATTTCAGCATTGACAAATGGGATTTTGGACAGACATTCTATTTTTCAGAACTGGCTGCCTACATTCATGCCAACATGGGTGGCGTGGTCAGTTCAGTGGTACTAGTGCCATTGGACCCGCTGAAGAGTTTTGGTGACTTGTACGAAATACGTAGTGGCCCCAGTGAAATATTTGTCAACGGCGCCTTGGTCAGCAACATTGAAGTAATCACTGCCCTGACCAGTACCAATATTAGAACTGCACCCGGCAGTGGAGTAATTTAATGGCCATCCGCACTGTTGATTTTTTACCTGATATATTTCAGACCACTCCCAACAAGCAATTTTTGAATGCCACACTGGATCAATTGGTTCAGGAACCTGCATTCAAGAAAACACAGGGCTATGTGGGTCGCAGAGTCGGACCCGGCGTCAATCCCAATGACTACTATGTGCTGGAGCCCACAGCCACTCGAGCCAACTATCAGTTGGAGCCAGGTGTCATCAGTCTCAAGCCAGATACCAACGAAATAAAAGATGCCATTACCTATCCTGGTATCACAGATGCCTTGGCAGTGCAAGGCGCGGTTGTCAACAACAGTGATAGGCTTTATACCAGTGAATACTATACCTGGGATCCGTTTGTTAATTTTGACAAATTTGTAAACTACAGTCAATACTACTGGTTGCCTGGCGGACCAAATGCTGTGAATGTTTATGCCACGGCCATTCCCTTGACCGAGAACTTCACAGTCACTCGAACCAGCACAGCCTATAAATTCAGTACCATACCCGGTGACAATCCTGTGATCACTCTGGTGCGTGGCGGCAATTACACATTCGACGTGAGTCAAACAGGCAATAATTTCTGGATACAGTCAGATCCGGGCGTGAATGGTCGACTTCCTTATGCTCCCAACATCTCCAGTAGAGATGTGCTGGGAGTGACCAACAATGGTGAAGACCTTGGTACTGTTTCTTTTGATGTGCCATTTAAAAATGCTCAGCAGTTCTATTACGATCTCAACAGCATCGGCACAGTAGATTTGTTGACCAATCTACAATTTGACCAAATCAACAATGTGTATCTGTCGGACTTCTTGGCCGAGTACGGTGGCATTGATGGCATCACAAGTCTCAACAATCGCACAGTGGTATTCACCAATCAAATCGCCGATGCACAGGATGGTGGTTGGTTGATAACTTCGCAATTTGATCCTTTAGAGCAGGCATCTGCCAACAATGGTCTTCCAGGCAGTTTTGATAGTTTAGTGTTTGATCAGACTGTGCCAATCACAGATCCTGACACACGTTACAGCGTGTGGCTGATCACTTATCAATATGACAACAATGGCCAGCCAATTCTACAACTTAGTGTTCAAAGACCTTGTCCTAACCTAAACAAATTCACTGTGCTGTTTGGTACACAATGGGCCAGCACATCGTGGTATCGTGATGCTGACGGCTATTTTGCAGAGATTCCATTACTCACAGCAGCCAAAGATGTACTGTGGTATCAGGATGGAACAAATCCAGATATTTTTGGTCAAATCCGACTGATTGATCAGGTCAGTAGCACGGTGATTAATGTGGCAACTGATATCCTGGGCAAGAAAAATTATACCAGTCCCAATGGCGTGGTGTTTACCAACAATCTCAAGGTGCAGTTTCTTGCACCTGTGGTGCCGGCCAGTTATGCCAATGGTGACTACTACGTGGCTGGAGTTGGTACTGCTATTCAACTGCTGCCAGTGACCAATTATGTCACTCCGGAGACATATACCAAAAGCGCAACAATACCGTTTGATTCAACATCCTTTGATTCAACCAACTTTGATGCTGAACTAAATCAACCCCTGGTGCCAGATTATCTAACCATAGCATTAGATAGTCCAGACCTCAATGCCTGGACACGCAGTAACCGTTGGTTCCATGTGGATGTGATCACAGCCTCGGCCACATACAACAATACCACCCCTGTACTGGACAATGCTTTCAGAGCACGGCGTCCTATCTTGGAATTCCGCGGTGGCACACGACTGTATCAAATGGGTACACAGGGCAAACAACCTGTGGACATACTTGATTTTGTCACAACCGATGCCTTTAGCACTGTCAATGGAACTGTGGGATATGGGGTGGATGGTTACAATTTCATAAATGGCACCCGAGTTATTTTTGCCAAAGACACAGATCCCAATGTAAGAGATAAAATCTATGTGGTCAATTTTGTTACCTTGGTGGAAGGTGATACTCCAGTTATTGATCTAGTACCAGCAAGCGATGCTGATGTCTTGGTTGATCAAACAGTGGTCAGTCTCAGCGGCAACACATTGCAAGGCATAAGTTTTTATTACGATGGATCACAGTGGGTTCAAGCACAACAAAAAACAGGAGTGAATCAAGCACCTTTATTTGACGTCTATGACAGCAATGGTTATAGTCTAAGCAACCCTGTGGCATACCCTAGTAGTACATTTGCAGGATCCAAATTGTTTAGTTATGCAGTTGGTCCGGGCGCAAATGACACAGTATTGGGCTTTCCTCTGCAATACCTAAGTATCAATAACATTGGCGATATTGTGTTTGACAACAATCTTTATGCAGATACATTTCTTTATGTCAAGGACAATGTAAGTTATACAAAAAATGTCAGTACAGGTTTTGTAAGACAATATGCTGACCGTACAGTTTACCAACGAGAAATTGGTTGGCAAACTGCCGCAGTCAAGAGCAAAATCTATCAACAGTTTAGTTTCACTTATGCGGCCAACACACCATTGTTGTTGGATGTGGCTGCCTTGCCGGTGACTACCATTCCAACAGTCAAAGTCTATGTCGACAGCACGTTCCAAGACCCGGGCTCATATACCTATGTAACCAGCGATAATACCACAACCATCACATTTCCTGCCAACACAGTGATTGTACCAGGGCAAGTGATTGAGGTCTTGGTCTTGAGCAACCAAGTGAGTGCAGTGGCGTTTTATCAAGTGCCTGTGAATCTTGAAAATAATCCGTTGAATCAAAATGCCAACAATCTTACCTTGGGCACTATTAGAAGTCATTATGATTCGATAGGACAAAATCTTGTGGGTCTAACGGGAAAAATCAATGGTGCCAACAACTCGCGTGACCTTGGCAATATTGTGCCATTTGGCTTGAACATTTTACAACAAAGCGCACCAATGACCATGGCTGGTTACTTTCTGCGTAGCGCGGATTATAATATATTTGCCAGTCTGGAATACAATTCAAGAGAATACGAAAAATACAAAGCACAGTTGCTGAATGCCGCTGTCACTGGCGACTATATGAACATGACGGTGTCTGAAATATTGACCACAATCATTACTGATCTCATTGCGGGTCGTACCAGTTCCAATCCTTTCTATTGGTCGGACATGATACCGGCCAGTAATACCTACACTGAATCAACCACAGTGGTCACTGCAATTACCACGCAGAGATTTGACACCACGCAGGTCTACAACTACACCTCAGCCAACTATCTTGGACTGCTGGTATACTTGAATGGGCGTTTGCTCACAAGAGGTATTGAATATGTAGTTTCAACAGATGCACCCACACTCACTGTGTTGCTACCACTGGTAGTGGGCGATCAAGTGGTCATACAAGAATACTCCGAAACCTACGGTACATTCATACCCAACACACCCACCAAATTGGGACTGTATCCAGCATTTGTTCCAGAGATATATTTGGACACAACCTACATTGAGCCTAGACGAGTGATTCGAGGACACGATGGTTCTATCACTGTGGCGTTTGATGACTATCGAGATCAGTTGTTGTTGGAATTTGAAACCAGAATCTACAACAACTTGAAACTGGATGGCAACCCTGTGCCGCTCACAGCAACAGAAGTTGTGCCAGGACAGTTCCGTACAACAGATTATACACTGGGAGAAATCACCCAAATAGAAAGTCAAGACTTCTTGACCTGGGTGGGCTGGAACAAATTGGATTACAAATCTCAAGATTACCGGGCTGCCAATGCATTTACCTGGAACTACAGCACAGCCGGTAACAAACTCAACAACAATGAACCATTGGCTGTGGGCGCCTGGCGCGGTATCTACAACTACTTTTATGATACCACAAGTCCCAACACAAGACCTTGGGAGATGTTGGGATTTACAGTAATGCCCTCATGGTGGGAAGCCGAGTATGGTCCTGCTCCCTACACCTCAGGCAACTTGGTGCTGTGGGACGACTTGGCTGCTGGTCTAGTTCGAGATCCGATTGCACCTTATGTGTTGCCTCAGTATGCTAGACCTCAACTGACACAAGTGATTCCTTCCTCAAGTGAAGGCCTGTTACTGGCTCCAATTGAAGTCATGGTGGGCAATTTCAACAGCAACAATTTCCAAAGAAATTGGGCAGTAGGCGATGATGCTCCTGTCGAAAATGCCTGGCGAACCAGTAGTGCATACCCCTTTGCTATCATGCGCTTGTTGGCACTCACACGTCCTGCTGAATTCTTTAGTTTGTTTGCTGATCGTGATTTGTATCGCTATGATCCAGAACTGGGACAATATCTTTATAATGGTCGTTATAGACTGGATGCCAATGGCATTGAAGTGTATGGCAATGGAGTCAGCAAGGCCAGTTACATTGACTGGATTGTGGACTACAATCGAATCAGCGGAATCAACTCAACTGACACTCTCACAGCAGATCTTAAAAATCTTGATGTGCGACTGTGCTACCGAATGGCAGCATTTTCGGGCAAAAATCTCCTGCAGATCTACACTGAAAAATCCAGTCCCAACAGTCTAAATTCGAGTTTGTTGTTGCCCGACGAAAGTTACAACTTGTTGTTCTACAAGAATGTGCCATTTGATCAGTTGACCTACAGCAGTATAATTGTACAATCAACTGCCAATGGCTGGGCAGTGTATGGGTACAGCACCACACAACCTTACTTTAATATCTTGGTCAGTCGTGTCAATGGAGTGTTAAGCACTATTAATGCCGGTGGATATGAAGTGCGTGTGCCTGTGACCTACACCAACCGGGTGGTACAAGTTCCTTATGGCTATGTGTTTACCAACAGAACCTTGGTAGCCGATTTCTTGTTGAGTTATGGTGCATTATTGCAACAGCAAGGCATGTTGTTTACCCAACTGGAAAACGGTTACATGCTGGACTGGAATCAGATGGTCAGCGAATTCTTGTACTGGAGCGGTCAAGGCTGGGCCGAAGGCAGTATTATCAATTTGAATCCTGGAGCCACACAGGTCATAGTAGAGCGCCCAGGAGCCATTGTGGACAGTATTGCACTACAGACCACAGAAAACATGGTACTCAATGCAGAACGTACTCCTTTTGCCACAAGAGATCTTGTGGTGGAAAGACTGGACAATACATTTACATTGAAAAGTTTAACAGCCGATACTATAAACTATTTTCACATCAAGTTTACGTCATACGAAAACATGGTAGTGTTGGACAATCAAAGTATCTTTGCGGATTTGATCTATTATCCTGCTACAGGTGCTAGACAAAATCGAGTGCGACTGATAGGTTCAACCTCACAAAATTGGAACGGTCAATTGAACGCTCCTGGATTTATACTCAATCAAAACAATGTGAAAGAGTGGGATCCCTTGCGCAAGTATGCTCGCGGCGAGATTGTGTTGTACAAAAACTTCTACTACAGTGCAGTTGATATTGTGCAACCCAGCCCAGAATTCAACTTCAACTACTGGACACGCAGTGACTATACCAAGATACAACAAGGCCTATTGCCCAATTTGTCCAACAAGAGTGATCAGTTGGCCAACAGTTATGATGTGTATCAGGCCAATCTTGAAATCAACCAAGATCTGTTTGCCTACAACTTGATTGGGTTCAAGCCCAGAGAGTACATGGTGGCACTGAATCTTGACAGCACCAGTCAAGTAAATCTCTATAGGCAATTTCTTGGCACCAAGGGCACTGTTCGTGCCGCAGAAATTTTTACTTTTGCTGATCTTGGTCGCGGAGTATCTGAATACAATATCTACGAAAACTGGGCCATACAACGCGGCACGTACGGGGCCAATGCCAACAAGAGTTTTTATGAATTGAGATTGAACGAAGCATTGCTAACTTCAAATCCCAGTTTGATTCAAGTGACCATACCTGACGAACCAAGTCTTGCACAACAAACCGTTTATGTTGATAATCTCTGGGCTGAAAGTTATCGAATAACCACACCCGATATTTTGACCACAACCTTGGTCAAGAAAACTGACACAGCATTGCCGTCAGCAGGATATGTCAATGTAGACGATGTTGACATCACTGTGTTCAACATTAACAACACTGCTAGTTTGGCTGCCGAACTCAACAACGTGAATGTGGGTACCATAATATGGGTGGCCAAGATCAATGACTATGATTGGGGAATTTACAGAACTGCCCAGATACCTGCGCAAGTCACGCAAATCAACAGCAACTTGAATGGTACGTCGGTAATCCGATTTAATCGAGCACACGGCTTGGTTGCAGACAACATACTGTTGCTCAAGTACTTTGGATCAGGTGCAGATGGTGTATACACTGTGCTGAATGTGCCTGGTATCAATCAAGTCACTGTGTCATTCTCATTCTTGCAACAAGATCAAATCGTTGCTACAGGAACAGGAACAGCATTTACTCTACAAAGTCAGCGAGTGGCTCAGGGCAGTGACATTATTACCTTGCCGTATGCCAATGACTTGATACCAGGAGATCGTGCCTGGATCGACAACAACGGTGCAGGTTTGTGGGAGGTTGTGCAAAAACAAGAGGTATTCCATACCAGTGGACAACTCACCGTGGTTCCGTCAGTGGCCAGCAATAAATTTGGCGCTGGTGTCGCACAGGCCCGAGACAATGTGTTTGCATTTGTAGGTAGCCCAGGCTACAATTCTGGTGCTGGTGCACTTTATACCTATGTGAGAACATCAACCAATCCGTTCACACAAAACAGTTTGTTACAATCCAATGCAGTAGGAGTGTATGGCCTTGGCACCGCAGTCAGTGTGGGCAATCAAACCTGGGGCGCAGTGGGTGCCCCAGCCAGCCTTGGTGCCGACTCAAGTGCTAACTCTGGCTATGTGGCTGTGATCTACAGATTCCCTAACAGCCCAAGTTTTGCTATTTCAAATCTGTTGACAGTGCCCAATGCCAGTTATATAAATTCAGCCAGTGAATTTGGTACCAGCATTGCTATCAGCGCAGATGAAAACTGGATGTACATTGGTGCACCAGGAATCAATCAAGTGTTTGCTTACGGATTGGTGCCAGTTGAAACTCAACTGGAAACTTATATCACTGACGGAGTTTCCTATTCCTACAACTACAGCGACAACATAGTGATTGATTCTGGAGCATATCAACAACTATTTGTGGTGCTAAACAATCAACTGTTGACTTATTCAACTGACTACACTGTGACTGCAGACAGTGTGGTTTTGAATTCAACTCCGGTCAAAGATCTTCAACTGAAGATTGGTCGTCGTGTGGCTCAAACATTCACAGGCAATGGCATCACTCAGGTGTTTTCGTTGAATGAATATTTGTACTCTGCTCTAAACATTTACAGTTTCAATGTAACAGTAAACGGAATTGTTCAAAGACCCACAATTGATTATACATTCAGCAATTCCACTAGAGATATAACATTCACAGCGGCTCCAACTGGCACAATCGGTGTAACAACTCAAAGTTATTATAACTATGTCACATCACTTGCACCAGGCGGACTTGCAGCCGATGCAAGATTTGGTCAGTCAGTCAGTTGCGGCACCGACGGCAGACAAGTCATGATTGGTTGCTCCAACAACACTTACAATGGTGTAACTTATGCAGGATCGGTTTACGTCTATGATAGATCAGTGCAACAATTTATTGTGACCAGTGCCACACAAACTGTATATCAAACGGATGCTTCATTGGTTGCTCCTACATCAGTTTCATTGAACAATCAATTCCTGATCAACACTGCGGGAAACCCTGATGGCCAATACACAGTGACTGGAAGCAATCAGATCACCTTGACCACTCCGGCTGCGGTAGGAGACATCCTGGTAGTCGAAGTCAACACATTCAATCAGATTCAACAGATTGGATCCGATGCTCCTACTTCCAGCGCCAACTACGGACAGGCAGTGGACCTCTGTCGTTACAACTGTAGCCTGTATGTGGGAGCACCTCAGGATGGCAGCGTGTTACCGGGCGCAGGCTTGGTAGAACGTCAAGTAAATCAAAGTCGTGTGTATGGTATCACAACATCAACTATCAATGCCACATTGACTCCAGGCGATACTATCAGAATCAACAACCAGGAAGTGGCTTTGACCGCACCTGCTGCCTGGTTAGTTGGTTCGGCCTACACAGTCGGAACCATAGTTATCAACAGTTCAAGTCTATATGTGGCCGTCAGAGCAGTACCAACAGGCACATCGCTGGGCGATACCACATATTGGCAACCCAGTAGTTGGGCCGCACAGTTGGCCTACAATATCAATTCTAGCACAGTGCCCAATGTGATGGCCTATGCTGGGGTCGCAGGAACACAGACATTTGGTCTGCTTACAATAAGTGTCAAGAACTTGGATGCCGCGGTAGCAGGTAATAAATTGACTGTGCTACCTGGCCTAGTTGGAAACATTTTCTCCAGCATGGGATTTGAAACTTTTGTTTACACTCAAACCATTGAGAGTCCCTATCCAGCGGCCTATGCTGCCTTTGGCAGTGCTGTGAAAATAGATACCAGTGCGTTGACTCTTACTGTGGGTGCCCCACGTGGCAACCTGTATCGCCCCAACACGTTTGACGGTGGCAACACATACTTTGACAGCAAAACCACAACGTTCAGTGGGCCATTGGTACAAAGTGGCGCTGTATACACATATGATTATTTTGCCAGCACCAACAGTTCAGTCAGCAATCCTGGCAAATTTGCATTTGGTCAACAGGTATACGATCAATCTATTCAGCAGTTGTATCAATATGGCGCATCAGTTGACTATACCAATGGTATACTGTTGGCAGGCAGTCCTACTGGCAACTCAAATGCAGGTCAAGTGTCCATTTTCAACAATCCAGATCTTTCTCCTGCCTGGCGAGTCACACATGTTCAACAACCAGTGGTAGATGTGGCCTTGATCAACGGAGTGTTCTCATATGATCGCATCACTGGAGCCAAGACTGCATTCTTTGATTTCTTTGACCCATTACAAGGCAAAATTCTAGGTGCCGCGCAACAAAATATTGACTACACTGGTGCTGTGGATCCTGCAGCCTACAACGTGGGTGCCAAAAACAACAATGGACGAATCTGGGCTGTCGGACAGGTAGGACAAATCTGGTGGGATACCAATTCCGTGAGATTCATTGATCCCAATCAAGATGACATTGTATACGCGGCTCGCAGATGGGGTCAAATATTCCCAGGTAGTAGTGTGGATGTTTATCAGTGGACTGCAAGTTCTGTGCCACCAGGCAACTACACAGGTCCTGGCACACCTAGAACCACTACCAATTACAGCGTGACCACTGGTCTCACCACAACAGGAGTTTTTGGAACTACATATTATTTCTGGGTAAAAAATATTACCACAATCAATAGCACAGCAGGAAAAACTCTTAGTCCCACTGGCATAGCCAGATATATCGCTGACCCCCGTGCCAGCGGTATTCCTTATGTGGCCTTTGTCAGCGCCAGTGCCACTGCCATCTACAATGCCACTGACTTGATCAGTGCCCAAGACACAGTGCTCAGTATTGAATTTGATAGACAACTCACAGACGACAATGTGCATGTGCAGTATGATCTTCTACCACAAGACCGTGCCGAAGCCTTCCTGCCCGCCAATCTCTATCAGAAATTTCAAGACAGTTTTTGCGGCGCAGATCCACAGGGCAATCTAGTGCCTGACCCTACACTGAGTCCAGCCCTGCGCTACGGTGTGCAATTCCGTCCGCGCCAGAGCATGTTTGCTGATAGATTCTTGGCTTTACAAAACTATCTAGAGTATGTGAATGCTGTGTTGTTGCAGTATCCCATATCGGAAATTCGCAACTTTGCACTGTTGAACAGCAGTGATCCTGAGCCAGCAGCCGGGTTGGGTGCCTGGAACAAACGTGTGGCCAATATTGAACAATTGAGTTATCAAGACCTAGCCCAGGTGCCAGTGGGCTATCTATACCTAGTGGCCAGCGACAGTACTCAAAATGGTTTGTGGACCATTTATGCTGTGACAGCCGCCAAAACTTTTGATACCTTGTTCTTGACTCGTGTGCAAAACTATGACACTAGAAATTACTGGCAATATGTGACCTGGTATCGCCCAGGATACAATTCCAGTACCAAGATCATTGCCCAGGTGGCCAACTATGCTGATCTTGCCACGCTGAGTGTGGCTCAGGCGCCTGTGGGCAGTAGTGTCAAGGTCACTGCCAACAGCCAGGGTAAATTTGAAATCTATCTAAGAACAGATGTTGGATGGGATCGCGTGGGTCTACAAGATGGTACCATACAGTTCCGGACTGAACTGTGGGATTACGCACTGGGACGTTTTGGATTTGATGTTGAAGTTTTTGATGCACAGCACTTTGACCAGGAACCTGTGACCGAAACACGCAAAATCATACAGGCCATCAATGAACAACTGTTGATTGATGAACTATTGATTGAACGCAATCGTGCCTTGATCTTGATGTTTAATTTTGTACTCAGCGAATTTGAAGCACCCGGATGGTTGAACATGACCAGTTTGATTGATGTTGATCACAAGGTTAGACAACTGCTGCCATATCAAACCTATCAACAGGACAATCAAGACTTTGTGTTGAATTATATCAAAGAAGTCAAACCTTATCATGTGAGTATCCGGGCTTTTAATTTGATCTACAATGGTTTTGATGCGTATCAAGGTAGTATGGCCGACTTTGATTTGCCAGCGTTCTACAACAACTCACAAGTGCCCAATCAGTACATGAGTCCTATTTTGACTCCCTACGATCTAAGCACTGCACAAGGTACCGGACACGCCAGTATCTATAGTGATGTTGCACCTTCAAGCACACTGTGGCAAACACAACCTTATAGTTTTTGGTTCGAAAACTATGCTCTCAGCATACAAGATGTGATCATTGTGGACGGTGGCTCAGGATATACTGTGGCACCACAACTCACAGTCTCGGGTGTTTGTACCACTCCGGCCCAGATGACGGCCACAGTGAATAGTGCAGGACATATCAATCAAGTGATCATTACCGATCCAGGATCGGGATATACTACCACTGCCACAGTCACAATCACAGGTGGCAATGGCACAGGTGGGCAGATTGTGGCTGTGATGGGCAACAAATTGGTGCGTAGTATCAACACCACCATCAAGTATGATCGCTATCAATACGCAACTACTATTGTGCCTTGGGAGCCTAATGTTACTTACACAACTGGTAAACAGGTACGTTACGTAAATCGTGTCTGGTCAGCCAACACAACTGTGACGTCATCCACATTTGATCCTGCCAACTGGACCACAGTGGCAGCCAGTTCATTGAGTGGCGTTGATCGCACCATGGGCTTCTATGTACCAGGTCCTAACGAACCAGGGTTGGACCTGCCACTATTGATTGACGGAGTTGACTATCCTGGAGTACAAGTGGCTGCTCCCTCTTTTGCACAAAACACTGGATTTGACGTAGGTAACTTTGATGTCAGCCCGTTTGATAATATTTCTTATGGTCCTGATGGCCAGCCCACATACGATCTAGGCATCCTGGATGCCACATATGAAAGTTCTTTCTTGGATCCTTACCTAGGAACCCGAGCCACCGACATCAATGTTGTGGGCGGAGAGTTTGTGGGCCCTTATGAAAGTCATGCACCAGAAGAACTAGTACCGGGTGCAATATTTGACACCTTGGACTTGCGGGTATACTCACGTGAAATAACTTATTATACCGGTAATGGCGCTACCACTGGACCATATGCTGTTCCTGCAGGTGCTACTGATGTAGAGGTGGCGATTAATAATATTGTGGTTGCCGCAAGCACTTATACTTTTGCTGGATCATCAGTCACTTTTAATACTGCGCCTGCCAACGGTGCTGTGATTGTTATCCTTGAGAACGAGCCCAATCCTGGTATTGAATTACGTATCTTCCAAGACATGCGTGGAGTACAGGCCTCTTACAGAATGACCACAGCCACTACTACCATACTAACTCAAGATCTTGCAATTGATGATGACGTAGCGTATGTGGACAATGCTGGTGCTCTTGCTGAACCAGACTTGGCCAACAATATATGGGGTGTGTTGACTGTAAACGGTGAGCGCATCATGTATCGTGAACGAGATTTGATCGCCAATACTGTGAGCAGTCTCCTGAGAGGTACTGCCGGAACGGCCGCAGCCGCACACGTAACTGATGCTGTGGTTTACAATCTAAATCGCGACAATCTAGCACCGGTGTTGTACCAAGATCACTACGTGGGATCTAACACCTTGGCAGATGGTGCAACCACAGTGTTCACAGCAGATGTTGATCTTAGTTCACCAGGACTGAGTTTTGCCCAGAAATGTGTGTTGGTATATGTGGGCGGACTGTTACAAACCAGTGGTTACACTGTGACCGTTGACAATCCGGTAACTGTGGAATTTGACACAGCACCTGCTCAGGGCTATCAAGTGTCGATACAAGTTCGTCAAGGACTGGGCTGGTACGGTGCTGGAGTCTATCCCACAACTGGCACACCTTTGCAAGACTCTACCACACCAGCGGCCGAGTTTTTTAGAGGCTAAATCACAAGGTAAATAAGTCATATGCAAAATAGTCAACCTGTTACACAACAAACCAATTCCGCGGCACAGCCCAAACGACCCAATGAAACTGGATCAGTTTCGGTTGTGGGTTTTGTAAAGATTTTTGATCCAAAAACCCAGGAAACTTTTGTGGAGACACGAGCATGATTTCTTCTGGATTGGTAAAAATTGAAGGATTTGTCAAAATATTTGATCCCAATTCGGGCGAAGTCTTTGTGGACAAAAAGAATGCTATCCATTATGAAAACATGAGTATCAGCCTGGCTGAAACACTCAGCAACAGAACCAGTGCCCAGGGCGGCGGCTGGATATACGAAATGGCATTTGGCAACGGCGGATCTAGTGTGGATCCCACTGGGATTATCACCTACTTACCCCCAAACACAACCGGACAAAACGCAGATCTCTACAACGAAACCTACGCCAAAGTAGTTGATGATAACTCAGTAGCCGACTCAGATCCTGCCAACAACTACATGGAAGTGCTACACACATCGGGCAAGCCCTATACTGATATCTTGGTCAGTTGCTTGCTGGACTACGGCGAACCGCCAGGACAACAAGCCTTTGACAATTCGACCAATTTTAATGGCGAATATGTGTTTGACGAACTGGGCCTAAAAGCCTTTACTACCAGCGCAAGTAATCTACGACTGCTGACCCACGTGATTTTTCACCCGGTACAGAAGAGTTTGAACCGTCAAATACAAATTGACTATACTGTGCGTATACAGACCCTTACCAACCTGACTACAGCATAAATACAAATAGAACATTCGGAGTAACACATGTCATATACAATCACACTAACTGATGGCGCAATCTATGCTGTAGTAGCAGATGGTACCGTTAATACTAGTTCCAGCATGACCCTGGTGGGAAAAAACTGGGCAGGTTATGGACAATTCTTAGGCGATAACTTTATTCGCCTATTAGAAAATGGTGCCAATACCACTGCTCCTGGCGCACCGTTAACTGGTCAACTTTGGTGGAACAAGACTGCCGGCACCATGCAAGTGTACAATGGTACTGGATTCAAAACTCTTGGAGGCGCAACCTCTGCCGCTTCTGCACCAAGTAATAATACCATCGGAGATTTATGGTATGACACAACAAATCAACAGTTGAATGTGTGGACAGGCTCGGCCTGGATTGTGGTAGGTCCTGCATATACTCCAGGCACAGGCACAACAGGTGCTATTGTGGCCACAATAGTAGACAACACAGCAACTTCACACTTTGTAATTGAACTGTACTCCAACAATACCATTGTGGGTATTATCAGCAAAGATCAAACTTTTACTCCTGGTACCGCAGTCACTGGCGGATGGGGCGTACAAGCAGTCAATCCCGGTCTTACCATGGCCACAGGCATTGCTAACAATGCTGTTTGGGGTAATGTGACAAATACACTGGCCCTAAACGGATTGACCAGCAGTCAGTTCATGCGTTCGGATGCCAACACCAGTGCTGCCGGTACAATCACTGTGAACACCAGTGGTTATGCCACTGCTATCATCAATGGTGCAGGCAACGCAATTGGCAACATTGGATCATCGGGCAGTTACTTCAACCGAATCTTTGCTCAAGCAACCACAGCACTCTACGCCGACGTGGCCGAGCGTTTTGCCGCAGACGATGTGTACACTCCGGGCACAGTGGTTGAACTAGGCGGATCTGCTGAAATTACCAAGGTCAAAACAGACGCCAGCAGTGCAGTTTTTGGGGTGATCAGTACCAGACCTGCATTTACCATGAACGGTGGTGCTGGGGAGGACGACACTCATCCTCCAGTGGCCATGACAGGTCGTGTGCCTGTGCGTGTGACAGGAGTGGTATACAAGGGCGATAGATTGATTTCAGCAGGCGATGGCATTGCCAGAGCGGCTGCACCCGAAGAGGCCACTGCTTTTAACGTAATTGGTCGCGCCTTGGTAAATAAAACAGACACAGGACTTGGCACAGTAGAAGCCATTGTCACAATCAAATAACAGGATATAACAATGACTTACTCATCAGGATCACAAATACTTGCCGCAGACTACAACACATTTACCACCACAGCAGGTGGTTTGAATGACATTTGGTCAACAGGCTCAGGTGACAAAGGCTGGGGACAAACTGCTTTTGTAGCACAAACCACAGGCAATACTGTGGCAGCCACACAATGGGCCACCTTGGTCAACAACTTGGCCACATCAGGCAGTCAAACCAATACCACCATAACATCAAGAACAGCACCTGTTACCGGCAACATAGTTGGTATTTTGGCCAATGTGCAAACCGACATCAACAACTGTACAACCAACCGTAACAATGCCGTGGCAGTGGGCACAGAATACGGAACATGGACTGGCACTGTTTCTAAAACCACTGGTACCGGTGGGGGCACCACATCCTGGTCCTTTACTTGGAACCAGACCATAACATTTCCTAGTGCCGCACAGACACGTTATTTCTTTAATGCCGGTGGTCGTATTAGACTGCAAATGAGTAAAACATCAACTGGCACTGACATTGACCCAGATTGGAATGCTTTTGTTGCCAAAGTTGGATCAATTTATATTACTGGAGCGGCGGCCAGCAAAACCATTGCCGGCACTGCTTACACAGGCACAACCAGAATTGGCGGCACAGGCGGCACACAAACCACCTTGGCCACATCCACAGGATATTATGCGTTGACATCAACCCCAGTGACCATATTCTTGTTGGCCAATGACACCTCTCCGTACACTGGTGAAACTATTACAGTCACTGCGGCAGCGGGCAGTGCAACCGATTTGACACTGGCTATCACCTGGAGCCAACCAGCAGTTTCGGGTGCAGGACAAACAAATAACATTTCAGGTGGCACTGCAACAAACAGCCCCTCAACCACAATTACAGGCACAGCACCTACAGTGTTGTGTACCTATATTCCACCATCGACAACATACTTGAGTAACACCTGGGGCACACCAACTATCAACTCCAGCGGTCCTTAAAATTACATTTGGGTATTTGAGAGGTAGACTTCTACCTCTTTTTCTTTTATAATCGCACAATGAATACCGATGCACTAATTGCTCATGCACGAGCACGTTTTGATCATGTGGCCGCACGACGTGTACTAAAAGAAAAGTACGAAGCCCGGATGTTGTTTGCTCATGGCGGTGGCATGTGGCGAGCAGGCCCTGACTTACAATGTACTCTACTTAGTTGTGCTCAAGACACGGATGTTGTGTTGTTAGACTTGTATGAGACTCCCGTGCGTGTGAATGTGCCTGAACTATTTGCTCGGGCACATGGCCATTGGCAAGAACAAATGAATGCCTGGCTGGTAGAATATGAAGAACAGAGTCGCAAGCGATGACCACAGGCGCATTGATATTTGCGTTTGACAATGAACAAACCGACTACGTTGCTATGGCTGGGTGGAGTGCTAAACGAATTCATAGGCACCTCAACATTCCAGTGGCCATCGTCACAGACGCAGATCCAACAGATCCACGACTTGTCGGTGCAGATCAAGTCATTAATGCGGCGCCAGTTTCCGGAGGAACACGTTGGTTTGAGGATTATCAAGCGACTGTGTCTTGGCACAACGCAGGTAGAACTGATGCATATCGACTCTCGCCTTGGGACCAAACTCTAGTATTAGACGCTGACTATGTGGTGTGCGGCACGGAGTTAAAGACTGTAATCGAAAGCCCACAAGATTTCATGTGCCATAGACTTGCCTGGGACATGACCAGCATGAATGACTTTGATGGTCTCAACTGGTTTGGTGCCAATCGCATGCCCATGTGGTGGGCTACTGTGATGATGTTTAGAAAATCAAACACAGCACAATACATTTTTGATTCAATGAACATGATCAAAAACAACTGGCGCCACTACAAAGATCTCTATCACATTACTGGCTCTAACTATCGCAATGACTATGCACTCAGTATTGCCTTGGGCATTGTGAGTGGTCATACTTTACAAGTAGACAACATACCATTCCGCCTGGCCAGTGTCATGCCCGAGCACACACTTACTCAACTGGATGAAGACTTCTTTCAAATTGAATATATAGATGACAAACGTCCCAAAAAGATAGCCTGGGCCGGCACATCTTTTCATGCCATGGGCAAAAAGCACTTGGGAGACATAGTTGCCAATTCTCGCTGAACGTGGTTACCTCATACCGGCTGTCAACACTGACACAACAGACTATGTGTCCTGTGCTGATCAGTTGGCTGCCAGCATACGCCAACATCATCCTGAAGCCAACATAACCATACTAACCAAGGAACAGTTACCCAATGGAGATCAAGGTGGGTTTGCTAATGATTGGCAGTGCTTTGCGGCCAGTCCCTACAGACAAACTATCAAACTAGAAGCAGACATGATCATAGCCAGTCCCGTTGATCATTGGTGGACCATGCTCGAACACAGAGACCTTGTGATATCCACAGGTGCTAGGGACTTTTATGACCAACCTGCTGAAAGTAGGTTCTATAGAAAAGTGTTCGATGCCAATCACCTGCCCGACGTGTACAATGCTATCACATACTGGCGTGTGAGCCCAACAGCACAAGACTTCTTTCGACTGGTGCGTAATATATTTGAAAATTGGACTGAGTACCGAACCTTGTTGAAGTTTCCAGATGAAGAGGCTTCTACCGATCTAGTGTATGCCATGGCCGCACAGATCATAGGACCTGAACTGGTTACCTTGCCATTTGCCACGTATCCAAGAATAGTACACATGAAACGCCATATGATCCCAACTCAAACATACAACTGGACGCAGGAATTGGTGTGGGAAAACAATCCGCTAAGATTTAACACAGTGACCCAATGGGGTGCAGTACACTATCATGTGAAGGATTGGCGACATGAATGAACAAGAGTTTTTGGATTTTTGGAAGGCCATTGAGTGGCCCCGAGAGAAGACCGTTTACTACAGACTGTACTATGATGATTTGGGCCGAGCATTGTTTTACAGCCACGAGGATCAGCCCGGTAAGTATATTGAAGTCTCCCCTGAACAGTTTGCACTACAGGACCTGCAGGTGCGTGTGATTGATGGTGTGTTAAAACCACGTGCCCGACCCATGCCACCTAAACTGGTACCCAGTGATCAAGGAACACCTTGCCACATCAATGATGCGGCTGTGGTAGTTGGTCCAGGAGAACTTCATCAAAGATGGAAACCAAAACAACATGAGCAAGATTGACATAGCAGATTTGGACTGCATTTACCTAAGTTATGATGAACCGCAACAAGAAGAATTTTGGGTCAAGATTAAGAACATGGTGCCTTGGGCCCGACGGGTCAGCAATATACGTGGAAGCGATGCGGCACATAAAGCCGCAGCCCGGGCTTCTGACACCGAGCGATTTATCCTCGTGGATGGAGATAATCTCCCCGACCCAGCGTTTTTTAACCAAACGCTTGATCTTTCTACACCTGAATATGAAAAGGCTGTGTTCCGCTGGCGAGCACGTAATCATGTCAACGGATTGATGTATGGCAATGGTGGCTTGAGTTCATGGACTCGTGAGCACGTGATGAACATGCGCACACATGAAAACACAGATGGCACAACAGAAACACAAGTGGAATTTTGTTTTGATCCGCTTTACTGGAGCATGCATGACTGTTATAGTGTAACCTATCCCAATGGTTCAGCATTCCAGGCCTGGCGTGCCGGATTCCGCGAAGGTGTCAAAATGTGTTTGAATCGCGGAGCACGGCCCACTGCAAGTGAATTTCGTGATCGTGTACATCAGAGAAATCTAGATCACTTGACCATATGGCACAATGTGGGCGGTGATGTAGACTATGGCTACTGGGCCATTGCTGGCGCACGTCAAGGCACATACATGACCATGCTCACCAACTGGGATTACACACAGGTACAAAACTTTGAGGCCTTGGCTGAACTTTTCAAGACAGTGGAGAACGATCAACCTGAAATTATTGCTAATCGCTTGGCAGATGATCTGGCCATACAACTTGACTTGCCCATGCACATGCTCACAGCCGAAGCCAGCAGATTTTTTAAACATCACTATCGTAGCAACTGGCATAATCAAGGTGTCATGGTTCGGGAGATTGATGTAATTAGAACACAAGAAGGATGGTAATATGAATTGGTTAGAAAACACAATAAGATCTTTAGGTAAGGTAGTTACCTGGAGAATATTAGTAACAATTACTAATTTCTTTGGCGGCTGGATCGCCAGTGGTAATCCATGGGTAGGACTAGGTGTAGTAAGTTTTGCTCTTGTGGTCAACAGTGTGATGTATTACTTTCATGAACGAGCATGGAATCGTATCATGTGGGGCAAAACCTCTGAAAAGACAGCAACTGATCAATAACACATGAAAAGAGTGGTTTTATGCGTAGAAAATCCTGAACTGTATATTCCCCAATATCGAAATTATAGTATCATGATTGTCAATCCGTCTACAACTACAGACAGATTAAAGTACTTACTAGACAACTCTGATTATTCATTATTGGTCACTGACACAGGTACAACACAACGCTCGGGTGGGGATTATTCAGATTCGGCGCTGTGGTATACATCGGGCACCACTGGAGACAGTAAGTTTTGTAGTTTCTCTCAAACGCAGTTGGATGCACTGGCTAGAACAATTTGTACTGCCTACGAAATTGATCATAATGATCGTTACCTAAGCATCATGCCGCTATGGCATGCACACGGCTTAGGCATGTACTGGGCCGCACAACAAGCCAAATGCGAAGTGACCTATATCAAGCCACATGACTTACGCAGTTCGATTGATTTTAGCCCTACTATAATTAGTGCTATACCAGATTTTTTAAGACTGTTCATGCGACAACATTTTCCTGACTTGCGTTTTGTTAGGTCAGCATCCAGTGCGTTACCAGATCAATTGTACAATGATTTAAAAGCCTGGAGCAAACGTCCGGTAATTGAAGCATTTGGCATGACAGAAGCCTGTAGTCACTGTTTCACCAATCCATTGCACGGAGAACAGCGAATTGGTACAGTGGGCTTGCCGTCAGGCATACAAGCAAGGATTGTCAACGGAGAACTAGAAATACAAGGCCCGAGTGTTCATATAACCGGTTGGTTTGCCACAGGAGATATTGCTGATCAAGATTCAGCAGGCTACTACAAAATCATTGGACGACAAAAAGACAGAATTGACATTCGTGGTTACAAGATAGATCCTCTCAGTATTGAAAATCAATTGTACAACAATGTGCCAGGCATTGCGCAAGCGGCAGTTTTTGGAAAAAATCGCGTGATGTGTGTGTACACTGGCACAGCCACTGAACAACAGGTGCGACAAGCCATCAATGACATCGATTCGCATTGCAGTCCCAAACTGGTCTTACAAGTAGATACAATACCAGTGAACAGCGCAGGCAAAATATCACGCAGTATGTTAACGGAATTTTATCAATGAAAATACTAGCCAATGGTGGAAGTCTAAGCCGAGGACCAGGATCATGGCCCTATTTCATTGAGTCTGAATTGCAAGCCAACTTGGTTAATCTAAGTCAAAGTGGTGCAGGCAATAATTACGTACATGAAACCACCATTGCCGAACTGGCGCAAAGACACTATGACTTGGTACTGATACAATGGACACCATTCATACGTTTTGATTACAAAGTTCAAGATATCTCACAATTTGCTGGAACTATATTCACCAGTGAACATCAACATCGACAAAACGATTGGCCTGAAAAAATTGTAGAGCCCATAAACGATCAAGATTATGTTGAACGCAACTGGATATTTGGCTGCGGCATATCAACCTGTGGCGACCAAGACACTGCACTCAATGATGCCTTTGGAGGATTTTATCGTTATGCTGGGCCCAGTGAACACATGTATCATGCCACTATGAAATTGATAAGTCTACAAAGTTTTTTGCAAATCAAAAGAATACCCTACTTGTTTGTGTTTGGTCGCCCATTTCGCATACTGGATCGTTACAGTCATTTACGTAATCTTGTGGACTGGAGCCGGGCTTATACCGATCATTACATACTGGATCTTGCTGAAAAACGCAACTCTTGGGACGAAGACAAAACACATCCCAGTAGAGAGGTTTACCAAGAATTTGCTGATCTAATACTGCCACCGATCAAACAATTACTATGATTAACATGCCAAACATTGATCAACATATCTGGAATTTACAGTTCTTGATAGCCGACATCATACATGAATTTCAAACACAGGGCAAAATTGTAATTGATCTAAATGATGAAGGACCCGACGCCACAGAACTGGGACTATACTCGGTGTTGGATTATGTGTGCGACAAATTCAATATAAACAAACAGTTGGTCACTATACAAACAAGAAATCTATTGGAAAAACATCCTCACTATCAGGTGACAAAACTTACCCCATTGTACGTGTCTCAAATTCAGCAATTTGTCAAATCTCATAATTATATAAAAAAAGATTTTGATCAAATAAAACATTTTGGACTGTTTATAAGAAGATCAAATTGGCAACGCCTTTGGATCTCAGCAGAGATGTTTGCTGAATATAGAGACAAAACACTACAGACCTTTTTGTACGATCCCACAAACGATTTTCTTAGATCGCATCTGGGTATGGATAGATTGTGTACCGAGTTGAACGGCCAGTGCAATTTCTCCTCTATAGTTCAATTGCTAAATTGCTCACCGATTGAAATTGAACCAGTTGCAACAGTGCCGGTTTTTGCGGATCTTCAATTTGAAATAAACAAACATTATCCTAAATTTTTCTTAGAAATTGTTTGTGAAACATATTCTGCAGGACGTACTTTTTATCCAACCGAAAAAACCTGGCGACCTTTTGCCTGCCAAACACCTTTTATGATACAGGGGCCAGTGAATTTTTTAAAAAATCTACACCGACTGGGATTTAAAACTTTTGACAAATGGTGGGATGAAAGTTATGACGAAGATGGCGGTCTATTAGGAATCAACACTATTTTAAGAAATATCAATAGTCTAAGCAAAATGTCCACAGTGGAGTTGGAATCCATGTATCATGACATGAAACCAATATTAGAACACAATTATAATGTTCTGATAGAAATGACAGATACATCTTTTGATGTATTTTATGACTGATATTATCTGATATGAATCAGGCAATGAAACCCAAATTGGATCATAATCATATTTAAATAATAAAACAAAATTATAATACCTCTATCAAATTATATGCATAACAATATAGATTTAGTCACAGTGACCTGCACAAGAGATCGTGGCATACAACAGTTGCAATCTTACAGCATAGATTTGATGTTGACAGCGCCTTGCGATCATTATATCCTCATTGAGGACAATCAACTTGGTTTACAGGCCTGGTATGATACCTTGAGTCCTTACTACACACATCATCGGCTGCACTTGATAGCAGGCAACTCTTTGTTACCGCCGGACTGTTATGCAAATGATTCCCGTAGAAAAAATGGCTGGCACCGATCGGCAGTGCTGAAACTGTTGGCCGCCACCAAAGTTCAATCAGAGAAATATCTCATGCTGGACAGCAAAAACTTTTTTGTGCATCCGCAGTTGTTGGATGATTGGCCAATAACAGATGGCAACGGCATTGTTGAAGACTACGATAATAGAGGTTGGGTTGAGATTGATAAATTTTGTATTTCAAATAACATACCTATTCCCAAAAAGGTATATAATTCGTCAACCCCGTTTATGGTTGATACTGCCATCGTTCGAGAAATTGTCAAGCATGACATCCTGGCTTTGTTTTTTGACAAAAAAGAGTGGTGGTCTAGTGAAATTTTCTTATACTCTATTTTCTCACAATATGCAGGAAATCAATTGCAATCTCGATCAGTGCCCAATGTAACTTTTTGGAATACTGAAAGAAATTTGGACAAATCAACATTGACCGACGTCCATACTTGGCCAAATATGAGAACGTTTGGCATACATAGGGATGTCTGCAGACTGGGCAAAGATTTGACTGAATTTATTTATTTTCTCAATGAGATTGGATTTGATAGAAATACTGTTGAAAATATGTTAACACAGTATGAACTAGACATAGACAAGAATCAATGAATCATGAACAACAAAAGATTTTTTGCATTTGGATGTAGTTTTACTGAGTACCAGTGGCCTACCTGGGCCGACATCGTGGCACGAGAGTATGACTATTTTGAAAATTGGGGCAATGCTGGAAGTGGAAATCATTATATATTCAATAGCCTCATTGAGTGCCATCAGAGAAATCACATCAACAAAGATGATATTGTGATGATATGTTGGTCAAATGTCACAAGAGAAGATCGTTACCTAAATGATTCGTGGTTGGCAGCCGGAAATATCTTTACCACAGCAGTCTACCCCAAATCCTGGGTCAATGAATTTGTCACTGACCGTGGCTGCTTGATCAGAGATTTAGCATTCATGACAGCAACTGATCTATTGCTAAAAAACATTGGATGCAAATATAACTTTTTCTCTGTAGTACCAATTGAGTTCAACATGACCAATAAAAATCAGACCGAGCACCCGGATGTGATTGAGTTGTATTCGGATGTGCTAGATAAAATATGCCCCAGTTACTTGGAAATTATTTTTGATTACAATTGGGGCAGCAGAAAGAGTGATTTTTCCAAAAAACTAATTGAGTCCAAACACCAGAACTTGAAAAAAAGATATGAATCATGTGCCGGACCCGATTGGCCAACTTTTGAACAAGCATGTGATATAAATTGGTATGTCGGGCATAAACACAGTATAATACGAGAAATCAAAGAGATATTTCCTTTTGATTTTTTTGAAGTTGAAAGAGATTATCATCCAACACCTGTTGAACACCTGGAGTACTTGCAAAAAGTTGCACCCAAAATCTCTATTTCTAGAGACACTGTGAACTGGATCAATGATTACAAATTAGGTGATAATTTTAAGTTTGCACACAATCAAAAAGTCAAAAGATTATAATGCAAATGATAGCGAACAATATGAACAACAAAAGATTTTTTGCCTTTGGATGTAGTTTTACTGAGTATCAGTGGCCCACCTGGGCCGACATTGTGGCACGAGAATATGACTATTTTGAAAATTGGGGCAAACCCGGAACCGGGAATCATTATATATTCAACAGTCTAATAGAGTGCCATCAGAGAAATCACATCAACAAAGATGATACTGTGATGATATGTTGGGCAAATGTCACAAGAGAAGATCGTTACCTAAATGATTCGTGGTTGAGACCAGGAAATATTTTTACCTCAACAATTTACCCCAAATCCTGGGTCAATGAATTTGTCACTGAACGCGGCTGTTTGATCAGAGATCTGGCAATGATGAAAGCAACTGATGTAATACTAAAAAACATTGGATGCAAATATAACTTTTTCTCTGTAGTACCAATTGAGTTCAACATGCTCGGTCTGAATCAGACCGAGCACCCGGATGTGATTGAGTTGTATTCGGATGTGCTAGATAAAATATGCCCCAGTTACTTGGAAATTATTTTTGATTATGAATGGACCAGCAGAAAGAGTGATTTCTCTAAAAAATTAGTTGGGCCCAAGAACAAAGAATTTAAAAAAAGATATGAATCATGTGCCGGACCCGATTGGCCAACTTTTGAACAAGCATGTGATATAAATTGGTATACAAAACACAAAGACAAAATACTTCAAGAAATCAAAGAGATATTTCCTTTTGATTTTTTTGAAATTGAAAGAAATTATCATCCAACACCTGTTGAACACCTGGAGTATTTGCAAAAAGTTGCCCCAGAAATTGTGATTTCTGAGTATACCGTGCTTTGGCTTGAAAAATACAAATTAGGTGATAAATTTAAATTTGCACAAAATCAAAAGATTAAAAGATTATAGACATGGACAAAACCACAACAAACAACCAACACGATGTCAATGACAACTTGCAATCAAAATTTTTGAGCAGTGCCCAACACATGCAGTCTGAATTAGGGCCGGCATTATGCTTGGCTAAATGGAAACAGGTGAGTTTGCACTTGCCCACCGGGCTCAATAACTCATGTTATCATCCGCCCTTGCACCCTATTCCTCAAGAGATGCTGGCGGCCAACCCCAGCAGTCTGCACAACACGCCCTACAAAAAACAACAAAGGAAGATCATGTTACGTCAGGAGCGTCCCTCAGAATGCTCTTACTGTTGGAATATGGAAGACCAAGGCAAACTCAGTGATAGACACTATCGTTCAGGGGAGCCCTGGGCCGCAGTAGATTTTGAAACTATAAAGAATTCCTCAGGAGAAGAAGATGTTGTCCCTAGTTACGTCGAAGTTAATTTCAATCACGCTTGCAATCTTGCTTGTAGTTATTGTAGTCCGCAGTTCTCCAGCACTTGGCAAGCGGAAGTTGATCGATGGGGCGGCTATCCGACTAGCCGTGTTCATAACGATCCTAGTCACTTTACCGGACATCGTCGCCCTATTCCGGTAAAGGACCATAACCCTTACGTAGATGCATTTTGGTCATGGTGGCCTGAGTTATATCCTCAACTGGAACACTTCCGTATGACTGGTGGCGAACCGTTGATGGATAAAAACACATACAGGGTGTTTGATTATGTCATGGCCAATCCCAGCAAAAAACTACACTTGAATGTGACATCGAACTTTTCAGTAGAGCCCGAATTGTTCAAACGATATCTTGGCTATGTGAAAAACATCTGTGATGGACGCATTGAACACTTCATGCAGTATGTAAGTGTGGATTCAGGTATACCTGCTCAAGCCGAGTACATACGTCATGGACTTGACTACATGCGAATGTTTGACAATGTCAATCGCTATTTGACCCAAGTACCCAATTACAACAGTCTCACATTTATCATTACCATGAACAATCTTTCAGTAACAGGATTGAAATCTTTGTTGGGCTGGATCTTGTTTTTGAGACGAACACACAGCAGAACCTATCAACGCATATGGTTCGATACTCCTGTGTTACGCACCCCCACCTGGCAAAGTCTACAAATCTTGCCCGAGAGTTATACTGCCAAATTGGAAGAAGTCAAAGCATTTATGTTGGAACACCTGGAAGATCCTAGATATCCACATCAAGGATTCAAGGACTACGAAGTGGCAAGATTAGACAGAGACATTGCCTGGATGCGCAGTGCGCAGACACAAGATCATTCACAGGCACGTGCAGACTTTTACAGATTTTTTGCAGAACACGATCGACGTCGCGGCACTGATTTCTTGACGGCCTTTCCAGAAATGGCATCGTGGTGGCGAGAATGTGAATATCATGCTAGGTAGTCACAGACTTGTATGTGATACTTCTTGCGAAATCTATCCTGAAATCGAACATCTTGTGGATGATACATTTTGGGACTTTGAACAATACGCATCCAGGCCCAATGACATTGTGGTACTTGCTAGGCAGACTGTAAATCGTCACGCAGATCGTGTAAAACAAATCTCTGAAACTTGCTTGCCTGTGCTGGCCAATCCGTCGGAAGGGTCAATCACACTCAAACTGCAATGTCAACGCCTAGGACTGATAGATCTAATTCGACAAAAGAGATTGCTGTTGGTTGGCTGTGGGGATATGGAACCTGAACTCAACTGCATGGTGTATGATCATTATGCTTATAGAGCCACGTGCTATGAAAGCAACACAGAACAGGGTGTTAGAGCAGATGAAATCTATAGCAAATCACACAAGCCCTACCGATTCTTGTTCTTGAATGGGCGCACAAGGCCACACAGAAAATACATGATAGAAAAAATGCGTGACACAGGATTGTTGGATCATGCGCTTTGGACAAACCTTGATATCACTCCGGTATATCATCACACCTATGACACCGACTTGTTTGAGAGACCCAGCCTGATACGACTGTTACCCCCAGAATACGAAGTAGAACAATTTCACACAGGACAACGAGATCAATATCAACATGCCTTTGTCAAGCATGAACTATTTGACAACAAATGGGGTGACGTGTATCTTCGTGCTGAACCCTATATAGATACCTATTTTAGTTTGGTGTCTGAAACTGTGTTTGATTATCCCTACAGCCTACGCAGTGAAAAGATATACAAACCTATCGGCATGGCTCATCCTTTTGTGGCAGTGGCTAATTGTGGCTTTTACCGAGACCTGCACCGTGCAGGATACCAAACGTTTGGTCATTTGATTGACGAATCGTTTGATTCAATAGACAACAATCAAGATCGATTGGATCGAATTGCCCAGGTTGTCAAAGACTTGTGTGAGAGCAATCTGGAGGAATTTCTGGTTGCAAGTCAGGCAGTAACTAAGTATAATCAACAACACTTGGCGGCAGAAGGTGCTCGAATTTTCAATGAATTTCCTGACCGCTTTGTGAATTTTATCCAAAGCAATCTGTGAACGATTTAGAATTCAAACATCAAGTATTAGACAACATATCTGAAAGTTTTTGTGCAGCCAAATGGTACAATGCTACCATTTGGTTAGGCTCTGGTATGACCACAAGTTGTCACCACCCTCCAGCCCATTTGGTGGACCGTGATCGAGTCCGGGCCAACCCTAGGCTGTTGCACAATACTGATCAAAAGAAAGAGGATCGTCGCAAGATGCTGGCTGGCGAACGCCCTGCAGGTTGTGAATATTGCTGGAAGATTGAAGACATGGGTCGCGATGCCATCAGTGACCGTGTGTACAAAAGCAAAATATATCCCATAGAGGCCCTGCATGAAGCCAGAAATACTTTACCCCACGCGGATGTCAATCTCCGTACGCTGGAAATTGCTTTTGACCGCACTTGTCAGTTTGCTTGCTCTTACTGCAACCCTGCTTTTAGCACAACATGGGTTAATGATATTCGGCGTAACGGACCCTATACTAACTTGGTCAGTGATGGGCGCAACCACTTTACTCACACTCATGATGCTAGTCAACTGTTTGCGTACGGGGAGAGTAATGCCTACATTGACGCATTTTTTGCTTGGTGGGAAAGTGATCTACATCATACTCTACAAGAACTCCGAATCACCGGAGGAGAGCCCCTCATGTCCGCCCACACCTGGAGACTCATTGACTGGTTTAAAGAGAACCGAGGCAAGAGTTCAACACGCCTGGCAATCAACAGTAACCTGGGGACCGAAGTTGACATTGACCGATTGCTTGACTCCACAAGAGGCATGGCTATCGACCTATACACAAGCAATGAAGCAATCTCTACTCAAGCAGAGTACATACGCGACGGCCTTGTCTGGGATGACTGGGCCAACAACGTAGAACGCTTGTTGGATTCGGGACAGTTCCGGGGTATCCATGTGATGTGTACTATCAACGCCTTGTGTTTGAGCACCTTGGATCAATTGCTGGAATGTATAATGAATTGGAAACTGGAATATGGTCGTGATGCCGTATCTTTTACACTAAACATTCTACGATTTCCTAGTTTTCAATCACCCCTGGTGCTACCTGACGCCCAACGCACAGTGTATAGACAACGTTTAGAGACCTGGCTTGAACACTGGGCTGATTCAGAATTCATACACGAGCACGAAGTCAATCACACACAACGCTTGATAGACTATTTGGATGTGGTCAAAACTCCACACTCAGAAGCATTTGATCGACCAAAGTTATTGAATGATTTTCGACAGTTCTACACACAGTATGATCAGCGCAGATCAAAAGACTTTGGTCTAGCGTTCCCTGAACTAAAGGAATGGTATGACTCAATACCGGTATAATTCAACTGATCTAGTGCGCCCAACAGAACTCACTGAGCGTGAGCGTTTCTTATTAGAAGATTCACGAACATTCTGCATCTATCCTTGGATACATTTACATGCTTATCCCACCGGCGAGGCCTATCCCTGCTGTCATGCTGAAATGAAACCAGGTGTTGTGGGCAACTGTAGAACAAATACTCTGGAAGAAATATGGACAGGCGAGCCCATGCAGAAGTTGCGTGGTGATATGCTGACAGAAACTCCACACGCGGCCTGCACACGCTGTTATGAACAAGAAGCGTCGGGCTTCTTTTCGGGCCGCAGATCAGCCAACAAACATCACGGACATCACATAAAGAAATTAGAAGAGAATCCTTTTGAAATGACCTACTGGGACATTCGTTTCAGTAATCTTTGCAACTTAAAGTGCAGATCATGCGGGCATATCTTCTCTAGTCAATGGTATCAAGACCAAGCAAAACTAGCAGGTCCTGAATGGCGAGATCGCAACACAGTATTAAACTATGCAGGGCGCACAGAAACAGACATGTGGACGCAACTGGAACCGCACTTGGACTATGTAGAACAAATCTACTTTGCTGGCGGCGAACCCCTGCTGATGGAAGAACATTACAACATCTTAGAGGAACTTGTTCGACGTGGACGCTTTGATGTGCGACTGATCTACAACACCAACTTCACGCACACAGATCTAAAAGGTCGTTCAGTATTTGAATATTGGCGACAATTCAAGAGTGTGGCAGTTGGTGCCAGTCTAGATGGCCTGGGCCCGACCGCTGAATACATACGCAAAGGTACCCGGTGGTATGATGTTGTTCAAAACCGTCATCGAATGATTACAACATGTCCGCAAGTGGATTTCTATATCTCACCTACACTCAGCATATTAAATGCCTGGCACTTGCCAGACTTTCATCGAGAATGGTGTGCCGCTGGCTTGATTCAACCTCAAGATCTAAATGTAAACATCTTGCAAGATCCTGCATACTATAGAATAGACATTGCTCCGCAAGAATACAAACAAAGACTCAGCACCAAATACCTAAATCATTTGAGTTGGCTCAGCGATAGAGACCCGCTAGGTCGTGCCACGCAAGGTTTTGAAAGTGCTATTGCCTTTATGAATGCCGCAGACAACACACAGTTGATAGATACCTTCTGGCGTAAAACCAACGAACTAGACGAGATCAGAAATGAAAAATGGTATCATGCATTGCCTGAATTAGGGGCATTGAAATGAAAACGTTTGAGTCGTCGTATAAAAAATTACTAGTGTCTGGTTGTAGTTTTACACATAATAATCATCACACGCCTTGCACTTGGGGAAACAATTTGGCTGCATGGGCAGGACTGGACATTTGTAATTTAGGCATACCCGGCGCAGGCAACACACATATCAAAAATAGTATCATCTTATGGATTGAAAAACATTGCCCGGATCCTGCAGAACTGCTGATCATTGTCATGTGGAGCGGAGTGGAACGAGTGGACTGGATAACTGGTTCAGAACTGAGCAAATTTGCAGATGCTTATCCGTTCACATACAGTTACTCAAAAAGTACTGAACTGGTATTGGGTGGCAACTGGTGGGCCAAAAATCCCAATAGATCTGCTGTTGCGAAAACTCTGGTAGACTATACAAAATTTCAAAATGAACAAAGCCTGGCATTGACTTCTTGGCTGGCAATGACACAACTAACTGATTATTTGCAACAACGAGGATACACTTTCTACTATACTGCCTGGCAAGATTTATGGTCACCTGGCGATGGTACCAATCAATGGATTGATTACGCAGTAGAACTTGAAAAACTTGGATTGGTGCTAGACCCTGGACCCTGGCTTTTTTATGATCATGACAAATATCTAGGATCATGGGCAAGAGCACATAACTATTTAATAGACGACAATTTACATCCTTCACACCAAGGGCACGAAATGTGGTGTCAGGCTGTGCTCATACCAGAATTGATAAAACAAGGCGCATTACATGAATATCCCACACCCTAAATTTTGCGTATTGCCTTGGATCAGTTTAGAAGCCAGCCCCATTGGCACAGTGAGACCCTGCTGTCTTGCTGATGACGAGATTGTGGACAGTAATAGTGTCAAGTTCAACTTGAAGTCTGCTGATTTTAAAGCGATTCAAAATAGTGAATACATGTATCAATTGCGCCAGGCATTCCTAGCCGGTCAACGACCAGCCACGTGCCGCAAATGCTGGGCAGAAGAAGATGCCGGACGTGTCTCAAAACGCCTGCACACTCTGGATAGACTCAAACACATGGGCATCAGTTCTGAATGGACTCAGGCAGCCAAACCATTGATGTTCTTGGATTTAAAACTGGGCAACATCTGCAACTTGAAATGTCGTATATGTGGATCTTGGAGCAGTAGCAGTTTTGCTGTGGAAGAAATTGCCAATTCTGTAGAAGCACACAGTAAAACAAGTTTCGCCTATCAAATGCTAAAAGCCGGACGTTGGCCCAGAGAGAACGCACAATTTTGGACCGAAATTGATTCAGTGTTGAATGACATTCGCTACATTGAATTCACTGGCGGCGAGCCATTCATGATTGAGGAACATTTTGAAATGTTGCAAGGCATAGTGGACCGTGGTATAGCACATCAAGTGGAAATACACTACAACACAAATGGCACACAATGGCCCGCGGCGGCTGAACACATTTGGAAGCATTTCAAAACAGTAGAGATTGCATTCTCAATTGATGACTTATGCGAACGATTTGAATATCAGCGCACAGGAGCCAAGTGGACAGACGTGCAACGAAACATTGAACTTTTCCGTCAACTGCGGCAGCAGTATACCAACATTCAATTACAATGTTGCTCTACAGTAAACATATTCAATGTGCGTTACATTGATCAGTTGGCGCATTGGATCAGTGTACAAGGCTTTGATTTTGTGTATTGGAACATCATGCACGAAGCCTGGTATTTTTCTATCGCTGCCTTGCCTGACACAGCAAAACAAGCCATTGCTAAACATTTAACCACTGCTCAAACAGTATACAAACAAGATTTTGCAGGTATTGTGGATTTTATGATGCAGGGAGAGTCGACTGATGGCAGTGAAACTCGACGTCAAATACAAAAATTAGACCAATGGCGAAATCAGAATCTAGCAACTGTTGCTCCTGAACTGGCTGAATTGATTAATTATGAAAATTAAATTGATATTGCAACCAGAACAATTTACTAGTTTTACAAGTTGGTATCTGGAACCACTGTGGCGCGAATATTTTGATATTGAATCATACGATCAAACAAAAACCTATGATAAAAACGCACTTTTTGTTTTTTGGTGGATGAATGTCAATGATCCTGTTGTAAACGAATTGCATAGTCAAGGACACAAAATTGTCATCGACAATTTATGGGAAATTCCTCAGGCAGAATTCAATAGCAACTATTATGAATTAACAAACAGAAATTGGTGTTGGTATAATGAAAGTTTGTGGTGGAGAGCGTTAGGATACCACAACTATGTTCCAGATAAAAGTTATAAAAAAATAGCATTTATGCCAATCAATAGAGCAAAAGAACACAGAAATATCATAGTCAACGCACTGGGTTCAAGACTTGACGATTTTGTTTGGAGTTATCAAGATAAAAAGTTGCCAAACGATGCAGAAAAATCACTACCTGAATGGCAAAGATTTATGAATCCCGAATGGTATAACGACACCTATTACAGTGTAGTTGTAGAAACACACCAGGTGGGTCGTTGTTGGTGGCCAACAGATAAAACATTCAAGGCATGTGCTTATTATCATCCATTTTTGATTGCTGGACAATCACATACTTTGAAAAGACTAAAGCAAATGGGCTTTGAAACTTTCGACAACATATTCGACGAGACATATGATGATATAGAAGATTTTGATCAGCGATTGAATGCAGTTATTAAAAACATTGACAACTTTGAACCTGTGCCATACGATGCTATTACTATTGATCGACTACAACATAACCACGATTTGTTCTTTGACCAGCAGAGAGTAGAAGATCGTATTGTAGAAGAAATTATTGAACCCTTATTAGAATATGCAGAAACCTGATACCATGTGCCTGGCACCCTGGGTGCATACCTATCTAAGCCCGCAGACCGAGCGTAGAATGTGCTGTGCGTCGAGAGAACCTGCACAGAACTTTGAACAGTATATTGACACTGCATCAGGCACCGGGCGATATATTCCTTTGACTCTTGAACAGCACTGGAATAGTGAACACATGAAGAGTGTGCGTAGACGAATGATGGCAGGAGAAACCTTACCCGAATGTGAAGTATGCAATGACCGACTACTCAATGTATCCGTATACCGCGATTATTTTTGGCACCTGTTCCAAGGAAGACTTGACGAAATATGGGATAGCACTGACTCAGATGGATCGACTCATATGCGCCCTGTTTCATGGGATTATAGGTTCAGCAACTTGTGTAACTTTAAATGCCGTACTTGCGGAGACATGCTATCCTCAGCCTGGGAGAGTGAACAAAAACAGAACAACATGGTCAACTGGGCTAATCCCAAAAACAATTGGATGCGAAACGACATACGCGGAGCAATACAATTATTCCAGCAAAATCAAGTTGAGGCCGAATTCAGTGCGGCTGTGGAACAACACCTGGTAGAAGAAGTATACTGGGTGGGTGGCGAACCGCTAATGTATGAACAGCATTGGCGCTACATGAAGCGCATTATTGAACTAGGAGATGGACCCGGACTTTATGCAAGATATAATACTAACCTAAGTAGAATTAGTCATAGGGGCCTGGATCTTTTTGGGGATATTCTCAGTCATGTTAGAGATTGGCAGATATGTGCTAGTCTGGATGGAACTAACGAGATTGGGGAATATATTCGTACAGGATTGGATTACAAACAGTTCATCAGTAATTTTGAACACGGCCTACAGTACGTAACAAACCCTAGACAAATGCGTCTTGATTTTACACTCACACTGCCTGGCATGTTCGAAGTTGATGCAATGGAGAGATTATCACAGACGTATGGGGTACAACTGTTGGCCAAGGTCATATTTAGTTTCAGTCCAGATATTGTATTGAGTCCACTGGCATTGCCTAGACGCTTGTTGGACCCATGGGTTGACGAACTAGCAGGCCGCTCCGCAGGTGCCATGCGTGATGTACTGCTACAATTAAAAACTCGGCCCACGTTTGCGGAACAGTGGCCGGCGACGTATCAAGCGGCTCTTGCAAAAGGCAAGGCTCGTGTGTTACAATTAGAACAAATACGCACACAAAAAGTGACAATGACAGACATCTTGGGCTCACGCCCAGACATATTAGAATGGTGGATGAAAATTGCTTGATCAAATCGAAATGGATCTGCGCAGTGCAGATGATAAAATTTTAACTGTATATATAGACGTCGCAGACAACAGCCTCAGCCGCAAATGGCTGACTGCACTGAATGACATTATCAAAACAGATTTACATTTAGAAAAAAACTACTGTTGGCTGGGCTGGGCAGAGAGTGTTCGTGGTCCAGAATACCTGTGTACTCAAATCAATCGTAGTATACACGCTGTAAATTCTTCAAACATACAGTATACCATATCAGATTTTTTCTCTCCAGCCAACACAATAGCCAGTGATGACGGCATTGCTCATGACAAAATGAATCAACTGCATCGTTACTTTGAAGATTTGCAAGGCACCGCAGGCGCATTAAGCCCTTATTATCTGGCAGCAGACAATTACACACGATGGCACATAAGACAACTAAACCTGTTGTGTCATGAACTCGAAAGTTCAATCCTCAGCATACGCAAAGCACGAACTGCACCTGAATGGCGTAGACCCAGCCAACTCATGTGCTGGTTAAATGCACCTCGTTATGAGTTAGAAGAATCTGATCTGGAACTATTCGGCATCAACTCTATCAACAGAAAAACAGGTGGTGTGTATGTGGGTGTAAATAAAGCAGTGGGCAAGCACCATTGGGAGGTATTTTGCGATGAGGGCAGGGATTCGCGCATTGGTGAACTGGTTACTACGGGACTACGTGGTCAGACTCAAGCGGCAGGTGACTTTGATATTGAATGGGCCCGTGATCCCAGCGCATACCATTGGCAAATCCAGCGATTGGCTGAATTTCGAGAATGGCTTGAACGGAATGGATTCGATCCAACTGAACCGAGTCTTACAATCGGCCACCCTCAGGTCGGGCAAGTTGATCTACAAAGGTCATTTGGTACGGAAAACTGGGAAATGATATACAGTCAACTTCTGGCGCATCAGGATGTGTATTCCATCCGCACCAGTACTGCTCAGGCTACATACAACTATCGCTGGAGTGATCCAGACTACGCAGAACAACAAATTAGGAGCATGAAATGAATTGGGTCAAAAGACTTTGTGCAAGAATCACACTAGAAATACAGTATCGTCGTACCCGACGATTAAAAAAACTCAGAGATAAAGATCCTTATATCTATGATTAAACTCAATATAGAACAAGACATCTGGAATTGGGTAAAAAATTACGTAGAAAAACCACATGCATTTTATAATTATAAATTTCCTCCGTGTCCGTTTGCTCGGGCGGCTAGATTACAACAACTATTAGATGTAAAAGTTTACGTCAGTGGTGGTATTAAGCAATTTATAAAAACTCAAACACAGAATCTCATTGACGGTAATAAGTTGAATACAAGAATTCTAGTTTTCCCGCATCATGTTCGTTGGTTCTATCCAATTAAATGGTGGATCAAGTATTTGAACAAACAAACTATTCCATACGATTATTATTTGCAGTATGGTAAAGCAGTTGGTAGTCACAGTCAATATCCGGGATTGTTTTCTAATCGGCCGTATTTTATAGTAATAATCAATAAATTAAGTGACGTTATTGATGGACATTTAATGTTGCTAAAAACAGATTATTACAGCAATTGGTCAACGCAACACTACAATGATGTAGTAGTAAGACGTCAAAATACTTTTGACAAATATCACAAGGAGAAATCTAAATGAATTGGATTGGCAGACTTTGGTCAAGAATCACACTAGAGATTCGTTATCGTAAAAAATTAAAAGAGTTGCGCAAACGCGACCCGTTTATTTACAAATGAATATCTTAGGTATCTCTGCGGGCTTTCATGATGCAGCCGCCACAGTGATCTCACCTGACGGCGAGATTCTGTTTGCTGGCCATAGTGAACGTTATTCAAAAAAGAAAAATGACGCTGACTTTTGTCAGGGCTTGCTAGATGAAGTCTCGGAGTATGGTCCCGAAACGGTGGCCTACTATGAACGCCCTTGGAACAAACAATTCAGACAATGGTACGCAGGCCAAGGCATTGAATGGGATAAAATTACCACCCGGCAAATATTACAACGGCAATTGGGCGGTCAAATTGAACCTGAACGTGTACACAGTTACAATCATCATCTATCGCATGCGGCAGCGGGCTTTCAGACCTCACCGTTTGAACGTGCCACTGTGATAGTAATTGATGCCATAGGTGAGTGGGACACCATAAGCATATGGGATGCAGAATATGATCGATCGGGACGGGCCAAGTACAAGAGACTGTGGCGTCAGGTCTATCCACACTCAATTGGCCTGTTCTATAGTGCAGTTACTCAGCGTGTGGGCCTACATCCACTGGACGAAGAATACATTACCATGGGCATGGCTGCATGGGGCCGGAACATCTGGTATCATGACATGCGTGAACACGTGATAGCAGACGAACGTGAACTGCGTTTGCGACACAACTTTCACACAGGCATGAGTCAGGAGTTTCTGGAATATTCCAGCGACGAAAACATTGCGGCAGCCGGACAAATGGTAGCAGAGGATCTTATCAGACAAGTAATGATTCGTGCTAGGAATCTAGGTTTTAGCGAGAATCTGGTATATATGGGTGGAGTGGCGCTGAATTGCAGTGCCAATCGTTTTTTAGGAGAATACTTTGCGAATATTTGGATTATGCCTTGCCCTGGTGACGCCGGCTCTAGCCTTGGTGCTGCCGCTTTGGCTCATGGGCATAGAGTTAACTGGCGAAACGCTTTTCTGGGGCATGATATTCCTGGCCCTTATCCCGTTAATGGCCTTTTGGATCGGCTTCTTACTGAACGAATTGTTGGAGTTGCCTCAGGCAGAGCCGAGTTCGGCCCCAGAGCACTGGGAAACCGTAGCCTCCTTGCAGACCCTAGAGGCAGCGAGATCAAGGAGCAAGTAAATGCAATCAAACGTAGACAACAGTTCAGGCCATTCGCCCCGGTCATACTGGCTGAGGTGGCTGACCAGTATTTTGATATGCCAGTGGGTTGGCATCATAGTCCTTATATGCAGTCAGTCGCTCGTTGTCGCCAGCCTGACCTTACTCCTGCTATTTGTCACGTTGATGGCTCCAGTCGAGTACAAACGGTGGCGCGAGACGGTTCAGGCATCAGACAACTGCTAGAGAAGTGGTATGTGTTGACAGGGTGTCCTATGTTGCTCAACACCAGTTTAAACATACGCGGTGAACCCATGGTGAATGATCGTGCTGACGCAGATCGTTTTGAAAAGTTATACGGTGTAAAGGTATGCTCGTAATACAGCCCGATCCCTATAAAGAAATCGCCGAGTTTGCATCCTCGGACGTTTTGGTTTGTTCAAATTATCATGGAGAAATTAAAAATTACAAAAAACAACCAATGGTAATTTATTCCTGCTTTGGTGAAGCGTTTAATCTGCCCCAGGTGATAGAGACTCTTGAATATTTTAAAGATAGTTTTACAATATTAATTGTTCATCGAGATTACCCCACAACGGAACTAGAACAAAAGTACAATTGTAAGTTCATCAAATTGAAATATGCTTATGCATATTATTCAAACAATTTAGTATACAGCAACTTGTACGATCATTCAGATGATCTGAAAAAAAAGTTTCTATCATTGAACAATCGAGCACAATGGAATAGACAAGCATTGATGCAATTTTTAGTAAAATTTAATTTGCTAGATGATTTTTATTTCAGTTATTGGTGTACTGATCGATTTGGTGATGGTGTAAAAGGTATTTACGACCAAACCAATGGAATCATTGGTGATACATGGTTCAATCAAGGTCTTGATTTAGAAAAAATTTATCAAATGTTACCAATGAAAATACCATCAGATCAATTTGCCGGTACCAATGATTGGTCCATTGGTGAGATCTTTTTTTATCAGCATACATGTGTATCTTTTGTAAATGAAACATATATAAACGAAAACTTTGATGCATTTTTCACGGAAAAATGTATGAAACCATTGGCATACGGTCACCCTTTTTTGTTATTCAGTTCCGCAGGTGCCCTTGATAAACTTCTCAGTTTAGGGTTTCAGACATTTGAGGATGTGTTAGACGAAAGTTATGACCAGATAGAAAATCCACAACTGAGATTCGAACACCTGCTGAAAGAAACACAAAGGCTATGCGATTTAAGTTTGGCGGAACTAACAAAAATTAAACAACACGTTTGGCCCAAAATAGTACATAACCATGAATGGTTTTGGCAGCAACTGCCAAAACTATACAATGATGAGATTGTAACTGTAAAAATGCAGATTCAGGATCTATTAACGCAATCAACTACTGATAGTAGTCTATGTCGCATACCTGCCACAAAAACCTGGTGATTGTGAGAAATCTCGGGCTGTAACTGTTGATAAATCTCATGCAACTCTGTTAGAGGTCGAGCACACAAACTCTTGGTCAAAGCCAGCACTGATTCAAATCTTTCTTGATTGTTATCTATTGTGTCATAGTGTTCATCTATCACACGACCAAAAGACCTATACCCTAGTTCACGTAGGTGTGCCATGTGATTGTGGCTACTAACTGCCACAAAAAACTGATTGTTGAATATGGGTTTGAACGTTTTTTCTGTCAAAAATTGTCCACCTGAATTGTCCACATCAATCATGGTCTCAAGCACAATATTGAAATAACTATCTTCATACAGTTCAGTCATGTTGGCAGCATAGTTGTTGTGCTCATCTGAATCCAGTTGATCCACACAAAAAGGTCCTGCGGCAATGAACTGATTCACTTGATGTTGTTTATGAGCAAGATAACTATTTCGCAATGCACAGTTGAAATAGTTGTCTTCCCCTCCTAGCAGATACTGATTATAACTAAAGTAACCATTCAGGTGTAGATTGTTGGCCCATAGTTCACTCATGAATACCTTGCGCCATAGTTTGTCTATTCTACATAGGCCAGTAAACGCACGTGATCTTGGATGATTGTGATATTTGGCTCCTGCTGATCTATCCACACTACGCCAGTACATAAACTCCAGTTCTGGCCAGTATACACATCCTGGTACTGAATCTGCTGATGTATTACCACTGATCAACCAGACCTGTTCGGGATCTATGGCATGATCTGCACACAGTTGATTGATTCTTGCTCTCATGTGGGCAGGGTTATCACCTTCATGATAGGTGAACACCAGGCGCATGAGTTTTTGTTGTATTCGAGCATGTGCCTCTGCACTGATCATGGCAAGATAGTCCGCTGAAAAATCAAACCATCCTAATACCACAGGATACCAAGCACCAGCAGGAGCATCCACAGTGGCCACTATCTGTTGAGGTATGTGACACTGATGTAGGTAATAAATGATCCTTGGATAGTCCAGTCTATATCCATCCATTTGCTCAATTAGATGATGTTGGTCCAGTGGAATCCCATTGGGCATGGCCCGGCCCGTCTCTGGATCTCTGTGATCAATTGCTAGATAAATCACCTTGCGCCGCTGCCTTGAGGTTGTCGAGCATTGAGGTCAATTCTGCCCATAATATTTTTTCAAATCCTCCGTTGTAAAAATGATTCCAATTGTGTTGAATTATGGGAATACATTTTTGAAAAATATCATTTTTTTCAGTCAGAGTTTTTTTGTCAAGATCTGCCAGTAGTCTGGTCAATACTGTGACTCGTCTCTCATCATGTGGTTGAGCATCATATGACTCATCCCAAACGGAATCAAATGTTTTAAACCCGTACTGTCGAAGATATGCCAAACTGCCTGCTGGTGCGCTCAAAACAAAAGGCATGCCTAGTGCAATGGGCTTGAAAGTTTTTTCAGTCAAATGTTGTCTGCGACCAAAAAACACAGTTTCGCTCACATGATATATCATGCTCTCGGCACAGAGATCAAATTGGTCCAGCCAACAACTGCTCATGCGTTGTGTGTCTTCTCCAGGAAACATTCTAGGCAATGCCATCTTGGCTACAGTTTCTACTATGCCACCTGCATATGAAGTTCCCCTGGGATTGAAGTTGTCAGGATATTTGTGTTGATAAAATCTGGCCAATTCAATAATAGTTTTATTTTCTACAGGACATGTCAACGGAGCACTAATGTGATTGTGCATGAGATCAAACAATTGGAAAAAGTACAACTGTAGCACACGATGACTGCGTTCTCCGCCAATGATTCTATTTGGACTAAAGAAAGTTTTTTTGATATTTCGCTGTTCGGGTAATGTGATCAAAAAGGTTTGATTGTATCCTCTAAACCAGTCTAGTGCGGCCCAGCCATGAAAAAAATAATAAAAAGGTTGCAATCCATACACTTTGCATATATAATCTACATTGTCACTGTTGGTCTCACTGGTAACTAAAAATCTCTTCTGTGTTGTTGATGGATCGGTACTGAGATGGAAAGTATAAAAAGTTGGCAAATGCACACTGGGTTGTATAGGTTCTTGATCAAAGAAAAAAATTACATTTTGTTTATTTTGGCTATCATCAGACTGTCTACACACAATACTGTCAGGATCACTTCGTCCAAATGGGTCACAGTAAGAAATTGAAGTTGCTGATAAATTTTTTCTTACCCAGGGTAAAAATGTATTTTCGTAAATTTCGTCTATTCTAATCATGTTTGATGTATTTTATACAGGTATCAAGCCCAATCTATTTCCGCATGAGCGTGGAGTGGATTCAATTGAGGCGGCACAGAAGCAAAGCCGTACTAGATATTTCTGGTGGATAAATTACTTATCGGACTATAGTGAGTTTGATTTTCTTTGGGAACCTGTGCCTTGGGAAAGCGACCAAATGCATGTGTGGCCCAGTCAGCACCAGGAGAACGGTGGAACTGCTCTGGTGCCACGTAAATATGAGCATGTAAACAGATCACACCCTGTGGTACCACGCCGACTTGGTGTGCCACGCTTGCATATCAAACACACTCCTACCAGTGCGGACTCAGGTGATGTTAATGTGCGTTACGTAAGTGATTATCTGGGTACCATGCGTAGGGCACTGAGTCGAGTCAAGTGGGAATATTGTTGGGTCACCAGCGATGTTTGTGATTACGCTGACTTTGATTTCACCTGGCACCCCAGCGAATGGCAACAGAGCATGCTTCATGTGTTTGCCAGCAATGAACAAAAGTTTGGGGATACGTTCTATGTACATGTGCCCAGTTTTCTGGCCAAAACCAAAAATCTAAAAATATTGGAATGGTTTGAGACACTGAACTTTGTTGATCAATCAGTGCCAAGACTGCCCATGCCCTGTATACAATACACAGATGACAGTCTGGTGACAGCAGTGTGGCGGCATGAATTTGACACTCCCTTGGTTGAGTTCTATCAAACAGTACCCATGAGCAATCATGTGCCCACTGTGAGTCTATGGCAAGAATCCACCAAGACTGTGGTACCTCTGAGCCAAGGACATGCCACTGCCATAGTGCCAAGAGAGTGCAAGAACTATATCAGGACTCAGATCTATGATTATCCGCACATAGACAAAACACATCGTATGCTCCGAGAACAACCCCTGGACATTGTGTTTATTTCAAATGGCGAAAAAGATGCACATGCAAACTTTAGATGGTTGGAATCAGCAACAATGGCCAACATGAACTCCAGTCTCAACAGGATACATTGGGTACAAGGCATAACAGGTCGTGTGGCAAGTCAACATGCGGCAGCCAAGGCCAGTACCACTGCTTGGTACTTTGCTGTGTGGGCCAAACTCAAGGTCGATCAACACTTTGATTGGACGTGGCAGCCTGATCGCTTGCAAGCGGCCAAGCACTATATCTTTCATGCACGAAATACCATTAATGATTTGGAATATGGACATCAAGGCATGATTGCCTACAACAAACAACTGGTATTGCAAAATCAAGGTCTGGGCCTGGATTTTACACTGGACCAACCACACGAAGTAGTGCCTGTGCTGTCAGGTGAGGCCACGTACTTGGATTCCGCTTGGATTGCCTGGCGCACAGCATTTCGAGAAGCACTCAAACTGCGAGCCAGTTTGCCTGACGTAGAAAATGAATATAGATTAAAGGTTTGGCTTGATGTGGATCACAGCGTGGGACATTGGAGTTCAAAAGGTGCGCAAGACGCTATGGAATATTATGATCAAGTCAGGGGAGACTTTGCGGCCCTGAAAAAAAGTTACGAATGGGACTGGCTGGCCAGTTATGCACTTATCAAACGAGGGCTGACCACTGTGCAATAAGGAACGGGCTGCCTGTGAGTAAAAAACTCACTTGATATTGCTCCACCTTAGTTTAAAATAAGTTTGATCTGATTCTTTGAGTCTGGCCACAATATAGTAGCGATATCCGTATGATTGTATGTCTGCCTGTCTGGTCCAAAAAGGAGGCTCTACAGAATGAGCCATAACCCAGGCACCGGCTTCGCTTTGTTGCCAATCATACAATGGTTGTGCCGCATACAAATCTGGATCTTCTACATCGCCCATGGGAAAGTGATGAACCACTACATCACTGTAGGCAGTGGCAACACCATCAACGACTTTGACTTCTCGGGGTCTAGAAAGATCAGAATGAGTGGGTTGATAGTTAGCAATGGCCATACACTAGTATAGCAGGTGTATCAAGAGTTTGCAACTAGATCCGGAGTCATTGGAAAGATTGCAGTAATGGCTTGAGCACAGGCTCGAGCCACTTCTTGATGCTCTAGTTGTGTGCCGTTGGCACTCCTGAGTTCGATAAAATGAATCCATGATCTCAAGGTACCATTCATGTACAATCGACTTTGAATCAGGCCTTCTGGTAGCACAGCACGAGCCTGTTCCTTGGCAATGCCGTTGGCAATTGCCCAGTCATATTCACGCCTGGCAGCATATATCACTCGTTGTTGTGCTCGGAACCATTCGTTTTCCAACAAGTGATCCGCATGCTCTATACTGTTCTGTCGATTTTGTGGGTCTTGGAGTCGTCCACTGCGGGTAACAAACTCAAGATCCGTTGTCGGGTCAGCATATCGTTGAGAGAACTCTTGGAAACTGAAACTTCGGTGTCTAAGGATTTGCCGTGCAATATCTCGTGTTGTCGTAATTTCCATGCAGACTGAAACCATTTCGAGTGGGCTCCAGTGTTGGTGTTGGACGAGGTATCGTATGAGTCGTTCACTTGTTTCGGTGTTGAGTTGGTTTGAAGGGTTTGAGACTCTAGCGCAATAGGCAATGAGTTCTTGGGCGTCTGATATGCCAAGATCAGCGAACTCGGCAGTTGGTTGTGAATACGAGACAAGTCGGACATTCATAGATCTTTAAGTAGTTTATCGGTTTCTGGTTGAACCAGTTTGGCCACAGCCGAAACATCAACCAAGAAGTCTATGTCTCGTACCAGATCACCCAGTTCAATCAGATTTCTGGTGAGATAGGATTCAATTTCCTCTAGATCAAAACCATCACGTTTGAGTCGAGAAAGGTTGATGGTCTTTTGACGACCACCTTGCAATCGAATAACAATCTTGTTAATACACTCTAACGGAACTTCGGTTTTGTCTACACCGGAAATTATATGATCCCACTGCGCAAGAAATTCATCACTGAGTTGCATGAGCCACAGCAGGTTTACGTCCACGCTTTTTAGGCGCAGGTGTTTCTGTCTCTACTGCGGGAATTGGTGCCATCCGGGGAAGGTCCATCATCTTCACACCAGGAAATAGTTTTTCTGCTTCTTTGCGCATGCGAGCGGCTTCATTGATCATGCCAGTGGCTTCGTTGTGCATTTTAACTGCCTGTGTGAGCATGTTGGCAGCCAATGATTTGTCATCCAGGGCGCCATCCGGTGGTGCCGCATAGGTACCTGGTGCTTTGGGGCTTTGTTGTTCGGCTTTGTATTGTGCTTCAGCGGCACGTTTTTGTTTGGGATCAACTAGACCTCTGGCTCCGTCAATCTCGGCCATCTTGCGCACAGCGTCTTCGCCCTTTTTCATCTCATTCAAGATGTTGTTGAGTTCGCTGAGTTTGACATTGCTGTTCATGGTAGGTGTCATCAACACTTGTTCTGTGTTCACACGCTTCATCATGCGTTCAGCATGCAAGGCACCCAGGATGGTACGACCATCGGGCAGGAGGTTGCGGTGTAGAGCATCAGCAAATTCTTCTGCGGCTTGACCCACAGGGCTTTCCAACACTCGCATAATGCTGTCATGCCAGTGTGTGGCCAACAGGTCTGGATAGATACACAAGCACATGTGCTCGTCTCCAGGAAGTTGTCTAAAAATAATAACAACCTTACGGTCGCCATGTTTGCCTATGTGTTTTAAAAATGCCATGCTATTCTCCTTGAGTTGGTGTGGCTGGCTCGGCAGGCTCTTGTTCAGCGTCTGGAGCCTGGGCTTGTGCGTCAGCGGCTTGTTGGGCCTGTACAATGAAGTTAGTCAGGCGTTCAAAAGTCACCCCCACATCCTTCATTTCTTCCCCACGAAAAGCGCCACGCTGGCAAGCCAGGTCGATGATGTTGCGTATTCCAGCAAGATCAGCAATAGTGAATTGTGTTGATTCAGTTGTGTCGTCCATGTAGATATTTACGTGAGAAAATCCCCAAGGTTGTATTTTCTTGGGGATTTCGGCAAAATTGGCACTCCTAAGTTTGAAACCCAAAATGTTGTTTGATCCATCGACCCCAGGGAATACCTCTACAGTAGATAGTTTGCCGATCGGCTTCTGCGGCACATTCCCGCACAATCAACTCGGCGAACTTTTCAATATCAAAGTGCTCGTCGATCATGAACATCCTGTCACCGTACACTTGATTCCACGCACCACACTCACGTGCAAATTTTTCTATGTGTTCGTTCATAAAAAATACGCCGTAACAAAACCCACAGCAAATGCTATCACACTGACATATAGCATTACGACAGAATACAATCCTGCATTGTCCACAATTTGTTCAAATTTTTTGTTCATTACTCGGCCTCGTCGTAGTAAGCAAACTGACCCCAGGGTGGCACAATAGTTGTGGTGCCATGCAAGATCCAAACTGTATCTGCATAATTCTCATCACCCCAGGAACCAAACGGGTAGCCGTCTGTGAACACCACCAGTCGCTTGGGTTCAATTTCATGGTCCTTCAAGTACTTGAAGATGCAATCAAAGTCGGTACCGCCACCACCTGACACTTCGTAGTCACAGATGTCATCCAAGTTGTCTGAGTCGTATTGTGCAGGATTGTATGCATCCGTATCAAAAGTGATAATGTGGATTCGGTAGGCTGGGAACGAATCCATGATGCCTTGCACTTCGCCCAGGAAGTCCTTGAGCATGCGTTCGTCAATTGAACCACTTGCGTCAATTGCAATAGCAATATCAATCATTGGGTCCACCTTCATGCCAGGCATCACAGCATCCATGTGCCAGCCCTTGCGGCTTGCTCGCATCCAAGTAAAGTCACTCTTGATTGTTGACTCCAATTGCATACGCAACAATTCACGCCAGTTCATCTTGGGTTCGGTCAACTCTTGGATAAGACGTTTGACACCTGCTGGAATGTTACCTGCATCACTTGCACTGGCAGCCGCCAGCATGGCTTCTTTGATCTCGTCCTTGATCTGCTGACGCTCTTCTTGTGTCAAACGTGGACGGCCTTTACCTTCTTGATCACCATCTCCTCCACCACCGCCATCTTGCTCATCATCGCCATCCATGTGGTCGTCGATCATGCGGTTCAGCAAGTCATTGATGTCAATCTTGTCGGCCTTTTCATACAAGATATCATACACTTCTTCGGCACTCATGCCATCATACTTGTGATCGTATAAGCAAGGCACTGAAGTGATAAACTCGCCCACATGGTGCTTCTTCAAGTCTGCGTTCACGCAGAAGTCATCAGCAATGTTCCACAACTGTGGATTACGATCACCACGGCGACCAAAGTGATCATAAACACAATGCAGGACCTCATGACCAAACAAGAACTCAACTTCTTTGGGCTTGAGCATCTTGATAAAGCGGGTATTGTAGTAGAAGTTTCTGCCATCTGTTGCGGCAGTGGCACACCACTCGTCGGCATTGACCAGTTTCAAACGAGTAGCAAGGTTGCCAAAGAATGAAGCCTTTAACAGCAGGCCCACACGGGCGGTGATCAAGATCTCACGCACTTCGCGATCCAGTTTGGGATCAGTTGGACCAATAAGATTGGCGAACTTTTTGGCGTCTTCTTTTGATACTGTGGTTGTGGTCATGTGTTTCCTTTGTTGTCTATGTATGTATTATAACATGTCATGAATTTGTGGTCAAACGCAAAATGTAATACTCGAGTATTACAAATTCAAGTACCGGAGTTGGAACCATGATTGTGCTGATTCGGAGAAAAAATCCAAGTGTATCTGCTCCTCAGGATACTTGAGTTCATACTCGCCTTCTTGCCTGCCACTGGAGATCCAGATAGTATGGGATCTCCAACTAAAACCCAGTCTTTCACGCCTGGCATAACTGATGTTGATACTTTGTCCATATTCCTCTATCAGTCGCTTGCGAATAGGTATCCAATCCACAGGACTGTGAAAGATGATCAAGTTCTTTTTTACAGTGATTTTGGCACTCATGATGTCCAAGGTTCTGCAAGTTTGATCCAACTGGTGGCTTGTTCTGTTAGGTAGATACGATAATCTCCATAACGTGCTAGATAACTCCAGTGCGGACCGAATTCAAATTGATAGTTCCTTTTCACAGTGTCCCAACGGAGGGTACTGTAGGTCTCAACGTCCACAGTTGGTCCCCATTGTGCATGACAATACTGCAAGGTTCTTTGGTACTTTTCAAGTCCCGACCAAGCATTAAATTGTAGCATGTAATCAAAAAGACCTTTGTGGCTATGCCTACCATCTAGTTTGACGACCTTGACTTCTTTGAGTAAACTTCCCATATAAAAATAGGGCCGAAGCCCTATCTCCGTTTAGGCACTTGCCTGCAAGATGTACTTGCCATAACGCTGATGGAACTCGTCAAAGTTCTTCAACTTGCTGGGTTGGAACGGCAAGTTGTATGTGGTAAGAGCAATTCTGGCACCCATCACAACCAACTCTGTTTCAAAGTTCTTCATCATGTAGCCAAAGAAGTTGTCACTCATCTCATGGAACTTCTTGTCTTCTACTTTAGTTTCAACTGCACCTTTAAGTTCATAGCACATGGAGATAACCAGGCTGTACATGGCACTCACCTCTTTGACATTCAAGTCCTTGACCTTGCCGTTCAAGATGTCTGTAGGGTTGGGCATCTTTGATGCAACCTTGCGGTGAGCCATAAACTTCACAGCCAGACCCTCGCCTACTGTACCAGCAATCAAGTTGGTAATAGTGTCGTTATCATCCTCGTCATCCAACAACTGGCTCACAAAGGTCCATGAGCGTGGTGTAGCAAATGCACGGCTGGCTGATTTGGCATCAAAGTCATACAAGTCCTGCTTGGCAAAACTCAAGTAACCAACCACGTCTTTGTTGATGTTGTTGTTGACAGCCCACTCTTGCCATGAAGCAAAGTCCACCTTCATCTCCTGGTGGATGAAACGGTTTGCCAGCGGAGTTGGCATGCGATACGTAACGCCTTTGTCGCTTTCACGATTGCCTGCGGCAACCATCACAACATTGTTGGGTAACTTATACTTGCCAATGCGTCTGTTCAAAATCAACTGATAAGCGGCACTCTGGACAGAAGGCGCGGCTGAGTTGAGTTCGTCCAAGAACAGGACCACAACAGGATACTGGCTGGCAGTGGCCTCATCGGGCAGTTCCACAGGCTCGGCCCAGTCCATCTTGCCAATGTCCTTGTTGTAAAAAGGAATACCACGAATGTCTGTGGGCTCCATCTGACCCAAACGCAGGTCAATCATTAGACCGCCCAGTTCCTTGGTAATGCCTTCTACCAATTCACTCTTGCCAATGCCGGGAGGGCCCCACAAGAACAGGGGACGTTGAACTTTGAATGCACGGAGCAAACTTTTGCGAGCCTGCACGGCTGTGACGGTGCGTGAATCTGACATTGTGTTTCCTTTGCTAGTTAAGATAAGTCAATTATATGCGAAATGCAATTTTGTGTCAAACAGTTTCTACAGCCTGCAAGGCTTCTGCAAGTGGTGTTAACCGATTACTTAAGGCGGTTGAGCCATAAGTGTCACCCACATACCAAACACCATCTTTCATTACATAGTAAAACTCGGCAGTACAACCTCGGGCACGGTCCAAGAATTCTTCAAACGTGTGATCCACACTCCAGGTGCAGTCTGTTTCGCCGCGATCACGATCGTAAAAGGTACACATGTTGCCATAGCGTTCTTCATAGTCGCTTCCGGCCTCAGGATCCAGGCAAGAGAAAGGATGCTTCTCACCAATTTCAGGGCGCAGGCTTGACAAGTCGCCTAGGGCAATCAGTTGATTGGCTTTGGAGGAATCATAGTGTTCTTGCAAGATAGCACCATTGTGCTCTAGATAGCCATCCCAATGACAGTAGACACTTTTACAGACTTCTCCATGCATGACAGCAATGCGACTACGTGTACCCATTTAGAACTCCTTTTTGCTTAACATGTCATTATTATAGCAAATGAGCAATATTGGGTCAACCCAAAAGAAAACCCCACATCGCTGTAGGGTTTTTGTAGCACTTGAGTATTACTTTTTAAAAAGTAGTACTTGAGTATTACTTTTGATTATCGCGAGTTCTTGGAGTAAACTGCCGTCCATACAAGTCTGCTTGAATCACGGTGCGTTTGATCTCGCCACGTTTGTGACGATCAATGTATGAGGCCAACAGTACTTTGTTGGCACGGCTCATTCGATAAGTTGGGCCTGGTTTGATCATGCGTATTTCCTATGGTGGCTTGTGGTTGATAAATCTTGTTTCTTGTAGAGATAACTGCGGTCTACTGCGCCTGCCTCGATCTCTCGCAAGGCTGTGCTGATGTTGCTGGCACCTGGATCAACTCGGGGCATGTCTCCGCGGCTGAGTTCTCGGGCACGGCGGCTGGCAACCAAGATTAAGTCATAACGATTACCAATTCGTTCTACTGCTAGTTCACTGCTGAGTCTTGACATGTGTTTCCTTTACATTTCTGTTAGTTTAGTGATATCTCGATGCTTGACAACAATTACATTGCGTACCTGTTGTTCATACCGGATGGGTAGATCTAAGTGAATGGTCACTTGTGGACCAGTTTTGTCAATCACGCGGTCGTTGCCCACAGTACCCACAAACGGAATTGAGTTCCAATGCCCAAATACTCTGTCGCCAATTTGGTACTTGGCTTGGTAACCGATGCGTTCAAAATAGTCTGTTTGATTTCCCATACAATGTATTATACAGGAACTCTAAGCAAAAGCCTAGCAGTTTGGTGATACTACTTTCGACGACTGCAAGCAGGATCCCGGCAGGCCGAAATACGCTTGCGGTCACAGTCTGGGCAGTTTTTGAACCTGGCCAAATTGACAGGCATAAATTTTACCACTTCATTTTTACCAGGTTTTTCCCAATTGTCACATTTGATAGTATGTTGCATCGATGTCTCCTTGACATACATATACAACGCCTTAGCCCGCAAAAGGGTTGACAAGAGAAACCCGCCGAAGCGGGTTCTGGTGATTTCTGTTACGAGGTATTTTCCTACCCTAGGCAGTGTTTAGGCTGCCAAAGAATAAACGCTATCGTTTGCATTTACTAGTTTTGCTTGATTTACGGTCATCGCCTACCGAGCGCCATTATCTCTACTCTTGACCCAATCGATCCTGTGTCAGGCCCATCAGAAGTATAATCCCGTTTCTTATGTCTCTATATGCTATGGGCATATCGATTATACTTTTGGTGGACCTGGGCGGCACTGCCCCGCCGTCTTGAATCCTTTTCTTGATAACAGTTTACGCTGTTCTTTATATTGTATATTTATTTGATTTTGTTGTCAATCTTGAGAGACTCAACAATTTTATCAAACGCAATGCGATGTCCGTGTCTATTAGGATGCACACCATCAGGATGAAATATGTCCTCTCTAAAAACTAAAAAATTTTTTTCAATATCATGTAAGTCGTTAATAATTAATTCAGCCAATCTGGAATCAAATTCTGATAGATTTATATGTTGAAGCAATGACCCAGTTGTAATAACAAAATTTTTATTTATTGTATGTTCATACTCGGGCATTTGCCCTACTAAAATATTAATCCAACTTGGTATGAGTGTTGTTAAATTGTTGTATTGAGAACTAATGTCGGTATTGATATTGCATAAACCACCAATCAAGTTGATAGGATGTCCAATTTGATTTAGTTCATCAAATAAGTTATGCATTAACTTGCATAACAGTGGATACACTCCTTGAGCATCAACAAGTGCTTTGGTGATTTTTTCAGTAATTTTTTTTAAGTTCTCTTTATCATTATTTTGCTTTGAAAGTTTAAATGCGCCTAAATCTCTGAGAGGATCGGTCATGATGAATAACACTATGTCGTTGTCGCTTATGTTATAGTGTTTTAATCTTTCAATGGATTCTAAATTGGATGAACCACCTTTGGATAGATTTACAACTGTGTATTGAAAATCTGTAAAATATTGTGCCATACCTGTATGATTTATCGACCCACCGGATCCTAATTCGAGTCCAGACCATTCTCCAAGACCCCAACTGTCACCAGCAATAATAATTTTAGAGTTTGATATCATATATTTAATAAGTTATTTTTCTATTTGGTGCTTTGATAACAACTGCCCGCTACACTTTTGTTTTTGGCGTGGTATTCTTGTTGTTTTTGCACCATAGCCACACGGCACTCCTCCTGTGTTTTGAACTTGGCCTGTTCGCCATACTCGGGCACAGGCCCTAGCACACTAAAACTCAACACCCAGATCAATGTCCGGCTCATGGTACGATTCCTAACTGTTGTACTTATCTTGATTTGTAGTATAAAACCGCTAAGTAATTGATGCTGGAAATCTTATACACCTTAATCGCAACGCACATCACTATTGCATGTGTCACACTATATCTACATCGTGCTCAAGCACACCGATCAGTGGCATTTCATCCAGTGATTGCGCACTTCATGCGCTTCTGGTTGTGGCTCACAACAGGCATGGTCACCCGGCAGTGGGTGGCCATACACCGCAAGCATCACAGATACAGTGATCGGGCTGGAGATCCGCACTCACCGCATGTGTACGGAATCCGGCAAGTACTATTCAAAGGAGCATGGTTATATCATGAGGCATCAAAAGATACGGATATGGTTGATACATACGGTCGTGGCACTCCTGCTGATTGGCTGGAGCACAACATATACACTGCTCACTCCCGACTTGGCATTGGCATTCTCTTTGTGCTCAACTGCTGGCTATTCGGGTGGGTGGGTGCCATAATATGGGGCATACAGATGCTGTGGATCCCATTCTGGGCCGCAGGTGTTATCAACGGTGTGGCACACTGGTGGGGCTATAGAAATGGGGAAACTCGAGACCTCAGTAAAAACATCAGCCCTTGGGGCATTGTCATTGGCGGTGAAGAATTGCACAACAACCATCACCTGGCACCAGCGAGTGCCCGCCTCTCTCGCACTTGGTGGGAGTTTGATATAGGATGGATGTACATCTGCATCCTTAGAGCCTTGCGACTGGCCACTGTTAAATAATGGAGCGGAATATCAGAATCGAACTGATGACTTGAACTTGGAAGGATCTCGTTTTACCATTAAACTAATTCCGCTTGGCGGAGACGGTGAGATTCGAACTCACGGAGGTATTGCTACCTCGCCGGGTTAGTAATCCGGTGCCATAGGCCACTCGGCCACGTCTCCTGAATAAATACCACTATGAGATTTGATACTGAACACGGCATACAAGCATTGTACGAAGCGGCTCAAGGCCAGTATCGTGAACATTGGTTCTCCACTGTACGTAGAGATTTTGCGATAGATCCTATGTTAATAAATCCCAAACGTGAATTTCGACTAGACACTACTTTCGTGGTCTCTGATTCTTTGCTTGATCCACATGCCAAACAAAGTGCCACAATAGGCACCCAGTAACGCCGGTATCAAGGCCCAATGATCCTGAGTATAGTTGATCACTGCCACACTGGCAGTAAAGGTCACTGCCATGGACCACCAGGCAGCCATTAACGGACGATTGTCTTGAATTGATTTCACAAAGTACACATAGATCAAGTCTGTAGCAAATACTGCAAAAAAGGTGACAATATATTCTAACATAATGTTTCCTTGAATGGTGCCCCGCGACAGAATCGAACTGCCGACGCCTGATTACAAAACAGGAGTTATGCCATTTAACTAGCAGGGCCTGGTTGCGGGAGGCGGAATCGAACCGCCGATCTTCAGGTTATGAGCCTGACGAGTTACCGCTTCTCCATCCCGCGGCTATAAGGTGCTCTGACGTCCCTCGGCGGTAATTATAGTGTATCAGAAATTTCGTCAAGTTGCCCTAACTAGTCTATTCATCACTTACACCCTCCACCCGCTCCTCGACAGGGACCGTTATCGTATTGCCAACGCTGTTTAAGGCTTGAACAGTACCGCCCGTGTGTGTCATCACACTTCTCATCCTCTGGGACCAGAGTATCCAGTGACGCTGGAACGTTTTGGAGCACTGGGCTGGATTTGAACCAGCGACTTTTGGGATTTGCAATCCCATGCATTGGGCCACTCTGCCACCAGTGCGTTGTTTCTATTTTACAGTATTATACACAACCTACGGTTGCGTGTCAAATGGTGGAGAGCCAGGGATTCGAACCCCGTATACCGTAAGGTGGAAGATTTACAGTCTCCTGAAGTCACCAATGCTTCTCGCTCTCCATGTGTTTGGCGACTCGTGATGGAATCGAACCACCGCTAGAAGTTTTGGAGACTTCCGCACTGCCACTATACTAACGAGCCAACATGCGTAAATACACTAGACAAAAAGGAAACTGCCATGGACAATTTTTTTGCTAGAGATTCACGTATTGATCAAGACAGCGCACTTCGCGATCTTGAGAAAAAAGTACATTACCTAATTGCGGCCTTGGCTGCCAACGACATGTTATTGGATCCCTCCACAAACAATGTGCCTGGCGCACCGCCCGAAGTCATGGGTGACGCACAAGAAGTGGCCAACAACTCCGGCGAATAAATTTGGCTCCGGATAAGAGAATCGAACTCTTCTAACCAGTGATTAACAGTCACGCCCATGCACCTTGCTCGGGTTTTCCGGAATAATTTTTACTAATTTTGCATCTTGATTGCGTATGGCCCACTCACTGGAACCCACTCGCACATGCATACAATGCGGAGTTCGTCTAAGAACTCGAATACTTTGTCCTGATCGAAATCCCATGCTCTTCAATCTATCAGTGTAACTGTGGTTGTCTTCAATGTCATCAATGACAGCAGTGATACCTGCTGGCAAGTTGTTTAATGTATCGGTCACAGTCAACTCCTTAAAGGGGAGAGCCACGGTTGCAGGACCTAGTGCCCATTGCTGGGGAAGTATCCGGGCGGTGTGGCTCTCAAAAAATTATCAATCATCTTCATATGGATCTGCATCAGGATCATATGTCCAGCGACCAGTGTCGTGAGCATAGCCTTTTAATGTTCCCATTAAAACTTCTCCGTCATTGACCACAAATACATTGTAATCTTCTCTGCGAACTGTTTTTGCTTTGGGTGGCGGGCGCCGACCCTTGGTGTCAGACTGCAAAGGTATTACACTAACTTTGGTGCTACCCTCATGAATTTTTGCAATACGACCCAAAACAATTCTGTTGTTGTCTGTATAAACTACAACTGCATCGGGTTTGAGTTCATTACCAATGATGTCTTTGTGAGAAACTTTCATACAACTCCTAAAAAAATTGGCGGTCCGAACGGGAATCGAACCCGTCTCCTCGCAGTGACAGTGCGAAATACTAACCGATATACTATCGGACCAAATGTTATAGTCAAGCACCAAGAGATGCCTATTTAGGAGTCCGGGGCTTCCGTTCCATAGCGACTAGCAGTTATATCAGGACCCGTTCCTCGCCAGTTGGGCCCGCATAGTGAAAGCGTCCTCTCACGATACCTTTATTGATGCTTGACTATAACATCTACCATATAGAAGCACTCTCAACGGCAGGCCTAGGAGGGGACTTGCACCACTGAAACTTTCGCATCTGCAGATGCTAGGTTTCTTCTCCTGCTTTGACTTACGCCAAGAATACTTCCATATGGCAGTGGGTACCGGATTCGAACCGGTGTGAATGCCGTGAAAGGGCACTATCCTAGGCCTCTAGATGAACCCACCATATGAAAAAACATTTGGGAACCATTGTGTACTGATTTTTCACAGATTGCGACTCTGCGCTGTACACGGTCATTACTGCCAGACGATCCGCCGCTTTTCTGGATCACCTCACGGTGAGAGCCGGCTTCATGACTGGTAGTAAGTGGACACCCGCCGGTGCCAGTTCACTTCTACCAATGCCTCTAACGGGTCTGGTAACCCTAATGTGTTCTCATATGGTCCCTGTTGCCAGGGCCATATGAAAGTAATTTTTAAAGATCCTTGCAACTGTCTCGATCGACTTTGTTGCTTTGTTAAGTTCTATTGTAGCATCAACTGGTTTATTGGTCAATGCTGGGTGTTGTATTTTGACAACTGCTATTGCACGTTATCTCTAATCCATTGCCAATATTCTTCTGTGCTCATATTTTTCTCCTAAAAACAAAAAACCCTGGGTTTTTAATCCAGGGTCCTTTGAAGTTTGAGTATGTTGTTGAACTATACTCTGTCTCCCTGGACCCTGTTGTTATCTGGTTCACTGCCATTGTTCTCGGTCGTAGACCACAAGGCCAGGCAAGTGCCTAGATCTAGTGTCTGTAGATAATTTGAATAATGTTTCATCTTGTGCTTATTGTATAGGTTTATTTATGCGTTATCAATCTACATTGTGGGTCCGTTACCAGATTTAAATCCTATAACACCACCTTCTGCGGTAATGCGTTTGATCACATCTTCGAACAAGATGGGTGCAAAGTCAGTTTGCTCGACACAAGCACACCAATAGCGAGGATCAATTTCGGTTCCGTACAAGATTTCGCCAGTACGAGCATCTACACCACGTGCCTTCTTCACACGACTAGCGTGTAAGTGTCCGTGAATATTGCACCCAAATCTACCAAGACTTGCTTCGTGTACAGGAATGTGACTCAAAATAAGTCCGTTCATCACATGGTACGCACGTAACTCGCGAAAGTATTCGCGGTATTCATCATCACGGAAGATGTCGTGGTTACCGCGGATCAATACTTTGTCACCATTCAACCGTGCCAAAGTCTTCAAGGCCTTGCGGTTGATCACAACATCACCCAAGTGATACACCTTGTCGTTGGGGCGTACTCGATCGTTCCAACGGCGGATCATTTCCTCATCCATCTCGTCAGGATCCGTCCAGGGACGCAACTTGACTTCAGGATCGTCAGGGTGAGTAAAGCGACACACGCCGGCATGACCAAAATGCGTGTCGCTGACCAAAAATACTGCTGGCATATTGTGCTCCTTTCTTTAATTTGTAATTGTAACACAACGGGAGAATTTAGTCAACTGGGCAGACTTAATGCTAAAGTATTATAGATGTAATCTGCGTCTTCAAAGGTAAGAGGTGCATGCCTGCTGATTCTAACAGCATGCAGTTGATTTATATTGTACCAATTTCCGTTGTACATCTTAAAATTTGTTGTCAAGGTTCTATTTTTGATTTGATCATACCGTTCACCGTCAAGTTCAATTCGTTCAATATTAATGACCTGTGTATCACTATACTGTAACATCCACTGTGCCAACAAACAATATTCGGAAAAATCGTATGGTCGATAGCAATCAAAAGATTTTAAAATTGCTGCCACCCATGGCAATTGCGAATGACCCTGTATGTGATTTTTCAAATCTATCCAAAGTGACTTGGTTATGGGCAAAAATTCCAGTGCCCAAAGTCCAACACGAAAATTGTTGATCCTGGTTAGATCTGTAATAAATTTATAACAATCCTCTGGATGACCGGTGGGATTTCGTGTAACAGATTTGGTAGTATCGACTCCTATTCCAATCAACACTGGGTTGCTATTGTTGAAGTACTCATAAGGCTGAACGCAAAATGCATCGCAGTCGGTAATCAATATATTACTGTCATTGCATATATCTAATGCCATTAATTTATATAGTTGTTGTTTGATATACCAAGAATGCCGACAACTTGCCACAAGTTTTCCATCGGTATGTTGAGACAGCAAATCTCGATCATGACAAAATTCAAATCCTCGAGTATCAATTTCGTACTGGAGATACAATGATTTTATAGCCTCGAGATCCAATAAATCCGAGCAGTAAATTATGGTATGCTCGGGTCTGGGGTTGAGAAATCTATCATAGCGCAAAGAGAGAATAGAATCGATGACTCTATTCTCACCTATAAACATAAGGCGTGTTGTCATGCCTTATTTAACTATTTAATACCTTGGCCACCGAGTTCATTACTGCGGCAATGCGTCCAATGTCACGAAGTTGTTCTACTGAGTAGCCTTCGGCTTTGAGGGTTTCGTAGTGTGCTTTTACACAGAAATGGCACTTGCCCACAATTGAGGCAGCCAGAGAGAATGCTTCAAAGTTTGATTTGGTTGTACCACCATGTGTAGCAATGGCATTCATGCGTAACTGAGCCGGTAGACCTTTTAGGCTTTCGTCGTCAGCCATCTCAACGTAAGGGTACCAAACGTTGTTCTGGGCCATAATACTTGCGGCAGTCATTGCTGACTCTGCGTGTACAGGTGCATCTGCCAACAAGATACTTAGGACTTTTCCGTTGCCTGTTGCGGCCAAGGCAGCCACAGCACAACCCATGGCCACATCAGCATCCAGGGTGCTACGCAAAAGAACAGCATCAAGATTTAACTTGGTGTCTTTTGCATAGTCTGGCAACGCACCTTTGATAGTGTCGTTGAATGCCATATTAGAGTGTCTCTCCGCCTACTGTACGATTACATGCACACAGTTCGCCAGTTTGCAATGCGTCAAGAACTCGCAGGGTTTCTTCTGGTGAGCGACCAACATTCAAGTTGTTCACAGTCACGTGCTGGATTTCGTTGTTGGGGTCAACAATGAATGTGGCACGAAGTGCGGCACCGGCTGGTGCATAGAACACACCCAGTTGTTCGATCAATGATAACTCACCACGCTGTGTATCAGCAAACTGGTGATGTGTGATCTTGATCAAATCACTGTGACTCTTTTGCCAGGCCACTTTGCAAAACTCATTGTCTGTTGAACCTGTGAGCAACACAGCATCACGGTCAGCAAAGTCCGCGGCCAACTTGTCGTATGCTACGATTTCAGTTGGGCATACAAATGTAAAATCTTTTGGATAGTACACAATCACTTTCCACTTGCCTTCGAAACTTTCGTCGGTAATGGTATAGAAAGCGTCTTCGGGCTGTCCGGGACGGACGCCAGTGATTGCAAATGGGGTTAATTTATCGCCTACAGTTTTCATTGTTTCTCCTTGGTTAATGAAACTCAGTGTTAGTACTGAGTCGCTATTATATAGCATAGGAAATGTCTAAGTCAAGGCATTTTGCTATTGTATTTTTCTATGTTGACTATAGAAAAATTTAATCTTTTGTCCCTACCACAAGCCAGCCCAGGCGAAACAAGTCTTCGCGGATTTGATCGGTCACTGTACCTTCAGGCACATGGCCTAGGTCTACCCAATCATTATCGGGCTCGCCTTGTATGCCCGAGCAGTACCAGTCGATATAGTCACCCTCTTCACGCATGTCTGCCACAATACCGCCAGCATGTCGCCAACTGCAACCCCATAGTTTATTTTCGAGCCTGGGCCACACCTCATTCTTTTGAAAGTTATTGTTGCACAAGGCCGCATACAGGTTTTGCGCATAGGTCTTGGTACTTTTGGCACTGTCGCAGATCCACTTGGTACTACGCAAATCGTATTCTAGATTGTCTTTCTGCCACTCAGTGTCGGTCAAGTTCTTGCGATCTTGATGTCGTAGACCCTCCAGCACCTGATCCAGTTCATCACCTGATCGTTGAAAAGTGTGTCTTTCGGGACTGGAGTTTACTTTGGTCATGATTAAAAATGGTACGCCCACCTGGACTCGAACCAGGGACCAAAGGATTATGAGTCCTCTGTTCTAACCAACTGAACTACAGGCGTATTTGTTTATTATAACAGAAAAATATTTAGCGTCAAGCCTGTATCCAGTTGACTGCATCTCTTAATTCGATGCTTTCGGCACCATCGTGTTCGTTCACACGGAACAGAGTACCTTCAGGAATCCACTCTATTTTCAGTCCCACTATGCCACCATCATAGATGCCGGGGTACCGGAGAGTGACATATACTTCTAGTTCTTCATCTTGTTTTTTCTCTACAAATTCAACAATGGCAGGATCAAACAAGATTTCAGGATATTTGCGATTCCATGTTGACCAGCCTGCACCAAACCCAGGTGAATAAACGACTGCTACACAACCCTTACGAATCAACTTGTTCACTTCAAGTCGCCTTTGAGTGTGTGCCAAACCACAGGGTCACAGTTGAGGTAGATGCGATATTTCACATTGTTACGCCAGCGTGTGAATTGATTGACTCGGCGTTCTACCCAGTTGAACATTAACTCGCGAAACCAAAGTGGATTCAAGATAGCCGCAATCATGGCAATGACCAAGAACGGCATGACAAATATCACAGTAAGCCAATGGAATACCAGGGCACGATAGAATCGACCACCCTCTGGTGTAAGTGTAATTTCTTTGTTCATCGCTGTACCTTACGACATTCAAAAACGCCGGGAAACATTTTGTTTTCTCGTACCAATTTGTCCAT
>Ga0209085_1000016_pt1 | contig 114002 bp, 138 predicted proteins | sample C_131016_EF_Meta_FD_187310 | JGI IMG/M metagenome (GOLD analysis project Ga0209085, IMG submission 187310) | Freshwater microbial communities from Lake Croche, Canada to study carbon cycling - C_131016_EF_MetaG (SPAdes) (version 2) | ecosystem: Environmental > Aquatic > Freshwater > Lake... | reverse complement strand
AGTCCAATGGTCGCATAAACAGCCCTTTCACTTGAATTATTTCATCAAGATACTTGTGCCCCCAGCCATACAGTTCGGCTTACCATCCTTTCTATTGGACCAAACAAATCCGTTTTCGGGGGTTAGGTGGAGAGGGGGTGGTGAGGTCAATTAAAAAATTTGTATTTTTGTTTTGTGTTTCGTTACATTACATCCCTAATCAAGTATGTCAGCGACTGCGTCCACCCACGGCTTCATCTCAGCAGCCGTCATGCCAAACGGCACCAGCGCCTTCATTGTCGCAAGAACAATCTCAGCGCGAGTCATTGCCATGGTGAGAGTGCGGCGAACCTCGTTTATGGCCTTACCGATCTTCTCCAGCCGCGACTCCTCCTGAGGATCCAGACCGTCTAGGATGCCGACGAGAATGTTGGCGACGCGAGTCAGGTTACCCTGAGCGCAGGTGTCGATGTTCATCTCCAGCTCCTCCTTGACGATCTTCTTCAGCGAAGCAGGATCCTCCAGATTCTTGACATGCTGCCACACAGCGTCCATCAGCTTTCCAAAGATACCATTCTCCATCTCATAGATGGTGTCATCAGCACAGTACCTTGACGAGAACTGCCATGCGGCGCGAGGCGTGAGGTCACATTCGGCAATGATCTCGACCATAGTCTTGCTCATCTTGGTCATGCTCCAGCGGTACTCCTCCGGAACCTCGATCTTACGGATCAGCTCGACCATATCCTTGAACTTCTTCACAACCTCAGATGTGTGGATATTCTGACGATCTGCAGCGATGTCTGCCAGCGTGCGCTCGCGCGGAGGCTCGGCCAGCCAATTGTCGCCATCCACAGCCTGCGGAATCGGAGCACCAAATGCCGCATACTCGCGCTCACCCTGCTGGTCTTCCCACACCTGGCGTCTGTCGGCGGCGCGCGCAGCAGCGTCACGATGGCGATTGAAGGCGCGATATGCATCGCCAATATTCATCTCACCACGGTCCACCATGTTGAGATAGTGCATCCGCTGGAGTCGAGTATCCATATCCTCGTCGCGCCCATCACCACGCAGGTGGTGCATCAGGCGATCGTGCTCACGCAGACCCTCACGGATCTCCTTGCGATTCCGCAGCTTACTAGAGAGACGATCGTAGCTCTGCTGGTCAGCAAGAGTGTGCGGACCCATGAGGCGCTCATTGGCATGTTGAGAGTTAAGACCCTCAAGCTCAGCAGTGGCAACCAGCATCGCCGTCCAAGACTCAGGCGCGTGATCATCAATGTGCTTATTACGAGCAGTCTTGATCTTCAGTTTCGCCACGATACGCTCCTGGTTGTGACGGAACCGCATCGGTCCAATCTCCTTCAGCGAGTTGGTGTGCTCCTTGCAGTACTGGCCAGCCAGCGGCCGCGTGCAGTTGGTGCCCCTAAGGGTATATGCAGTGCAAATTGCAGACATCTTGTTACTTCTTAATCAGCGTTACTGTTTCAAAAATTAGAACAACTAAATCCATTTTCAACTGTAGACATTACACGTACCCCAAAAACGGATTTGTTTGGGTCAAGAAAGAAAGGGTGTAACTGGATTACTGATATGACTGATCACCATAAAGGTATCCTGGTTGTGTTATGCCGCAGCGGCGGATAATATGATCCATGTAGTAAGTTGGAAGCTGCATGTAAAATCGTTGATAATTCCAGCTGGAGGGGTGTACCGGCCACCACGATATTGAAAAACCGGTTTATAATCCCAGTACATGTAGGTTACTGGGGCTTTGGGGTAACTCGAAGTAAAATAAACCCTACAAGAGAGAACGCAGTATCGATTCTCGAGGAGACTATAACGTCTAATTCTCAACAAGTTTTAGAAGGAAGGTAGTCACTGATATAAGCGACGGTTGGGGCTTGTATTTTTCATTAATCAGAACAGGTCAGAAAACGAATTTGTTCTGAGTAAGATACCGTATACTAACCACACAAATGACATTCAATAAGATTATTCTGCTTCTCTGGTTTCACTCAATTGCGCTTCTTTGGATCGCACAGAGTAATTGTTCGGTAATGAAAGATATTTCAAATAACAAATATCAGTGTAACGTCGAAGTTATTGGTATTAATTTTGCGGTGACTACAGTCGCAGTGTTTATTGTTGGTCTGCATAACATGGTGATGTAAACTTAAAAATAAAAATAAAACTCAAAACGGATATTTTTTATTGGGAATCTTGTCTTGCCAAAGGATACAATGCCTTGTACAGCTCGCAAAGCAGATACCGTAATATGCGGACGAATTATTCCTGATGACCAAACTTTATGTGGAACGCATGAAGCAGTGAAAGAACGAGCTGGTCCAAATAAATTTGCATTAGACCAGCTCAAACTTCGTCATAAATCAGAAAGGAAGGTAGAAGATGAACGACTACAGCCACTACTTGCTCGGTTACGATTGCTTCCTGCGAATGACCCTGTTCGCGCGACTCTGTTTGATCAGTATATTACTGAGTCAGGCGCATTTACTCGTCGCCAGTCAAATGAACGAACCGCACTGATTCGCCAACAGCGTGCTGAAATTCAAAGAAATGGCGGTGTGAATCCTGACCAGGCAGGTGAAAATCGTAGAGCAACTCGTAGAATGATCCGAGAATGGGATGGTTTCCGACGACGGATACTGCGATGGCCTGATATTCAGTGGGATGGTCAAATAGGCGGCTATCGTCAGCGTATTCAAGGCCTTATTAATGGCAATAACTTAGGACCTGTAAATAACGAAGCGCTGGCAGATCACTTACTGTTTATCGCACAAGATTACCGTCAAATACTTGAAGCTATTCGTGTTGATCGTGCTGCAGCACCACCTGCAGGAGGTCGTGCTGCCGCCATACATGCAGCAGGTGTAGCAGCTCGAGCAGAAGCTGAGGCACGCGCAGCTGCACCAAATCCTAACGAAAATATGGGAGCGTTTGCGCGAGATAGACAGAATGTTCATACTACTGCCGCAGTCAAGCAGATAAAGCATAATATCAATGTGATTCGTCAAATATTTGTACCGGAAGAGTATCGCTGGAATCCAACAAAGATTTCCAAAACTTATCGCGAGATAGTATTTGATTGTGATCTTTCACCAAGAGGCAATTGGCAGTTCGCTTCTTATTACTGCAACAATGCCCAAATTTACGATTTGGAAGAAGGTATCTTTGGAATCATGACAGATGGAGTTTGGCAGTACATTCGCGATTCGGAAGATAAGCGTTGCCTAATCAATATTCTGAAACGAGAACTTGAGGATAATATTGGAATGTGTGCGCAAGGTAACCTTTCTCGTATATGTAACGTTCTTTCAGGATATCTTCCAGGAATTGGACAGTCAGAATCTATCTCAAGTATTCTAGGTCGTGAGTTCCCAAAGCTGATGGAGATTGAGCGTGAACCTGATCGTCTTCGCCAAGGTGAGAGGATTCTACGTGAAAACAATGTTCCAGAAGCCGAGTGGGAGGTATGGCTTGACCCCCTACGCGCTTAAACATTAAACAACTATATTTTACAAATGTCAACTGTTGAAGAGCTACAAGCTATCTGTGAGGAGAAGTATGCCGAACACAACGATGCATTCCAAGCGTGGATGGATGCAAAAATAGAACTTGAAGATGCTATCGAAGAGGAGAATCGTCTACGCCGAAACGCAGATTATGCTCGTCGAAGCCTATTTTTAACTTTTCTAGGATTCGGAGTTGCAGTACTTGTAGCGAATGTTTGGGGATAAAACATATTTTCTTGTTCTAGAAACCAGGCGCGCAATGGAAGTTGAAAAGTTTAAGAAGACACATGTCTGTCCAAAATGCAGTTGTAGTTATTTTGGAATCGTGATACATTGGGAGAATGTTCAAATAACATCCAAATATATTTGCGAGGGTTGTAATTGGAGTTTCGTGGAATCTAATTGTACATCGCTCGCCAGTGTTCCGGATCTTTCTTGTTCAAATCAGACAGTAACTTCTTCAGTACAGTCTCAGTAATTACAAATGGAGTAGTATACTCAACATAGAATGAGTTCTGTTTCATACTTTCATCATCAATAATCCGAAGCATATTGAGTCGAGTCATCATACTCTCAACGGTACGAATTAGTGTACGAACACCTTTTTCATCACCAGAAAATTCAGAAATGAGATGCTTGATAGCTTCATCTGTAAGTGAAACTTCTTCCATCTTAAATTTCAATCGATCAAGCAGTTGTGGCCAAATATAATCCTTGAGAATAGCCTTCTTGTCAGTTTCATTGTATCCTCCACAATGAATTACGGACATACGGTCACGAAGAATCGGATGAACCTTTTCAATGTCGTTGAATGAGAATACAAATAAACACTGAGACAGATCGAAATCTACACCGGAGAAGTAACGGTCATGGAACTGGGAGTTCTGGGAACGATCTGTTAAGTGAATCATCATATTAATAACCTCTTCTCCGTGAGGAGTTCCAGAAACCTTGTCTAATTCATCAAAGTACAGAACAGGGTTCATAGCCCCAGCGTGCATTATTGAATCTGCAATGCGTCCCCACATAGACCCTTCATAGGTATAAGAATGACCTACGAAGTTAGCTATATCGGAAGCTCCACCTAACGAAAAAAATTCAAAAGGTCGTTTCATGACTTTAGCAATAGCGCTGCGAGCTAATGAAGTCTTACCAACACCCATAGGACCTTGTAATGCAATAACATTTCCAACAGAATTAGGATTGACAAGTAATTGGGCAAGAATCTGCAGGATTTGGGTCTTAGCCGGAACCATACCATAAATAGAATCGTCCATAATCTTACGAGCCTCCATCATAAATTCTGTACACTTCGCACGACCATCATCGATCCGAACTGGTAGAGGAACAATCTTTCCGAACGGAATACGAAGAAATGCATCAATCCACGTTCTTAACTTATAAGATTCTCCGGATTCTGGACCCATCTCTTCAACTGCACTAATCTTCTTGATGACCGTAGATTTAACATAGTCGGAGATAGGAAGTTCCAAAACTTTAAACTTGTGTGGTACGTCACCTTCGGTAAGAGAGAGTGAAGACATACGTTCCATAAGCATACATAGTTCCTTACGTTTGGATTCAGGCTGACTCTTAAAGTATATCATTTCCTTCTTGGTAAGCCCATTTGGAATATTGTATGTGTCCTTCTTTTCAGCACGAGTTTGAGAACGTGTCTTAGGACGATCATCTCCTCCGTTCTTATCCACATACTTGTCCATCAAATACTGCAAGAAATCAGGTTCAGGTTCGCTTTCTTCATACTCCTCATCATCGTCATCATCATCCTCTGAAGTTTGAGTCTTGTCAATATGTATATTCAGAAGTATTACAGGTTTATTGTCTTCAATTGAAGAATCGCTTGTTGGAAGTGTATCATCCTTTATCCACATAGTTTTTGAATGATCGTCGCGCTTCCTCTTTTTAGGAGGCGGTTTATCACCCATATCTTCAGAACACTTTCTATCTTTTGCATTTTCACGAGACGATCGCTTCGTCATTTGCTTGATTGAAATGAATAAAATGTAATACATTTTCCACGAAAAGAGTAATGGAGGCTATTGAAGAAGCCGCTAAAATAGCCCAGCTAGAAATTGATAAACAGGCAGCAAGTGACCCTGCTATTAAAAAAGTTATGCGAATAGTTGAAAGATTTATTCAAACACACCGTGTGATGTGTTATGGTGGAACTGCAATTAATAACTTACTTCCTAAGGAAGACCAATTTTATGATTTTTCAGTAGATATTCCAGACTATGATTTCTATTCCGAAACTCCACAGGTTCATGCAGCTAAGCTAGCAGATCGAATTGCAAATGCAGGATTTAACAGTGTAGAGGTTCGACCTGGAGTTCATGCTGGAACATTTAAGGTGTTTGCAGACTACATTGGTGTTGCTGATGTATCACATTTAGAAAAGCCAATTTTTGATAAGCTTTGGAAAGAAAGTATTGTGAAAAACGACATTCATTATGTCCCACCAAATTTCTTACGTATGTCAGTATACCTCGAACTATCTAGACCGCGCGGCGATGTATCTCGCTGGCAGAAAGTGTATGGTCGCATTCAGAAGCTGAATAAACACTATCCTATGACCTGTCCAAAAAAAGAGGAGTCTCTTGACATTTTCTTGAAAGATGATACTCGTAAGAGTATTGAGAAACTTGTAATCAAAGAAAAAGTTGTTCTACTGGGATTCAATGCCTCTGTGATGCAGGACGATAATCACGGAAATAAATGGTCATTGCCACTAGATGTTCTGGCCACTCCACAGCAAAAGAAGCATCTTATTTCTGAATTATCTTCATACTTTGAGAAGTATGATCGTGTCACAACTAGAGATTATCCTGCATACGCCGAACTTGTTCCTCCGTATACCGAAATTCACGAATCTAAAACAAAACTTACATTAGTTCGTATTTACGAAACAAATGCATGTCATAGTTACCATTTAGCTCCAAATGGTCTTCATATTGCGAGTATTCCAACTTTATTACAGTTCTTTTTATCTGCATTATACGGTCCAGATAAGTTAGTAAATAAACCGGAACAGCAGTTTCTTTGCGTAGCTGATCATCTCATGAATCTTGCAAATAATAATGTAAAGCGGCGCTACAAATTACTAACCCCAATAACGTGTTTAGGTAAGCAGAAGGGTTTGATAGATATGCGAGCTGAGAAATCAGAACTCTATAACAAACTTAAGGAAAATAAGAATTCGCGAGAGTTTTTAGAGTATTTTTTTCAGTACAATCCATTGGAAAATACCAAAACTCAGCGTCAAAGCATTCGTAAAATGCTTCGTAAAACACTTAAGCGAAAACTTTAAAGTGGTCCAGTTGGACCGTTGATAAATGCACCACCGGTACATCCACCGCACGCGAACTGACCAAAATTATAAGTTAGACGAAAACCATTACCAGTCTTTAGCCATGGATCTTCCGTATTGCGATTTCCTGTGTTGAGTGTAGAGTTGTAAGAATAGTACCGACGCTTCTGTTTTAAAACCTTAGTCCATTCCGAAGCATCCTGAATCCGTGAACTGTAAACATATCCGGTAGCACCTACAGAGGCTGGAATTCCCTGTGAACTCATTTGTATCTAAGAAAGCAAAGATGTTCAAACGAAAAGAGTTAGTACACTTGGGTCTTCTTGCCCTCTTACTATTCGTAATAGCGTTTCTTGTTTCGCACAAGGACTGGATTGTAACCGAAATGCTTACCAATCCACCCCCTACTTTATTTAGCTTAGATAAGGAACTCAAATCCACGGAGGAGCGGTTGCAGAAGGTAGAGACCGAGTTCAGTCAGTTCAAGAATCAGGCGAGTGCCCAATCTTCCCAGGCTGCGGCAGCCCAAGCTTCTTTAGCCGCCATTAAGTAAAATTACCTTTTATAATATAAATGGCGTTTGTTGACATGCCAAATTATGTTCAGGTGGGCAAGTGTTATCAACACCAAAATGGAAAATACCTTGGCAAATTTATAGGAACATCTGCTGGAGAACCGTACATGGAGGGACCTGGTGCTGCTAGAAACCAAGTGCGAACTGTTTATGATTTTGAAAACATGAAGGGTGTACACGAATTCTATAGAGTTAAAGAAGTTCCTTGTGAAACTGGTGGTAAGCGCCGAAAGACTAAGAAGCGCGTTCGCAAGCACAAGAAGACTCAGAAGCGCCGTCGTTAAGTGTGACGAGTCCACCAGGAGATATCAAAGTAAGGCGGCAGAGTTCCAACTCCTTTTTGTGTCATATCAGGAACTGGAGGTTGAGAAGCTAGAGCACTAACATCTGCAGGTTTCAGTAAATAGTTAAAGTATTCCAGAGACGCTATACTTCCGTCGAATCCACCATCCATGGAAGTATGAACGGTATCTGGATTCTGTTTGGGCATATTTGTGAGAGTATGGTGCTCATACAGAGTTCCATTAATGTAGATATCAATAGATTCTTGGTCAATAGCCAGGACTACGTGTATCCACTTCTTAGCAGGGATGTTTCCAATAGGAATGGTTTCAACGCCTCCGAACGTATCTAGCTTGACGATTAAAGAATTGGTATTAGCATCAACAAATAGGGCAGGGCACATTGAAGATAAGTCTTCCGGTCCCTTGGTGAACACAACTTTTTGCTTGCCGTACCGATAACTAAAATCATCAATCTTTAGCCAGCAAGCGTATGAGAACGTCATACCTTCTTTCTGATTTACTGAATTTGGAAGAGCAACATTACTATTCACCTGTTTCTTTCCATCCGTAATAGATGACTGAATCACAATATTAGGGGAATTGGACTGGCTCTTGAAGTAAAAGAACGCCACAACTATAACTACTACTGCTACCACAACTGAAATAAGTAGATTCATTATTTATAGTTTCAGAATGTATATTCCTGTACTTCCTTGCCTACTGTATCATAAACTCCAAACTTCACAGAGTATCCTGTTGCAGCAGCCGTTGCACTAGGTCCAGTCTGGCTTGAGCAAGGAGTTCCGGCAGTAAAGAATGCAATAGCGTCATCTGGAGTCAACATGCGAGGATAGTGGTTAAAGTTGCACATATATCCTGAGAATCCACCATCCTTGGAAATTTGGATATCTCCTACAGCAGGCTTGGGAACACCAGGTAAGAAGCATGACTTGACTAACTTGCCATCAATGTATACATCGAGATTACGCTCAAATACAGTTATAGACACAGAGAACCAGGCTTGTAAAGGAATATTAGGAACTTCGCAAACAAACACATCGTCAGAAGAACCAGAATGTCCAGCAGGTGCAGGTTCAGACTTACCTGATCCACCTTCGGATGAAGGAAAGATAGACACAGATACTTTTAAAGTATTATCTGTTGGGTGTAATGAAACATTTGGGTTGGCGACTGATGAGCTTACAGCATCTGAACGGTATACAACTGGTTTATCCTTTCCGTATCCGTAATTCCAATCTTTGACAAACATCCACCACTGAGATCCGTAATTGCCCTGATTTTCAGACGAAAGAGGAGCGGATGCGGCTGGAACAGTTGTGGTTTTTGTGGCATCGTGTAGGCTTGAAATCATGTTTCCTGATCCTGATCCAAACATACTAAATATATTGCCTAATAAAGGAGACTTGACTGGCTTCTTGGAACTTACTGCTGAAGGTGCTCCAGAAGGAGGCAGAGTGGGGAATACGGCTCCATCAACCGCTGATGTCATATTTGGACTTCCATATCCGTAAGTCCAGTTCACATTAAGAGTATTCTGGGAAGTTGGTGGGGTCGTAATCCCTACAGCTGCAGCGCCTACTGTAAAGCTTGGAAGACTGACTCCGCCATTATTTTGGACTTGCGTTCGTAAGTAGTCGGTTACATCGGTCGGATTAGATGCACCGCCATAAGTTGCACTATGAATAATTAGAATATTACCAGGTCCTAGACCTGAGCTCGAAGCTGCCGGTAACCCAGGAAGAATGAAGGTCTGACCACCCCACTGGCGAACAATTGCGTCATGAATCAACAGAACAGCAATCACAATTCCCACAACAACTAGAATACCTCCAATACTCTTAGCGATAAGCATATAGGTTGCCATAGTTGCAGCCTTGGCATCGTCGAGAGCCTTCTTAGCTGCTGCCTGAGCTGTGGCAGTAAATACATTTGTCTGTCGCATCAGATCTTCTCCAGTAAAGGTGGCTCTAGAAATATCAGGAATAAATTTCGGAACTACCGATGTTGGTTCTGCTGGTTTACTCGGTGTTCCACCCATTTGTTAGAAACAGGGAAGTTAAAAACGGAAGGTATTACAGTAGAATGAGTATGAAGGAAATGTACTGTAATAACTGTGGTGAAAAGGGTCATGTTTTCAGAACATGCAGAGAACCAGTTATTTCATGTGGTGTCCTTCTTTTGCGAGGAATTTATGAACCTTTAAAACTTCCAGTTGATCCAAAAACTGTAAGTGTCTTAATGGTGAAACGTAAAGATTCGATGTCTTACATGGAATTTATAAGGGGTAAATATGACCCAGATGATGTGGAATACACTGGAAGATTAATTTTAAATATGACTCAATCTGAACAAAAATTTATTGTAGAAGAAGAGTTCGATACGCTTTGGACTCGTCTTTGGGGAGCTGGACGTGATTCACATTCACAGGAGTACAGTATTTCAAAAGACAAGTATACGAAGCTTGATCGCAAAATGATGATTGAGCGGTTTCCTTCGCCATATAAAGATACTGAATGGGGAATTCCTAAAGGACGGAGATCACGCGGAGAGTCAGATGAAGATTGTGCGACAAGAGAATTTCTGGAAGAAACTAATATTTCACGAGACTGTTATGAGTTGACGAAGATAAGCTTCACGGAAACATTCAAAGGAACAAACAATATAGATTATCGTCATATCTATTTTGTAGCACTGCTTCGAGAATCGAGGAGTATTAATTTAAAACAGAAGCTCACGCCAATGCAGAGCAAGGAAGTTGCTGCAGTGGACTGGAAGACCTTATCGGAGTGCAAAAATATTATTCGACCCCATTATGCCGAACGAAAGGCACTTATAACCGACGTAGAAAAGTTCGTATCAATTTATCAGTCTTAATGTAATGGATTGGAAGGTAGCTGCTTCAATATACGGCATCATGCTCATTACAGGTACGGTGGTATCACTCATATCAACACAGCTGCAGTGTTCTAAAGTAAATTTTTCAGTGGCTTTTATTCAAGGTCTTCAGTTTGCGACTATATCAATTATTCCTTATGCTCTTACATATTTTGATATAGTTCGTAATAACTTTATAAGTCCATTTACGAATATGTTTGGACCTGCCATTGGTCTTGGACTTGTTATAATGTTGATTGCATGGCCGGCAGGAGCACTCAATGTTGTTCACAGCGAAGCTCAAACATGTGTATCATCAACGGCGGAGATGACGGAGTTTAAGAGTAAGTTAATGAAAGAACTTGCAGATAAGCAGGCAGCAGAAGAAGCCAATGCCAATGCCAAGCCTTCAAAGTGAATATCCTAGGGTATATACGACTCCAAGGTAGGATGTGACAGCAAAAATAAACATCCAGAACCATACTGGAAAAACAGTAGACTCACGCTTACCCACTCCAAAAGGACGGATACGACCCTGCTCTCCAAAAGCAACAGAGGGCTTGAGATACAGGAATCCGGCAACTAGGAAAAGGTATATGGCAACCATCCAGAGCTTTGGATTCTTGCGAAGTATTGCCTCCATTATCATTTCCTTCCCAAAAATAAGTGGAAGATGTACACCTTGCCGAATCGTAAAGCATTTTCCGATTCGATAACACGTATCTTCCTCAAATACCGTCAGAAAGACATGATCGGAACCGATCAACCTGTGAAGGGTCTGAAGTCCTACCAGAAACTAGTTCGAGACTACCTAGTTATTGAGACACCTTATCGTGGTGTACTTCTTTACCATGGTCTTGGTTCTGGTAAGACACGTTCAGCCATTGCTATTGCCGAATCCCTCATGTCCAATAAGAAGATTTATGTGCTTACGCCTGCATCTCTGGAGGATAACTTTTTAGAGGAGATTCGTGTAGCCGGTGATCCGATCTATATGAAAGAACAGCATTGGGAAGAGAAGAAGATTCGTTCGGCTGAAGATCGTGAACTAGCAAAATCTATGAGTATTTCTGATAGTTTTTTAGATGCAAATGGGCACTTTTTTATTACTGTTCCTGGGCTACCATCAAATTATAATGTACTATCACCTGCGAATGCCAAAGGAGTATCAAATCAGATAGATGACATTATTCATCAGCGATTTAACTTTATTCGATACAACGGTATCAATAAAAGCAACGTAGACAAGCTATTCCCAAACCCTCAAATGTTTGATGATACGGTTGTCATAATTGAAGAGGCACACAACTTGGTCGGAGCCGTAGTCAACGAAAGTGAACTTAAGTCCAGAGTGTATGATTATATTTACAAGGCTCGAAACTGTAAGGTTGTTGCTCTTTCAGGAACACCAGCTATCAATAGTCCTCATGAGATTTCTTACCTAATGAATCTTCTACGTGGTCCTATTGAACGTATTTCAATTCCTACGAAATCAGCTATGGCTTGGGATGAAGCGCTAATGAGTGCATTCTTTCGCTCAATTAAAGATGTTGATACGATAGAGTATAATTCGGTAAAGCGTGTACTAATGCTAACTCGTAATCCTCCAAATTTTGAGAGCATTTATAATGAAAAAGGTAACCGTATAGCTGTAAAATACAATAAGGATTTTGACCAGAACCCAGATATTAAGGCTTGGGTAAAAACTTGGAAGACAGAGTTTGAAATTAAGTTTACTGGAGTTGAACTTGCTGAAGAAGATAAGTTTATAGTAGAAAACTTGGAATGCTTACCTACCGAGTATGAAGAGTTTATGAAAACATTCGTAGATGGTTTGAATATTCGTAATCCAATTATGTTTGCTCATCGCATTCAGGGTTTAGTATCGTACTACAAAGGAGCTGATGAAAATCTACTACCCAAACGTCTTGATGAAGACAAGACCTTACAAAAAGTTGAAATGAGTGATGAAGAATATTTTGTTTATTTGACTGAACGTTTTATAGAGTACAAGACGGAAGTAAATCGTAAGCGTAAAGTAAGTCTAGACGATCAACTTGGTTCTTTCCGTCCTCGTACACGACAGGTATGTAATTATGCTGTTCCTCAAGATTTACGCGTTACAATGACGGTTGAAGGCGAAGTTGATGAAGAAAATGAGCCGGACAATTCCCAAATTATCGAGAAGCTTCGTGCTGAACCAGAAAAGTATTTGAAGGGTGCAGGTTTAGCTCGATATTCACCTAAGATGGCGCGAATGCTCACAGATTTGAATGAAACTGTGGGTAAATTTGGTGACTTGAATAATCAGTTCGTATATTCTGAGTATGTATCTTTAGGTGGTTTGGGAACTTTTAGTGCAGTTTTGGATAACAATGGATTTCAGAAATATCGAGTAATAAAGGAATCTGGAATATGGAAGGAGGACCCTTCAATGAAACCTGATGTTCCTGCATACGCTTTATACACTGGTGGTACTGGGGGAAAAGATAAGGAAGAGCGTGAAATTTACCGTCAGATTTTTAATGGAAAGTATTCCGATACATTCCCTCAATCGTTAAAAGATAGTTTAACAGATAAGCATAAGCGGCTATGTATTCTGATGGCTTCAAAAGCTGGAGCAGAAGGTATTACACTGCTAAAGACTCGAAATGTATATATTCTGGAACCGTACTGGAATCCTTCTCGCATTGAGCAGGTAATTGGTCGTGCGATCCGATTAAATTCTCACATCGCACTTCCATTAGAAGACCGAAACGTTACTGTAAAATTATACATGTCGGTATTCACACCAGAACAAGCCACGACGTCAGACGCGGATAAGGCTCCAAATATTGTAGCAATTCGTCGTAATGATATGGTTCTGAAACGGTACGAAGGTGATGAACCTCGTGAAACTTTCATGACGACTGATGAGTACTTGTATGAAGTATCATATGAGAAGAACCGTTTGATCAAAAGTATTTCAACAATTTTAAAACAGGCTGCAGTCGATTGTGAAATTCATCGCAAATTACATTCTAAAGAAACTCCAGTCATTCAGTGTATGCGCTTTGATACAAAAGTAACTGCAGATGATTTAGCTTATAAGCCATCGTACCTTTCTGATGAAAGAGATATGCTGTACTTACGTAATATTGAACGTAAGGCGCGTAAGATACAAATTATAAAAGTAAAAGGTCTCCTAATGATATTAGATCCCATAACAAATGAAATATTTGATTATAGTACATTTTCAGATAATAAACGTTTATTTCGTATTGGAGAACGATCTGGCCCTACAAAAATCACATTTTTTCCCCATGTAGTGTTATAAATGGCTACAGTATCAAGTGCTGGAGCAGGTTCATCAATGGGAAATTTACAGACTGGAACACGCGGATTATCGGCTGGAGACTGGACTCGTATTCAGCGTCTTCGTGGCGCCAAGACGTATTCAACTGTTAATCTCGCAACAAATAAGGATATTGCTCCAACACCCAATCCACAGCAACCTTACAATGTCAGTCTTCTCAATCCAAAAGATGTTGGTACAGGAAAGATTCGTCGTCCTGCATCTATGTGGACTGATTACCGCGCATCACAGACGTCTGATTTTGTAACTCGCGCGAATACTGGACTAAATGGAAATACTCTTTCTGTAACGAAACTGTGCAGTTGTACTACGAGTGTATTGCCAACCAAATTAGCAAACTGTGCTAAATGTGCGGTTTTCGTACATAAATCTATTCAGTAAATAAGCAAGAGATGTCAGGAGGTTTAATGCAATTAGTGGCAAAAGGTGCCCAAGATCAACTCGTAAATGGGAACCCTTCGTTTACTCATTTTCGGTCAGTGTACAAACGCCATACAGATTTTGCGATGGAGCATTTTCAACTTGTTTTCAAAACTACAAACTTACAACTTCCGACATCAGGATCGTTGACTCTACGAGCAAAAGTAGAACGCTATGCTCAACTTGTGCACGATTGTTATCTCGTAGTGACTCTGCCTAATATTTATTCGCCTGTAGTTCCAGTTGCAGGAGCTTATGCAAACTTAAATGCTAACTCGGATGCCATCGGATACCAGTACAATTGGATTCGTAATATCGGTTACAATATGATCAACTATGTTGCTGTCCTAGTTAACGGCCAGGAGATTGTTCGCCATACTGGAGAATGGATGAAACTGTATGCCGAAATCAAATTTGATGGAACCAAAAAGGCAGTTCTAAATCGATTGACAGGAAATATTCCTGAAGTATATAATCCAGCGAATGCGTTTGACCGACTGAATCAGTACCCACATGCTATTTCTACATCTACATATCTAGCTGAAGCATCGATTCCAGGACGTACTCTAACAATTCCACTCCACTTTTGGTTTTGTGAAGAAATAGGTAAGGCTCTACCACTTATTGCACTACAGCATTCAGAAGTTGAAATCGTGGTTGATTTAAAGAATATATATCAACTCTTTACTGTTCTTGACGTTCGTGAAACTATATCAGGTACTGCAAACACTAATTTCGGTAACCGTATTGCTCCTGATTCAAGTTCTGCATCATTCCAAATGACAAATTTCTTATCGCCACCAACATATTCCACAACTCCATCGCCAACGAACACTGCACTCACAACTTGGAATTTGAATCCGTATATTGAAGCAAACTATATTTGGCTGAACGATCCTGAACTAATTCATATCGCTAAGACAGAGCATTCATTCATTATAAATCAAATAGATGTAACATCTACATTTGGAGCCTACGGTGCCAGTAACGACTTGGAACTCACGATGCGTAACTTATGTACACAGGTAGTATGGGTAGCTCAGCGGTCTGATCGCGATGCCCTCAATGATTACGATAATTACACCAACTGGGAAGATCCTTACAAGCCGCCTCTAGGTTCTACCGGAGCTTCATTCTTTACTCCCCAATACACATCAGGAAATGTTCTACCTACGGATACATCTCGGCGAGATATCTTAACTCAGTCAGCTATAGTCTTGAACGGAAAGGAACGATTTGGGTACAAGAATGCGGAGTTCTTTTCAGAGCTCCAAAACTTCAGGCATCATACAGGCTTCTCAATTGTAGGTATTCCTGGCATTTATGCATACTCTTTTGCACTTGAGCACTACAACAGTCAGCCGTCCGGTCATCTTAATGGGTCTCAGTTTGATCGCACTACCTTGCGCAATTCATACATTCAGCCAGCACTTGATGCATCTCCAACGCAGGGAACTACAGTATGTATCTTAAAGTCAACGGCTCAGAATCCAAATCCAACTGTAGTGAATCCCAATGCCGTAGACGCTAATGGAAAGTTATTATACACCCCCAATGAGGTCGTGAGAATTATTCGTAAGACAGATGCGCAAACCTTATCATATACTTACAATGTTCGTGCATTTGTCGAATCCTACAACTTCATGCGAGTTATTGGAGGCGTAGCAAATGTCGTGTTTTCATCATAATAAGGATGACACGCACTGGAATTTCTATAAAGACAGCAACATATGGCGTCGGTTCTACCACGGTAGATGTCAAAGCTGCTGTAAGCGCTCAAGATAAGGATGGCACTATAAGCTTTGTAGTTTCACCAACTGTTTTAAAGGTTGACGATCCAGCGCCTGGACAGATAAAAACCTTGAACGTTACATACACCATTAACAACGGAAAGACAAATACAGTTTCTTTAAAAGATGGGTCCCAGTTTCTTGTTGACGCACCACCGGCACGAACAGCTTCAGGTCTTCAGATCACAAAGGCAGAGTATGGTTACACAGGAAACTTAACTGATGTTACGGATGCACTTCAAGATTTGGTGAAGAATGGGTCAATTAATTTAAAGGTAGGATTTGCTCAGGTAGGTATTCCTGATCCCAATCCTAATAAGCAGAAAGCTTTAGAAGTTGAGTATACTATTAACGGTGCTCCAAATACTCTAATTGTCATGGATGGAGAGACATTTGCGGTATCAGCACCGCCTGCAGAACAAACAAGTCAAGGAAGTGATTTTGGTAATGCCGGATCGTCTGCTTTATATTGGGGAGCTTGGACATTTTGGATCGTTGCGATGATACTTGTTTCTTACAAGGCCGCGCAGCAGTATAACAGCACATTTCATACGATAGCATTTATGGCACTGACATTCTTTACGTCAGGAATGTTTCCGATACTTATCCTTCCATTTATTATCTTTTTTGTGCGTCTATTTTACGATCAGGACGTATTTATAATGCCATCCGGATCACTAGATATTATGGCAAAATTCATGCCAGCTAAGGGTTTAACATAAGCTAAAAAGACAACATAATGGAAGTTTCAATCGCAAGAGAACTGGAAACAGAATTTGAAAGACGATACTATACTTTTGCAACTATTGCTGAGTGGCAGAACGTATGGCAAATTATTTGTGATATGGCATACGACTCTAAAGCCGAGCAGTATGAAGATATCATAGTTCGTTCGGCTGATTCGGATAAGGACGATGCTCGTGGATATGGCGCATACACTGTACAGAATCAGCACCTTATTTGCATAGACGAAGTATGGCGAAGATATGATAAAAAACAGCCTTTCATCAATAAGACTCTAAAAAGTTTATATGTTCCGCGAGTTCTGTTTTACTGCTTAGGAATTCAAAACTGGTTCAAGTTTTCATTCCCAAACTGTAAAATTTATTACTGGCCTGAATAAAAAATTTGTATTCTTTTTTTTGTGTTTTGAATATTACATGCATTTTTAGATCTTTTTAGATTTTAGAGGGTCGGATCCTCGACGTTCTTGAACTCACCCACGCCGATGTAGCCGACAAACTTGTCTGCGGCATCGCCTTCACCGCACACATACAGCCGCTTGGACTTCTCGCCAACCACGTGATCCATCATCACGAACTTCGGCTTGTCCGAACCAGCACCGCCATGCGGAACCTGAGTCTTGATCTTCAGCTCGACCATATCCTCAGACTCATACTCAGCAGGACCGGTCACGAAGCGACCCTTATCGCCATCCCAATACTGGCCAGGAGTAGAAGTCTGAGTCAGCTTCTTGATGGCGCGCAGCTCCTTGATGGTGATGACTTGGGGCTCAGAGGTCTCAGCAGGCGCCTCGGTCTCGGTTTCAGCCGCAGCCTCCGTGGACGGTGCCGCGAAGTCCTCCATGTGCTTCTCCAGACCCTTGGCGCTCTCTGCCTCAGCAGACAGCGAGTTGACATAGTTCTTGAACTCATCAGGCTTCTTGGAACCCTTCCACTCGTCATCCGTAAAGGTCTGACCGGCAGCCGCGAGTGCCTTGCGGAGCGCCGTCTTCAGCGTAGGGCTCATGCGCTGAATGCGCTTCTCCACCTTGGGCTCCACCTTGACTTCAGCCTTGGCAGCCGGCACGTCCTCGGTCTTGATGACCTTGACGCCCTCCAGCTTAGCCAGCTTGGCCTTCTCCTTGTCGAGCTTTGCCTGGTGCTTGTTCTTGGTCTCATCGTCCTTGAACTTGTTGGCCGTCTGCTTCTTCTCCCAGAGCGCAATGTTCTTGCGGCACTGGTCGACAGCCGACAGCTTGGTCTTGGTACTGTCAGAGGCCTGGCTCTCGCGCTCGGCCACCTCAGCAGCGAATGCCCCAAGGAAATCCATGGCCTCCTTCTGGTCAAAGTTAAACTTCTTAGAAAGCTTGTTTACGATCTCGTTAATGTTGCTCATCTTATATACGGCTGTTACTGACTAGTTCTCTGACCCAAACGAATCCGTTTTCGGTATCCGTTTTCGGACCAAACAAAAATGTTTTTATTTGTTTTTGTGTTTTTCAATTTTGTATTTTGTTTTTAAGTTTAGTAGCCCTTTACATGCCGGCGTTCACCGGCACGCCTGACAGGAGAGCAACGTACTGCCGGCGCTCCTCCGTAGTGTTCAATCCGGCAGACACACCCCAGCGCTTGACAGTGTACTCATTGTACTCTGATGCGCTCATGGCGCCCATCTTCAGCTCCTCCTCCGTCAGCTCCATCGGCTTCGGCTCAGGTCCATAGACTGGGCTGAAAGGTCCAACGCCAGGGATCTCCCTGATCTCGATGATGCGGTCATAAACCTCGCCATCCTCATCAGAGTGTTCAATAACATTGAACATAAAGCCGCCATCCTTCAGGCTGCGAACCAGCAGCTTGCGGTCAGCAGTCGTCATCTCGGCAGTCGAGAAGAGCTCGTCGCCAGTGTCAACCAGCTCCACGAGCCCACGCTCCTCAAACACGTCCATGATGTCGTTGTAATCATACAACCGAACATTGCGCACAAACTCGACAAGCGTCGAGGCGTCGCGGTGGTCATACATGCAGCCACCATCGCACGGCTTAGCCATGGTCTTGTGGCGGCAGCGGCCAGCATCGAAGTGCGCACACCGCTCATGGCGATGCGGGCAGTTCGAGTAAATACACGCGTTTCCGTTGTCGCACCAACGCGGTGCGCGGTTCATCATAGTAGACATTCTCAGTTTATCTTTAGGAGCGCCCAACTCTCGCGAAACTGTTAAAAGGAGTCGATCCCTCTTAGAATGTATTTAGGAAACAGACACAACAAGTAGCTTTTGCTTTGTTGTGTATGTTTGTGTGATTGACAGTCATCTCCTTGGACCGAACAAATCCGTTTTTGGATGCGTTACTCGAAGTTAATTATCGTGGAGATTCTTAACAAATGTCAGCCGAGTTTGCCAAGACCCATCTTCGTGAACATTTAGTCAGCCTTCTTGTAAGTCCAGTCTCTGATGGATTCTGGAGCATTTACGATTCAGCTAAGGAGCTATGCGAGCGTAACGGACAGATGGATCAGGTTCTTCGTACCTTTCAGAACATGCTCACTCGTATTCCAGAGTGGAATGAGGCTACGCTCACAACCGAAGTTGAACGTATTGTGACGCAAACAAAGTGCACATATATGGATGATCTCCTAATGGGTGTATTCATTTCATACATGAAGGCATTCGCGAACTTACATTACCGTGGTCCCAAGACTGAGCTAAAGGTAGATTTTGAGCGCCCAACGTTACAGAAGTTTGTTCATGAACTGTATAAGCAGTCTGCTCGTAAGTTTTGGCAGGTAGCGTATGTATTTAAGACTGTAGGTGTCGCAACTGAGCAGCAGGCTCGCAATCGTCAGGATATTGAGAAGATGATTGCCGAGTGTATGGAGCAGGTCATTCGCGGTTTTCTTCCATGGGAAGCTATTGCCAAGAAGTATTTCAACGAGAATGATCAAGAGGAGTCTGAGTCTGAAGAGGAGCAGGTTCCTTCTAAAGGAGTTACATTCGGAGAAGACTCGGACTCATACGATGATGAAGATAAGCCAGATATTCATGTAGGAGAAGAGGAGGGAACTATCGAGTTTGAAGATTTAGATAAGAAGGAAGAGGTGGTTGCTATCGAGCTCAAGGCTGACAAGGATGTTGATCCTCTTGCCGAAATCGAGGGAAAAGTAGGAAGCGAGACTCTCGTTCTAAACTTATAAACATTCCCAAAAATCATTAATAAAAATGATGATTGTTATTGCTTCAGTCGCGGTAGCACTAGTATCCTTTATTGTATATGCACTTGAACGGCGTTCAAAGACTCAGACTATTGACTGGATTGATGCAAGTAAGATCACCATCTTTGGCGGAATCATAACTGCATGTGTTGTTTTTGCCACAACCTCTGACGTTGTTGTGGATGCTGTAAAGAATATTGAAATACCTGCAGTTCAGGATATTTTTGTAGGTAAGCCTACATTCTAATCAACTAATAATACAGATTCACCGGATGGAATAGAATCAATACCGTAAATAGCCTTTAGAGAAGCAATCTCCTTACGAGGAACAGCATTCTCTTTACAGTAGCGACCAATCGCCTTGTAAAGATGAAATCCGTGGTACCTATCATGCTTTGGATCACTGTCGTTGAACATTATAGACTTGCCGTCTTCTAATGTCAACCATTTCATGAATAACTTGAATAGTAAGTTATTGGCATACTCTAAATTGAGTGGCCCTTCAGGAAATAGATCCCAGAATAAAGACGTAGCTAATCGCACAAGATCAAATGATGGATTAGGTTTAATTATTGGGTACTTGGAAATATACCATGGCTCGGAATTATACTGTCCTCCAGCTTCCTCATCAATATTGAAATGATCACTCATAAACGTCTTTGGCTCCTTCATGCCAGCAAGCTTGAGTGATCCAATTCCACGCTCAAAATCTATGATCTTAATTAAATATCCATACGTAGGAATTCGATACAAAGATCCACTACAATTGTAGTAGAAATATTCGGAAGTTGTTGGAATATACATGACATTATTTGAATGAAGATCATTATGAGTGAACGCAAAGTTACGCTGGGCAAAGGCTAATGCAAAAATGACTTGGGATATCCAAGCAAGATGTTTTTCAGTTTCTGGATGTTGGGTTATAAGTTCAAAAAGAGTTCCAGTACACTTTTCAATCACAGTAACTTGAACCGGAACGTTCGTAAAAGAAGCCCAAGCAAATGGTTCTCCGTCTTCATCATTATCTGAATCGTCGGAATCTTGAGAATCACACTCACAAGACTTAATTTGAAAAATGTAAGATGTAGAAACCGATGAACTACTCGATTCATTATCAGACTCTTCCTCCTCTTCACGAAATACTGGATTCATCTGAGCTGCTTCAGTAGGAGGAACATTCGGAACATCAAGTTCTTCAACATTATCTAGCTGAACATCTTCCCCAAGCTGAATGGCTACTCTCGCACTACGAGTGTGCTTGAACTCTGCCGATTCCTGAACACTATCAGATAACTTTATCTCGAATGTCTTTCCTATATTTGTGGAAAACCATGACCGATCACAAAGATCTCCATAATCATCAGAAATATCAATGACATGCTTTTCAGAAACACCAGTAAAGATTCCAAATACTGTAGGGAAATGGTTGCATCCTGACTGACTCAAAGCTGCAGATAAAATTGCACCTACATATGCTGCATTATTTGCACTCTGAATTTTTGAGTTCGATGCTTCGGATTCTTCAGAAGAAGAAGGAAGTCCAAGTGAACTTCCATAATCTCCCTGCATCCATTTATATGGTGACAGAAGCATTGTAACTTTTTTATGAACAGTTAGAGTTTCACCATCTGTAGTCCGAATAGTATTTGACCCCTTTATATCTGCTATTCCTTTATCAAATCGTATTCCGTAATCTTTGGCATTATCCAGAAGATTTGTTTTGAATAACTTTTCAATTGGAGGAAAAAAAGGTTGAATATGATCGATTCCCCACAGTAATTTAGAGTTTGATCGAATATTCTTGATATCCTGATACTTTAAAACACTCATACCAAAAGAATTTGTTCGTAAATCACTTCCAACTGATGGCTTGCGCTTGACCATATTATAAAACCAAGTTAAACATAAACTAAAAAGTTCACGCACTAAAGTAAGATGAACTTTCAAATCAAGAAGTTTAATATGGAAATGCTCAAAGATCGTTGCCAAATGGATTCGCGTAAATCTCCAATGATTGTCCTAATTGGAAAAAAGGATACCGGAAAATCGTTCTTAGTTCGCGATATTCTCTTTCATACCCAAAACGAGTTTCCTATTGGAACAGTAATTTCTGCCACTGAGGTTGCCAACGAATTTTTCCAGCATATGGTTCCGTCCAAACTGATTCACGATAAGTATCAGCCTTCGATTGTGATGAATGTGATTAAGCGCCAGCTAGCTGTCAAAACTGCTCGAAACGAAGAGAAGAAACGGTCTGGAAGTAATTCTCATACGGATCCTCGTGCGTTCTTAATTCTAGATGACTGTCTTTTTGATGGATCCTGGATTAGAGAAGAGTCTACTCGCTATATTTTCATGAACGGTCGTCACATTGATATAATGACTATTATTACTATGCAGTACCCTCTTGGTATTACTCCTAACCTTCGTACCAACGTAGATTTTATCTTTATTCTTCGTGAGAACATTACGGCTAATCGTCGTCGTATTTACGAGAATTATGCCGGTATGTTTCCTACCTTTGAAATGTTCTGTCAGTTTATGGACCAGTGCACTGAAAATTTCGAGTGCCTAGTGATCTGCAACGGTGTCCAGTCGAACAAACTTGAAGATCAGGTTTTCTGGTATAAGGCAAGTGATCACCCACCTTTTCATTTATGTGATGATAGTTTATGGACCGATAACAAACCATTTTCGAGTTCTATGTTAGCTCAGGACGAGTATTCTGCCGACAATATGCGAAAGAAGACAAAAGACCCTTGGGTTCGCGTAAGCCAAGAAGGAAAGGCAAAGAGTTAATAAGAACGGAACCTTTCAGATCCCTGCATTCGTGCAATAAGCCTCGCCGTATTATCTGCTTTTTGGTACTCTTTTTCTAGCTCAGCAATTTGCGCAGGAGTAGCAGTTGGATTGCTCTTTAATGCGTCAAGTTCGGCACGTAACTTTTTTACTGCTAATTCTTCAGGTGTTTGTTCAACACCTCCGCGCCGAGTCTTGCGAGAGTGCTTCTTGTTCTTACGAGTGCCACCACGGCGACCTAGCTGGCGATCGCGGCGCGCGATACCCTCTTCCAGCTCTTTAATCTGTTCTTCCAAATCGTGGCAGGGATCAGCACCGCCGCGCTTCTTGCTCTTGCTCTTGCGAGTGCGACGACGACCGCCATCTACCGATAATCCTTTCAATAAATCCTCAAGGTCATCAACACTACTAGACATGCTAACTCGTGATAACAGACTACTTAGTTCATCAACTTCAGCCGAACTAGCTGCCTTAGCCCGAAGCGCCTCTAATTTTTTCTCTAGCTTCTTTTTTACCATCTCTTGATAAGCCGCAAAATTAGCAGCCATCTGTGCAGGCGAAGTATTTCTAGTACCGACGGGCATTCTTATTTATAGGTCGCGAATTCCTCCTTCGGCTGGATGGACTGGAGGAGCCTCGAGCGCGTTCTTCAAATCCTGGGTATCCGCAAGACCCTTATCCGCCTTCTCGTCCTCAAGAGCCTTCTTTGAGCGCGCGAGATTATCCTCCTTCTGCTTACGGATCTTCTCGGCCTTCTCCTCCTCGAAGAAAATCTCACGATTGACCTCGTTCTCCTTGTACTTGCGCATGAGCTCATTGAGTTCCTTCTCGGCATACTCAACTTCAGGCATCATGTGCTCAGAAGGGTCCCACGGTAGCCATGCACCAACCTTACCGATATAAAGGTTGTCATTGGGGTAGCGGCGCTGTAGAACACGAGCATACGTCTGAGTCTCCTCGAGATTGGCAAATACACGACGAATCTTTACGCCACGAACATTCGTGCGGAACTGTACCTTCTCCGTAAACTCAGCCTCAAGATCCTTCTCGCACTTCAGGAGGAAAATCTGGTACTGCTCATGAATATCGGTCTTACGAATCTCCTCATTATGGATCTTGCGGAACTCCTCCAGGTCCTTAAAGAGATCATCGATCTTTAGGGAATACTTCTTGGAAAGAAAAGCGATGTACGTCTCCATTCCCTTAACCTTCCAGTCATAGTCTAGCCACTCCACGAACTTCTCGTTCATGAACTCGGTCTTCTGCTTAATCACCTTCTCAGGCGAAATAAAAGACACGATTCCGTAACGCTGGGTAGGGATCTCAGGATCCTCTTCTAGGTAATCGATTAGTGATCCATCATCTTCCTTGATTGGCAGTGTCTCGCGAGGCATTTGTTTATTAATTGAAAGGTATGTGAAAGTCGGAGTTTTACCGAGACGTTACTCTAACGAACTTTAGTGCTTGGTTTACACTGTCCAATCCCTAAAGTTTGCTGCATCATGATGGGGGCAGGGCATCCAATACATGGACACTCAGAATGATCAAATCCCAAAATATGTCCGATCTCGTGGGATACCATGTACTGACGGTAGTTATCGAGAGATAGCTTGCTTTTTGAGGCACCGTGAAACCATCGGTCGGCGTTCAGGTACATATGTTTACCTCCCAGCTCTGCACAAGACAGTCCTTTTGGTAAACCACATTTCTTTTCAATTGTTTCAGGAGATGAAAGCCGAATTGAAACATCTCCGTGACTGGCAACTGGCATAAAAAAGTATCCTTTCCGAGACCATCCATCTGGATCGTTCAAATATATCACAACGTAAAACTCAATTTGTGCAGGGTTGCGAATTGAGTATTTTTCAATAACGTCCTCGTCTGTAGTAATTACAACCTTGATGGTTTTCATTATTTATATAACGGACTAATGTTATAAGTCTTTTTCTCTCCATTATTTGCAGCTAATCCGGCAAAGTGTAAAAAATTAACCGTAGTGGAAAAACTTTCTAATGTGAAGTCCGGCTCATATTGATAAAGGACAACTACAGCATTCCAAGTATTAGGAAGAACTGTAAACATATTATTTACTTGAAGCTCATATCCTATTGCCGACTGTTCATAATTAAATAATTTTGGATGATTAATCGATTTCCGAACATATTTGTCATAAATACCCTTCAAGAACTCTCCGTGTTTTTTAGGCTGCATAACCAATACGCCAGTATTCAACATCTTATCAGTCTGAATAACGAATCCTGAATTACTGTAATAAACTGAAGGGTTCGAATCCCACTTCATTCGTTTAGCGAATTCAACACGTTTTTCGAATGACGGTTGAGAAAATTCATCTACAATTCCAATTTTGTCTCCGAAATCTATACATGAATGAATAGGTCCGGCCTCTGGATTTATTAAGATATCTGCATCAACAAAAATTACAAAATTGTACCTTAATGACCAGTCTTGAGAAGATACTAAAATCTTGTTCAGTGAAACCGTTGATAGATCGCGAACAGGTCCTAAGTAATCAGTTATCACTCGAAAATCGTATCCATGTTTACGAGCATAAGATTCCTGACTAGGACGAAAAATATAATTATATTCGCTGATATATTTTTTGCCAACGGCTATAGTCACTAAACAAACGGTCATTTCGTTTTAAGGTTCTTATGGGTTTTTTCTCTAAACAACACTATAAAAATGCCTGAACAGAAGCCAGCCGCTGCCCCAGGAGTTGATGTTGGCGATCTAGTTTCGCGCGCCATTAAGTATGCCCTAGAGGGTCTAGCCGTAGCTGTTGCGGCTTACCTCCTACCAGGCAAGGGACTCAAGCTCTCCGAGATCGGCATGATTGCCCTCGTTGCGCTAGCCACGTTTGCCATCCTGGATATCTACGCGCCCTCTGTAGGCGCCTCAGCGCGCACTGGTGCCGGATTCGGTATCGGCGCCCACCTAGTCGGCTTCCCTTAAACTATCGAATTATACAACTTTTAAATAACCCATTTTCTGAACCCTGACTTACAATTGTAGGTTCGCACCAGTAAATCATTAAATTCAATCCACGAGCACGTTCATTAAGCCAGTGGTCAATTGGAAGATCAATTATAGCACAAGCATGTTTTAGCAGTTTTGCAGCACATGTTTTTGAAATTACGTAAGAGTCTGTGCATCTAGTCTCTTGTTTTAAACCAATTGTTCCAGGTGGAATATCTAAGTGAAAATTACACCCATTTCCAATAAACATCATGTCAAAATTAGTAGGTAACTGTGCGATATAATTATCTAATTTGGGGATAAATTCATCATCAAGTACCGCATCATCTTCTAACACGAGCGAAAAATCATCCGATCCATCTACAATTTGTCTCCAAGCTTCAACATGTTTATAAAATAACGATACTGACGCTTGCTGTAATCCATGATATATGCCAGGACCTTCTTCTACTTCAATAAAAAATGCATTTAATTTATGCTTTTGTATTTCAGAAAGTATATGTTGTTTTCGAATAGTTAGTGGTGAATAATGTAAGATAAATGTCTTCATTTTATTTTTATTTTTAACTTATTAAAACTGATTCTCAAACGTATTCATAATTGTAGTTGCCTGATCATTAGTGAACCCCTGCTGGTCCAAAACACACATTACGATTGACTCATTATCGTCATTAATTTGAACTTCAACTTGAAGAGTGTGTCCCTGCTCATTCTTGAAGTTGACAACATGCCAGCCATTATCGTTCCTGACATACTCCTCCTGAACTGGGAAGTGATTCGCCGTTATCTTCTCAACGGCATCAGAGAGTGCGTTGTAAATATTCTTAAACATCTTGGTCATTGAAATACGTCTTTGTGAAGTTATTCAATCCATTTTCGTCTAAGATCACTATAAGCTTAATGTATCGCAAAGCCAGGATTCCCAAAGCTTTACGAGAACAAGTCTGGATTTCTAAGTTCGGAAAAAAGTATGATTCCAAGTGTTTTATTCCATGGTGTCAGAATACTATTACGGTATTTGATTTTCAATGTGGTCACGATATTCCTGAATCAAAAGGTGGTAAAACAGATATTTCAAATTTGTATCCTATTTGTTCGCGGTGTAATATGTCTATGAGCAATGTTTACACTTTGGATGAATGGTGTCGAAAGGGAGACTCAAATGTGGAACTTATTAATTTGAAACGGACTTACTGCCTTCCAGCACTATGTTATGCAAGATGGATATTCGGTACAAAGGCAAGTGGTACGCAATCACTCCCAAACCATACGAACCAGAACGCCAAACCTACGAAATAGCTTGGATGTTAGCTAAGAATCCTGATATGACTTCTCAGGAAGCATACCGTCTCTTCTTTGAGAAGGAGCGTCACGATGCGAAAGTTTTATATCCGTCGTTTCGTAAAGATGTCGGTACTGACTGATACACTTATATATGCTGGAATTGCACTCTTATTGGTTACTATATCAATTTTAGGTTACTATTTAGTCACACAAACTTGGCCAGGGTCACGTCTTCTTATTTCCAAGCCACCAGTATCAGGTAGTGTAGACGATAATACCGCCAAGTTCATGTTTTTCTACACTACATGGTGTCCTTGGTCAAAGAAAGCTCAGGCTCCCTGGTCATCATTCAAGGAACAGCACAAGAATACTCAATACACCTACGGAGGTAAGACAGTAGTTTTTGAAGATATCAATGCCGATTCAGATAAGGGAAAGACTGCACTATACCAAATCAAGGGATATCCTACGTTCAAGTTAGAGACAAATGATAAGGTCTTTGAAATGAAGGATAAGCCTACAACTGAATCATTTCGCGAGTTCCTGAAGAAGACCCTTGGCGCCGAGAAAACTGTTTAGATCTGATCCAGCTTTAGTCAAAATATCATCCACATTAAACTCATCAATATCTGACATACTAGAAAGTCCTGGAAAGTTCAAACATAACGTCTTATCTGATTTTACTTGATTGTGAAAATTTTGAGTTATCATAGTATATATGTCGTGAATATAGCTCAAAGGAGACATATTCTCGATAGTTTGTTCTGTAATTTTTATATCTGTCATTCTTTTTTTTAATGAAATGCACAACATGTTATCAAACGGCATAAATTTATCAACAGACGGACAAAACATATCTCCATCAATGTAGACTTGCCCATACAAGATTTGAGGAACAAATATACCTGGAATCGCACACGAACATTTTAGTGCATCCAAAACCGGAACGTTTCCTGAAAAAATTGTAGGTTTACCCTTAGTTAGGTTTGAAGATATGATAAACAACGGCATATTTGCGTCACCTAAAGTTTTTGTTCGAATATCTATTCCACGAGATTTAAACAAATCGACAATCATGGCTTCAAATAAGTCCATAGTAAGCATTCCTTTCAACGAAAAGGAATGACTAATACAATTAAAATCTACATTTCCTACAAAATTAGTTAATTTAAATTGCTGCTTGAGTTTCAATATTCCTTGGTGATCAAAAGGCAATCCAAATGCCAAATAAGTTCCTATAACTGCACCAACCGAAACACCATATACTCCATCTGGGAATACAAGTTCCTGTTTTTTAGAAAGTTCGTAAAGTGCGCCCATATGTAAGATACCTTTAACACCACCACCACCAAGTCCCAGTGCGCGGAATGGCAGAGACATTCTTATCATAGTATAAGTAGAGATGTTGCGTGCTCGTGACGTATGGGATGAACAAGAACAGCGAAAACAGAACCGAATGGCAGCTATGGTCCCCATTATTTCACAGATCCAGGCAAAGATCAGGCAACAGGCAATTCATAATTCAAATGCTCCTTACATTGTATACGATGTTCCCACATACGTGTTTGGATACCCACTATTTTCACTGAAAGAAGCCCTTGAATTCTTAGTTACCGAATTCTCAAAAGCAGGATATTGGATTTGGGTCGTAGAAAGTAAGTATTTGATGATATCATGGATCAAACCTGTCAAGTCTCGCGATTTGGGTAAACCCATCTTAACTACAAATTATCGACCTCAAGTTTACGATGATACTTTTATGCAAGGATTAAATAAATGATCTCAACGTATATGATTATCATATTATACATTTTACTTATTGTTGCACTGGAAACATGTGCAATGAGTTGTTTTAAATCTTCACTGAAAGATTGGCGCTTCTTTTTGTTTGGAGTTTTATTCTACATTGGTGTTGGATTGATGCTTGTCCAGACATTCAAATTAACCGGATTAGCATTTACAAATGCATTGTGGTCAGGCTTATCAGTTATGGCGACAACAACTATCGGAGTTCTGTACTTTAAGGAAAGTTTACACTTACACGATTATATTGCAATTGCTATGATAGGAAGTGGAGTATTGATTCTAAAATTTACTGATTAAAGCTTAATGGAGTTGAAAGAAGTTCTTGGTGGAACTTTGAATATTGCTATTTTAGCTGTATTTTATACCGTGTTTGGAGCCCTTATTTCTTACCTTCTTTTCCATCTATTTGATGATTTTGGTAAAGAGTGGAAGGAGCAGGGTATCCTGTACCAAACTGCCGACGTTGTGACAGAATTAACATTAGTAGGCTCAATTGCATTTTGGACAACCAAAATAATTAAAGAGTACCCACCATTGTTTACAATTCAAACTGGTTTAGATAGGGAGATAGATGTATACATTTCAGGACTGTTCTTCGCATTCTCTATGTTCCTGTTTCTGGGGGATTTGTCTACTAAAATCAAGCATATTTATGAGAAGTTCTTAAAATCAGGATTTGTCCGACTATTTCCTGAAAATTGGTCAATTATGAAAATGGTATTTGGTTCGCATAAAACGGAAAATAAGAATTCTACAGACTGAATACACCAATGGAGTGCAAGCATTCAATTGTTGTTGACGAAGGTGAGCAAGTATGTGAACTATGTGGAGTTATCATGAATCGCGTTATCGACGAAAGCGCCGAGTGGCGAAACTACGAAAATAAAGGAGAAGATCAGTGCCGAACTGGATTTACAACGTCTGATCTTCTTCCAGATGCATCTTACGGATCTGCCATGTCATTTCGCGGCATGCATCCAAATCTGAAATCTGTCCAGCGCCTAAGTTGCTGGTCACTTTCTTCAAATTCCCAGCGATCATGGATGGGTATATTTGACGCAATTCAATTTTCATGTTCGCACGCCAGTCTTCCCAAAGCTATCGTTCAAGATGCATGTGCACTGTACAAGGAACTCGAAGATGCCCAAAAGGTTCGTGGAGAAACGCGTCGATCAATGATGGGCGGAGCAGTATTTGTAGCTTGCCGAAATCACGATGTTCCGCGATCGCATGAAGAAATCGCTAAACTGTTTCAAGTAAATATTCGTGCTTTGTGCAAAGCAATCACCCATTTCTCAAATACCGAAAACACAGTTCTACAAACCCAAAATGGGATTGCTGAGCGCCTATGTGCTTCCCTTAACTTGAATGATGACCAGCGTCAGAAAATCATGGACCTTCTTCTGGAAATTTCCACCAAGTCGGAAGACGATTTTGAGCATACACCCAAGACCATTGTGGCCGGAGTGGTTGCTCATGTTATGGGTCTGAAAACTAAATCTCAGATGAAATCTGTATCTGAAGCTTCCGGTGTATCGTCTCTTTCAATTCATAAAATTGTGGGTAAGTTAGTTCAATAAATAGCTACAGTTGTTCAAAGCGATTATATTCATAGATACGCTGTAAAAATCACAGCGCCATTTGCGCCGTTTCCACCGGCAAAAACAGTGGCAGGAGGAGTGCCAGTACCAGAACCATTTTGTATACCTCCACCCCCACCACCAGATCCATACCCCGTTCCATTTTGGCCATTATAGCTTGGTGTTGTAGTTGCTCCACCGCCCTTACCACCTCCTGGACCTCCACCACCACCACCTCCCCAAAAAGACCCATTTGCATCTCCTCCAATACTAGCTGGAAATCCCGCTCCATTTCCACCACTATTAGTATATAGATTACCAGGCTGACCATTCTGAAAAACTCCTGATCCGCCTGTTCCAATATTATCCGATCCTGCGCCGCCGCCGCCTCCAAACATACTCGCTTCACCACCGCCACCATCTCCACCTGTGCCTGCATCACCAGGATTATAACCATCACCTCCAGCTGGACCACCAAGTACAGTTATTGGTTGTCCATTTTGAGGAGTTATAGATGTACTACCTCCAGCGGCTGCATCAGGACCACCTGCTGCAGATCCAGTACCACCTGCTCCAACCGTTACAGCGATTGTTGATCCAGCCGCCATATACAATGGTGGTATTGGTGCGGTATTAGGACCAACTGCGCTATTTACATACATACCTCCACTACCACCTCCTCCACCACCACCATAGTTATCATCATCGCGGAAAGATGCCCCTCCACCTCCTCCGCCGCCATACATAATAACATCGACTCGTGTGAATGTACCCATACTTCCTGGAACCGTATATATGTGCGTTACACCTGGAGTTGTATATATACTCACTATGCCTCCAGGTCCTGTAGGTCCAGTTACACCACTAGATCCTGTAGGTCCTGTAGGACCTGATCCTGTGGCTCCTGTGGCTCCTGTAGGTCCTGTACGACCTGTAGCACCTGTAACTCCAGTAGCTCCTGTAAGTCCTGGTCCTGTAGCTCCTGTAGGTCCTGTAACTCCAGTAGCTCCTGTAACTCCAGTAGCTCCTGTAAGTCCTAGTCCTGTAGCTCCTGTAGGTCCTGTACGACCTGTAACACCTGTAGGTCCAGCAGCTCCTCCTCCAGAAATAGGACCGCTTGGACCATAAATTATTCCAGTGGTGTATATGTTATCTACATTGATCAAATCAAGCCGAACATCGTAACCCCCAATGCTTGGTCCTGTAACACCTTGAACAATTTTTGGACTAAAAACATGTTGAAGGAGGTTACGAGTATTGCTCCCAGAAAATGGATCATTTCCAGGACTAGCCATATTATTAGTAAGATGGACAAACAGTTTAACTACTTTTCACCCCATAGTAGTATGGAGCCTCTGTTCGACCCCTCCGCTAAGACTTTGGGCGAGCGTTACACTTTGTTCCCTATTTCGCCTTCCGAAGAAGATCTGTACAAACTTTACAAAAAGGCGGTAGCATCATTTTGGACCGCCGAGGAGATTGATTTCAGTAAAGATAAGGAAGATTGGGAGAAGCTCGGAGAGTCGGAGCAGTATTTTATTAAGCAGGTATTGGCATTCTTTGCTGGATCCGATGGAATTGTTCAAGAGAATCTAGCTACGCGATTCCAAAAAGATATTCAGTCTCCTGTAGCTCGTCTATTCTATGGATTCCAGAATGCGTCTGAAGGAATTCATTCTGAAACTTATTCACTACTGATTGATCAGTATGTTAAGGATCGTGATGAACAGAAAAAGTATTTCCGAGCAATTGATAGTATTCCATGCATTGCACGGAAGGCTGCATGGGCACGTAAGTGGATTGAGTCTACCGATTCGTATGCTACTCGTCTTGTAGCATTCGCGTGCGTTGAGGGAATCTTCTTCAGCGGTTCTTTCTGTGCGATCTACTGGATCAAGAAGCGCGGACTTCTTCCTGGTCTGACTTTCTCAAATGAGCTTATTTCACGAGATGAAGGATTACACACTGAGTTTGCAGTAACACTCTACCAAAAGCTTCAAAACAAGCTCTCAAAAGATGATCTTGAGGCAATTATTCGTGAGGCAGTAGATATCGAGAAGGAGTTTATTACGCAAGCACTTCCTTGTTCACTGATTGGAATGAATGCTCGCGATATGTCTCAGTATATTGAGTTTGTAGCTGATCGCTTAGCTTTGCAGTTTGGTATTCCGAAAATTTACAAATCCACGAATCCGTTTGATTTCATGGAGTTGATTTCGATGGAAGGTAAGACAAACTTCTTTGAGAAGAAGGTTTCAGAGTACTCAAAGCCAGGTGTAGGAATGAAGGCAGAAGATATGGTAATTCGTCTTGATGAGGAGTTTTAGATTACCGAATATATTTGGAAGTTACAGCGCCAGAAGGAACAAATACCTTAGTTAAAGGTGAGCCACGACCTACAGAGTAATTAATTCCTACAAAAGTTTTAGGGGAAACATTCTTACCTGTAAAGGAAGGCAAGAAATCTACAGGTTGACGAACTGATGGAACAGGCTGATATAAGTGAGTAAATACTTTCACACCAGTCTCTGGTCGTGAATCAATAGCAGCATACTTTCTAAGCTGCGTAAACTGCGAAGCGTCTGGAGTTGGCATTGTTTTAAACACATAATTTATCGGTGCCATTTTAGTAGAGTTGCAGTTGCAACATAATGTTTAGTCTTGTCGGCCTGAGTCTGTAAGAATGTTCCCAAATTTATTGGGCCAATTAGAGACTCGGCAGGACGATTGGCTAACTGTAAGTTTGGCTTAGTAGAAAACCTAGAACTCGCTAAGTTCGTGTTCAACTTTGTGAAGTTCGTGTAGTCGGAAGCGGATGTCTGATTCGGCATATTACGTTTAAAGAGAGAAGCTTTATTCGGCATAAAAGGAAAATGCAGCTAACATATGTCGCCGTCGTAATTCTTGCATCTATGGTTTTTGTTTTATCTGGCATGGTAGGTTACCTATACTGGCAGCAGACACGTATGCTCCAGCACCTCCAGTCACTTGCTGGCGTAATTTCAACTCATCTTGTTCGTCGGCCAGAACCTCAGCCTGAAGCTGAACCTGAACCTGAAGCTGAACCTGAAGCTGAAGCTGAGGCAGAGACCGAACAGGAGCAGGATGATATGCCACTACTAGTTTCCATTAAGGAAGTTGCTGAGGATGATCGTCTATCTGTAGAGAAGGTTAATGGTCCTCCTGCCACTGCCCCTACCACCGTTAAGACGGATGACCTAGATAAGAAGACGTCCGCCGAACTCCGTGAACTTCTAACGTCTCGTGGAATCCCATTTGGTAAGCGCGATGCCAAGTCTGTTCTACTTCAGCTACTAAAAGCCACTGCGTAAGTATAATGAAGCTGTACAATCAGCACATAGATAAATTGGGTGAAGGGTATGACCAAATACTTGCATTTGATTGCGAGTTCTGGAGAGTTTCTGATGCTTCTGGATTTAGTGCGATCCCCAAAACTACTGAATTTTTTACACCTAGAGAATTAGCAGGATTCTTCATCAAGAAAGATGAAAAGGGTAAATGGGAATATTCAGGGTACTTTTTTGTAACATTTAGTCCTCCAAAAGGAAAAGAGGTGTCATTTGTTTCATCTGAGTTTTCTTCCGTTTCGGCAAAGACTGCATCTGAGATGGATAAGTATCAATCGGCATTTCAATCTTCATCTGAAGTTTCACAGGATTTAATTAAAGAAAGCTTGAAAGTTTACCTCCAGGACAAGCATATTAAAAACAATCACAAACCTAATTCGTGGATCAAAACTTTCTTGAAAGAGTACTCAAAATCTCTCGTTGTCGTCAAAGGAACTTATGATTTGGATGCGCTGAAAAACATGTGTGTATCAAATGATTACGAATACCTCGAACCTGCTGGGATATTTGATATTGCTAAGTGGAACGCCGAAAGTCACAAAATGTGTGGAACGGCAAAGCTAGAAGGAACATACGATTGTATTTCTCGAAAGATGGATGATGCAGGAACTAAAACTCGGCGTTTACGAGATATTCTGCCCCTAGGACGCGCACATGATCCTGCTTCTGATGCGGCAATGACATTTTTAGTAGCGATTTATATAGTGGCTGCTGATGAATAATAATGAGGCTTGTATCTTTTGATATAGGCTTGCGCAATTTAGCTTTTTGCGTAATGGAAGGAACAAATAGATCCAATGTCAAAATTGTACACTGGGATCTGATTGATGTCATGGCAGAAGGGGCAGGACACGATGCGCCAAAATGTTTCAAATGCCAAAAACCAGCAAACTGGTTGAGTGGTAAAAAGGTATATGCATGTACTCTCCATAAAACTAAAAGTGCTAAACCTCCAACGAAAGTTTCATTAAATAAGAAAACCATTGAAGAATTGAAAAAGGAAGGTGAACCGTTTGGAATACATTCAACTACAAAGAAAGGATATGTCGATATCCTTTATGCCCATTATAATCTGAATATTTGGAAACGGTGTATTAAATCATCCAAGCAGTGTTCGGTTGTGGATTTGAGTATTCCTATTGCTGCATCGCTAGAATCTAGACGTGCATTGTGGGAAGGAGCCGATTTGATAGCTTGTGAACAGCAACCGGATAAACGTATGCTTTGTGTCCAGGCTATGATTCATATGTGGTTCGTGTGTCAAGGATTCAAATGCTCCGGAGTTTCTGCAGTTCATAAACTCACAAATATTATGACCCTTCAAGACCATACAAAAACTTATAAGGGTCGAAAGAGCACTGGAATTGTTCATGCGACTCAATTAGTTCCAGATCCTTGGAAAACACACATGTTGAAACATCCTAAGAAAGACGATTTAGCCGATACATTCCTTCAAGGTCTGTGGGTAATGGAACATACTCGTGCGTTGTAGTTTTCATAACTGTATCGTAAGATGTCACAAATGGGAGATATCTTCGGAGCTGATTTTCTGACAAATCCAAAAATCTCAGAGGCACCGGACTTAAATATGGCAGATTTGGGTTCAATTGATCTACCTACATTTGGAGATCTTAAGGAGGAACCTAAGCTCATGCCCAAGCTCAGCGAGACTGGTCCAGTTCAGACTAGCGAAGGTTTAAATAATTTCAATGCCGAGTCCTACTTCCAGCCAGCGCCGGCCAAAACTGTACGTATGAACGATGAGCATATCCTTAAGGAGAAGTACGAGATTCTACGTAAGTTTGAGCGTCTATCCAAGCTCGGTGTTCCTATGCGCAAGCGCTTTACTCTAGATTCACCCATTGAAGAGATGAAGATGGAGTTAGAGTTTATTCGTCGTGAGAAGGCGATGGATCAGACGATTAAGCAGTTTTGTGATTGGTATATTACTGGAATGTCTGCACTCGAGTGGAGTTCCAAGAATGTTCAAATTATGCAGGCTTTTGGACTGAATCTTTCTGGTCTTTCTGAGTCTGCACAGATGAATGTGGCGGATATGGAGGAGGATTTTGAGGAGCTGTATGATCTGTATGGCGACAAGCTCAAGATGCACCCACTTGTCCGTATTCCAATTCGTACTTGCATGATGGTGTACATGGTTCACCTCACGAACCAGATGGCTCAGAAGTCTCCCATTCCCAACATCGATCAAATCCTAAAAACAAACCCTGACATTGCTCGTCAGCTGGCTACTGCGGCGATGCAGCAGCAGTCACAGTCTGTTCGTGGCGCTGGTCAGGTAGCTCCAGCTGTAGCACCTCCACCTCCATCTAACCCACTTGCCGGTCTATCAAACTTTATGAGTTCTATGATGCCCCCACCTCCTCCACAGCAGACAAATGTCCGCCCACCACCGCCCACATCCATCAAGTCAGCGATCAGGTTACCTAAACCACAGGCTCCGGCCCAGGCTCCACCTCCAGCACCAGCTCGTGAAATGAAGATGCCACAGGTCAATATTGACGACTTGCTCAAGTCGGTCAATGCTGACATTCTACCACCTCCACAGGAAACAAGAAAGATTTCAACTACCCCAAAGAAGGGAGGATCTACAGGAAAGAACTCAGTAAGTATTAAGCTATAAATGGGATCAAGGCAGAGTAATACTTCATGGTGCTGGAGTCCTCGTAAACGCTGTCCTGAACATATTCCACCGATTAATAAGAAAAGTTACGAAGAACGATTGCAGGAAGGTTATGAAGAAAAATTATTTAAAGAATGGTGGGAAACCAATCGTTGGAAGTATGTTGAAGGTAAATCGTATGACCACACCGATAATGATTGGAGCAGTTAGCTTACTTTCGTTTTAGAGTGCGAGATTTACGCATTCGCCTGCGTTTAGATTTTGATCGGCTCTTACCTCCTGTATTCCTAAACCGATGATCAAAAATATCTAAACATATTGGCTTAATTTGCTTTACGGTTCCGTCGTCATCATAACGAAACAGGGCAAATCCATCTGGTTCCCTAATCAAAGTTCCATCTACCGTAGTTTGATCTGACATTGGAACTCCGCTAATGCAGTTCTTAGGAAAACCATACACCTTTTTTTCGTCAGAATTTGGATTTGGATTCTGACCTACCATTTATTCTAACAACAGGTTAAAACATCGAAGGTTCCTTAGTATCATACGCTGGCTGATCACACTGGCGCAATCCAGCCTTGGAACGTAAGTTGCGTTCAGGACTATTATGCATTCCCTCGCGAGCATACACTGACGAGCCACGGAATAGACCGCCGGCCAAAATGACGAATCCGGCTGTAAGTAGAACAGATACGACTAAATCGCGAGTTCCAACGAAACATACTGCAAATACTGCTAACCGACGAAGAAGGATGTTTTGACTATACTCTTCATCGTTTGTGCTGAACTCGTGAACAATGTACCGACTGGCTACATTTGTGAGTAAAATCATTACGCCAATCGTAAATGGCGACGAAGCTACTGTATTAATGTGATCCATTACTTAGTATGAGGCAAACTTTTCAACACCGCTAGAAGCCGCCGCCGGCTTAGGATCCTGAGTGGCTGGTGGAGGAGCTGTCACGGACTTACCAGCCTTGGCGTGATGAGCTGGCTTATCTCCCTTCTTCATGATATCCTTAATTAGATCGGCAACTACAGGTTCAGGAACTCCAGCAGTCTTTGGCTGAGCAGGCTTCTTGGCATCAGGCTTCTGCTCGGTGGGATCGAGGTACTCGGTTACAGACTTCGCCGTCATGATGTAAGCAATACCCATAAAAACACCAACTACAAGACTCTGGTATACAGTAACGTAGAGAATTGCAATTAGGAAGAGCGCATGACCTACTGGAGATCCTAGGAAATCTTTAATATGCGAAGGAGGAGGGTGGGTAAAAAAAGCGACATACACAATCAGGAGTCCTACTACAACTAATTCAGGTGTAGAAAGCTTCATTTGTTATTTCTATATCTTTTCTTTTGACTTAAAGATAAGTGGAAAAGATGGCAAGCCTTAAAGAAGTTTGGGGATCCTCATTCCCAAAGAAACATCATAACATGGCATCCACGCATTATACGAAGGAGGAGCCACGAGATCCTGAGAAGGAAGGACGTATATTCCCTACTCCTATTCATCGAACGGCCGCAGCCCTCCAGACCCATAAAAAGACAATAGATGACCTCTCAGGAAGTCTACCTATTGTCCAGAATGATGATGAGGCGGAGTCAAATTACGGTCCAGCTCGAGTGGAACGCACCGAGCATTTTACGTCAACGAAAGCCGGATACACAAAACCTTTTGTAGATTATGATCCAGGTGTGAATTTTGCTTATGCCCCCCAAAGTTTCCAGACCGCTGCTCACGATATCAAGCTTGATCGTATTATGCGAATGATCGAGCAGAACCGTACAGGTTACGAAACGCCATCGTCGCAGGATATGATGCTCTACATTTTTACTGGGGTGTTTTTCCTTTTTACACTAGATACCTTTGTAAATTTAGGTAAGCGTATGGCTTAATGTTTAAGCGCGCTCGGAAATACGAGTCTCAAAGGAGGAAAAATCATCAAATGTATTATCGAGCATTTCAATCTCAAACAGAAGTGTGTAATTGATACCCCTATTAGAAGCAGCTACCTCTCCGTCCGTAGTCCAATACATGAAACCAGTATTGCCCTGCTGAGCGTGTGTGCGCGTACGAATACGCATGCGATCCAATTTTCCAAGAGCTGGTGTGAAACGCGTAATACTTTCGGCCGCCGAATGATCATTGTACTCAATAAAGTTGGCAGGAGCAGTTCCGGTTAGAACGGCTGGAATCTTCGCTGTGAAGCTGTCGGTATATGTCGAGCGGTTAGCGGCAACAACTGTCTCGTCGGAATAATTTAGTCCTTCAATATCTACGAAAAAATAGTAAGTAGTAGCACTTACCTTTGTGTCACTGCTGAATGTTGATCCAAGTGCATTTGTACCAGCTGCATACGAATGAGTTAATGCTCCAGCCGACGTGCTGGCATAAATAGGTGGAAACTCGGCACTCATTAGACGAATAGACACCACATTCTCATATGTACGAGGTAGATAGACTACAAAATCTCCATTCGTGTAAAACTTTGTAGTATCACGATCAGCTGAATCTACTGATACTACCTTCTTAACAGTCTTGAGTTTACGAACTGGGTGTGATGGAGCCACTATCGTACCGTTGTAATCAAAGGCCCTGTTCATTTGTTATATTTCACATGGGAAGTTTTACAAGTCTTATTAAACCAACGTTTTCCTTTAGCCGTCTGTTTTGCCTTCCGAGCTAAATCAGCATCGGCAGTGTAATGTGTCTTTCCACACGTCAAAAAACTGGCGGCGCGAGCATATCCCCACTGCTGTTGAGAAGCTCCTGGACGATGACCGGTTCGCCAAGCTGCCATGCCGCGATTATAAGATTGCTTTACGAGAGAAAGAGGGACGCCGGTAGCTTGGGAATACCCCTGGATGCCGCGAGCTTTAGGAAACTTTCGTTTCCATTCTTTAATATATTTAGATCGGCGAGTCTTCGCACCTTTATCAGTTAAAAATGGTTTGTATGCTTTTGGATTTTTCCACGACATAGAACGGCGTCGTGTTGCTGTAGATTTTCGTTGTTTGTTCTGTTTAGCGGTAAGGCCGCGGAAATACCGTTCAGGCCAGTACATTATATTTACATACTCATTTTTCCCATCAGCGAAGTAATTTCATCCTCAGGAACATACTGGCGAACGAGCGGCTCGAGATTTTGTGAGAACAGACGATACACCACCAAATCGTAAGTTCCGATGGTTCTAATTGAGTCAATCAAGTTCTGAATGAGCAGCTCACAACGCCGACAATTCTCGCGAAGTTCGGCGATTGTGTCAGGATCTGTTGAAACGATGAGAACATTATTAAAGTTCACAAAGAACTCACGAGTTCGAATAATGAAATCGCCATGTTTTGCGATCCATATGGGAGTAGGATTCTTCTCCGAAAGAGCATCTATCAGCATCTTGTAGTTTGCATATTTATCTTTCTCAGAAAGTGTGTCTTCCATATCTAGTTCCATTGTTCCATTACTACTCACTAATCTTCATCTTCAAAATTCCGTTTTCAACTTCAAGACACTTCCCACAGTTCGGACAAGACATAGCAGGTGCAGGAATCTCAGGCACCACTACCTGAACTAGCTTAGAAGCTGGATCAGGAGTTAGCTCAGTCGAGAAGAAAGTGTAACCTTCAACCTTGGCTGGTCCGTAAACAAAGTTCTTGACCGACTTCTGCAGCGGCTTGCCGTGAGACTTCAATCCAGTAAAGGCGCAAGCAGGGAGCCATCGGAAATAGCTTGGACTCATGAAGTGATACCCAGGCTTATTGGAAACAGTTTCAGCATAAGATGAGCCCTCAGGGACATCGCGCATAGTTTCCAGCTTTCCCTCAGGAAACAGGAAGCGCGTCTTCAGGTGCTCGCGAATAAACTTAACATCCTTCTTGTTGTGTGTAATGAGTCGCGCGGTTGGGACAATGTAATACGTCTTGCCAACAACGAGATTTTCAGGCTCAATGCGATTGTATGACATCTTGTTTACTTTAGAATGTCTGTTACTGTATATCAATTTGGTCCGAACTAATCCATTTTCAACGAGGAAGCATCTTAATTTCTCGTTGTCCACGATGAAGACCGCGGCCGCCCCATCCTGATCCTTCGCTCAGAATAGTAGGTAACCGATCAAATACTTTAGGAGTTACCTGATACCACGCTGCAGGTATTATACGAGGCCTAGAAAGAACAAACAAGCTCACCAGCATAAATCCTATAAGAATAATCATCCATAGCCCCATTATACTTTAATCATAGATCCTGTTATCCAAATAGTTAGAGCGGCAGCTACTTGGGCAATAATGTAAGATAGTGCTTTCGCCTTACCAATCTTTCCAGATGCAAGAGCCCAAGCAGTAATTGCAGGATTGAAGTGTCCGCCTGAAATCTTACCACCTAAACCGATAGCAGTAGCGAGTGCAGCAACAATAAATAGAGGAGATGAAGTGAACGCTACAGCTCCAATGAGTAAGCATGTACCAAGATATTCGACAAAGGCAGGGGTATACATTTGTATTACTTTAATAAAGAGAAATGAAGTATTTAGTAGTAAAAGGTTGGCTTGGATTTGGCGACCGATTACAAACTTTAAAGATGTGCGTGATTTATGCTCTGCACCATAATCTACAAATATACGTAGACTGGACAGATTCTATTTGGAGTCACGGTGATGAATCGTTCTATACATATTTTAATATTGTGAATATGCCAGTATTGAAATCTCTACATGATATTCCTGCGGATGCAACATACTATCCTCCTTACTGGAAGGATAATATTCACAAACCGTTTTCCCACGAATTATGGACACGACAGAAAGAGCTAAACTTAAGTTTAGGAATTATAAGAGAATCTTTTGATGCAGATGTCGTAGTTCATTCAAGTATTGGTGGACGAGCGCTATTCAATGATATTTCAAAATTTATACATGTATTTCGGCTAATAGATCCTCGTATAAAGAATGAAGTTTTAGATAGACAAAGAAAATATCCACTACATAGATCTTTAGGATTTCATATTCGCGGAACCGATAGAACAAAAAGTAAAATTAAAAAGGAACAAAGTATTCAGCTAATTGCGGTAAATGCTGTAATGAACGGTGCATTCAATGGAATTCCAATGATTACAGTTTCAGATGATAAAGAAAGTTTAGATATATGGAAGCGATTTCATCCTGATACCATTATTTTCAGCAAACTTTCAATTGAAAATACATCAGCAAAAGGAAACCATAATGCGTCGAAAGATGAACTCTCGGTATCGAAAGATAGTATGAATGTCGACATGCTAATAGATTTTTTCACTCTTGGAAGCTGTCTACGTATTTTAAGCACATTTCGAGATAGTCGGTTCGCTATTGAGGCGCAAAATATGCGTCCGCATATGAAAACAATATTAGGAAACGAATAAAAGTACTCAGAAACACATAAGAGTATGCTTACGCTACAAGGGTACAAACTTGATAAGAATAATGTACCCAACCTTATTCAACTTAAAACTGCACTTACCGTGCGACCATATATTCCCTCCGTCTTCGTGAAACCACAGTATGTTCAGAAGTATCCGGTATTTGTGGAAACAAAGGATCACATATTTGTCCCAAAACATTACGGAATTGCTGAATTTGGGATACCAAGCCGATCTGAGCGAGAAGTTTCAAAAACTGACCCATCATTTTGGGTATTTGAAGGTAAGATCCGCGAAAATCAAGTAGAAGTCATAAACTCTTATTTAACTCCTGAACCACGAGACGGTATTATCTCTCTACAAACTGGTGGAGGTAAGACCGTGTGTGCACTGTATATCGCGTCTAAAATTCAGATGCCAACGATCGTCTTAGTTCACAATACTTTCCTCCGAGATCAATGGATTGACCGAATTAAAGCTTTTCTTCCTAAAGCTCGAATTGGAACGCTTCAAGCAGATGTTGTAGATATTCAAAATAAAGATATTACGGTAGCTATGCTTCAAAGCGTGGCTTTAAAAGAGTACCCTTCAGGAACTTTTGAAAGATTTGGCTTCGTGATTGTCGACGAGTGTCACCATATTGCGTCTGAAGCCTTTTCTCGCGCCGTTCCCAAACTCACTTGCAAACATATGCTGGGTCTTTCAGCTACTCCAGAACGGAAAGATAGATTAATGTGTGTCATCAACTGGTTTCTGGGTCCAATGCTTTACAAATCTGACACTTCCGATAAAGTAGATGAGAAAGTGAAAGTGGAAGTATATGAATTTGTGGGAGACGAAAAGTATAATGACATTATTTACAATAATTCTGGAGTTATGTTTACTACCCTAATGATCAATAAGGTGGTAGAATATGAACCACGAAACACCATGGTTGCTGGACTTATTGAAGATTTAGCTGATGAAGAAGGACGACAACTTCTGGTTCTTACGGATAGAGTAGGACACACGAAAACTTTATTTGATCTTCTTCCGGATCACAAAAAAGGTATGGCATGTATTCTGGGTCGCGATGTTCCTGCGAAAACTCGAGCTGAATGGTGTGCTTCCAAGAAGATCCTTATTGCCACTTACCAGATGTGCAAGGAAGGCTTTGATGTCGCAACTCTCAATACACTTGTTATCGCAACTCCTCGTCCGGATGTCGACCAAATTGTTGGACGAATTCTGAGAGTGGAAAAGAAAGGAAGAAAGGTAGATCCCCTAATTGTAGACATTGTCGATGAATCGTTCAGGCGTCAATTTCAGGAACGGCTGAGTCTGTACAAAAAGAGAAATTATACAGTTGAGAAAATGAAACTCTTATAGAAGTAATGGGGAAGACGCGTCGGAAGCGCGGAGATAAGAAAACACGCCGTGGCGGAAAGATTTTGGGTGAAGGGAAGTTTTCCATAGTTGTAGATCCAGCTATTCCTTGTAAAGATAAACGCGATACTTCCAAATACGTTTCTCGCGTCTCTAAACGCGAAAACATGTCAGATATTGCGTCAAAGGATCATCCGAAACTCATGAAGAAACTTGCTGAACTTGATCCTGACCAGAAATACTTTTTTTATCCACAATATTGTGAGCCTGGTCCAATGTTAAAAGAGAATAAGCTGGACGGAGTAAGTTATACAAATAAAAAATTTTCAGAACTCATTCTTCGTGGAAACGATGTTTGGAACTCGCTGGGTCGCAAAAATCGGTCTTGGGAAGGATTTTTAAAGGGTAAGAAAATTGGTAAAAAGGTAGAGTTCGCTGGACGAACACAAGAACAGTTGGATCACTTAAAGAAGGGTATTGATTTATTACACGATAACGATATTGTGCATCACGATCTTCATGGACAGAATGTTATTATTGCCGACGATGGAATGCCTCGTATAATAGATTTTGGGTTCGCGACAGTAGATTCTCCCCAGTCTGCCATCGAGTTAGAGAAGGCATATATCGATTTTGCTTGGCCGAGTTTAGATGTGAACTGGTTCAAGAGTCGTTAATCTAACCTAAGCCAATGAATGCAAGTGCTCGTGAAATAAAAGTTGGACTTGGAGTCACAAATGGAGTATTCATATCCCAGGATAGAGGATATGCAGACTTACGAATAAAATCAGCATTATACTTCATCTGAAGCCAGTAATTATGGCGCATACGGTGAAGAACACGAACTTCATTAGTGGTCGGATTGTAATCAACAACTCGTCCACTGACACCACCAATCTTATCAACAAAAACTGTATCGTTTGCCCTGAACATTTCTTACTTTAAATACCATCGCCTTCGTCAAAATCAAATTGTCCTCCAGTATTTGAATAGTCGTCAAGGGGACGATCGGCTTTATCACCGTAATCTCCATAATCAGTTTCAATAGGCAGACCCTTATCTCCTATTCCATCTTCATCTTCACCATCGCGACGAGTAAATCCACCTTCAGGAACTTCTTCATCAAACTCTGGATCAGTATTCCCTTGTTGTATAGCTGGCTCCTCGTAGTTGTATTCACGCGCAAATATCTCGCGATCTTCATTCGTAATAATGAATGGGGCAATACCAATATCCAGTAGACGTTTCGTAATATCACGCTGTTCATCATTCATAGCTCGCATGCGCATCTTAAATGTTTCACGTTCCTTTGTTCGTGTTATGTTCACTTCTTTTTCAGCATCTTCCTTCTTAATCAAAATCATTCGCATATTCAGATCACGATTCATTGCTGAACGCAAACCCTCGATTATTTTATCTTCACCCTTGATACTCTGAAATAGTTCATAAAGCATGCCGCGTACAGCATCGCGAACTAATGAAGGAGACTTTTGGGTATCTAATGATGTTGCAAACTGGCGATAAGGAATAACGTATCGTACAGGAAACTCTAATGTTGAAACTATATCTAACACGCGATTCAGTAGAGACAGTAATGCGATACCATCATTCTCGTTCTTAATAAAGTTCTCAATCGCATCTAATTTTACTTTTGGGAATCCAAGTGAAACCATTTTTGCGATGTCTTTGGGTTCAGGAAACATGTAAGCATACTTGAACTTTTCTGCTTCAATAAACATCGCATTCTTTGAAGGAAGCATTCCTTTCCAAAGTTCAAGCTTTTCCTGCACAATACTTGGCATTAACTTGCCAGTTAAGATACCGAACGGTTTCAAAGAATTACATACTGCCATCTTTTCAGACCCAAACCGTTCATTTGTAGCCAAATCGTACTTTGACGGCTTGATAATCGGAAGTATTAAATCATTTGTGAGAACTTCAACTTCTGCCTTATCGAATCGTTCCTTAGCTGCAGCAAATTCAGTCTTGAACTTCGTATACGCTTGTGTAATATACCTTACAGTCTCATCACGAACCTTACGCTTACTAGTGATTATGGCTCGCAGAACTGTAGCCACCGGTTCCTTGAATGAATTGGGAAACTCATCAAATGTTTGTTTGAGTGAATATAGAACATTATCAATAACAGGAGACTCATTAGGATCTGTAGAATCACGAGGAAATCCAGATAATTTAACAATCTTCGAACCGAAAGAACGACGAGGAATTAGAAAAGGACTGTGTGTCTGTAAGAGAACAACCATCGCGGCAATACCCAAAATTCCTTCTACTCGTCGCTTATCTGATACACCGAGCTTAGCACTACGTTTAGCAGCTGCTGCAACTTCACGAAGATTTCCTAAAATAGGAAGAAGCTGACTTTCAGTGGGAAGAGTTTGGAAAATGGCAAGTAAAGTGTAGAGAAGAATCTCGCCAGCACTATTCATATCAAATACACGTTTCAGTTCACCTAATGAATTCGTAAATGATGCCGGATGCGATTCTCCATGGTAAGATGATTCTGTCAAAACATCGTGGGATACAATAGGATTACCTGCGTCGTCGAATTCATCCTGAGATACAAAAACATCAGCATTCACCTGTTCACCGCAGAATTTACAAACACGAAACCCATCATCAACTACTGTCCACTTTGTATAAAACGCTAACCTATCATGTTCCAACTCTCCACCAAGCTGAGAAAGGGTGTGCAAACATACTACAAACCTATTTTGAGCATCCACATAATTATTGTTAACGACATTCAGTTCTCGAACAAGTAAGTTAATTTGATAAGCTTTATCTGCATTTTCTAATTCAGAATCTGAAAGAATTGTTATAATATACCCATGCATTTCTGAACGATCTTGAGCAGTGTATGTTTCATAAACTGGAGCTACCTTCTTTACTGGCATAGTCTGAAACGCATGTAGAAAAAACTGATGTTGTTTCATAATATCTGTAGCCGTAGTCTCGTACCATGCAGACTTGCCTTTAGATAGACCTTCCTGCTTTTCTTGCGACACATACGTTGTGGGAACACAAACTCCTGGAGTTCGATACACTCCAGAGGCTAAAAACTCTTCAAATGTTTCAGTCTTTAAGCAGTCATCAGGGGTAGATTCTGGTAGTTGAACTACCGGTTTCTCGCCAGGAGTTTCTGGAGGAACAAGGCCGTGATCTCCAGCTTTGGACATAATCATCTTCACAATAAGAGACCCACCATCTTCCTGATTCATCAACCACATACGAGGAAATATGCCCTTCTGCCAATTTAGTGTATAAGACTTCTGAATATCGTCGCTGGGAGCAACTACCTCTGAACTTTGAGGGAATATAACAGATAAAACAGGAGGATGAGATTCAATCCGATCTACTGGAGGAAACCTCTGTTTCCAAACACTCCATGGAACTTGTCCAATCTGAACATCGTATAATTTCATATACTTTAACCCTTCCACGTATGGATCCGTTGTAACTGGAACGGCATGAGAGACAATAGCTTCAATTGACGGAAAAATAGTATTTAAATTCTCAGCAGTTATATACTTTGACGCGTTGCTGGATTTTAAGAATGGGTGTTCGGCAAGTGGATTTGGAATTTCAAGGTCGCGTTTTCCGATATAGTATCCGATTGAACGAATATCCTCTGCAGTATTTGGAATTTGAATATTTACAATATTGAACGAGCTATCATCATGTAGAACTCCCTTTGTTCGAGTAAATGCACCTAAAACATTAATAGGGTTATCCCCATCTTCATTTACTGCAGTTGTCCTGTAATTAATAGGAACTCCATCAAGTCCCTTTGTGCGATAAGGATTTGGTAATGCTGTAATAAGTTGTGGATAATAATTGGGTGTATCGCGTCGGCTTTTGTCAAATAATGGTTGCCACAATTCTGCAAATGAATACTTCTCAAATTCAAATGGAGCATAAATTGGTTTGACCCAGTCAACAGATACCTTTTTACGCTCCATATCTACACGATAATCAATATCTGTAATTACAATGTTCTGTTCATAAAGGATCTGTAATCGGTCAACTTCATTTTCAATTTTCTTGTATTCTGCTCGTGTGACATGCTTCTTCTTTGGAAGAACCTTATCTGAATAATCGAGAAGTTGTTCCTCAAGAGTGAAAAATCGTAGTTCTTCAGGACGCTGTAGCTCTTCCTCGAACTCGATAGATTCAATTATTTCAAATTCAGATGGCTCAAATACTAGATCCTTTTCCATCGTTATTCTAATAGTAAACAATATTCCTCGATAATTTTCTTAGCCTTTGTAAGCACCGACTCTGGGCTCTTCTTTGTAACGAAATCAAGATTCATTACATTCTTAAGGGGATGAGGAATATCATAGGATACAAACTCTACATCGCTGTCTGAATATATAACTTCCTGGAGCAAATAACCCAAAGTATGACCACCCTGCTCGATTGAAATCTGGTACCGTACACCAGCAGTTTCATTTACGCGCTTGATATTTTTCATAGCCTCAGCCATATAGTTATCCAGGCGCTTACGAAGAATCTGAGCTGCCATCTGAAGTAGTTCACGAGACTTCAGAACACCTACACTCTCAATGGACAAATCAAACCAGAATGGCCGGTCTTTCTCGTCACGAGAATATGAGCGCTCAATGAGAAAGTTATCAAAGAGACGAGGATCACCTCCAGTCTCAACATGAACCTTTCGGTCTTTGTCGGCACGCTCAGGGTCAACATGCCACTTGACTGACGCAGTGCATACCTGTGAAGCATTTTCGGAATCTACATCAAGTCGTCCAACAATATGAACATTCTCACGTGCTCGTAGCTTTAGAAATAGGCATGGAGTATCAAAATCTCGGTCTTTCATAAGAAGTCCCTCACGACCAGCCTCGACCGTAAAGTCATCTGTAGTCACATTTCGAGCCTCCTTATTATCAACAATACGTAGCTCAATTTTTGCATTCTTGATAGTCGCCGAGTCAGATGGAAGAACATTGACAGGTAACATTTCAGTACGATGCTTGAGCATCTCATGTGGGATTTGGGAACTGTTCTGAAGAATTTGGACGTCGCGGATGACAACGGTAGGGATGCCAGTAATAAGAATACGACGAATAGCATTCACAAAACTAACTGGGGTATTCACCAGTTCGCAGGTAAGTTCATACCCCTTATTCGCAACCTTGATATTTTGAATCTTCGCCATCTTTGACTCTTGCATATTTCGTTATGTTTCATTCCGTTTTTTTCCTGAAAACTCATAACTAGATGTCTCAACCATATTTGTTTTACAGTGATCGCGATCCCCATTCAAAGCAGATTATAGAGACGCTTAAGGCCCTGAATAAGGCAGGTCTTTATAAGTTTATTGATGCATTAACACTTCAGCCGACCCAGCGTCCGGCTTGGCTCAAGGCCGTCCCAACCCTCTATGTTCCAGACACGAAGGAGGTTATTGTTGGCAAGGATATTTATGGATATATATCTAAACCTACAAATTCACGTAAGGAATTGCCTACAAAGCCAGAATCTGGTGGTTCAAATCCTCAAAATCAGCTTGGAGAACTATCGCCATGGGGATTTGAGGGTACTGGTCGGATTGGAGAATCTTATTCTTTATGGGATACTCCAGGTCAGTTTGCAAATACCGAAGGAAGTAGCTTATACACCTTCCTTGGGAATGCAGTTGCAGCGGCAGTCGGAAATACTGAACCTTCTTCCACGAATACAATAGATAAGTCTAAGACATCTTCAAATTCCGATGTTTCCAAACGTATGGAACAAATGATGGATCAGCGTAAGAGCGAGTTTGGAAGCGTCGAACGTAAGTAATTATCGTCGTCGCCGGCCACCTAAGGCAATCTCTCCAATGAGATGAGTGCTAGTAACACTTTGTTTCCAAATAGGCGTGAATAGAATACCAACTAATAGAATTACCATTGAACTTCCAATAACCATCCAATGAATAGTTTCATCTCTTGCATTTTCTGGAATGTATGTTGGAATCCACCAGTATATTCCTGATGTTTGTACAGCAATAATTAATACAAACAAAACCATCATTGAAATATTCATAACATCAAGCTGAGTTTTTATTGCATTAATTAAAAATAGCAATGCCGAATATGAAACCATTGCCCAATGAGTTGCGTCATTTTGTTGGTCAGCTGGCACATATTTTGGTATGATGAAGAATATAACAATAAAAAGTAGTAATAAAGTTACAGCAGTTATGCCGTAAGTAATACGTGCTTCATCCATTACAAGTTATCAAGAGATTTTAATAGATTTAGTCTACAATAAATAATGGCATCCAAGCAAGTTCTGACTGCAGCGTTTTTTGACCAATTTATGGCATTTACTTCCGAACTTTGTGGAATGTATCCTGATGATGCAGACTTCTCAATGTTTGCCACTACCCTAAAGCTTATGAAGATGACCAATCCTGCTCTAGTTATTAAGTATGTTCGTGATAACGTCCTTCAATTTGAGGACAAGATCATGAAGAAGGATGAATCATTCTTTCTTGATTACAATTTTGCAGAGTATGCCGATGACATAGATATGAATATTTTTCAGAAGCTTCGGCAGTATATTTCTTCTATGTCTTCTTCATCTAAGAACAGTGTTTGGGTTTATATTCAAAATATTGTTCGTTTAGCTAAGGCTCTCAAGTGAAACAGTATCAAAACCGTATAAATCGCGAGGTTCCAGTGTTTGAAGTTCTCGAATAGCATCTTCTGGTTTACCGAAATTTCGGAACATAATCTGGTTAACTTCGGCCGGAGACCAGCGGTAATCTAATTCTGGAGTTGTCCAATCTTCAAATTCACGGTCATAAAAACTAGTAGCCATTTCACGAAGAATCTCGCGATTACACTTCTTGAAATGGACTATCATATCTATTCGACCTGGACGAATCAAAGCCTTATCGATTCGCTCAGGATAATTGGAAGAAATGGCAATTATACGACCTGAAGTTTCAAGTGTTCCGTCCAGAAGATTCAGTAGGAATGATAGGTCAATTACTTCAGGTTCGTCTTCTTCTTTATGTGCCGCAGCCCATGCATCTTCAGGAGACTTGTCTTTTTTGGGTGCTGGAAGCTTAAATTCGCGGCTCAAAACAGCATCTCCCATCGCATCAATATCTTCAATGACATACAGACGCTCATGAATTGGAATAGTGTACTTCTCTACCGTAGTACCATTATGCACATGGATATCATCATTATAAAATAAATGGGTTAGCTGAGCCTTAGTTTTGATTTGAGATAGATGAATATTAATAATATGTCGATGAGCGGTATTGGCAATTGCCTTAATTGATGAAGTCTTTCCACATCCTGGACCGCCATGAAACATGAATCCCAAAGTGTATGGAATACCCTTATCTTCGTACCATTCCTTACGTGTCAGAAAGAACTGCATATGATTACGAACATTTTGGCGCTGTTCAAAGAACACGTTATCAAAAGTACGAGTTGTATGGAACTTATGTTTCGTATAAATGAGGTGAGTATTCGGCAAAGGATTCTGACTTGATCGCTTATTCTTTACAGCCGTCATCATATCAAAATAGTAGAGTGATGTTCCTAGTTTATTAGACTGGGTGCGCTCGTAATCTGCATTACACCGATCTACAAAGTCGCGGAGATACTGCGACTCGTGATCGTAACAAAAAATACGAAACTTTACATTATCAAGTTCACCTTCGGTGTGTTTTAGAGAAGTTAGTTGGAAGTAGATATCTGGGTCTACCATGATTGGCTCAAACTCGTTCGGAAGGTAATCTTGATGATTCACGAAAAGAAGGTTTCGAACAGCTGGAATAGTACTGACGTAATGAACGACTGAATCCATACGGTTCTGACTGGTACTTACAGCCTGACCCTGTTTTCCTGTCGTCTTCATCATACGCTCACACTCAATTGTGGCACGAATAGTCTTGTTTGGCGGTGGAGGACTTGAAGGTTCGAGTCTCTTTCTATGACAAAAGATTTCTTGTAGACGAGGATACCATTGAGAATATGATGAAAGAATCTTATCAAATAAAGTTATTCCCACAAAACTATAAAGTGAATTCTTTCCCATACCCATCGACATTCCCATCGTCAAGAGCATCTGGTTTCTCATCATGTCCGTGATACTAGCCTGTTGCATTATTGGTTAAGTATGGCATTATGAAAACGGAATTATTTCGCACAAACTGGTAGATACCAAGAATGGGTGAAATACTGTCTGTCCAAATCCCTCATGAAATTAAGCAAATCATTAAGCGCGTTCGTCCAGCCGAATGGGTATTTCCAACTCCGCCTGTAAAGAGGTTCAAGGCGTTTCATGAAGACGGAGCCAAAGCACCTAACCTAGATAAAATCGTAGTGGTAAAGTAAATGGACTTCCTCACCAACAATCCTATTGCCAATTATTTCAAACGTCCACAGGGTGCAACTGCACCGCCACTACCACCTAAACCGGCCACGGTAAATCCAACAACAGGCGACTATAGCATCCCTGTAGAAAATGATGAGTCCCCAGCTGGCGGTCGTCGTAAGCGCCGCACTCGTCGTCGTGGGGGATTCGCACTCCAGAACCCAAATGTAAAAGCCGGAGCACCTCCAACCGGAGCGGCTGGAACTCTAGGCGGTCGCCGTCGTACTCGTAAGCACAAGAGCAAGGGTAAAAAGCATACTCGCCGCCATTAAGTGCGACGAATACACATATCTAAAGTAGGAACATTCACATTCACAGGCTTCGACCTTTTTAGTCGTAATTGTTCTGATGCCTTTTCTACTGCATCGTTAGAAAGTGATACATACTTTTTGATATCGCGCAGTGGTCCCTGTACGTTCATCGATGGAAACAGAAGACGGATGGGATGAATCTCAGAAAGAACGATATTATTATCACTAGTAATATAGTCACGATACTGCTGAATATCTAACGGTCCACCAAAAAGTCGAAGTAGACTTCGTGGTGGGGCAGGAGATAATGTTCGGTTTGTATACAAATCGTTATACAGATGACCTAAAAGAGCATGGCGATTCCACTTAGTAGAATCTGAAATCTTATTATCGGAATAATTGTATGCAAGTGCACATTCTGGGGAACAAAAGTTTCCTTCACACGAGTATATGCTGTTGTAAACATCATAGGATAATGGAAGAACACACGCTGCCCAATCAAAATGATGAGCACACCAGAAACATGCGGTTTGTGGAGTATATCGCTCAACCTGAACCTTAGAAAGAACAGTCTTCAAAAGATCAGTATTAAAACGTTCAATATTCTGAGTAATTTCAACACTATTCAGAATATCAGAATATGAAGTAGCATCTCCGGCAGGAATAATCTTCTGATTGGAATCTTCCGTAATCTTCAGGTAAAATACCACTGGTGTTTCATCAACTGCAGGTTTTGCCACCACCGTTTTAGTCTTTCTAGGCGGCATTTACAGTTAATAATCTTCAACTGTCAAAATCAAATGAGAATTGTGGCAATGACAAATGAAGGACAGCTTCCAATGATGAAAAATATGTTAAATTCTGCCATGAAATCTGGTTTTAATATGAATATGTTTCATTGCTATATTATATCTTCAAATAAGGAGTCTGCAGCGTATCATAGTTTGGAGTTCAAAAAAATAACAACTAGAAAACTTGAAGTTATTCTGATGAACATGAAATATGGTCAATCAGTTTTATGGGTAGATAATGATATCGTATTCTTTCAAAATTGTATTTCAGATGTTGTTTCAAACCCTGGGTCATTTGTTATGCAAGATGATTTTTGGGGTTTCTGTACTGGTTTCTTTTTAGTAAGACCATGTATATTTGCTAATTCTCTCATACAAAAATGTATTTCACGATTAAACACAAATCTCCAAAGTTCCGAAAATGATCAACACGTATTTAATAGTTTAATTAAAATTAATCCGTGTGTTCAAGTGGTAAAACTTTCAGTAGATGAGTACCCAAATGGGTTCACATACTTTGGAGAAAATAATAAATTAAAGGCGAAAATGGTTCATAATAACTATCTACAAACAACAGCTGAAAAGGTTCAAAATTTTAAGGATAATAATTTATGGGACGATAGCGATACAGGTTTCAATTTAGTGAATAAATATTACATCTAAAACGAATTTACACAGCCGAAAACATACATGTATTCAAGAAGATGGATCTATCCAAACAATATCGTAAGCATACGCATCGTGAACATATTCTATCTTTGCCTGATACTTATATCGGTAGTATCGAGAACACTTCTGAAGACCATTACGTTTTGGAAGGAGAGTCATTCAAGAACCAAACTGTGAATCCATTTAATCCTGGCTTCTATAAACTGTTTGATGAGCTACTTGTGAACGCACACGATCATGTTGTGCGTCTGCGTCAGCGTAATTCACCAAACCCAGTTAAGAATATTGCAATTTCAGTAGAGGACAACATTATTACTATTCGTAACGATGGCGAGTCTATTGATGTCGAAAAGCATCCGGAGTACGGTTGTTACATTCCCCAAATGATCTTCGGTGAACTTCTGACTTCTACGAACTATGACAAGAACGAGAAGAAGCTTGTGGGAGGCAAGAATGGTTACGGCGTAAAGCTTGTAAACATCTTTGCTAAAAAGCTGGTCATAACTGTTGTAGACGGTACTCGTAACTTGAAGTATGTTCAAACTTTTGAGGACAATATGTCCAACATTGGTGAGCCTTCTATCAAGGCTTCTAAGGTCAAGCCATATGTCGAGATTTCATGGACGCCTGACTTTTCAAGATTCGGATGGTCATCGGCGGCAATCCCTGCAGGGATTCTTCAGGTCATCGAGCGTCGCGTTTCTGATCTCGCAATGACAGTTGGAAAGGAAGTTAAAGTTACATGGTGCGGCACACATGTTCGGTTCCGCGATTTTACAAGCTATATCTCCTGGTACCTTCCGAACGATGCAGTCATTCTCGCAGAGGTGCCGCAGTTCGGATGGCAGGTTGCAGCCAGTGACTCGGCCGATAAGTTCTTTAGCGTGTCTTTCGTGAACGGCATTTGGACCCGTTCTGGTAAGCACGTGGATGAGATTACTAACCAAATAGTTTCGTACTTTGTTGCTCATCTTGAATTGAAGAAGAAGTTGAAAGTAAAACCTTCGCTCGTAAAAGATTCGTTATCAATCTTCATTAACTGTTTGGTTGAAAATCCAAGCTTTAACAGTCAGACCAAAGAAGTTATGACTTCTAAAGTTTCATGCAAGCTTTCGGAAGATTATCTCAAGAAGCTGGTCTCCAAGCTGGGAGTGGTGGAGCGCGTTATGGCTCAGCAGGCTGTTAAAGATACGAAGGAGGCATCTAAGACGGATGGTAAGAAGCAGTCTCGAATTGTGGGAATTCCCAAGCTAGATGATGCAGTATACGCTGGTACGGCTCGTAGTCACGAATGTGTCCTGATTCTTACAGAGGGAGATTCAGCCAAGGCGATGGCCCTGAGCGGTCTGTCGCAGGAGCAGCGTAAGTGTTACGGCGTGTTTCCTCTGAAGGGTAAGCTCTTGAATGTAAAGGATACGTCGGCAAAGAAGGTGGAGATGACTGAGGAAATCGCAAACCTAAAAAAGATAATTGGACTGGAATCGAACCGCAAGTATACCGATCTCAAGCCGCTGCGATATGGTCGTATCATGATCATGACAGATCAGGATTATGATGGGTCACATATTCGCGGTCTACTCATCAATGTATTCCACGAGCTGTGGCACGAGCTGATCAAAATCCAGGGATTCATTACGTACATGGCTACTCCAATTGTGAAGGCGACTAAGGGTAAAGACGTACGATCGTTCTATACCCAATATGATTACGAGGAGTGGCGTAAAACTGCGGCTTCGAAGGGTTGGGGAGTGAAGTATTACAAGGGATTGGGTACTTCTACGAGTATTGAAGCAAAAGAATATTTCAAGTCACTGAATGTGATTCCGTATGCGTTTGGCGAGAAGAGTGACGAGAAGATCGATTTGGCGTTCAATAAGGCTAAAGCTGATAACCGTAAGGATTGGCTCAAAACTTATCGGCGCGAAGATATCGTGAACTCTGCACCAGGAACTACGCTAACGTATGAAGATTTTGTGGACAAGGATCTTATTCACTTCTCGAACTATAATTTAGAACGGTCTATTCCTAATGTTATGGACGGTTTGAAAACGTCTCAACGTAAGATTCTGTTCTCAGCCTTCAAGCGGAATCTCAAGCATGAGATTCGTGTAGCCCAGTTTGCCGGCTATGTTTCCGAGCATTCTGGGTACCATCACGGCGAGGCGTCGCTGAATGATACAATTGTAGGTATGGCACAGGACTTTGTGGGTTCTAATAATCTGCCGTGGTTTGTGCCGCAGGGACAGTTTGGAACTCGGCTGCAAGGCGGTAAGGATTCTGCCTCGCCTCGTTATATCCACACTTATCTCCAACCTCATGTCTCGAATCTAGTTCCGAGCGATGACTTTCCATGCCTGAACTATCGTGACGATGATGGTCTGCCAGTCGAGCCAGATTGGTATGCACCTATTCTTCCGGTGCTGCTGATTAATGGTTCGCGCGGCATTGGTACCGGTTACTCAACTTTCATTCCGCAGTTCAATCCTCGTGAAATCAAGGATGCTATCACAGAATGGTTGGAAAAGGGAACTGGTTTGAACCGTGAGTTCGCTCCGTACTATTCTAAGTTTAAGGGTAAGATCACTAAACTAAATAAGACAGATTATGAGGTCTCTGCTAACTTCAACATTTCTGGGGAGACGATCACAATTACCGAACTACCAGTCGAGACATGGACCATGGACTTCCGCGAGAAACTTGATAAACTACTTGCGGATGGTACGATCAAGGACTATTCCGACACGTCTACGGACACGGATGTTTGTGTCACGGTCAAGGGTGGTCTCACAGAGGTGCAGAAACTACTGGTTGACAAGATCAAGCTCACAAACATGCACGCATTTAACTCGAAGTGCGTCATTGAGAAGTATGATTCGCCGAATGCCATTCTTAGAGAGTACGTGGGGGTACGACTAGAACTGTATCAGAAGCGACTGGAGTTCATGCTCAAGACACTGCGCGATAAGCTGCCGTATCATGAGAATGTTGTTCGGTTTATTCGGCAGCAGTGTGAGGAAAAGCCTCGTCCTGAACTCCGTCGTAAGACAGCTGAAGAATGTGACAAGCTCCTGTCTGCCGAAAAGTTTGAGAAAATTCGTGATGGATTTGATTACCTTCTCAATCTCCCAATTGCCTCGCTTACGCTGAAGCATGCCCAAAAGCACGAAAAGGATCTGGCGGATCTGAAAGCCCAAATTGTAGATCTTGAGGGAAAGAATGCCAAATCTTTGTGGCTATCCGATCTAGCCGCACTAAAGTTCTAAAATTAAAATAGTTATAACCAGTCACAAAACCAGTCTTTTTCAATTAAGGAGATGCGCCATCGATTGCAGTGACATTGGTGGAAAGAAGGGAGAATGTTACTTGAGAATTATCATATACTCGTCCAGTTGGACCCAGTGTATTAGCTCCTCCCGATGTTGCACCATATCCGCCTCCTACAAAACAATATTTTGTTCCAGCAGTTAAAATATCAGAAAATGACATTGATGCACCAAGAATAGCTCCAGCAGCAGTATTTGCACTCAATACAGTTGCAGATACACGATCTAATGAAACCCAAACATTTCCTATATTACCTATTTGAGGATTGCAGTGACCAAATGATATTGGCTCAGGATCATTATTCATCATAAAAAAGTTGGCAGATATTTGGTATAATCCTGTAATCTTTGGAACAAAACCTGAACTTAGAAAGTATTCTCCTGCCCCTCCAGTTATACCAGTTACTCCAATTACACTCCCACCGCAATAAATTGATTTTGCTCCGTTAAGTGTAGATGGCGGCGCTTGAGTCCAATTTACTATTGTGTTTACTTCTGCACGACTCGGAAAGAATGGAGATACGTTATAATTTATTGGATTAATAGTTTGATATCCATTTGAAGTGTTGTATGTTACAAATGATGCATACGGATTTAGGCCTGTTACGCCATTTCCTCCAGATCCTGCCTGTCCTTGAGGTCCTTGAGGTCCTAATGGTCCAATAGGTCCCTGTGAACCGGTAGGTCCTACTCTGCCAGTTGGTCCTGTGGATCCAGTAGATCCTGTAGGTCCAGATACTCCAGTATTACCTTGGGGTCCAGTAGGTCCCTGACCTGGAGATAAAGTGGTAACAACCTGACTCACTGAATTTCCATCCGTCCAAAATTCAATTTGTCCTGTTTTTCCAACACCCCCAGTGAATCCAGTCCATCCTTGATTAAGTGCAGGTACTGTATAAAAATCAACTAAAAAGTAATCGGTTAAAGGATTATTTAGAGTAACTGCACTTGGAACTTGAATATTAAAGTTGTAAGGAGTATTATCTCCAGCAATAGGATTGTTAATTTGTATTAGAGGACTTGATGCTACTCCAGTTACTCCTCCATTTGTGTATACAGAAAGATTAGCATACATTCCAACCGGTATAGTTTGTGATGACACAGTGTAAGGTTTAATAAATGAATACGCTTCAATTGAAAAGTTCCATGAACCTGCTGGAATTAAAGAAACTCCAGGATCGCCAGGAGATGTTTGAAATCGTCCTAAAAAGAAAGGTCCTGTAGTGCCAGCAACTGGATTTATGTAAGAAAAATATCCAAGGTACCCTGATCCAGGATAATTTGGGTTTTCAGGAGCATTATTAATAACTGCACTTGCAGAGAACGGACCAGTATATCCTAAAGCAGGTTGAGTAGATGTAGGATTCTGAGCGTGAAAGTAATATATTTTTCCAGATGAAAACCCATTTGTTCCGTTTGTTCCTGGAGCACCGGTAGGTCCTTGAGGACCAGCTGGTCCAGATGATCCAGGTGCGCCAGTTGATCCGCAAGCTATAATAGCTTTCTGAGAAGTCCACTGACTTGCCGATAGAAACGTTGTCATGTTATGTTTAATCTGAGATTTTCATAATTCTATCTTAACACAAGTAATGGCACAACCTCCAAGTTATGTTCAACTCTTAGCAGAAGTATATGAGGAAACTGCCAAGAGTAATCTCGTATACCAGCAGGAGTTTGAAAATGAACATGCGGAACCGTATGAAGATGAGGATTATTTGGACAATGAATTAGATGATCGCGATGACTTCAACAAGTTTCACGGAAATCGTGGAAAGCCTGAGCATGTAATTAAACCGAAGCCGAAAGATGATCCAGCTGGTAAAACCAGTTATAATATTGATAGACATATTCGAACTTACGCTATAAATATTGATGGAAGATTTCGTGGAGGTATTGTTTTACAACCGAACAATACTTGTAATTCTAATTCAGACCAATTTAGTGGAACAGATCCTGCCTTATTCGCATTCAATCCATCAAGACAGTATAAGAATGTTCATTCGGTAAAGATAACATCTTTAGAATTCTATAACAGTTTTAATACCTTTTCAGCAGTGAATCCAGTTACTGGATTGGGACGTGGAAATACAACATTTACTATTTCTGATTATGGTCTAACAAATACAACTCCTGCTTTAGTAGCATCATATCCGATTACAATTGAAGATGGGAATTACGTAATGGTTGATCCTGAAGTTACTTCAGGTATTAAAAATAATCTTCTTGAGCTTATTCGTACTCGTATTCAGACTCTAACTGTAGGAAATACTCTTGTTTTTCCAGATATGCGAGTCACTTTGAATACTAATACTAATTTTGTAACATTTATGTCATTAACAAAACAGTTTAGAATAGATTTTCCAACAAACGAAGATAACCCATACGGTAATGGAATTGGGTATAATTTAGGATTCACGTCTTTTTCATACCCTTCTACAGAAGAATTAGCCGCCGGAGGTAATGCTGCACCAGTAACTAGTCTTGCACTAGTCGGAAACGTTGTTCAAGCCGAATGTCAATTTGATGCAGTTCAAGATACTTACATCTATTTAAAAATTAATGATTGGTATATTATCAATCACTTAAATTCAAAACAAAATGAGTTTGGTGCATTCATTAAGATTCCTCTAACATCCCCAAAGAACACTATTCAGTTTATGAGTTCAACTACAAATACAACTGCTCGTGAGTATCTGTTTCCACAACCTACAAACGTATCTAGTTTCTTATTCGAAATGGTAGATGCATATGGAAGAACATTAGATATGAAAGGATCTACATTTTCACTAACGTTGGAAATTCAGGAGATCTTGCAGTCGGATATTTACCAAAAAATGTTAGAACTGTAAGTATAATGGAGAAGTCAGTTCTAGAAAATATCCAGGATCCTCATGTGGAGAACCGATACAATCTCACCTCTACGTCTGCACAGTACCCTGCTCCTCAGCACGGAGGTCGTGTTCCCAATATTAATGATCCTAGCACTCGTGACTTCCCAGCTCGTCCTGCTTCAATGCATACTGGCGGTAAACCAATCCCAGGATTCACGCCTCGCCAGGATTTAATTGGGCATATTCACAAGTCTACCCCATTAAACGAGGTATTCTTCAGCCAGGCAAATATTGAAAAACTACAGAAATCTATTCAGGAGCAGGTATATCTCATGAGTGGACCTAAGAAGTTCATGATTGATCGCCAGAACGACGATGATTTAAAAATTATTATGCGCAGCTACTACCTTTCATACGCCAAGAACAATCCTGCTACAGTAGCTGAGGAACTGGCTGATCTAAATGGACGTACAATTGGATTTGCCGCTGGTCGTATTTACTCTGAGGTCGATTTCCATAAGTTCTATCTTAAGGATCTAGAAGAGTTTGCATCTCCAATTGCTAACCCAGTAAATACTGCCTCGTACGGAACACGTACTGGCGAACTCAAGTCGTTTTTTTAAGAGTTAAAATCATTTTAGATGTAATCAATGGAAGTAGTTCAATTTCACGGAAAGACATACGGAAAGGAAAATTCCTATCTGTATGTATTTGAAGCAACATGGGACTCGTTTCGCCCTATCACGAAGGTAGAATGGAACGGCAAGAAATTTGCTATTGATGATGCTACATTTAAGCAGGACTTATTTGACCAATACTACGGATTTGGAAGTCATGAAATGAAGATTCGTTGTAAGACTCTTACCGAGAATACTGAATTAAATGGTCCTGAATTAGATCCCCTATCATTTTGGAAATGGTGTGGAACATCTACAGAATGGTTTCGCGATCGCCAATGTGTTCTCTCTCCATGCGATAATCATGATTGGAAGAAGTATATAATAACTACTGCTTCACGTCCACGAACTTTACGTCGTGCTCCATCTTCTCGAATTACAAGGCGTTTAGTCGCTAAATGAATTAAAGTATAAATGCGCGTGAATATCGTATCAAATTACCGTCCAAAGACTGGACTTATGCAGGATGTAGGTATTCTTCGCGGAATTCTTATTGCGGCATATGGCGAAGATGTAAAAATGAATCGTGTTCATTACATGTTGCCTGAATGTCCTGAGGCTGAAGTCAATATTTTTCTTGAAGTTGTGAACCCTGCTTTATTCACGTTTGCCGGTCGTAATATTTGGATTCCGAATGCCGAGTGGACGTATCGATCATGGACAACTTATATTCCAATGTTTGATGAGATTTGGTGTAAGACTACGGAGTGTACTGAAATTTTCAAGCAGTATACTTCCAAAGTCCGATACATTGGTTGGACATCTATTGACAAAGTTTGGGACCCTGTAAAGTACAAGAAGAACTATTACAAAGCTATTGTTCCAGTAGGTAAGAATATCTTCCGAAACCCCAAACCTATTCTTCAAGCATACTTTCGTATTTTGAGCTCAGATCCCAAACTGTATGCAAAGCTTCCAGCACTGAATATTGTTTATGACCCATCGGTTATTGAATTTCATGTGCCTGATGAAATTAAGGCTAAAGTTCATCTGCACAACAAAGTTCTTGGTGAAACCGAGTATGATGACCTTCTTCGCGAATGTGGGCTGTGTATCTGTCTTTCAGCATGTGAGGGATTTGGACATGCAGTTAACGAGGCTCTGTCTGTTGGCTGTAACTTCATTCTTTCTCCGATTCGTCCATTTAAAGAAGATATAATTGGAGAAGTTCAGGCCGGAGTTTATTATGGAGAACAGTCGGCACAGATTGATCAAGTAGAATGTATTGGTTCGATGGTCGATACGAGTGTATATTCAGTTATGGATGCCTTAGAAGAGTATGTAGATACTCCTCTGAAATCAAAGCAAGTTGGATCTAAGTTTTTGAGGGAACTTTATGAGGCTAATCATAAAAAATGGGTAGATAATTTCAAGGAGTATCTTGTATCTGTCAAGTTTGAACCTTATTCTATGAACGCTACTCTTCCCAAGGAGAGTGATCTTCCGGACGTATCAATTGTGACAATCACCAAAGACCGTCGTAAGTTTATGCCACTGGCCAAGTATTCTTACATGATACAGTCTTATCCTGAAGATAAGATTGAGTGGGTGATTGTAGATGATGGTGATGATCCGATCGAGGATACTTTGTTTGGAGTTCCAAATGTCAAGTATGTCTGGTGTGAGAAGATGAGTGTGGCGGATAAGCGTAATCTTGGGGTCCAGAGCGCGATGTATGATATCGTATGTATGCTGGACGATGATGATGTATATCCTAATAACAGTATTCTACAACGAGTAGCTATGCTTCTAAAAGAACCTAAGAAAGAGTGTGTTTTCTGTACGACGATTCCGTGCTACGATATCAAAAAGTATTCTTCATTTATGAATGTTCCACCAATTACGTTACCTATGTCTCAGAGAGTATCTGAAGCTACGCTGGGGTTTACTCGAAAGTTCTGGGAAGAGCGCAAGTTTCAGAGTGGAGTTCAAATCGCAGAGGCTGACGCATTCATTCGCGATCGCGAGCAAATGTGCCGAGAAATATCTCCGCAGGAAGTTATTGTAAGTTTAGTGCATCCATTGAACACTTCATCTCGAAAGACGCCTGAAATGAAAGAACCTAATGGATGTCATTACGGTTTCAATGAAAAACTGTTCGAGCTAGTTTCTCAAATTGGTGATGATTTAATAGCCAAAGAGCTTACGTAGACCGGACTTGCGAGCCGTGCGGCGGCGGCGACCACCAATCTTCCCCGCCATGCCCTCCTTGCCATCCATATCGTCACCGCCCTTTAGGACAACGCGGCCCTTGGGCTTTAGTCCGAGCTTGTGTAGCGTCTTGCGAATCGTCTTCGCTGAGACCTTGCGGTGGCTCTTGGTGTGGCGGCGTCCACCGCGAACAGTGGCTGAGTTTCCGGCAGATCCGTTGAGTACAGTGGGGTTAGCGTATCCCTCCATTTTGTTTTATATTTACATTAAGAGAAATTCTTCAAGCCGAGCAAGATTGGCAGGGCTCGACTGTGAATTTTTGGGCAGAGGAAGCTGCCTTTGTACGCAGATAGTAACAACCAGTCTTCAATCCCTGCTTCCAAGCGTAAATATGCATAGATGAAATTTTGGCATAAGTGGGCTCGACCAGGAACAAATTGAGCGACTGTGACTGGCAAATAAACGGAGCACGATCACGAGCCATATTAATTAGGGTCTTCTGTGGGATTTCCCACGCAGTCTTATACAGTTCCTTCAGATCATTGGGAATCTCTTCAATGTTCTGAATAGAGCCATTATTGACCATGATCTGTTCGCGAATCCACGAATTCCACAAACGAAGCTTAACTAGATCTTCTACGAGATACTTGTTCACAACCATGAAATCGCCAGCAAGGACACGACGGCTATACAGATTGGACGTGAACGGTTCGAAACACTCGTTATTTCCAAGAATTTGGGAGGTAGAAGCTGTAGGCATTGGAGCTACAAGAAGAGAGTTGCGAATACCGAACCTGGCTATCTCGCGACGCAGTCCTTCCCAATCTAGTTGGGAGTTTGGAGACACATTCCACAAATCAAATTGGAACTTACCTTTTGAAGTTGGAGACCCAGAATATGATGGATAATGTCCAGCCTTTTCAATCACAGGCATTCCGTGCCAGTACGCTTCAGTCGTATGTGCAGCTGCAGTTTCAATACTGGACTGACATGCCGCGTAATAAATGTTCTCAAAGATTTTAGTATTCAAATCCGAAGCTTCAGGCGAAGACCAAGGTAGACGCAGCATAGCAAACACATCGGCCAGACCTTGTATGCCAATTCCAATAGGACGATTGCGCATATTGGATGCGCGAGTTTCAGGAGTAGGATAGAAGTTCTTATCAATCACGATATCCAAGTTCCTAGCGAGAATCCGAGTATACATCTGAAGCTTGTCAAAGTTAAATACTCCGTTCTCAACAAACTTCGGCAAAGCCAGCGATCCAAGATTACATACTGCTGTCTCGTTTGGAGACGTGAACTCCATGATTTCAGTACACAGATTAGAAGACTTAATCGTACCCAAATTTTGTTGATTAGATTTACGATTCGCGGCGTCCTTGTAACACAAGTAAGGATTACCTGTCTGAATTTGACAGTCCAATATCATCTGCCAAATCTTCTGGGCAGAAACTGTCTTGCGTCCACGCCCTTCCGACTCATACTTCCTATAAAGTTCTTCGAACTCCGGACCCCAAACATCCGATAGTCCAGGGCATTCGTTGGGACACATTAGTGTCCAGTCAGTATTGCATTCTACTCGGCGCATAAATTCATCAGGAATCCAAAGACCATAAAACAGATCACGAGCGCGGTCTTCTTCTGCACCCTGATTCAACTTCAGACGCAGAAAATCCTCAATATCTGCGTGCCATGGCTCTAAGTATATTGCGAAAGAACCATTGCGCTTTCCGCCTTGATTCACATATTTGGCAGTATCGTTGAATACTTTGAGCATTGGGACAATGCCGGTAGACTCGCCATTTGTTCCACGAATACGAGAGCTGCGTGCACGGACATTATGAATTGAAAGACCAATTCCACCAGCCCACTTGGAAATTTGGGCACAATCGCCCAAAGTCTTGTAAATACCCTGAATTGAATCATCAGACATTTGTAACAGAAAGCATGATGAGAGTTGGGGAGTTACGCTTCCTGAGTTATATAACGTAGGTGTTGCATGAATGAAGTATCCTTGGGATAGAGCATCATACGTCTCACGAACACGATGAAAGTTTGCACCGTGAAGCTGAATTGCCACTCGCATCCACATATGCTGGGGTCGCTCTACAACATGTCCATCTACTCGCAGAAGGTAACCACGCTCCAGAGTCTTGAATCCAAAGTAATCAACCATATAATCGCGAGAATAATCAATTAGAGCTTCATATTCATCCTTGTACTTACAGACCAAATCGTGATACTCGTCGGTGATAAGCTGGATAGAACCATGATACAGCTTCTCTACACAGTCCAGCAAAGTTGAAGGTGTTATCTTCTGATGGTTATCAATAACAATTCGCGATCCTAGCTTACCATAATTTGGATGATAGCGAGCCTGCATCATTGCACAAGTTTCGCCAGCAAACTCGTCTAGCTTAGAGGTTTGCATACCGTCTACCAGCTGATTACATACTTTTTGAGCTACTAGATCCGGATTCACATGGTCAAGTCCCTCCGACAGCTTCCTGATGCGCTGTAAGACCTCATCAAAGGATACAGGTACTTGATCACCATTACGCTTGATTACAAACATCTTACTCATTTAAAAACAGAGTCCAATAAAATCCATTCCTAATTAACAATGGGAACTAGTGAGTCTAAACCACTTTTAGGATCTACATCGGAAGCAAGAGCTGCAACCAAAGCTAAACTTTCAGAACCTATCAAGACTCGTTCGCGAAGTGTATCAAATTTGGGTGCTGAGCCTGATGTGTTTGGAAAGCTTCCTAATGATTATCAGGGTGGTCTACGGCGCAGCAAGCTTTACCGAAATATGCATCGACTCAAGCTCGCGAATAATAAGACCAAGCGAGTAAGGCGTCTCAAGAACCGAACCCTGAAGGTCCGCCGTTGAATCTAGGTAACCTGTTTCACGCTGAAACAAAACTTCAGACTTATCTGAGCGATCCATCAAACTTTCATTCAAGAACTTTGAAACACCATGAGAAATGAGACCATCGCGTTCCATTTCTCCAATACGCAATCCACCATCATTCGCACGCCCTTCAACTGGCTGGTGTGTGAGTAATTTCTTAGGACCTGTAGTGCGATAATTGATCTTGTCTTCTACCATCTGCTTGATACGCAGATAGTAAGTAGGTCCCATGAATATTTCAGACTCCATCATCTCTCCAGTTTGGCCGTTATACAAAACTTCATGTGCATACGGATGGAACCCAGCCTTGATCATTAAATCACGAACTTCAGTCACACGGTTCTGTGTAGAAAAAGGTGTAGCATCTACGAGAGTTCCCATATGAATACCGAGTTTTGTCGACATCGTTTCTACAAACTGTCCAATAGTCATACGAGATGGGAATGCGTGTGGGTTTACAATTAAATCAGGGCGCTGACCAGATTTTGTGTATGGCATATCAATTTCAGGAACGCGGAATCCACACGTACCTTTCTGTCCGTGTCGAGCAGCAAACTTATCACCAAGAACTGGAACACGGTTCTCTGCTATACGAATCTTAACTCCACGAAGACCATCACGAGTGACATATCGATATACTGAATCAATAATTCCATGCTGACCACGTTTTGGCTTATATGATTTATCACGATATCCTGTAACCTGTCCACTGGTCTTTACTGGAGTAACAATACCAACTAAGATAGTTTTGTCGTCAACTTCCTTACCCTGTATGATGATACCGTCTCCATCAAGTAGGTCGTAATTATACCCTTCCTGGCGCACAACTGTTTCGCGATACCGAGCATCCGCCGCTACATTCGCAAATAAAGTAGATTCAAAGACTGTATTCTTACCTTGTTCAAACACTGAACTAATAGATTCCTCTACAATATCGTATGAATGGTAGTAGGTGGTCTGAAACATTCCGCGATTCAGCGAACCTTCATTTATGAGAATTGAATCTTCCTGATTGTACCCTCCATAAACGGAAAGAGCTACTATAGCATTCTCTCCGTAAGAAATACATCCATCTTTACCTAGAATGTAAGGACCCACCCAAGTTTGAGCCAGTGGTCGCTGAGCATAATTTAACCATGTAGCAATTGTATCAAACCGTTTATTGAATGCAGTATTGAACCATGATGAACACTGCTTACACTGCTGACAACTGAATGCATTACGTGTAGCTGGATTATGGTCACTGAAAGGAAGGATACTTGAAGATGCAGAATATATAACAAGTCCATGAATCTCTGAAGGATTTGAAGGAGAAAATGGTTCCATATTAATTCTCAAACTTTCAGTTTCCTGAGCGTCAATGTAATCAATAAGTTTAGTGTCCATATCCGCCCAGCTTTTACTTTTCATAACCATATCTGGAGTTATTCGTTCACGGTAAACTGGTCGTGAAGGACGACCTGCGTCTGTGAATATAATGTATTCATTGTCCATACGGTTCCAGCACAGCGATATGAACTTTGAGATTTCGCGTTTACGACGACGTTCAAGAAGTTCTGTATGGTAAGATTCCGACTTTCTATTAAATACACCAACCAAGTCCGAATTAATGAATACTTTTGTCCACGCAGGGTTCCAGGTAGATGGATGAATACTAACAATTGGAATGAATGTTGGAAACTTTGAAATAATATTTAAAATTTCAGACGAAGGTGTCGCTGTAGAAATAGCACAAAGAATTGTTAGTGATTTGGTCATTCCAATTCCGCCTCCATCAGGATTATCTGTAGGACAGAGCAGTCCCCAAGAACTTCCGTGAATACGACGAGGCTCTACGATTTTCAGACCTTTGTCCATCTGAAGATTGACGCGACGGACATGAGCAGTTGTTCCCAAATATCCAAGACGACTGAGTTCTTGTGAAACTCCATCCATACCTCCCCACTTACCCTTGAAAGACTTCTCAATACCCATAATGAAAGATTTATGTGCCCAATAAAATGCATCTACATTTTCTACAGTCACAAGTTCACGGAACTTCATACCAGCGTACTCTTTCTGCTGGAAGTGAATACGAACATCGAGTTGCTGCATCATACGTTTTGAAACTTCCTTGTAGATACGACGAAACTCGTAAAATACTAAATCCCCAGACGCGTCCATGCGCTTGTAACGGTAATGATCGCGATCACTCTTTTCGCGCAGACCAGTAGCTACTTCCATAGCCATACGAGTCATGATTCCAAGAAGGTAACCCTTACGGCGGTAGAATGAAGGTGGAGACTCACCTTCCTTACGCTCACAGTGTGGGAACATGTCGGAATACAAGTTCATATATACTCCTCCATTCGTTCGTGTACGGTGCTGACGGCGTAGAACCAATAAATTTGGGTCCTGGTTCTGATCAGTTTCTTTCTTCATTTCAGAAGCCAAAAACTTATCATGAGAGAGAATGAGTTCCATGAATATTTCATCATATGCGCTACGACCAGTCTCAGGAACACCTGCTAAGATTGTATCGTAAATATCCTGGTCGTTTGTGAATCCAAGTGCATAAAAAACACTCACAAGTGGAACTGGTTGAGTGAACCCAGGTAGAGTAACTACGGCTAGACGCTTAGTAGAGAATGATCCAAAATCATCAGTCTTTTCAATTAACTTTGGATCATTAGGCTTATCATTCTTTGGAGGGATCACGATGAAATGAGAGTAAGGACCACGAGTTCCGTCTTCAGATACTGAGCGCATAGCTCCAATATACTCAAACTTTTCGGCCTTTGTAGCATCGGTAATCTCGATTGCCGACTCTTTCTCAACTAATCCACGAGATCCTTCATCAGCTGACTTAGATGCACGCTTTGAAGCATAAAACATATTATCGCCAAGACGTTCCTGTGTTAGAAGAACCTTCTCGGCTCCACCAATTACAAAATACCCTCCTAACTCAAACTTGCAATCACCTGCCTCGTATAATTCATCCGGTGTCATCGTAGAAAGGTAACAAAGAGAGCTTTTTAACATGAGCGGAAGTTTGGCTATGCGGACATTTTCAAATGTACGAGTTTCAACTTCTTTCCCTACAGTGTACTCGATATCTACCGTTCCATGAATATCAAATGCATATGTGGTATTATCCAAACGGCATGAATGTGGAAGAATAGCATTATTGGACTCATCTACAGGTGGAGAGTATAGTATCTTATCACCAGTCTTGCCACCTATATACACCTTGATCGTTCGATCATCTGCTAAAGTAAGTTGTAAAGGGTTAGAACCCTTAATATAGTTAGGAATCTTTGTTTTCAACATATCAGCATACGAGTCCAAATGGTGTCGCACTAGAGGGTTGGGTGTGTCTTCAAAATATGTGCTAAAAACATGCCTTGCGACCTCCATTACTTTCCTTACAGAAAAACAAGAATGAGTTATTCCGACATAGCTACAGCATTTATTGCCACAGCTGTTTTTACTATTTTATTTCTAGTAGCGTACAAATACATTGTGAACCCGCAGATGGTCTTAAATGTATCAAAGACACAGTGCCCTGACCGCTGGACATATAACACTTCGACAAAGATGTGTGAACCGCAGTACACTACACACTGTACGCCATTTAATCCAGATGCATCAACACTACAAACTACAGAAGCAAAGTGTAATGTAGCTCATTCTTGTGGAACTTCATGGCCAGGTAATTGTCCTTAAGTACGCATACCGAGAATCGAACTCGGGCACAGGCCTTATAAGAGCCTGGGACTAACCACTATCTTATATGCGCGTTCTTACTACGGCTAATGCGTTTAGATTGTTTTGGAATAGAATGGTAATGTATTCCGAGGTTTATAGACCCACAACTTTAGATGATGTAATCGGATATACTGAGGAGAAGAAACAGCTAAAGGAATACCTAACATCCACAAAATACAACAAGTCCGTTATTCTTTCAGGACCACCTGGAATCGGTAAGACGACTCTAGCTCTGTGTGCAGCTAGAACTTTTGGGTTGGATCCGCTTGAAATCAATGCGTCTCGATCAATTCGAAGTTTTGAAGATGTGGAAAAAATTAAAGATGCATGTCGTTCTGCTGTGAATATTCACTCGTTCATGTTAGGCCAAACCCAGAAGAAAACATGTGTAATTTTGGACGAAGTAGACGGTTCTGACCCCCACGCCCAAAATAAAATTATTGAGTGGATACGTGATTCAACTAGAAAAGTGCATATTATATGCACTGGAAATGAACTTCCAACTATTTTTAAAAGAAACTCAGAATTTATTGAAAATATCCGATGTTTTCCACCGAGAGCCGCCGATTTAGCTGGACTATTTCCAAATCACGATATACCTACTTTAATGAAAGAATGTAATCATGATGTAAGACGAATGATGCACCGAATACAGTATGGTGATTCGGATTCTATACCTAAATTTACATCACCACCTACTGGGTTGCCGCCGGAACAGAATTTTCTGATGAAGCAGCGGATGTTTGGCCTGTCTGACCCACTTCACGAATATCGTAGCGACAGACTGGGCATCGAACACTCATCGAAAACCAGTTTGAAATGCAAGATCGGTGGTAAGAATGCTGGCACCGGCGAATTCGAGCCCCACCAGAAGTAATAGGTTCTTGGCAGATAGCACATGGAGAATCTGAAGTATTATGGGTTTCTAGAGCCGCATTAATTTGAAGCTGACTTGGCGCTACAACAACTGGATCATTGAAACGAGCCGGTATTGCTAAAGTTAAAATTGCATTAGCTACGCCAGAGTAAAGATGATTCGCATAAAGACGATTCACGATTTCTAGAATAAATGTTTCGGAATTCATATACCGAGTCATCAAACCTGTACGAGCAGGATAATCCAGTAGACGAATATTCGCATTACTGAAAAATTCATTACGTCCACGCGCAAGTAACGTTAAGAGTTCGAGAATATCTTGATCCATTGTGTTATATCTTCAATTCTTTGAAAATCACTTAGACCAAACATTCTGAAATCCGTAGACAACTTGCGTAAATCCTTTAGATTTTAGGTTACGATAAATACTATCATAATTACTTTTATCTGGATAATCTGCCTCGAATATAATTAAACGAATATCGTCATATATAGTAGGATTTTCATCTAAAAATGTTTCAAGAAACCCCTCGCAATCTGCTACTAGCACATTAAACTTTAAATTGTATTGATTCTTTACTTCCTCTAACGTGAACGAAGGTATTGTAGACTCGGTTTGTTCAACAAAAGTTGTTCCATATCCACGACAATTATCTAAATTTTCTAACCCTAACTTTTTTCTTGAAATAAATCCTTTTACAATATGAAATTGACAATTGTTCACATACCGATTTCGTTCAAGTACTGACCATACACGATTATCAGGCTCTACAACAACCTGGTTTGTTTTGTTATTGAGTTTTGAGTTAATAATACAAGATACAGATCCATACCGAGCTCCAAGTTCTAAAACAATATCATTTTCTTTTACATAAGTACCTGCAAGCTTCTGTTCTTCCCATTCCTCCTTCTCAATATCAACTTTATGTCCAAGCTCGTTCTGTATATCCATCTTAGCTAATAGTTGATTTTTTTTGACCAAATAAACCTCATTATTATTACATCAATAATCTATGTGCGTTTTAGAAACATATCCATGGGACCACGCTTGTGTTTTGTTAGATAGGAAGCTCCCATAAATAGAAGACCATCCAAATCCTTTTCTTTCATTTTCAAAACTTTTAGAGTTGATTCTTCTTCATCCAATCCATCTTCGCGGTAATCAGAATACAACTTATCGTAATTCTTTTTCTTGTACCCATCCAACTGATCAATAGCTAGTGCGAACAATTGAGCCACCGGATTTTGAATTTGGTTTGTGATATAGAATTCCACATCAGGTTTCAGCTTCTTTTCACGGACATATTCCACACTCTCAATCTTATCTCCCTGTTTCTTCTCATCCTTCCGATTTGCAACGTAAACATAAGAAAGACGATCACCTACTTGAGGCTTATTACCAGCATCTCGTTCTTCCATTCGGTCGGCAAGAACACGATGAGCAATCTGACCTGGATTCTTGTAATCATCGCGCAGTTGCTTCGACAGAATATACTTTTCCAGAGGATACTCATTCTTCATAACTTGGACTAGCATTTCCTTGACCATTTTTTCAGCAAGTTTGATATTACGATGTTCCATCAGCGAATCCAGTGCTCCGCCAAAGATATCTTTTACGATTGGAGCATTATCGCGTCGCTTGAGTGCGACACCCATCGTTTTACGCTTACACTTTTTGATATCGTCTTCGTACATCATACCCACATACCGCTTACGACAGAACAGAATGAATGGGAAGAAGGTTTTTTCATACTCGATACGGTACGAACGACCACAGAATGCAGTAATTCGATCAGCTGCCTTCTTACCTAGTTCAATACTCTCCGCCAGATCTTTTGTCGCAAACTTAATGAAGATTGAATCTGTATCACCATAAATCACTTCGCCGCCAAACTCTTCTTCTACAATTTTCTTAGCATCACGAATCCTCTGACGACCAGCCGCAGTTGTACATGCTGCTACCTCCAATTTACGAATCGGAGAAGTGCTGGAACCACATTGACCATAGACTGAATTGGCTACAACCTTGTATGCCAGCTGCAAACCGTTCAGAACTGACTTTTGAGATTCGTCTTCAACCTTTTCCATCAACTTACGAGTTTCTTTACGCTTCTTTAGAAGAAGGTTCAGAGTCAGGGGAAGAATTCCAACCGTGCGTGGATCAGTATTGGGCTGAACAAACCCACACACAATACGACCGGATGGAGCCTTATCTTCTCCAAAAGTATCATACGAAATCTCATCAATCTTGTATCCCTGAGCCAGAAGTTCGGTTCCATCCTGACCTTCCTGTCCAGTCTTCTTTCCAGTTGCACTAAAAGTTTTGACATACACGAGCGTATCAGGAGATAGATTGAACGCAATCATATTCGAAGGATAAAGCGAGTTGAAATCAAGAACAGGGATTGGTTGATCAAGATACATCCCAATTTTTGGAGGCAGAACGATAGCTCCCTCGTAACTCGAATCACCGCCATAACCCTCCTGCGTCATAATGATTTGGTTACGCTTAGAAGCTTGGTAAACTACAGCCGAATAAATCTTAATTCCTTGTCCTCGCAGAAAGATGTACTGTATTGGAACTCGGCATACATCTGCCATACCACGAGCGTTTACGAACGTGTCCAGCTTAGCCATAAGAGTTAGAACAAGATCACAATCCTGAATACAGTACTTGGCAATCACAGCTCTATCATCTGCCGTTCCACGATGAGATGCGAACATCTCTTGGGCTGACGTATCGTCCTTACCAAAACACCACTCCAATTTTGTCATATCATCAGGAGGCAGATCTCTTAGAATGCTTTTAGTTGGATCTCGAATAGTGAAGGATTTATCATCCTTATCAATCACTTCAAATTTCTCGCCTTCTCGGTAAGGATTTGTGGTATTGGTCATCACATCAAACCGAACTTGGTTCCCTACAAACAATCCACGAGTGCCTTTAGTAAATATCTTTACACAAGAATCCGTATGGAGAACATTTGTGACCTTGTCGCGCAGGAATGTAGCCGCGACATTATCGAGTTTGTATGAGTCCAAGTTCTGTTCGCGTCGTACGGACAGAAGTAAATCAATAGCCAATCGTCCAGGAACTTTTAGGTAGCGCACGGCAAACGTACCGCTAGCCAGTTCAAACTTTTTTGCCTCTGTGTGTGCATACACAACTGTATCGCGATCCTTCCAATTATCAATTTCAACTCGTCCAATATTGAAGACTAGTCTATTACGCACACATCGATCGGCAATATACGCATCGTCAAACCCAAACGTGTTGTATCCGGCAATCACATCAGGATTCTCAAATCTTACAAACTTCTGAAACTTATCTAGAAGATCCTTTTCATTTGCACAGCTTACGAACTCAACGGTTGAGTCTTTCGATGCCGTACATGTTCCTGATACAAATACAGTTCGTTGATGAGAATTCATCATATCATCCGTATATCGTAAACTCACACCAATTTGGATAATTTCATCGGATGCATTGCTTGATACTGGAAAGTTTCCTGACTCAGAATAGGTCTCAATATCATAAGCTGCAATATACAGCGGAATATTCGCGGATGATGGCGCTATTGTGGTATAATCAACTGTAAAGCAGACATCTACATTTTCATCTTCAGGATCTTCTTCCTCTCCGTCAAACGTAATCGCAGATGCAGGAGAAATATCCATCTCATGAAATAGACGAATATACGGCGGAAGATTAGCTTCATAAATATCTTCAACGTAGATCTTACGATCCCCAATTTTCATTGAATTTTTTAGGGTCTTCTGCACCGTCTTGAACATCCAAATAGCAGGAAAGGTAAGCTTCCAGACCTTAATTGGTTTCAAACCACTAAATCCTCGCATAGCGTCCAACTTGAATTCCTGTGTAATCTTCAAGCCTCGCATCTGCTTTCCCCAAGCACTTTCAATAGCTGACTGAACAAGTTGTGGCGTTTCGCCATCTGCAGATTTTAGATAAAAGTAGGGTTGGAATCCAGTAAGCCGAACTTTCGCGACGCGATCGTCATCCAGTCTACCGAATACGTCAACTACGTATTTGAAATTAGAATCACACTCCAGCCAATCACAAGGCTGAAGATTCATTGCTTGCTAATTTAGGCTAATACTTAAATTCGTTTTGTAAAAGTAATAATGTCAAACCTAGGACTTCCATTTATGTATGCCAACTCTCGCCAAGGTGAGGCTGCTCGCGATATAGCTATTAATGAGGCTAATACTGCTGGACTAAAGGCTGCTCAGCCCTCAGGATGTGGAAACGGTTGGGCTCTAGCTTCTTCCATCCCAGGTATGATTCCTATGGGAAACTTTGGTAACTCACCTGAAGGTGGGTGTGGAATTGATCTTCAGAGCCAGCTTCTATTTGGCGATCCAGCCACAGCTCGGTTCAAGGGCCCCAAACAAACATTTGCTCGCCCATTTGCTACTACACCTAACCTAGGGCTTGGCAGCATTGACCACATTGATGAACAGAGCCATGTGATGTTTGGGCAGTCGACGGCGAACCGCAAGAGCATTCAGACGGTAACCGACAAGCAGTTTCCGGTTTTTGAGCCTCTAGTTGCAGAGAGGGCAGCTGACATTCCTGATAATAACTACTTTGTAGAACCGTTTCTTCGCGGCGGATACTCTGCTCGACTTGTACCGCGGACTCGGGTTGATTTGACAAAATAGATCGTTTATCATGCTCGGCGTCCATAACCTTTAAAGACTCGCGAAGAATTCTGATCTGCTTCTCTTCTTCAGTATATACTCGAACTGGCTTAATTGCATCATAAAACTTACGTGCTGTATTTTTTGCAGGAGGCAGAATTTTGTCTACAGCATCTTCAACATTATTAGTTTCTGCATATACTCGTTGCGCGTCATCTTCCGAGCAACCAGTGAGTTCCATAATAGTTTCAACGGCTCGGCTCATATTTTATTGATTAAATGTAATAACACGAAAATGCGTTTCATCGATGCCCTGTGCCCACCAGCCCTCCTTTACTTACTGTACATCACGGTGCATGTAGGATTGGATCTATCTCTAGGTCTTTTTGTTACTGCCGCTGCCAAAGTACTCATGGGAGTTGCTGGAGTCGTCATTTTGGATGCTTTGTGCTCTGTGGATCTGGGCGTTGTCTCGTGGGTCATTGTTTCAGTACCATTCATCATGGTTGCTCTAGCGTCTTCTATCGCACTTGGTCTAGGCATGGATCGCGTGGCTTCCAAATATCTAAAGGAGACGTTCACTCCTCTAACTGGCGATAACTTAAAGAATCGCAATCGTGTAGTTAGTCAGCTAAAGCATGGAACAGAACTCCCACTTTCAAGCAGCTCTCTCTATTAATAAAAATGCTATTTGTTGCCTGGCTTTACGAAACTGTATTCAACTGCTGCCGCCGTGTAGACCGATTTCTCTTTAAGCAGCCGGATCCTGACGAACGCGAAAACATCGTCTCTGTTTCAAAGTTACCATGGTTGTGGATTGGTGCCCTATATCCAAATGCAGAAACCACTATTGATTGCACTTACCTGGTAGACCTAAATGTTACTTATGGAATGACAGTCACGACGGAATGGCTAGAAAATATCACTGGATATACTCCACAAACATGGAAGTACCTTGATGCCAAATCGTTAGAAGAGAAGGAATTTCCTTCATCTGGATTTGTAATAGATGATACCCACCCAGAAGAGCTTGAAAAGTCGAGTATCGGCGCCAATGCTGACTCAGATCATTCTGAATGATCAGAATTACTTTGAAACAGCCGAACAGTACACAGAACTTAAAAAGAAATTCAATCCAAGCGGATTTTACGATAGTATATCTCTTTGGGTTGAAATGATCATTAGTCCGATTATTTCACTTGTGATGATGATTGTGAATCAGGAACCTCCAGGAATTCTGAATATGCTTTCATTACATAAAACTATAAGTTTATGGCAGGATTGGTTTGAGTATCAAGATCTGAAATGTCACGTACACAGATGGATGAATATTGTTCGTTCCATCGGTGGACCATTTATTGCTACGAATGATCCAAGTTATCAAGCTTATATTTATGCTGACAATATGCAGCGCATTTATTACTCATTCTTTCCAAAGAACTGACTGAACGTTTTCAGTAGCTCAGCACCCTGCTCGATCGCAGGCTTCATCTCAGACAGTGAACCCATCAACTCCTTTTGAAGTCCCATTAGTTCTTTTGTATCGCGGCGCATACCTCCAATCTGCTCAGGGCTCAGGTTACGATATGCATGTAGGATAGTTGTACCAATATCTATATGTGGATCATCTGTCTTGGGTGGCGCAGGCTCAGGAGACTCCTTCTCTTTCTTCTCCTCATCGCCGTCCTCAAATCCCTCATAAGTATTCTTCGTAATCTGGCAGATTAGATAGATTCCTACAAGTCCAGCGAGCACTGAAACTGTATGGGATAGCTTTCCCAGATAGTGGACTAGGATATAAGCTAAAATTACCCATACGACCATATGTCCCAGACGGCGCTGAACTAGGTATATAGCTACCGCTAAAAATAGTAGTCCAGCAATTAAGGTGTCCATTATCATATTGGATGAAATTTAATGGGCACGTACAAAGCTACCAAACTCACCTGGCGAAGCTCCATTGTTATTGAAAGCACCCTCAGCAGCTGCACCTGAACCATCACGAGTTACAACACCTACAGGGCTCATTAAGCCGCGAGAACCAAGTCCAGTAAATGAAGCAGATACGCCACCATACTTGCCGCCGCCACGCTGACGACGAGTTCCACGGTGCTTACGACCGGCACCTAGTTGGAAAGAGTTTCCACCACGGTCGCCTAAACCTGCAGCGTACGCTCCAGCTTCCGATCCACGACTCCACTCCATAGCACCTGGTGCGATAGCGCCAGAAGCACCATAAAAACCGCCACGAGTCTTACGGTGACGACGAGTATGTTTCTTAGACTTAGGCTTAAACTTAGACTTGCTCTTGCGAGGCATTTACTTCTACTCAGGGAATGTTTTCCAGAACTGTCCAGGATCCATCCTCATTTCGAGAACAACGACATTTGAACTTCTGCCCCTTTGAACGAAGATACTCTGAAGTTTTCAAGTCTGGAACTCGAAGGTACCCACCTGAAACAACTTCGTAACAATCAGGAAGTGAAAGTTTCAAAACGTCTACTAAATTCGTATCTTCTTCTAAGAAATATCCTGGCTTTCCCACATCATCTAGATGAACTTCGTAACCCTTAAGTTTTTGTGTTGTTAAATCAGATTTATGGATAAACCGTGCAGTTCCAGGAATATGGTTTATAAATCTTCCCATAAGTTGTTTCAACCATACGTATCGCTGTTCAAAAGTAGAGCATGCATAAACACAGTTCGAGTTGTACATAAAGATATCGGCAATCACAAACTCAAAGTTACTAATTTTTTCAGCGCGAAGAAATGTGTCCCCACATAAACGTTCATCAACAATACACCGAACTTTACGAGACTCATGTGTAGTCATCCACAAACACACAGGAGTGTCGTTATCATAAGTGAATACTAGCCATCCGGAAGTACCGGTAGTTTGGGGAACTTTAAATTGTTTAAGGGAGGTCTCTGGGATTGACCGCCTGAAGACCTGCCGGGAGCTTACTATCCCCTCGTACAGCTTCTGAATCCGACTTTCGAGGGTCATATTCTGGTAATTTTAGTTCCTGAGGCTCCTGGGTTAAAGCTTGTTCGTTTTTAGGGAACACTGGTGGCTGAGCCTGTGACAAAAATGGCAGGTCAGTGTGTGATGTCACCTGTTGAGGAGGAGGGGACGGAGCCTGGACATGAACTGGTACATTTCGATAAATAACTTGAGGCTCTGGAGGATACATCACTCGAGTTCCAACAAACGTCAAAACCTGTAAAATAATCATAACAAAAATTGTGGCTAGAGCGACGTATAATACATCTAATGCTATCATTTGTTGTTGTTTAAGGTTTCATATTACCCATTCTCTACGAACAGTTCCGAATAAGTAGGAGTTTCTTCTTTCCAGATTCGTGGACTTTTGGAGTAGAGTATCCACAGCACTTCTTCTTCATACTCAACCTGTGCTGGGATTGAACCACTCCAGCACACTTCCTCATATATTTGCGTAGCATGTGAATACCTGAACCTTACATATCGAGCAGGAATATATGACCAACCATCATTACACCACAAGATCGTAACCTTCTTGCTGTCGATTGGCTTCAGTGTTTTGTGGTTCTTGTACGACTGCGGCGACATTCTCTTTATTTTCATTTAGTTGCTTCTCGTAGCTTTTGATTAAATCAATCCGTATTTCAGGACAGGCAGAAATTGAATCGCAAAGAAATAGAGTATCATAAAGTGAATTATGTAATGATGAAACATTAGGCTTCTTTCCAGTACAGAACTCATAAAGCTCGCTCAGTTTTGGCGACTTATTCTTGGGAAGCTTGCACAGCTTTCGTCCAATCTGCATGCTACACATCTTCGGCTTACCAAATCCATCGAACCAATCGTAGCCAAGATCCCATAGCATAGCGTTATACACAACGTTCTTGTCAAAGTGGATATTGTGAGCGATATATGCATCACACTTTTCAGAAAAGAACTTGCCCATCACCTCGCCGAGATCATGACCGTGCTCCGTAGCTTCAGAAGTTGTGATTCCATGAATAGCGGTAGATTCGAACGAAATATCCCACCCCTGCGGCTTGACGATGTAACTCTGGCTACTCAAAACTTTATTAAACTTATCATCCATGATAGCCCAAGAAATGGACACAATATGTGGCCAGTTGTTAGGTTCTTTAAATGCAGATGCTGAGAAATCACGAGGAAGACCAGTAGTTTCTGTATCGAAAATTAGAAACTTCATTATGTAATTGCTGTTAACTCGGTTGGTCTTAACAAGTCCGTTTTTACACCGTGTGAAGGACGTAGTGTGATACGACGGCGAATACTACCGCATGTAGAACTAGTCCGTAAGTCGTGGGGCAGCCAGCCTGGGCGACCTTGAAAAAGTGGGCGGAACCAGGGACGAGCGCTCCGACAACACCTCCGACTAGCTGATCAACTAGGCGGTACGTCATGGGGGAGCTTACAACAAAAAAGAGTAGACCGAGGGCTGCGGCGTGCTGGAACTTCTTGCCGAACATTTGATATATTACGAGGAAAAAGTCTTTTGAGTTTGGATGATTGATTGAATCCATTGAGGAATATTTTCAATAAGACCCTTGACTACCATGATATTTTGAGGAACTGGGTAATGAATATCTAAAGTAGTGCTTTCACACACAAACATTATAGCCGTAGTCAAAAAGCATAAACGGCTCTTAAGCACCGTAGGCGACCACCGTAAACAATGAATCTTGAATAGGGCATCAATGTATGGCATAAGAACTCCAGCCTGAGGAGACGACCTTACAGCATCAATTGTGACATTCCAAAGTAACCATACCACGTGACGAGCATGAGCTCCATCAATAAACGAGTTAGTTCGGAATGAGCAATCTAAGTTAACTTTATTGGTCTTTTTGTAGACCGATGAAAACTTCAGTATCCACGAGACCCAGTAGAGTGCGCGAGTCATATCACGAGTATCAGGGCGAAGACAGTAAACAAGTTCATTGACTGGAACATACAAATCTAAAGGATCATCATCTTTCACTAAATGCCGAGCGTAATTAGATGATGGTGACTTCAAGTTTTCATTGATAGTCAGGGTATTGAAATCATGTTGAGGCTTAATTTGGGGTAAAGGCGGAAGTTTATTCTTACGTAGCATGGCTACAGATGCAGCAACTTCACAAACTAAATTGCGAACCTCCATATTATTACGCATATCGGTCATAGACATCACAGAATAATGACCTTCAATCGGCGCAAATTTTTCATACATCCGGACCAAATACAGGAATACATTAGGAGCTGCGCGATTAATATGATGAGCTGAAGCTTCAAATAAAGTTTGCCACATAGAATGAACTAATCCAGAACACAGGAGTTCAAGAGTCCAGTAACACGCGTAATCTGCATGACCTAATTTGATATTTTCATCCAGCACTTTATACACATGATTACGTAAATGACCTGAGAATGTAAATTTTTGAAAATCAGCAACTGTCCTAGTATCTAGAACATTCATTACTTAGTAAAGTATACAAGGTATTGGTATTCCTTACCGCAGCGCACCAGATCTACGGTTTCTTTATGCTGAAACCCAGAAGTTTGTATTATATTAATTAAGCGTTCCTTGGAAGGCATAGTTAATTGAAGCTTGTTCTCGCGATACTTAACTCCTCCATTCGACTCTTTATCGTAATAAGTAAAGGTCTCATCAAAAGAAGCATTATCTTCATCCTTCTTCTTATTGAAACGACCTAAGTATTTAAACTTATCAAAGTAAACATTAGAATCAACTACGCGATCTAATGAATACTTTTGCAGTGAAAATGCAGCAAATGGAGATGCAACATCATGTAAAGGGTCAAATTTGTCAGGATCAACCATATGCACTACAAACCATCCTCCAGGCTGTAACCACTGGTAAGCATTATCGGATAAAACTTTAGCGTTCTCAAACATATACACTGAAAATCCAAGTAAAACAGCATGACTTACCGACTTCTGTGGAAACAAATGAGTATTTGTAACATCTCCCTTCTGGAACTTAGCTGTTGGACAGCCATCGCGAGCTTTCTTCAGCATCGCATCGGAAACATCAACACCAATATACTCTACACCCAAATTCTTGAACCAGCAAGCATGTGGAGCGGTACCGCAGCACATATCCAGAATACGAACGGCCGAAGTAGGCCAGTCAGCTAAAGAAATATCCTGTAACGAAACTTCTTCATATTTTAGTTTCTCATTTGAGTTCCAAAGAATATCGTAAACAGAAGCGTATGTATCGTCGTAAATTTCAGCAGCATCATGGAACGTTTGGCTCTTTCCATCTTCAAATCCTTCAATGGATGAGTACCATGTAGTAAGTGCATACATTAGTACTATCAGAAGAGCCAGGAACATGTATGCAACTTCCATCTGTTAGTTATTTACCGAGACTTATTTCGTCCGCCCAGAACCTGGGCAATAGGATTCGTTATTACTGGTTTATTAAACCATCGGACGACCATAACTACAATAATCAACCCTAATAGCGCAATAATTCCGTCAAGAATCCAGGGAAGATAAGATACAACATTTGTATTTGAAGATAATTCGGTAGTTCGTTTTGCAACCTCAGCGTTATCATAAACCTTTTGAACTTCTTTCGTTAATAAAGAATTATCTTCTTCGTGCGACTTTACAGCTGCAGCCAAATTTTTGAAATGGTATTGAGCCTTATCCTTATTATCAAGGGTCTTATATGCACTTGAATACTTTCCAATAACAGGCTCAATTTCTTCCTGTGCTACCTTTTGCTTTTCTGCAACTAACCATCCCTGTCCTTTCAGAAGAGTATAGTAGCTCGTTCGAGCCTCAGCGTACGCCACCGGATTCTGATCCTTATTTTTTTCGGCAGTATCCATAGCTAATTTTAAAGCATCAAGTTTACGTTGTCTTAAACAGTCCGGCCCACAAGGCGGAAACATTGTCGAAGCCATTATTTATAGTGAAGTAGATTCCTACAAGCAACACAATAAACGCAATGAAGTGAATGAATGATCCTAAAATTGAACCCACTAGGTAAATTAGTGCAACAGCAATAAGAGTAACGACAAATCCAGTAACAATAGGTTGCACCGACTTAATTTGTTCTAATGTTACCTGTTGATCGGCAATAAGCTTCTGAAGATTTCCGGCCGCGTTTTTTGTATCTTCGGTAGATTTGTGCTGACTTCCAAATATCTTCTTGAAAAAAACTTCAATATCTGAAATCTGTTTATTTACCGTCATTACTCCAGTTTGATCATTGTAATCCTTTACAACTTCTTGAACTACAGTATCGCGCTGTTTGTCAAGTGGAGTTACCGCATTCATTATAGTAGAGTAATCCGCTGTAACAGGTCTACTAAAAATATTACCTAAATCACCCTTAGTTTCTGCAGTCATCCATAATTGTTTAGATTTAGGATCGGCAGTTAAGTTTAGTGGTGCATATCCTAGTGTATCAACCGGACTTACGTCTTTAGTAGAACAATCGCCTTCACACTTTAAAACTTTGGAGGTTTCATCTATTACGTATAAAGAAGACTCATCTACTTGTCCAATAACTGAACTGATCTTAGTTCCAAGAAGTCCTGTAATTGGAGACCATTCGGACTGCATGAGTTCATCTGTTTTCACTCCGGCACCGGTTGGGTCCTTTCCGTATAAAGTAGTAGATGACGATGATGTAATGGTTACTTTGTTTTCAGGCGATGGTATCCAATTAGACGTTGTGCATGGCTTTGGACATTTCTGTTTATTATTTTGAGAATCCTGGGCCCAGATATACGTATGAGTTGAAAATATTTGAGATGCTACAAATGGAACAGGAATCATACTCCATACCCCTTTTCCATCAGCAGAGTTTGTAAGAATAAACATCTGAGCAGAAGAGTTGACAAGAACAAATACGCTAGTATCATCTGTTGCCACATCAAGAATTTCAGATATATTAAATTTTGATAAATCGACTGGTTGCCAATTTCTAGTGCATGGAAGTTCACATACATATGCCGATGATCCACTAAATCCCCATGCAAATCCATATGCTGAAGAAGAAACCTTGGTGAGTTCTCCTGGAATATTAGCCCATGTCAGCACAGATGATAACTGTGTTGACAGAGTGTTATTTATATCTTGAGTAGTGTTATCGTACGCAGCCTGAAAATCTGCCATGTTATTATAAAGTCTTTAAAAAGTTATCATATAATCCGCGACCAACTACAACTGCGGTGTATCGTGATTCGGTAAATCCTTTCTCCTTTAGGCGTTCAGCAAGCGCCTTCTTATTGTCCGGTTGAACAGTAAATCCTGATGTAGCAGCACGCATGAAGTTCACATTCACGGCAGCACGACGCATGGCAGTAATCATTGACGCATCTGAACCAGGACCTTTTCCTCCTGGTCCGACATTCATAGATTGTTTTGGCATTTATTTAGTATGTAACAAAAGTAATGGATATCAAAGCATTCACAGATTCTCGAAATTCCCAGCTTGCCGACTTTCAGAAGCAGTATACTTATCTAAAGTCAGAATATTCTAGCGCAGTACTTTCTGCTATACAGGAACCTGATCCTGAGAAACAGCAGATATTAATTAGCCGCATTTTATCTGTGAACCAAGAACTCTCAACTCAACTAAAAGAGATTCTGGGTGTTCTCAATAAAGGCTCGGATTCATTTAACTCTAAAACACTTTCTGATCTAACCACAGATCTTATTAATTACCAAAAAGAGTTTCAGGAAATGCAGGATTCAAAAGATAAAGTTGCGACTCTAAAGCGTATTCATGCTACAAATAGTGCTAATTTAGGCACTGTTCTATCCACGTATAATATATACTTGGGTGTTCTAATCTTTCTGTGTGTGATAGTCGTATTTCTTGTTATTAGAGCTTCATGGACACAGTCAATGGTCGGAGGCGCTATACAAAGTTTAAACCTACAATGGTTACCAGCATTATTCCAATAACCACATACTGAAAAATAGGCTGAGGTGGAGCCTGAACCGGTAGATTTAACCGCATTTCGGCGGCAGTTTTGGCATCGTGTTCATCAAGCAATCCCTGTCCTAGATGAATAGACTGGGATTTCAAGTCCTTCATCTTATTTTCAGAATCAGCGCCAATAGTGTTTTGAATATTTTGGGCATCGGATTCAACACCCTGGTTCTTAGCAAGGATTATAGAAACTAATCCTTTCTCAGCAGCCTGATATGCAGCTTGATATTTTTGATCACCAGTAAGTTTATACTGCAGATAGTTATCATGATAACTTCGCATCAGCGTATTAAACTGATTATCCATTTATACCTTCTGCGACACAATAACGATACCGCAAATTCTCCGCCGAAGTCTCGCACATACCAATAACTTCTACAATATCACCAGGTCGCGATCCAATAAACTTAGCCATAGGATCTTGGGTAAGAATTTTGGGCATCTGCTCAATATTTTTAAGGTTGAACTGCTTGATAATTGCTGGCTTTTCTGCTTCCTCTACAATTCGGTGACGAGGAACTTTACGATGCTTGCTAATATTAAATCCAAGACTTCGAATGTCGAAGATTTGAACATACACATTCTCGCGATTTTCGATATGGTTCACAAGAATCTTCATTACAGTTTCGGAAGGTCGTGAAGGGCTTACAATAATAATCCCACTTGAATAATTGTTTTCAGAAGCAAATGATAAGAAATTATTGAATTCCTTTTCGGTAACGCGAGTTTTAGTACTGAAGATGATAAGGATTCCTCCAAAACTGTACATCTTAGTTTCATCAAGCGAACTTGTTACCAATTCAAACTTCGTTGCCACAACGCCACGAGATGTTAACATTTCCTGAAGCGTTGAAAGAGCAATTTCTTCCGCTGACAGAGGTCGTGTCTTCTTCAGCTCTTGTAGTCCGATGATTGATAGTTCATCCATTCCTTTAATACTTAAGAGTCATGAAAACATCATTCCATTTTTTACATGCTTAAATCAAATGAAGAACTGGGCATTTGTAGCAGTTATAGCCGGCGTAGCCGTTGTTTGGTATGTTCTAAAGACTCGTGAGGGGTTTGTAGCTGAGTTTACTGATCGTTCTCATGAAGAAAAGACCGATAAAACGCGCGTATCAAATTATACACAGGAAACTAACCATTTTAAGATGATGCCATCTCAAGATCTTCCTCCACTCGGTGGAATTGAGACGCCTTATCGAGTAAACGCATACAATTCGTTTGTACCTGTATAAACACAGCAATCTTAATAAATAAAATGCATTTGGACAAGACTATTTCATTAAATATGATTGTAAAAAATGAATCACATATTATAGAGAAAACATTTGATAATCTAGCTAAATATATTACCTTTGATTATTGGGTAATATGTGATACCGGTTCTACAGATGGGACTCAGGATATTATTCGAAACTATTTTTCCAAGAAGGGTATTTCTGGAGAAGTTATTCAGCACGAGTGGTCTGATTTTGGTACGAATCGTACGTTAGCACTTCAGGCAGCCTACAATAAATCCGACTACTTATTTATTTTTGATGCAGATGATAGTATTCATGGCGATTTTAAACTCCCAGATCCTATGAATGTAGACTGTTATAAGTTAAAGTTTGGAGATGGGTTCACGTATCACCGACCACTTCTTATTAATGCTAGAAAGAAGTGGAAGTTTGTTGGAGTACTACATGAATATCTTTCACCGGACGAAACTATAAATTTGGAACTTCTTATTGAAGGCAATTACTTTGTAGATTCAGGAAAGTCTGGAGACCGAAGTAAAGATGCAAACAAGTATCTAAAAGATGCGAATATTCTTAAGGTAGCATACGAAAAAGAAAAGGCTGCTGGAACCGGATTAGCAACACGTTATGCATTTTACTGCGCCCAAAGTTTTAAGGACTGTAATCACGTAGATGAAGCAATTGAATGGTACACTCTTGTAGTCGAAAAACTTAATAATTGGGTCCAAGAGAAGTATTACTCATGTATCATTCTTGGTCAACTTTATGCACGCAAGAATAATTTCGAAAAGTCGTTATTTTACTTCTTGAAAGCTATTGAATTTGATTCAGAAAGAATAGAAGGTGTGGCATCTGCATGCGATATGCTTCGTAGTAAGGGATTGCATTCACTTGTCATGTTGTTGTGCGAAGAACATAAAGATTATAATCGTGACCCACAAAATAAGCTGTTCTTGGGACGGATATTTTATGAAGACATGATTGAATTTAATGCAAGTATTAGTGCATGTTTTACAAACAAGAAAGATTATGGTTACAAATGTATCAAAAAAGTTTTGGCAAATACAAAGGTATCACATGAGATAGAAAAGGTGTGCTTATTAAATCTTCGGTCTTATGTCCGAGAAATAGATTCTGATACCGATACTTTAAGTTTATTTTATAACGTAAATCGCGCTATACAGCGTCATACTGATGTGAGCACTGTAGTCATATGGAATATGCTTTTCAATAAAAATAAGGATTATCTGATTCGTCCAGTTAAGTTTGTAGTTCCAGCACCAAAGCCGATTGAGATTATACTTACGATGACATCATGCAAACGTTTTGATCTATTTCAGCAAACAGTTAATTCCTTGATGAATCATATGACTGATAAGAATGCTGTAAACTATTGGTTTTGTGTTGATGATAATTCAAGTCCTGAAGATAGAACCAAGATGAAAAAGAAGTATCCTTGGTTCAACTTTTACTTAAAAAATCAAAAAGAAAAGGGTCATCGCCAAAGCATGAACATTATTTGGAATAAGCTAAATGAATTAAAGCCAAAGTACTGGATTCATATTGAAGATGATTTCTTGTTTCATACTGAGCGTAATTACGTAACGGACGCTATCAAGATAATTGAGTCAGTTCCAACTATAAAGCAGGTTCTCTTTAATCGAAACTATGCTGAAGTTATGGATGATATTACTCTAAAGGGTGCAGTTCCATTAGTTCCTGGATTTTCTGTTCATGAACAAAAGTCAGGCGCCTTTGAGTATCCAAACTGTCATTACTGGCCACATTATAGCTTTCGTCCAGGGATTGTTGATGTCAGTGCCATTTTGAGTCTTGGAAACTTCGATAGCCCTAATACGTTCTTTGAGATGGATTATGCGAATCGATGGGTGGCTTCAGGGTATAAAACTGCCTTTTTTGACAGTATTAACTGCAGACATATTGGCCGTCTAACAAAAGATAAAAATTCTGATGCTATAAAAAATGCATATGACTTAAATAATGAGTCGCAGTTTACGGTTAATTCTGAACTTAAGGTAATAAATCTCGTTCGTCGTACCGATCGACGAAGCAATATGGATAAAGTATTCGAAGATATTCCACACGAATTTTTCAATGCTGTTGATGGAAAGTTAATCGACGAAACTGAAGATTTGTACAAATTATTTAATGGGAATGATTTTGGATGGCGACGCGGATTTATTGGTTGTGCGCTAAGCCATCTTGAACTATGGAAGAAACTTGTGAACGATTCTAAGCATGAATACTATATTATTATGGAAGATGATGTTCGTTTATGTCCAGATTTCAAGTCTAAGTTGGAAATACTAAAGCCTGAATTCAAGTCTCGTGATTTCCTCCTACTTGGATATTCAATGTTTACAGAAAATCGTGAGAAGACTAAAGATATCTACTTAAGTTCCAACCCTGTAGAAATTAAGCCTCTAAATAAGGAGATGTATATTGGCGGTTTCTTTGCATATTCAATAAATAAGAACGGCGCTACAGCAATCTTAAACTATATTCAGAATAATGGTATTAAGCACGGAATCGACTACTTATTGAAAATTTTGAAATTTAATGCTTTCGAGACACAGCCGCATTTAGTATTCACGGATGTTTACGACAATAAACAGTCTAAGACTGATACCGACATTCAAAATAATTACGATAGTTTAGACTTTAGTTTTAGAGATAACTTTGAATTCATTAAAGGAAAGGACCATATTGGAGATGATTGTGGTTACGATAATACATCTATTTTCAAAAACATGAAAAGGGCAATTGATGATCCAACTATAGTGGCATTCAATACTCTAGGATTCATCAAGTCTCAAATTAATCGCGATACACTTACGTCATCTCGTTATTTCTCTGAGAATGACGGCATCTATATAAAAAAAGTTAAACCTGTGAAACTGAAAATGATTTGTAATTGGCAATCCCCACAAGCTCTTATGAACGAATTTGGGATCATGGATCATGATAACTTTAAGTTTACTACAGACGATAAAGAGGCAGACTATTTTGTGATTATTAACTATCCTCCTCCTGGAGCGTTTTATGATCCGCGAAGGACCATTATTTTCCAGATGGAACCAATTGTTTACGACCTTTCAAAAAATTGGGGAGCTAAGACATGGTCAAAAATTGATACATGTATGATGCTGCACGTTCATTATCATGACAGGGCACTGAATGGCGTTCAGTGGTCGTTTAATATTGGAGATATTCCTTCTAAGAAAGATGAAGTTGTCAGTATCTTCAGCCATAAACTGAACGATACCGGTCATCAACTACGCGTTGCATTTGCCAAAACCCAGAATATTCAAATATATGGTCGCGAAAATTACCACGAAGTTTCAAACTATATGGGCGTAGTTCCAGAAGATAACCGTTTCAATGTTTATTCCAAGTATAAGTACTGTCTAGCAGTTGAAAATAACTTTGAAATGAATTATGCATCTGAAAAGATCTGGGAGCCTATTTTATGCGAGTGCTTACCATTCTACTGGGGATGCCCAAATTTAGAAGAATACATTGATCCACGAACGTTCGTTCGGTTACCATTAGAAGATCCTGCTCAAGCCGCATCTATCATACAGAATGCACTTCTTGAAGATTTGTGGTCTAAGCGTATTGATATAATTCGTGAGACTAAGAAGAAGATTCTTACGCGACTTGGGTTCTTTCCAACACTAACCAAGATAATTAATGACACAAAGTTTTTGTATATTGGTGGATGTGTAAAGAACTGCGCCAAGTATTTGGAAAAGGTGTTTGATAATATTGAAAAGATTACAAAGATGTTTCCAAAATATGAGATAGTTGTGGCGTATGATGATTCTACAGATAACTCTCTTGAAGTTTTAGTCAATCTAAAAAAGAAGTTCAATCTTACTATTTTACGCAATTCTAATAAGTCTCAATTCAATACTGAAAACATCGCCAGTGCTCGAAACTCTATTTTAGAGTACATTAAGGACCGAGATTATCGTTACTTAATGATGATGGATATGGATGATGTGTGTTCATCTCCAATTAATATGAGTGCAATAGGTCGTACACTTACTCGTTCAGACTGGGATGCGGTTTCATTCAATCGTCCAAATTATTACGATGTATGGGCCTTATCTATTGATGACTACCAGAATAGTTGCTGGCATTATGGAAATCAGTCAACACAACGAGCGGAAGATACTCGAAAGCACATAATTGGCAAACTAAATAATACGTCTAAGTCCGACCTTATTGAATGCTATTCTGCATTTAATGGGTTCGCAATTTATCGTCGTGAGAAATTTGTGGGATGCTCATACAAGTGGAATATTTCTGAATCGAACAAATATATTCCTGCTCCACCAGATACGCAAAAGCAAGAAGATTGTGAGCACCGGTCATTTCATATGGAGGCTATTCAAAAGCACGGAGCACGTATTCGAATTTCACCGGAGTCTATTTTTGATAATAATCTCGAAACAGATTGTGCATTTGTATCATCTCGCGGTATTCTAGATTCGTGTGATATTAAATCAAAAACTCCGGTATCAAGTATCACAAATTTAGTGAATTACAACTTTCAAGATATGAAAGATGGATCTATAGTATATATTTGCGGAACTGCGTTACGTGAGTTCATACGACGATTCGCCAATATAAATCATAAGATAGTTTTAGTGACTGGTGATTGTGATTGGAGTTTACCTTCAGATATTTTTCCGAATACAGCGGACTTTCTAACATTCATTGAATCGGATAAGATTATACACTGGTTCTCACAGAATGGTATTATTGATCATCCTAAATTCACGAGAATTCCTATTGGAATGGATTACCATACAATGTCTAAGAATGATCATGAATGGGGATCTAAGTTAAGTCCAATGTTACAGGAGCAACAGATTACAGATTTGAACATGAATCATTTTGCCAATCGCGGAATTAAGTGTTACTCAAACTTTCATTTTTCAATGAACACACGATTTGCTCAGGACCGAAAGGATGCTATGGAGGCAATACCGAAGATGTTGATGCATTATGAACCCACCAAACTTCCTCGACACGATTCATGGAAGAATCAAGTGAAGTATGCATTCGGAGTATCTCCGCATGGTAATGGTCTGGATTGCCATCGAACTTGGGAAATTTTGTGTTTAGGATCTATCCCAATAGTAAAATCTTCAAACCTTGATTCATTGTTTGAAGATCTTCCAGTTCTGATAGTAAAAAATTGGAATGATGTATCTATAGATCTACTCATAAAAACAGTTGAAACGTTTAAAAATTTAAAATTTAATTACAGGAAACTATATTTAGATTATTGGATCCAAATGATCAAAGGACAAGCACGGTCTTCTCTTTAGGATGTTCAGGTACTGTTCCATTCTTACGATGTTCTTGAATAGTATTCCATACTTCCTGAAAGCTTTCAAGATTGCTTGCAATCCAGTTAGGATCGTGAGGCACTGAAGTTGTTCGAATAGTGTCAAAGTACCAGTAAGTGGTACTGAAATCACGATCATCTTTATCATTCAAAACTTCGCGACGCCAAGTAGGAACATCGCGAGTATCGGTAATATCTCGGTATACTACTTCTCCGTCTTCGAACACCATAAAGAATGATTTAATTTTATCTTTCACATCCATCCATGTAGAATAATTCACCTCACGAAACTTCATTTCAATGTATTCGCATTCTTTCATGCCTGTACATTCCAACTGTAACTGCATTTGATGATAATACACTTCTGGAATAGGTGTACTATCAGAAAACTCTCGAGAAATTGGGCATTTAAACTCGACTAACTTTCCATATCTGAAATCATCCTTGTCTTTGGTAATAATGATTCCGTCAGGCGATGCCCCAAGAAATGAATGAACTGGATGTGGGACGCAAGTCGTATCTACAATTTGAATACCTCCTTGGAAATGAGTCGTATAAATTAGCTTTGCAATTGGTTCGAAGCGTGTTCCCCATAGAAGAGCTTTGGGACCACACCCTGGCGCAGTTCGTTCTCGCGGAGTTAATTTTGACATTATGATTTCATGTTTCAAAGCAGGTGATGAATTCTTACACGCCTTGTGAATTTCCGATGCAGTAAGCATCTCGCCGCGTTTATTATGCCATGCATCGGTTCGCTGATCATCTTGACCATATTTTTGAAGTAGTAGTTCTACATGATCCATTAGGATTATATTACTTAGTAATGCTAAAACCGTTTTACATGTAGGCCTCTAACTTTACTTAAATGCAGGAGATCCAAACTCAGGAACAGTGGGTTCTACATCGTCTTGAACGATTTTATGCGAACGAGGGACATATTGCGCGCGTTAAGAGTATTCTAGATGGAACATCAAATCTATCACTACGTTTAATTGACTGGTTTGTCACAAACTATGCCAAGAAGTATAATGTATCTTATATGACTAAAACTCAAAAGCATGTTATCGTATACTTATCCTACAAGTCTCACCTAAAGGCTTATAGTAAGAAGATGTTCGATCCGTTCTGCCGTTGGAAGCGTATTAAGTTTCATGACATGGAAACAACAGTTGGACAGCTGAACTTTTTTGAGTGGGCAATTAATGATGAAGTACTTGAGTATCTAGAAACCAATCGCGATACTGTTCATGCCGATATGGAAGCTCGTCTACATGAAAGCAAGAGTTCCGAGCCAAAGAAGAAACGCCATGAACTTTCTCGTTCTGCAACTAAGTCTATTTATCGCCACGATGTGCGTCTAACTGTAACGTTTGATTAGTCATAGTTATAATAATGTTCTCAGTTCTGAAGTCTGGGTACGTGTATCGCAATTTTTCTGAAGATATAGCCGATCATGATGATGATTATGATGCAGAGGAATGGAACTACAATGGTCGTGAAGTATTCCGCGGTTGTGTGGATCCTGCATATTCTGATTGGAACGTATATTGGCTGTATGATGAAAATTTATTACGTATAGGATTAGCAGAACATGATTCTGAAAATCCTGAAGTATTTCATTCACTCTGGTTTTACGACAATCCCTTTGGTACACTATTTCAGGAAAGTGGATGGGTAAAAAAGGAAACTTTGTGGTCACTTCTATCTCCTGAAGCGTACCAGGATTGTTTAGAAGATGATTTCAAAACAGTATTTGATCGATCTCTTGGAAGTAATATTCGTCTCATGACTCCTGGATTTATCACAAATCTTCCAAAGGTATATCACTGTGAAAAATGCAATAAAAAATCTTTGTTGCCTCTGTGTTCAGATGCAACTGTTTATGATTATTTGTTTTCCGATTTTTCTATTTTGTTTTTGGATGATTCGTTTGTTTTGTATACAGCACCTTCAGATTCTAAAGTTTGGTCTTACCTCAACTTGAGCCAGCCGCCACACGACGCTTGCGAGCCGGCGCAGCCGCAGTCGCCGACTGAACAGGCTGATCTACCGGAGTCGCAGAACGCTCAGTCTCCTCAGGAACTGGAGCCTGAGACTCAGCAGGAGTCTGAGACTCAGTAACCTCCTCAGTAGGCGCATCATCCTCCTCGTCCGCGAAGATCGCAGCGGCACCCATCCGGCGCTGAGGGAAGACCTGCGCATCCGTTAGACGCCACGTCACACCAAAACCCTGACCAGCAATGACATAGATGCTACCGCTGACTACCAGGTTAGCCTCTACGCCCTTGGGGAATGGAGTGTCCTTCGTCTCGAGGGTCTCCGGCGTCACGTACACTGGGTTACGAGACGCATCCACGACTTCAGCCGAAACCTTGTTGTCGTACACTGGAACCTTCACGCGGAAGCTCGGAGGGTACTTGCCGTTGGGCACATACTCGCCATCAACCTTGTCGGTCGAGAAGCTGAGGATGCGCTTGAAGCTGTCACGGATCGCCTCCTCCGAACGCTTCTTGCCGAACCACGCCACAGAGTTCTCGACTGCTGAGGCAATGATGCGATTCTCTAGATCCTTTAGGAGATTGTAGAGCTTGGCAACATCATCGGCCGCCGACGAGCGATCCTTGCCATACGGATCGCAGCCCTTGAGCGAACCGATCAGCGTGTAGGTCTTCATACCAGTCTCGCCCTCGCGGACGAGGCAGCCACCAGGGTAGCCGATACGAGGCAGACGAACCTGTAGGTTCGCGCCATTGTACTTCAGATTAATGGGGGGATTACGGCCTGCACGCTTTACGCCGAGGACAAATGAGATCTTGGAAACATCGATATCAGATACGCGAATTGGGCCGTTCATTTTGATTGCTGGTTGTACTATCTTCAATCTTAGAAGTCCGGAATCCGTTTTCAACGAAAGCTTTCAGTTTATAGAAATAATGGTCTTGTGTGCATCTTGCAAGAACAAAACTAGTTTACTTCAGTGCACATCACATGCATTAAAGGGGTTACTTTTTTGCGGTAAACACATTAAGTGCAAAGATAAACGTATTTGGGCGCTACTAACTGGTAATAACTCAAAGGCACTTCTTATACAAAAGATCTGGAGGGGATACTTTATTCGAACAAAGTTAAAGCTAGCTGGCCCAGGGGCTTTAAACCGTAAGGATTGTCATAACTCTGAAGAACTCGTTACCTTAGACGATAAGCTAAAAGTTCATCCATTGGACTATTTTTCTTTTATGGAAGCAGATAAGCTCTATTGGTTTGATATTCGAAGTTTGCACGAGTATGTTCGTAATAGTCCAAATCCAACAAATCCGTACACTCGTCAACCAATAACTCTTGATGCAAGAAAGAACTTACGTAAGTTATGTCAAATACGAAAACGAGAAGGTCGTTTTAATTTACATTCTGAACCAATGTATCAAGAGTTTGCAGAAAGAGTTAATCGTAAGTGGTTAGAAATGTGTCAGATAATTGAAGAGAATGGGTTTGAAAGTGTAAATCATCTTTTATTTGCATCGCTAAATAAGACACAGCTGTACGTGTTACTGAATTTTATGTACATTGATCTAATTGAATTCGCTTCTGAACACAAAACTCCCAATTCAACACGAAAGAAGTACTGTTTCTGGATGAAGTCATTAATAAGTAAGTTTGTAAAGTTCAAATATGGTTCTCTTCAGGCTTCTTTTAATGTCGTACGGTGTCTTTTGTCAATATTGAATGATTGTCCTCAGCCATATACGGTATGTTTTATAATTATTAGCGCTGTGGTTAGATTATGATTTAAACAGGTAAGGATTATAATAATCATAACCCGCGTTAGAAATGGATTCCGTCAAGTCAGTTACTAAGACAAACAAGATGCCAGCCAAGAAGGAGACCAAGACTGCCCCAGTTGCCGCCGAGACCCCTGTAGTTGAGAAGGCTGCCCCCAAGCCACGCAAGGCCGCTGCCGCCAAGGCCGAGGTTACTGTACCTGTAGTTGAGGTCGTAGCGCCTGTTGCCGATGCCGTTGTAGTAGAAGTTGGTGCCGAGCGCACGACTGCTGCAATCCTAGCCACGCTTCAGGAGAGCCTACGCGCTCTAGGCACGGAGACGACGACGCGTGTTCGTGCGCTAGTTGCCGAGGCGGTAGAGGCCACGAAGGCCCTAAAGCGTGATGCGCGCAACTCCAAGCGCCGCCACAAGAAGGACCCTGCGACGATGACGCCTGAGGAGCGCGCTGTCTGGGAGGCTCGTCGTGCGAACAATGCCTTCCTCAAGCTGCGCCCCATCTCCGATGAGCTTGCGTCTTTCATGGGTCTATCACCCAAGAGCCAGAAGAGCCAGACGGATGTCACGAAGTTCATCGCGACCTATGTCAAGACGCACTCTTGCTTTGACCCTACCTTCAAGCGCCGCATTATCCCTGATGCCAAGCTCGGCAAGCTCCTACGTGTCAAGGACGGCCAGGAGGTAACGTACCTAAACCTCCAGAGCTTCCTCAAGGTCCACTTCCTCAAGACGGACGTAAAGGCGTAAAAGGTTTCCAGTTTCGTAAAACTGGTGGTGGGCATTGGCTAAAACTCAAAAAGCAAATACAAAAGAGCAAAACTTCAAAAAATCTATTACCTGGTGCCATATGACATCAAATAATAGTTTTTTAGTATAAATGATTGGTTGGGTTATGATTGCCGTTGGAGGTGCACTTGTTGCTTGGACTCTGTACACAATGTTTGTGAAGCGCACAACTAGCTGGATATATGGTGCTCTTTTCATTGCTGGAGGTGCGGCTCTAGCTTACTACGGATACCAAATGGAATATCCCCCAGTCCCTTCTCTTTTTACAGGAGGTAGGTCTCGCTTCTACTGAAAATGGATTTGTTTAAGTGAGATTTAGATATAGTAACGGCAACAAGAATAATTAAGCAAGTAACAAGATGCATTCCCATAACAAGAAGAAGACCTTTGCCAACAAGAGCGACCCTGTTATCCGCGACTATATCGAAGATTTGCGCTCAAAAGATACAGAGCACGTTCACATCGCCAGGGTTCTTAAGTTCAACGGCGACGGCCGTGTGGAAGTGGTCTACTGCATCGGCGAGAAGGGCATCATCGCACAAGTAATCATTCCTGGTCGGTTTCGCGGCAAGGCTAAGTATAGTTCAATGGTCGATGTAGGTTCATTCCTTCTCATTGGCGAGACTGGAGTTAGCGGACCAGCTTCTCTAGAAATGATGGCGCTGATTTCTGATGAGCAGATGAGTAAGATTCGTGATGTTGTGGAAGTGGATAAGCGTGTTCTGGCTAAGGAGGCAGACAAGGAAACTATTGTGGCAAACAAAGTGGCAGTTGATGATGTTGATATCTTTGATCGGAGCGGAACTACTCACTCGGTCAATATCGATGATATTTGAGTATCGGTAACAATCAGTTCGTGCGGTAGAGAAATATACAAAATAGTACTAAAAAACGGCGTCGTTCGACCGTCCAAGACCATAGAACGAATTTTTGAATTATTGAACAGATTGGTGAATAATCGGTTAAAGAGTTTTGTGGAATCTACTGTATTCTTTATACGAATTCGACATATCTTACCGTCCCATCCACAAATATTTCCCTGATTACATAGTTCTGGCGTCTTCTTAAACTGGCCACAAGGACTGCGTATTTTTGATATGAATTCATGTGCTTTATCAATATTCAGAAACTGAGTAATATTCTCAAACCATCGTTTCAGTCGTGGCTCAACGGCTTTACGTCTTAATGGACTTTCGTTGAGTGAATCACGTAAACCATCAAAGTTTGATACTTGAAGATCTTTCGTCAGCTGGAATAGTAAGAATTCATATATTTCTGATTCGTAAGAAATATTATTGTGAATGTTACGTAGTTCTTCCGACGGTTTACCAAAGACTAATGATTCTTCTCCTAATTTTTGTATCGTCTCTAATATTTCAGCAGACTCAGATATCTTACCGTCCTGTGGCTTTACTGGAACTCTAAGTCCGCTTTTTGTAAGTATTTCCACAATCTGACCACTAGAATTATAAAGTTCTTCCTGTTCAGTGTATCCGGTAGATGAATCTTCTGCTGACTTCAAGTTTGTCTTTGTTATCTCAAGAATTGGTAATCGATCAATATTCGAGTATCCTGAAATGCGTGGAAATTCAGAATCTGGAATCGGAGTGCTCTTAAATGGTAAGATCACCTTATCTGGAATATATAAAGCTTGACCTCTTCCAAAAGGATCCAATATAATTGAAAAGGGTTCAGATGATATCTTTTGAATCGCTCCTACAGCAAGATCGTATGACGGAATATCGGATGAGCATGCACTCTTTCGCATAGTTTCCAGAACTTCGGTAGTTTTCTTACTGAATGGTTCCTCGTAAATGTTTGAATTGTACGTGAATCCGCTATGAAGACGTTTGACATAAGATAGTATGTCAATATTTCCATAGTTATCCTGTAGAGCAATAATAGCTCGAGATTTTGGCTTGAGCATATTTGTGTAAAATAAACATCCAACCGTCATTGATTCAGGGAATACACGAAATATGTCACACTGAAGTGCAAGTGATGAATATTCAAGTTCCTGTATTGGTGATAATTCTTTCTTATCGAACGCATCTTCTATTCCTGAAATGATATGGGCTATACGTGTCCTAGTTGTTTCATCTGGGATATCTAACTTATCATAAATGGCAGATACATGAATATCAGACGGTTTTGTCCATGTACTAAAAAATGAACATTTCATGAGAATTGGAATAGCATCTTTGGGATGAGGGATTACTGTTTTGACTCCTAAAAATGAAGGTAAAAACTCAGACGAGTTACCTAATCCAACCCTGAAAAATCCAGCTACTGATTGGGGAATACGATTATTGTCCAAGATAGTATACTTCTCGGTAATATGTAACGAATTTAGTAAATTAGATGACAATTTAGCTAAGCGTCCTTGTTTAAGTTTACGATGGTCCTGGAAGATATAGTATTTATCCTTTACTTCTACTTCCTTATCCTCTTTGATATGGGCCGTCTTGTAGCAGCAAGGCATTGGGTTACCGTTCTTGGGTGAATTGTATTTCGTATATCCAGGAAAATTGAATCCAGAATCTCGTTTAATTAAGGGATATTGACGAACATCAATCTTAGAACTGGTTTGAAGTTTTCCCATACATACTGGGCAATGAGCCCCTTCTTCATCGAATACAAGATCTTCCTCGCGTAATGGAATCTCATTTTTCATGCACCAGTACTCTGGACAAATTAGAGTTCCGTCTGGATCTTCTACATCCAAACGTTTATCTTCAGAAAAATTCTTGAGTGGATCATATTTTCCCTTACCTTTATTTTCATTAGTTAAGTCTGCTAGATCGATCTTATCTTTTTCAGTAATAATAACTGGCTGCTTCTTTAAGTTACATTTCTTTGGATACTCGGATTTTTCAGGAAAGGTTTGTGGATCAAATTCGCGTAGACGACCGTGGAAGTATCCATAATTTGTTAACTGTTTTGAAACGGTAGCTACAAGATCGGTTGTTGTTTCTGCTACGCTTTCTTCTTCAATATCTTCTATTTTTGCGGTAGGATCAAAACTTTCATCGAAAAGGTCATCATATTCATTGACTACTGCTTCATCAACCGTTTCAGTATTTATTTTAATCACCGCAGTTTCTACAGGAACAGTTAGAACACGAGTTGGACAAATAGCGTTGAGTTCTTTTGAATCCGGATCTGATAGAATATAGCGAAGTATATCTACATACTTTAAAGACTTTTCTACCTCGGTTACCGAAGATACAACTACAAAGTCTGAACCAAATGTCATACTGGGATATCCACGAAACAATCTAGCACCAAGCCGAGCATTATCTTCCATCTTCTCCGAAACTGCTGAAATGAGTTTCTTGGCATTCTCGCGAGTAATTGATAGTTCTTCGGCAACTAAGTTTACATCTACCGGTCCTTCACGCATCATTTGGATAATCTTAATTTCGACAGAACTGATTCCATGATTCTCATGATCACTTCGTAATAAAGTGAATAACGACTTTGATTTATCCGCAATTCCGTAGAGTGACGTAACACAATTAAAGCGAAGGAGGTTCAAGCCATCAAGATTATTGGAATACTTTGCGATATAAGACATGTCCTGTAGTTCCCAACGATTAGGCTTAATATCTTTTTCATCTACGAATGAAAGTACAGCATCAAACTCAGAGACCCATTTCTCGCAACCTTTACGAAGTTCTTTTAAAGTTTCCTTGCTATTGTCTGGACGGTAATTTGAGATAATCATGTAATCTGAAGTTATTGCAATCCTATCAAAATGGTGCTTTGATTTTCCGCGGTACAGAAGTAGCGTAGGAACATTTCGCTGAAGTTTACTTATATTTTTCCATGAATTCCACATACTAGTATCTATATATGGCTTCTTATCGTTAACATTTTCAACATAGAACTTATGTCTATTAATCTCATCTTCTGACGTAAAGAACCCAATGTATGGAACTGTCTTTGAAACTGTAAGACCATAAAATATCTGTTCAAACCGCGTTCGTACTGCTGAACCAAAATCAGTCTCAATCCATGGAATATAAAACTTAGTTTTGATAATACTTATACTTTCTTCAGTAGAAGGTGGTACTTCAAGTTTTAAGAGATCAGAAAGTAATTTAGAATTTTTGTCTAAAATACGTATTGATTCAAGTGATAGTACTTGGGGAGTTTCAGATGTTAGACGAGGATAATGATAAATCGTTTCTCGATCCTCTTGATGAACATCGTACACAAACCTATCAATCTTTGACACATCATACAGTGATGATACCAGAAGATTTGATTGGGGCATTGGGATATTTGCTGAAGCAATTCGTGTGAGTAAAGCAGTATCCTTATCAAATGGAAGAATGAATGACTTCTTTTCTTCTACTCCAAGAATACGATATTCAATAAAGTCTGAATCTGGAGAATGAATAGATTTTAGTTCAGGAGGATACGACATCCATTCTGCGCGATCGTAAGATTTAAAGGAGATGTCTGTATTTGGAAATCTGTATTGTAATTGGTAGTCTGTGAACGGTTTTTTCTCGATTGGTTTACCGTTGTACGAAAGACGAGCAAACAGTTCTTCCCAGTGCTGTGAGTTGTTAAGGTAATAATCTGCAGGAAACTTTACTCCAGCTAAAATGAACATACGGTCAGGATGACTATTTGCAGACTTGGCGATCTGTTCTCTTAGTACTTGAATACTATCATCTTCAAAAAAGGAAACAGTGTGTTTCTCTTTTGAGTTTATTTGTTCAAGTTCTCGCCTCAACATCTTATTCTATATTGGAGAGTCTGTAATCTGCATACCACAGTATGAAACTGGCGAGTGTGCATAATTTACAGTTTGGTATATTCCACACCCTACGGCATCTTGAAGAATTCTCTTAAAATTTGTCCAGAACTCAGGTGTATGTCCGATCGTGGTCGTCATTAGATGAGCAATTTCATGAAGAACTACAAACATAACAGTGTTCGTGTCTACAAGTTTGTAAGGAGGTGTCTTATCACGAAGACAGACCACAATCTTCTCGCCCTTGTTTTCTGAATATGATGTCGAATCGGAATCCACATCGTTCTCGCACATATTATTAGGATTAAAGCGTTCTATCATAACTTTGATACGAGGATCTGCAGCGGTAGCTGGATCAGAACGGTACTTCTCTATAAGCTTCTCTAAATTCTGGCGTATGGTTGCCATACGATCACATGCAGCTTGTTTATCTGGTAGATCCTGAACACGGTATACTTTTTCGTCCACTGTGCTCTTGACTTCAGTTAAGTTCTTTATGCCTCGCGTTGAGGCGTATGCTAGAGCGATTCCAGCGCCTACAATTGCAGCAGGCCACATTATTAATTAAGTAGTTTGTATTTAAGCATCAAGGCCACGCTTGAAGGGGTTAGCCTCAATCGTTGTGTTGAGGAAAGGACCAACCTTCGTCTGGGGGTTGGGCTGCTCAGAGCGGACATCCCAAGAAGCATTTCGGTTCGTCTGCGTTACACCAGCAACAGCCGTGTTGGTGTGATATCCGGCATCGAGGAAGTTCTGGCCCTTTAGGTCACCCATTGAGGCAGGGTTTACGGCAGCGTAGGAGGCGCCGAGCTCACCCTTAGGTAGTAGCTCTGAAGCGCTTAGAGTCGTATTTGAATAAGTTGACTGGGAAGATGGGTGGCGGCCCTGGAGCTCCTCCGTGGGCTGAGCATTTCCACCCTTGTCGTGAATAGGCTGACCATGGGGTCCTGAGTCGGATAAAGGTCCCTGGACACCTAGTGAGCCGGCGAGCTGCTCCATACCCTCACCTACAGTCGCCTTGGCAGAAGAATAATTGCTAATTAGGTAGACAACAGCAACGAAGCCTCCGAGTGCTAGAAGTAGGCGCGTCGTTTCAGACTTCATCTTTCTTTGATATGAAGATACTAAAAAATAAATCATAAACGTTCAAACTCTTATGGGCTTTATGTGGACGATAAATAAGTGTCATGAAAAAACACCCCTTGTCCGATCCTTTGTCCTTTCTTTCCTCCCCTGATTTCCATGCCTACTTTGAGAAAAACATCCTTCAACCTATTTTGTCAAAGGTGTTTCACTATTTATACCCATACATTGTGGCATTCACATTGATTTGGGTGATCATGTTTTTATCAATAATCATAATCCTCATCATACTCCTCCGAGCTCGGTTCTGAATCTCCAGTAAATTCTATGTAGAAGTCCTCTGCGTTATGCTGAAATCTTACATTAGGTAACCAATTCACCATTTCAGGCAGAAAGAATGAAATATAAATACCATGAATCGTAGATGTTTCAACATGCCAATTGTAGAGATCAGAATGCTCACCTACATGAGCGGCAAAGTGTTTCTTAACAAGATAATGCAGGAAATATCCTAGCGACATTTTATCATCTGTAGGTTGGTCTAGAAAGTCCTCATCACTCATTTCCATGCCGTCTACTTCACGATAGATATTGGCTCGAATAAGTCCTGTATATCCGGCAGGTACTATATTAGGCGGATGGTATTGTCCGGTATATGCTGACCAATAACCAGGAATATGCTCTTCCTTAGTCCTGGTTCCGTACATTCTTCTTAAGCGTATCAGAATTGGGATCATTCAAATCCGTTTTAATTGGATACAGAAGCTCCATAAGCTCCGATCGTTTCAAGTTCCAAATATTAGGAAGATTCTTACCTTGCGCTTCCTTACGAAGTTCATGAATAGTCTTCTTCTCGATAATATACTCTTCCGGAAGTTTATCCATGATTAAGAGTTCAATAAGCTTTGTTCGTGGAATAATATAGTACTTCTTAATTTTAGGTGTACGATCGCGAGCAATTTGCTTGAGCTCGGCAAGTGACATCGAATGATAATCCATCTTTTGGTGTGGATAAATATGGCTTAGTTAAATCCGTTTTGGTATTATAATGGAGACTGCAGTTATTGCTATAGCAGCAGTAGTTTCTGTATGCGTAACACTATATTTATTCGCACTTTCTCAGGTCAGTTTTCTTAAAAAGAATTGGCCTAAGTATCGTTGTCATCCTCTGTATATGCCTATGGCAGGAATGGTTGGACAAGATGTCGCGGCAAATTTTACGAAATGTACGATGAAGGGATTTCATGATTATGCCGGATTTATTATGGACCCAATTATGTCTCAATTTTCAACATTTAATTCAGTCATTGGCGATATTGGTGGTGCTATGAATGATATGCGCGGAATGATGTCTGATGTACGTGGAGGATTTATGGGTATTATTGGAACAGTATTTGGAAAGATTGAAAATTTGATGTCTCAGTTTCAGCACATCATTATCCGAATGCGCACATTAATGGGTCGTGTAACAGGAATTATGATGTCTTTTATGTATATCTTTTACGGAGGAATGCAGACCGGTGAATCTTTAGTTGCTGGACCTATTGGAAAAACTATGTCTGTTTTGTGCTTTGATGAGAACACTTTAATTAAAACAAATTCCGGAAGCACAGTGTACATGAAAGATCTCAAGCTTGGCGATATGTTATATCAGAATAATTCCGTAATTTCAGTGTATCGTATTGATGGTAAGGGTGTACAGATGTATTTACTAGGCAAGACTAAGGTATCTGGAGGACATAAGGTTTGGTTTAATCATGAATATATTCCTGTTGCTCAGCATCCTCATGCAGTACCTACTTCTGGAAGCCAAACCTTAGTATGTATCGATACTGATAAGCGCATGTTCAGCATTGGAGATCATCATTTCTTAGATTTTACAGAAGTTGATGATGTTTTTGGAGTTTCAGACAACACTATGATTGCACTCAAGACAGTAGATGTTCCAGTTTGCGAAGTTGTTCTCGGAGATATTCTTTTGGATAATGATGTTGTTCGTGGACTTGTAAAACACTTGATAGATGATAAGGTAGTATACAATCTAATTACCGAACAGTCACTTCATTTACCTAAGATAGAAATACTGAATTAAAAAGGCTGTAATAAAATAGGGATGCTTGTTATCATAGCAGCAACGCTTTTGTCTATTTTAGCTATGTGCATAGTACATGCATCAGGTTCTTTAGAAAAAATTAAACTTCATTGGAATGAGTACCGATGCAATCCAATGTATATGCCATTTGCTGGATCTATAAGGCCTGATGTAGGTACTGCTGAGAACTTTTCGTACTGCATCAATGCTATGGCTGGACAGATATTTAAATTTTTAATTGACGGAATTAATCAGTTATTTGCCACTACAATTGGTTCATTAGGAGACCTTGCAAATCCTCTAACCGACTTTAGGTCAGTTTTTAACATGATCCGTGGAGGTATGTTCAGCTTTACCGCGACTACACTATCTAAGGCGGCAAATTCAACGAGCATATTTATTCATTATTTAATCAAGATTCGAGATGTGCTGAAACGATTTGTCGGCGAAGGCTATATTGCTGGGTTCTTAGTGAATGTTATAGTTGATTTTATTTGGTCATTTGTCATGTTATTCATAAGTATTTTGAAAGGATTTGTATTTGCTCTTTTAGCAATTTCGATTATATTGGCACTATTTCAGCCTGAACTGCTCGTTGTAGCTATTGTTCTTGCCTCAATGATTGGAGCCTCAGGTTTTTAACTCGCGTATTCATAATAAATGATTAGTAAGACGAATCTTGTTCTTGCGTTCCTTGTAGCCGCCGTCCTAGCAGGAGTATTCGTTCGTTTTAATCTCTTTGGAGCTGCTCAGGAGAACTTCATGCAGCAGCCAGTAGGCATGCCCTTAAATGGTGGCGGCATTGGTCCTTATGATCAGGTCAATATTGGTGGTGGTGTTTCTGGATGGGCGTCAACGGAACCTACTCCTGACCTAAAGGGAGCTGCTCCTCTACCTTCAGCTGCCGCCAGCGACAACGAGTTAATGTACCTTGTAGGCAACAAGGTAGACACAGACTGCTGCCCTTCAGCATTCACTACGGACACCGGATGTGTATGCCTGTCCGATGAGCAGAAGAATCTAATGGCGTCTCGTGGCGGAAACCGTGCGTAACCATTTTAAACAATTAGCAAACTATAATGGTAAATGGAAGTGTTTGAAGCTTTCAAGAAAGATCTAATTGAAGTATTTAACATTGCACCTGTCATCAACATTGATGATGATGTTAAATATATTGAAACCAATTTTTACCCTGATGCTCTGAAGATTCTTCAAAAGGATGCTTCATTTTTTGAAAAGGAACGTATTCTAATGGGAATCAATCTTTCTGATTTATGGAAGACCGAAAAAATGCCTGCAGATACGTTTTGGAAGCATATGCAAATGGTTTGTATTGGATCGCTCATGCACGGAAATATTAAAGATAAGATTACACCAATTATTGCCGCAGTTAAGACCTATTTTGGTATGGCTGGAAACGAGAATTCCGAAATTTCAAAGATTCTGAACGATGAGAAGTCCGAAGACCATTTCAAGGAAGTTTTGGAATTTATTATGCAAACTCGTATTGCAAAAATATTTATGAGTATTGTAGAACAGATCGATATTACCGAATTAGATTTGAACTTTGAGCGACCAGAACAGGTTATTGAGATACTCAAGAATCCTGAACATCCTGCAATCAAGAAGTTGGTGGATAAGATTCAGAGGCTTATTAAAGATAAGATTCAGCGTGGCGAAATAACCAAATCTAAATTGGTAGAAGAAATGGAAGCAGTTAAGGCCAAGATCACATCTATTTTTGGAAATATGTTTAATGATGCACTTGGAGGTCGTCAAGGCGATATCCCAAGTTCTGCGTTATTAGGCAACTCGCCAGAAGCTCGTCGTCAGCGAATGTTGGCACGTCTACAGAAGAAACAGCGAGAGAAAAACTCACAGTAAAAATAAGATGTCAGAACAAATTTGGTTCAAGGACCCAGCAGTTCTTTTTTCACCTACGACATGGAGTCAGTTTGTTCCAACAAAATCCATGACAACTGCTCAGGCGCTGAATTCAGTAGTGCGGTTTTCTACGTATTTTTCGGTTATCCTATTTTTAGCCACCGGAGTTTCGGCTTATCTATTAGCTGTCCCTGTTGTCATGGCTACTTCTGTAGGACTATTCACCCTATTTCCAGACGGAAAGATTATGGAAAGTTTCGTTGATAAGATGACAAAAACTACATCAAAGTCCGAGACTAAACCTTCGGCCGCCAATCCTTTCATGAACCCTCTTCTAACTGAGATTCTAGACGATCCCAATCGTCCTGATGCCGCCCCAATTACTCGTTCAGATACGAAGAAGCAGGTATATGAGGCATTCCAGCAGACATCTGATCTCTATATGGATACTACTGACCTATTTGATCAGTCAAATGCCATGCGCACGTTCCACACGTTACAAGGTGCCACAATTCCTAATGACCAGGACGGTTTCCTAAAATGGTTGGCGAAGGGTGTTGATGAGCCTGATTATTCCAGTGCCCCACTTGCTCGTCATGGGAAGTTACTCAGTGAGGGACATGTTGATGCCAAAGGGTCAATGAAACACTTAAAGAACTCGACGAGTCTTCCTAAAGGCACGGAGGCGACGAGTTTTACGCCTGCGAAGAAGGCGGCCGCCAAGCTTGCCAAATAATTTTTTTTTTAATTCATCCTTAGACATCTGACCATCAGCTTTCTTCGTAATGCCGGCACTAACAACTTCGAAATGGGGGAATCCAGTTATTCCCATTTCGGAAGGAACATCGGCGCTCTCTATCTTAACGAACTTTGTATCTGACTTCTCACGAGATAATTCATCCCATGGAGCATGCATGGGAATACAATGGGGACATGTTTCCATAAAGTAGTATACAGCTACCGGTGTTTGTGACTTAAGTAATTTATTGAGCTCTTCGCTCTTAACTGTCTTCATTGTCTAAAACGGATTTATTTTGTTACAATCTTGGGAAGACTAATGCGACCATTTGTAAAGGTAGTTGACCCAAGTACGATACAAAATGAAGTTGAGCTTCAGAAGGTCGCTATAATGTACGGCTACTCCCCTCAAATTTTCAATGTCACACAGGACGAGATATATATGGAAGATCTGGAAGCTCCATGTTTAGCGGATGTTTATGGAGATGAAGCCGAGAGTATTCCTGACTGGATTTGGGAATCTATTCGATCCATGGTTGAATGTTTGTACAAGTATGAAAGTATTGAATATATTGATATCACACCATACAACTTCATCGAGAAAGACGATAAGGTTTATATAATAGATTTTGGACATGCTCGATACAGTTCGAATAATCGTCCAGTCAACTGGTTTCTTCGCGAGTTCTTAGATGGCGATAACTCGTGGAATCCTGACTTCAAGTAATTCTTTGACATAAGTAAATGCAGAAACATTGGGAAGGGTATTTGAATGCACTTGGAAAGACTTCTGTTCCTCAATCCTCGGTACCGGCCTACCAAACATCAAGTTCAGATTTGGGGGTATCTGGCTTTTTGGATATGACACCAAAGAATCCTGAAATTCAGGCTAAGTATGATGCAATGTCCGGATCATGGGCTGGAGTTGATGCTTCAAATAAAGCTATTTCTAAAGGAGTTTTTTCTACTGATGCTATGCCAATTCAACAAAATCATCCAATGAATACTACAAATGTCAGGGGAAATAGTCAATCTAATGCTAACTCTACGAAATCAGGTTAAGATATACCATTGGGAAACAAAGGTACATGCTCGTCACACGGCCACAGACGCTTTAGTCGACAAACTTGATGATAATATCGACAAGTTTGTTGAAGTGTATGTTGGAAAATACGGACGTCCAACTTTGAATTCTCGGACCGGACGTATTATGATTCGTAACTTTAATGATCAGGAAGCTCCTCTTCTTCTAAAACAAGCAATTCACTGGATGACACATAAACTACCTACACTACTGAAGAAAGAAGATACTGATCTCCTAAATATCCGCGATGAAATTCTTGCTGATTTAAATCAGACTCTTTACCTTTTTACCTTGGCTTGACGATTTAATTAAATACCGTACTGGTCATTGTCTGCATTAACTGGAGTGCCAATATCTTTACCAAATGATGATGTGGGCATTACAATCTTCTGCGAATGACCTGTATCTGGAATAGAGAACGCACCACCCCTCCTGGTCTTACGACGACGTAAAGTCTTACGACGCGATGAACGTTTCTTAGTGTGACGAGTCTTTTTAGTCATTTCTTTTATATGAACAAAGAGAAGAATGATTCTTTGGATACTTTTAGGATTTGCCGTTTTGCTTCTTTTAATTGGACAAAAGGAACACATGACAAATGACGATCTTTTATCTACATTAAAAACGTTCGGAGATGCCGCTCCTTCTAAAAAGAAGAAGAATCCAGCAGAAACTGATAAGGCTCCAATTTTTGGTCCAAGGGCTCCTATTGTTCCTGCAGACTCTGGAAAAACAAAATTAGCCCCAACAGCTTCTGGAGTATACCCTGATATTTATGGTCCTGAGATTACAGCTACTCCAGGAACAAAACCTAACTCTAAACATGAATCTGATAACCTAGATGATACAACATACGAGTTTAATCCTGATTTACAAAAAGCGTTTCCGACCGAAGGTCCTCCTCAACCCTTTTTAACCGATTTCTCGAAGATACATTAATAGATGTTTGGTCTGCAAAATTTTAAAGGAAGTTGTTGGGTCAATTCATGCATTCAGGGAATATTCAGAATTCCTGAAGTTCAGACACGATATGATAAGGAAGAACACGATTCTTCTAATATTTTAGATTCATCATTATACAAGGTTTGGTCTTCAAAAGGACAAAATGGTCTTAAAGATTTTTTTGAGTCTGTGAAGATGGATACGTTACCTGCAGGACGTGATATTGGTGATTCCCATGAACTTTTAATGTATCTTTGCGATAAACTACCTTTTTTGGATACACTTTGTCGTTTCAAGATTGCAGATTCCATTGTGTGCAAGAATTGTTCAAAGAAAGAACTAAAGGAAGATTCAGTTACAGAGTATTCACTTTCTTCTGAGAAATCTATGACACCAATTTCTGAATGTATTTTGAAATCGGTAAGTCCTCATACAATTGATGACTGGAAATGTGAGACGTGCAAACATGAAGGATGTACAAAGCAACAACTCATTGGATCATTTCCTAAAATTATGATTTTTCATAAGATATCTACTGATTCATCTATTAATTATTCAAGCATTTTGAGTCTTAATAATAATCAATATGCTCTAATTTCTGTTTCGTGTTATAACGGATATCATTGGTGGTCATATGGTAGGAACATGCCGCCAGGATCGTCGTGGTATACCTTAGATGATAACAATATTGTTGAACATGGACATAAACAATTTCCAGTTTCTGGGAATATGAGGCTTTTGATTTATTATCGCTTAGAAAATTAATGGATAGCTCAACTGTATTAATGGTGTCCGCAGTTGGACTTGCTCTTTTGAGTGTAGTCGTCCTAGTAACTACTGGAAGTATTCTATCCCTAATTGTTGTCCTAGTATTGGTTGCAATGATTGGGTATATTTTGACCAAGCTTGGGGTATTCACATTTAATGTCACCAATGGTGTGATTGATATTGGATTTCATGAGAAAGCACCAGCTCCGAGTGCTACCAAGAAGAATATAGTTCCTTCACTGCCTATCGAAAAGAAAGAAGTATTTTATGTATCTGGAAATGATTACATGTATGAAGAAGCTGCTGCCGTTTGTGCCGCCTATGATTCTGAACTAGCTTCTTATGATCAGGTAAACGAGGCTTATTCTGCTGGTGCCGAGTGGTGTGGATATGGTTGGACTCTTGGTGGAATGGCTCTATTTCCAACTCAACAATCTACTTGGGAGGCACTACAGACTGATCCCATAAACAAAACAAACTGTGGACGTCCAGGAATTAATGGTGGATACTTTGATCCCCAAACTAAGTTTGGTGTCAATTGTTATGGAGTAAAGCCCCAGAATACTGGAACAAAACTACCTCTTCCTCTACCAGGTTCTGATCCAGCCGATTTTAATAAGATGGTTGACAAGTTCAAGTCGATGATCAAGAAGATGGTTGTATCGCCATTCAATCGTGACGGATGGTCCGAGTGGACCTTAAGTTCACATTTGCCGGCTTTAAGTGCATCCGTAAAGTCAAAGAAGTAATATAAATGAGTGGAAACAATTATGCTCTAGATAGTCCTATTAACCGTAAAGTTTATGTTCCAGGCGAAGATGAAATCCCATTCGCGCCTGTGTCAGCCCCCAAGAATGCCGCAGAAACTGACCAGACACATCGTAACATGACTTGGTTAATGCACAAGCCGCAAAATCACGCTATATTTCCCGTTGAACCTACTGCAGTTAAAATAGAAAAGAAGAAGTAAATACAAAGATGATTGAATTAGCATTGCTACTTGGTCTTGGTGCCGTGGGCTATATGCTTGCGACAAATGACATAAAAACTGAAAATTTTTCAGGAGTTCATCATTCTCCTCGTCCAACCGAAGAGATTCGTGACGATGTAGTTCATTCACAGGAACAGAAGGGGCATAATAATGAAGTTCCTTTTTTTGGTGCAAATGTTACCCAGAGCATGTACTCTGGCGCCACAAACGGTATTTTAGATATGCATACCGGTGCCGGAAAGGAGTACTTCCAGAAGCGTGAGGTAAAGTCTTTTTACGATGCTAAGCCTGGTACTGGTAACCCTTTTGGCAATCAGGATGAGTCTGATTTTATGCAGTCACGTATGGTGTCTGGACAGAATATGAAGAACGTATTCCCTATTGATCAAGTTCAAGTTGGTCCTGGTGGAAATGACGGTTATACCAATATTCCCAAGGGTGGATTTCAGCAGGATCAGTTTCGAGAGTATGCGCTTCCTCGCACCACAGATGAGTCTCGCGTAGTGTCCAAGCCCAAGCTGTCATACGAGCCTCCAGTCATTCCTGGAAAGAATGTTGTTACACAGCCAGGTGTTCAGGCTGATGTAAATAAAAATAAGCCTGATCGTTTCGTTCTTCTCGGCATGGATCGTGTGAATACAGCTGTAGGTGCCCAAACTGCACCTCGTCTGTACGCCGAGCAACCAATGAAGACGCAGGCACGTGAGACCACTGAGAAAGAGTATTTTGGGTCAGGAGGTGGTGGACTAAACGGTGTAGTGAAATCGTATATTCGTGCTTTTACTGAGCCATTCCAGGAATTCATGAAGCTTACAGCCGAGGGACGCCCAGGACCTGCCGGTGCACAGGGTACTGGATACTCGATTGGAGCAGATATGTATTCTGCCCAGACGAAGAAGGATGAAACTGTACTCTCAGATGCGGCTCGCACCAATACTGGCTTAGTAAGTATCAATGCCCATGCTGAGCATCTTGGCTCTTACCGCTACAATGCCCCTTTACAGCAGGATGTACATGTCCAGCGCAATGCACCAGATCTACTTAAGGCCTTTAACGATAATCCATATTCACAGAAACTCAATGCTTACTAACAATGGATCTGATTCGAGAACATTTAATATACAAAGATGTTCCAATCACAATATGCATGAAAACTTTAAAACAACAGGAGCAGTATGAAGTCATACGACTCCTGTTGGCGACACGTAAGAATATAAGAGTATGCTCTGAAGGTTCAAATAAGTATATTACAAGTTTGTTGAATGATTTAGGTATTACTTTTTATTCTTGCGAAACTCATTAACAAATTTGTTTAGAAGTTCAGATTGATCGCCAAGTAATTCGGCATTATCTTGTGTTGTATTTCCGTATATAAATGCAATATTACGAATCTTCTTATCTATAACTGAACATAACATCTCAAGTTTATCTGAACATTTACTCATGACTTCATATACAGTCTTTAACTTATCATTTGCTTCATTCTTATCTTTTTCAGCATAGACTGCTTCATTAAGCGTAAACAATTCAATAATATCGGAAGCTACTTTTTCATCGACATCAAACATCTTCATTACAGTCTGTGTCTGATCCGGTTCCGGTTCAGGCTTCAGTTCAGGATTCAGTTCAGGCTTCAGTTCAGGCTTCAGTTCAGGCTTCACTTCCGGTTCCGGCTTCGTAGGAACAGTGGGTTGGATTACAGGACTGATTCGATTCGCCACAAATCCTGCCGCCATAGCACCTACCGATGTCAAAAACGTTGATACCATATAGGTAGTCGTCAAAGATGCCATGGAATCTTCTTGTGTTTCAGTAGAGATGTTTCATTTGGTGGGAGATAACGCCAGTATTGAAAATAACTTAATTTGGGTTCGGCATGTTCGAGACTCAATAATGTCATGGTGGTTCAATGCTATTATCTTAGTTGTAGTTGTTGGTGGGTTTGGGTATTTCTTATGGGCAGGGTATGGAAAAACAACACCTCCTGAACTTCAAAAAATTGATTTCAAACCTATTCCTTGGCAAAACGCCGTGAGAAATGTTCCCACAACAGATTATGGACAAACTCCTGCAATTGAAACTCGAGATGGTATACAGGGGTATGCCGATCGAACAAGTGCGTCAGCGTTTTGAGGAATTGAAGCAAGCACCTGTAACAGAAACTAAAGCTGCAGCGCCGGTGAAACGAAAGTTGCGTATAGATAAGAAATGAGCGCAGGTGCTTACATTAATAGAATAAAAGTTCAGTCACAGGCTAGAAATGTGAAAGTTCAGTATCCTGGTGGAAAGGCTACCAATTATAAACCATTATATGCAACGTGTGCATCTAATCCCAACTTTAGTATTTTAAATTATACACCCATATCTGCATTCTGCGATCGTCCAGTAGGATCCTGTTTTCAACCTTCATCTTCATGTCTGCCGACTAGTGGACAAATTCTTGACGGACTGTTAAGTAATTCTAATGCAACATGTATTCTCGATGGGGGATTAAGTAATTCCAACTATACGCTGATTCTAAGTGGTGGAAATTCATAACCCTAAAATAATGACGACACCGGTAAAGTTTCAACTTCGCCGAGATACTGCAAATAATTGGTCAACAAATAATCCAGTCTTGCTTCTAGGTGAACCAGGATTTGATTCTACAAATAATCAACTTCGAATCGGTAATGGCGTTACAGGTTGGATTTATCTCGATCAACTTGATGTGAAATCTAATCAGGCAATATATATTGGAAGAAGTCAGGGAGCTACTCAAGGTGATGGATCTGTATCTATTGGAACATCTGTTAGCGGACAAACTCAGGGTATTAATTGTATATCTATTGGATATGCTGCCGGACCTACTCAAGGTATTGGTTCAGTAGCTATTGGAGCAAGTTCTGGAGTTACTCAGGGTATTGGGGGAATAGCTATTGGCACTGGCGCAGGGTTTGAACAAGATGATAGTTCAATTGCTATTGGAAGTAGCGCAGCTACGAATCAAGGAACACAATCAGTTGCTCTTGGAGAAAATGCAGCTATGTTCAGTTCATCGAATCAGTCTGTATCGATAGGATACCGTGCAGGATTTACCGGACAGCAAGATTATGCGACAGCTATTGGGTTCCAGGCCGGATATATTAATCAAGGCAGTAATTCTATTGCGATTGGATCATCAGCAGGTAATAGTGGTCAGGCAAACTACACAACCATTATTAATGCTACCAGTAACGATCTAAATGGTGTACCTGGACAAACAGGTTGTTTTTATGTAGCTCCTGTCCGTAATTACGCAAATGAGAATACGTTCAGTCCAGTGGGATACAATCCCACAACAAACGAAGTTGGATATGCTGCTCCTCGATGCGGAATTCATACTTGTATTGCCGGTACAACGCAGGTGATTACGATTACAGGATTAACGACATCTGGGGTTGTAGGACTGACTTACATTCATCCTCCTGGTGGTGGCGCTGGGCAGTATTTTGTATCTTCTACACCTACAGCGAATACGCTGACTGTTGTATTGGGACAGACTGCAACCACAGCAGAATCAATCATATGGATAGTAGGCAAACTTTAATATAGCTAAATGAGATTAAGATAATAAGGGATGAACATATCCATCATTGCTGCAGGAGCTACCATAACATTACTACTCATCTTTGGATGGTATTCATACAAAGGTGAAGTTATAAAACCAATTCCAAATATTGCTGATTTTCCATTCTATCAGCCTGTTAGTAGGCAACGAAGCTTAGGAAGTAAAACAGGAGATTCTTCAATGTGGACTGAAGCTGCACGTCGAACAGCTATTGCCAAAGCTTATAGACCTGATCACTGCTGCGGTCCAAAAACTATTCGTGAAACACAATACACCACTGGTTCAACCAGTGGGGTTGTTGAAGCATACATGCTTTCCGCATTTGGTCGTATTTGTCCAGATGTATGCGAGGAGGTCATCTACGATGGCAGCGGTGATAAATGTATACTTGATGGTGATGGAATAGAAATTTTGGATGGAAATTAATAATGTCATTGTGCGTGCGTTCAATTCGATTCGAACTTCGTAGAAATACATCAACTGCATGGACAAATTCAAACATAATCTTGCTCGCAGGAGAACCGGGAGTTCAAATTGATACAGGTCAGATGAAGATAGGTGATGGAGTTAATCTTTGGCCTGCTTTACCATACGTTGGAATCGCAAGTTCAGGAGCTACTGGTCCAACAGGACCTACAGGGCCGGTACAGTCTATCGGATTTGATGGTGGAAACGCTGCAACAGTATATTCAATGGGACCTGTGTTTGATTGCGGAAGAGCGGAATAGTCTTAAAGTATAATTAAGGATGCCCTTTATTCAATTTCAATTGCGGCGAGATTATGCCGCAACTTGGATTGCAAATAATCCTGTGCTCGCGCAAGGAGAGTTTGGTTACGAACTTGAAACTGGATACCTAAAATTGGGGACTGGCGCAACTGGATGGATTTATTTACCATACTACCACACAGTCGGCCCTACAGGTTCTACAGGACCAACAGGCGCTACAGGATCTACAGGCGCCACAGGACCAACAGGCGCTACCGGAGCCACAGGACCAACAGGCGCTACAGGAGCTACCGGCTCTACAGGTTCTACAGGTTCTACAGGACCTACAGGACCAACAGGCGCTACAGGACCAACAGGCGCTACAGGAGCTACCGGCTCTACCGGAGCTACAGGACCAACAGGCGCTACCGGAGCTACCGGAGCTACCGGAGCCACAGGACCAACAGGCGCTACCGGAGCCACAGGACCAACAGGCGCTACAGGAGCTACCGGCTCTACCGGAGCTACAGGACCA
>Ga0209085_1000014_pt1 | contig 116399 bp, 135 predicted proteins | sample C_131016_EF_Meta_FD_187310 | JGI IMG/M metagenome (GOLD analysis project Ga0209085, IMG submission 187310) | Freshwater microbial communities from Lake Croche, Canada to study carbon cycling - C_131016_EF_MetaG (SPAdes) (version 2) | ecosystem: Environmental > Aquatic > Freshwater > Lake... | reverse complement strand
CATGAGTGAAGGACCAAGTATAGTATCAGGTACTGGCGGCGGCGATAGTATGAGCGGTGGACCAAGCTCAGTATCAGGTACTGGCGGCGGAAGCAGTTTCAGTTCTGCTCCAAGTTCTGATACTGGAGAATTAAAGTATGATCCAAGAACTAATGAAGTAGTGCATGCTGATGCATCGCAACCAACCGCACCAATCACTGCTGATACAAAAGCACCTGGCGCAGGCAGTGCGGCACCGGGCGGTGCTCAAGGAACGCCTGGAGGCAGTGCTGCTACTGGGCAAGGAGCAGCAAGTTGTTAATGGGTAAATATTAATATGGTAACATATAAAGGTTATAGTTCAGTTAATCGTGATTTTGGACCCTATGCGATCAGTGACAATGATCTCATAGTCCAAGATTTATTAAATCATTTGCAGATTCGTAAGGGTGAAAAACTTCACAATCCAAATATTGGTTGTATTATTTGGAATCGACTTTTTGATCCTCTTACACCAGCATTAAAGAATGAAATTAAGCAAGATATTGATAGAATAATTGCATATGACCCAAGATTCAATGTTGTTAGTCAAACAATTGTGCAAGAAAGTCCAGATGGTCATGGACTTGTACTAAATTTTTCTCTTCAATTTACCACTGACAATAAAGTAGCAGATTTAAGTGTGCTATTTGATAAGTCAAGCAGCAGACTTTACGTACTTTAATAGTCGTATATAATTCTTAAAATAAATAATAAGAGGTTTATAAATGGCTACTAATGCTCGTCAAACTAATATCTTTGCTGCGGAAGATTGGAAGAAAATATATACAACATTTTCTAATGCCGATTTCCAAAGTTACGACTTTGAAACTCTGCGCAAGGTTATGGTTGATTATGTCAAGACCTATTATGCTGAAGATTTTAATGATTTCATTGAAAGCAGTGAGTATGTAGCCCTACTTGACCTTATTGCATTTACTGCACAAAGTGTCGCATTTAGAACAGACCTCAATGCACGTGAAAACTTTTTAGAAACAGCAGAACGCCGTGATAGCGTCCTGAAACTAGTAAAACAATTAAATTATGTTCCAAATCGTAATCGTGCCGCAAGTGGCTTCTTAAAGATTAACAGTGTCAACACAACTGAGAACCTATTTGATATCAATGGTTCAAATTTAAGTCGTACTACCATCAATTGGAATGATGCTAATAATGCAAGTTGGGTAAATCAATTTACACAAATTATGAATGCTGCTATCAATAAGAGCCAGAAAGTTGGTAAACCTTATGCTAGCAAGACTATTAATGGTATCAAGACTGAACAATATAACATTGCAGTTCCAAATACTATTCTACCTATCTTTACTTTTGGCGCATTAGTAGGCGATGTTGCAACTAACTTTGAAGTAGTAAGTGCAAATATCTTAACAAGTGACACAATTAGTGAATATGATCCTGGCACACGTGGACAATTTGGTATCATCTATCAAAATGATAGTCGTGGTAATGCAAGTCATAACACAGGATTCTTCTTATTCTTTAAGCAAGGTGTGTTAAATTCTACTGATTTTTCTATTACTGAAAAAGTAGCCAATCGTGTATTTGGGATTGACGTAGCCAACATTAATAACAGTGATATCTGGATGTATGAAATTACTAATGGTACCATTGGTAATGAATGGACAAAGGTTGCAAGTACTTCTGGTACAAACGCCATTTACAATTCTACTGCTCGTGGTATTCGCACACTTTATAGTGTAAACACTCGTATTAATGACCAAATTGATCTTGTATTTGGCGATGGAAGTTTCAGTGAAATTCCACTTGGCAACTATCGTGCATATTATCGTGTATCAAATGGCTTAACTTATCGCATTGCTCCAAGTGATATGGCAAATATTAGTGTGGCTATTCCTTATATCAGTGCTAATGGTCGCCCAGAAACTCTTACTATTGGTGCTAGCCTACAATATACTGTAAGCAATTCTTCACGTCGTGACTTGACAAATGATATTAAGCAAAAAGCCCCACAAGCATATTATGCACAAAATCGTATGGTTAATGGCGAAGATTATAATACTTTCCCATACACAAGCTATAGCGATATCGTAAAAGTAAAATCTGTAAATCGTTTTGCTAGTGGCGTGTCTCGTGGTTTAGATATCACTGACCCAACTGGAAAATATACATCTACTGATCTTTATGCTCGTGATGGTGTGTTTTATAAAGATGATTTTGTGCAAAGTTTTCATTTTACCTATAATAGTCGCAATGACATCTTAAAGGTTATTAATAACCAAATTACTCCTATTATCCAAGATTATCCAATGCGTCAGTTCTATTATGAAAATTGGACACCACTTGATTTTACTGTGTTGCAGCCAACTACTTGGACTCGCAGTACTGATGATACCACAACAAGTACAGGTTTCTTCCTAGACCCTAGCGATACTACCAAAACTCCTGTGCAAATTGGCAGCAGTATTACAAATTATCGTAAGTTTTTAAACACTAACAGCTTGATTAAATTTACTGCACCAACTGGTTATTATTTTGATGCTACTAATACGCTTGTAAACGGTAATCCAACGCTAACAAGTGATCGTACCGTTATTTGGGCAAGTATTCAAAATGTCACTGGAACTGGTGCAAGTACTGTGTTGGTTGCTGGTCGTAATATTGGTGCAGTTACGCTGAGTGAAAGTATTCCAACCGGCGCTATTGTTAGTCGTGTGTATACAACCTTTGCAACTACTATTCAAAATACAACAATTAATGCTATGACCAATTATATTCTAAACAAAACTGAATTTGGTTTAGTTTATGATTATAATAAAACTGCAAGCACAACAAGTGACCCGTGGACAATTATTCCTATAAGCAGCGTCAATATGGGTACTAGCAATCAACTACCACAATTTGATCTTGCTTCACAATATTCAACGAATGATAGCAGTTGGTTAATGTATTTTACAACTGATGGGGTAAGATACACAGTAACATATCGTCAACTTGACTTTGTATTTGGCAGTGGCAAGCAAGTATCTTTTATCGGAACAAGTCCATTGCCTGTTTATGATGCAGCAACAAATACTATTGTTAAAGATAATATAAGATTATTAACTGTAAACAGTGGAATTTCCCGTGAAGTTAATATGAACATTTATAAAAATGTAGTATTAAATGATGGTTATACTGATAGCACACGCATCTATGTAACTTATCCTATTAGTAATACTAGCAAGTTGCCAACCGATCCAGATATATTCACTGAGACTACAGATGGTATGAATTATATATTTTATAATACATATATTGACAGTGATAACTTGCTTCGTTTGCAGTTATCGCCAACAGGTGCAGTAAATTCAATTTATAAAACTTATAGTGATATTAACTATGTTCGTAATAGTTTTCCAGTAGGAACTGTCTTTTATGCATTATCAGAAGATTCATTCTATCAAATACAATCTGTAAATGGTGTTGTAACAGTAGTTGATGTTACCGCAAATTATTATGCGTATATAGGTCGTCAAGATTTAGTATTTGAATATCAACACAATGCTGAAAATACTCGTCGTCTTGATCCTGCGGCAACTAATCTTATTGACACCTATATTTTAACACGCAGTTATGACGAAGCATATCGTAATTACGTTCTTGATACCACTGGCGTAGTTGCTAAACCTGCTGACCTTGATAGTGTTCAATTAAACAGTTCTTATAGCGGATTGTTTAATTATAAAATGATAAGTGATGAAATGATATTGAATGCAGGCGTATATAAATTGTTATTTGGTACAAAGGCTATTCCAAGTTTACGAGCAAATTTCCAAGTTGTTAAAAATCCTAGCACTACGCTAAGTGATACTGAAGTTAAAAGTCGTGTCATTGATACGGTAAATGCATATTTCAGCTTAGATAACTGGGATTTTGGAGATACTTTCTATTTCAGTGAACTTTCTGGTTATCTTCATAAACAATTAAGTGATTATATAAGTTCTATTGTGCTAATTCCTGCTGATATTAATAGTTATTTTGGTAGTTTATACGAAATTCGTTGTCAACCAAATGAATTATTTTTAAGTGCAGCAACTGTTGAGAATGTTCAAATAGTCCAAGGTGTGTTAAGTGGTATTAACAGTGCTGGCATCGGTCAGTACTATGTGAGTTATTAATAATGGCAAAGCGTAAAAGTGAAGTTTTTCTACCCTCAGTATTCAAGACGTTATCCAATAAACGTTTCTTAAATGCAACTCTTGATCCGTTGATTCAAGAACCAAATCTTAAGAAATTTTATGGTTATATTGGTCAGCAAGATCAAAGTCCAGTGTTTAATAAGAATGATTATTATATTGCAGAAGGCGACAATTATAGTCAATTTTATCAACTTGAACCAGGCATTGTACTATGGAAGCGCCAACTTGGAACAAACACTTATAAAATTAATAATGTTTATAATTATGTAGATTTGCTAAACCAGATTGTTGCTGATGGCGGCATTAACAATGACCATGAACGTTTGTTTAAAAATCGTTATTATAGTTACAATGGGTTTATAGACCTTGACAAGATTACAAATCATCGTCAGTACTATTGGGTGCCAAATGGACCACAAACAGTTGATGTAACTGCAAGTGGCGTTGCTACTGAAAAAAATTATTATTTCCATCGCAACAGTTATGTTGCTAATAATGAAACAGAACTTCAAAGTGCTGCGCTAGGCATTAGTGGATACACTGTTGATGGTTATACCACTGTTATTAATCCAACCATTACCCTAGTTCGTGGTGGCACTTATGAATTTAATATTAGTCAGGGCGGACATAAATTATGGATTCAAACTGAAATTGGAACCAGCGGCGTAAGCAGTGTTCAAAACAATATCTCTACTCGTCAAGTATTGGGTGTAACTAATAATGGCGTTGATACTGGAACTATCACATTTAATGTGCCACAATCAACCGCACAAGATTATTTGTTAAGCTATCCAACCCTAGCACAAAGCGTTGATATGATCGTTGATGGCGTGACCTATCAACAACTTCAAGGTCAAAATTATGATGATTTTATTTTAACTAACGGTTTAGATGGTGTTCGTGCATTTGATACAAAGTATATTGTACTGACCTCAACCACTGGTTGGGGAAGCGTTCCAAGCAGTCAACGCACTGGCATTTGGCAAATCAATGTTCAATCTAATAGAACGATGTCATTAAGTTATGTTACTGATTGGACTCCGCTTTATAAAGTATTCGTTGGTCAAGGCGATGTATATGGTCACGTTTATGCTTACAAGAGTTCAGTAAATGTAATCACTAAATTTCCAACACTAAGTGCACAACAAAGCGTTCTTTTTTATGTTGACCAAGATAATCCTCTTATCTATGGTGAAATTCAACTTGTTGAACCTGATCCACAGAGTTTGCTCAATGTTGATGATATTATCGGTCGTCCAAATTACACAAGTCCAAATGGGGTACAGTTTACAAGTGGACTTAAGGTAAAGTTTACTGGTTATGTACTGCCTGCTGAATATCAAGGCAACGAATATATTGTTGAAGGCGTTGGCAGCAGTATCAAACTTATAAAATATGATACTTTAGTTACTCCTGAAACTATCAATACAAATCTTGGCAGTTCATTTGGTAACAGTCGTGGATATGATGAAACAGGATATGATGGGACAACTAATAGTCCAGAAGAAAAAGATTATATTACAATAAATCGTGCTAGCGTAGATGGCAATAGTTGGAGTCGCAATAATCGTTGGTTCCATCGTGATGTGCTACAATATGCAGCAGAGAAAAATAATGGAACCTATGCATTTGATGCAACACAGCAAGCAAAACGCCCGATTGTTGAGTTCTTGCCAAATTATAAACTATTCAACTATGGAACAAATTATCGTGGTTCTGTAACTTGTATCGATAGTAAAACCACGGATGCCTTTGCACAAATTGAAGGTTTTAATAATTTTGCTATACCAAAAACAGTTTATGATTCAGCAAATAACCGATATGTTTATAACACTGATGGTATACAGTTACTAAATGGCGTTACAGTTGCATTTATTAATGATACGAACCCTGATGTTCGCAAAACACTTTATCGTGTTCAAAATAACAGAACTCGTGCAACTTCAAGTTATAACGTTGCAACAAACGCATTTGTCAATAGTGGAACAAATAAATTATTTGTTAATACTTTTACTAATTTGGCAATTGGACAGTCAGTAACTCTATTAAATTATATTCCTCCACATACCACCATTGTTGCACTTGATAGCACAAATGGCGTTGTTACAATAAGCAATAATACTATTGCTGAAATTCCTAGTGGAACTACAATAACCTTTGATAACAGTGCAGACCAAGTACATTTAATTCCCATCGACACATTTGCTGATGGCGACACCGTTGTTGCTATGGAAGGTGTAGTTGACCAAGGTAATATGTATTATTATGCAAATGGCAGTTGGACTCGTGCTCAGATTCGCAATAGTCGTCCGCAATTTCCGCTATTTGATATTATTGACAGCAATGGTTATAGTTTAAGTGATCAATCACTATACCCAAGTAGCTCTTTTGCTGGTTCTAAACTATTTGGATATGCAGTTGGAACTGGTGCTCGTGATAGTGAACTTGGATTTCCATTAGTTTATAAAAGTATTGGTAATCTTGGTGATATTGTGTTTGACAACTATTACCAAACAGAAACTTTTAACTATAATCTAAACCAAGCAGACAAAGTATTAAATGTAAACATTGGATATGCTGCGGTTATCAAGGGTTGGAATAATTATACCTTTGCCAATGGTTGGTATCGTGTTCAAGATAAGAGCAAACAATATATAACAAAAACTTTTTCTGCAACTGGTGTTCAGAAAAATAATTTTGACTTAGGTGTTGTATACGCTAACAGTTATTATGAAAACAACGTATTTGTTTATGTTAATAATGTTTTACAAAAAGGCACATATACACTACAAACAAGTTCTATTACTAGTAAGATAGTATTCACATATGATCTTTCTGTGGGCGATAGAGTATTCGTAAAGATATTTGGCACTAGTGCCGCATATAAACAAACATATACTATGCCTCGCAACTTAACCAATAACAGTGAGAATACAGAATTTACTACTATTACGCTTGGACAAATTCGTAACCACCTTATTGAAATTGGTAATAATTTACAAAATCTGCAAGGTGAACCTGCTGGCAGCAATAATTTCCGTGATTTAAACTTTAACTATGTTGGCGGTAAATTGCTGCAACATAGCGCAAGTTTACGACCAGCCGCATTAATGTATGCCAACAATGATGTTGATCCAATTGCAGCAATTCGTTTTGGTGCAGATAGTTATGCAGTATTCAAAAATCAATTGCTTGACTATATTAATAAACGAGAATTTCCCGACCCATCTAACTATCGTGATAATATTGATGATATTTTAAGTGAATTTGCGCAAACAACCAATAGCAATTCTACATTCTATTATACTGATATGATAGCAGGTGGAAAAAATTATGTTGAAAATAGTTACACTGTTCAAAATACAACTTATCGTACATATAACCTTACAGAATCTTATACAAATGCAACAAAAGAATATCGTGCAGTTCTTGTTTATCTAAACGGCGTATTGCTTATTAATAATGTAGATTATACTATATCTGGCGCTACTATTGTAATCAATAGCAGCGTAACTTTGAGTCGTGGTGATAAAATCGTTACCAATGAATATAAATCAACTCAAGGTTGCAACGTACCTGCTACTCCAACTAAACTTGGTGTTTATCCAAAATTTAAACCTGAAATCGTTTACGATAACACATATGCAGTATCAGGTGAAGGCAATGGCATTCTTGGTATCGTTGGTCACGATGGCAGCTTCACAGTTGGATATGGTGACTATCGTGATAATATCTTGCTTGAATTTGAAAAGCGTGTTTATAACAATTTAACAGTTGATTATGCTAACAATACTGATTATGACTTAATAAGCGTAGAACCAGGTGCATTCCGTGTGCGTGATTATAGTTTTCCTGAATGGACACAATTGTTAAGTTCAGAATATTTACGTTGGAGTAATTCCAACAATGTAGATATCTTTACAAATACAACTGTATCCAATGATGTATTCACCTACAATTATAGCAGCGGTGTTGATAAGATATTTGGTAATTCTGTGCCTGGTTATTGGCGTGGTATCTATAATTATTTCTATGATACTGATCGTCCACATACCAATCCTTGGGAAATGCTAGGATTTGCAGAAAAACCAACATGGTGGGATAACCGCTATGGTCCAGCGCCATATAGCAGTGAAAACAGTGTTCTCTGGGGTGATTTAGAACTTGGTTTTGTTTATAATGGTGCGCCAAATAAAAGTTATATTAATAGCAGTTATACTCGCACAGGCTTGAGTAAGATCATACCTGTAGATAGTCATGGTAATCTACTTCCACCGCTACAGAGCGTTGTGGTAAATTATAATTCAAATGATGCTGCACTTAATTGGCGAGTTGGTGATCAAAGTCCACAAGAAACTGCATGGCGTCGTAGCAGCAGCTATCCATTTGCAGTACAAATTGCATGGGCATTGGCAAGACCAGCAGAATACTGTGCGCTAAAGTACAATACTCGTGACTTAACATACAACAGCAATTTAAATCAAATAATCAATAGTAAGTCAAATAGTCGTGTATTTGATTACAGTATTACTGATGCTAATGATTATATACCAGGTATCAATGTTTGGATTCGTGATTATCTTGTCAGCAATAACTTAGATGTCAATGAGAATTGGATTAATATTGCTAGAAACAGCACATTCAATCTTGTTTATAAGATGGGTGCATACACAGACAAGAGTTATCTAACTATTGTTGCTGACCAAGTAAGTCCACAAAGCACAAACAGTAGTGTTATTATTCCGCAAGAAAACTATCGTGTTAAGGTAACCAAGAGTGCTCCTGTTGCTCGTGCTGTATATAGTGCAGTAATTGTTAAAAAAGTAACTGGTGGATATCAAGTAACTGGATTTGACAAAGCACGCCCGTACTTCTTGACTATACCTAGCCGTGTAAGTGCCAACAACTATGGAATTAGTGTTGGAAGTGAAACCGCTATCATTTACAAGGACAGCGAAGATACCGTAGCATCTTATCCATATGGTTCAATATTTAATAACAAGCAACAAGTTGTAGATTTTCTTGTAAGTTATGGTCGTTATCTAACCAGCCAAGGTTTTTCATTCAATAACTTCCTTGCTGATAATACAACACAAAGTGATTGGACACTTGCAGCAAAAGAATTTTTATTTTGGAACCAACAAAATTGGGGTAATGACACTGTAATCAGTTTAACACCTGCTGGAACTAAACTTAATTTCTCATCACCATATGGAATTGTTGATACTATTTCTAATACAAACAACTATACTAAAGTTGTAGACAGTGATAATACAACATTAACAGGTCGTGATTATCGTGTTTATCGTGATGACAATACATTCTCTATAGAATTGAAGAATGCACAAAAAGGTATACATCTTTTAGATATTGCTATTGTTCAGTATGAACACACTATTATATTTGATAATAATACAGTGTTCAATGATATTCTTTATGATGAGCAAGTTGGTAGTCGTCAGTTCCGTCTTCGTGTAGATGGCGCAAAAACTCAAGATTGGAATGGTTCACTTTATGCACCAGGTTTCTTTGTAAATGTAAGCGAGATTCCACAATGGGTAAGTTATACTGATTATTATACTGGCGATATTGTTCTGCTTAAGAATCAATACTTTGCTGCACAAAAATTTATTCCTGGTACACAAAAATTTGCGATCAGTGATTGGTATCCGATTAATGGTTCTTTACTTGACAAAGAACTTATTCCAAATATGGCATCGGGTGCTGCTCAATTTGCCAACTTCCATAATCCTGATGCAGCAGATTTAAATAGCGCAGCCGATTTACTTGGTAAACACGAAACTGGATTTACCAGCCGCCAATACTTTACTGATCTTGGATTAGATATAACAAGTCAATATAAGTTCTATCTTGGTATGATTGCACAAAAAGGAACACAAGCAGTTCTAAATGCTTTCTTGCGTAATCAACAAAAACGTATTGATAGTGATATACGTATTAGTGAACAGTGGGCAATTAAACTTGGCAACTATGGTGGAACCGCTAATACAGATAAACTAGAGTTTAGTATTGGAAATTCTATAGCAATCAATAACCAATATCTATTTGAATTTACAAATCAAAGCGATGCAAGAAGTGACATATACAATACTGTCAAGCCAAGTGATTTGGTTATTCGTCCAAGAACCTATAAAACTAATATCTTTGCTCAAACAGAACCATCTAAGCAAATAATTCCATATGCTGGTCCTGTAAACACTGCAGATGTAAGCGCAACTGTATTTGATATTAGCAAAATTTACAATATTAGTGGATTGAATACTGTAATGGGCGAAAGCAGTAAAGTTTGGATTGCTGCAGATAGCGGAAATCAATGGGGCGTGTATCGCTTAAGCCAAACTGGTCGTGTATTTGTTATTGGCGTATCACATACTAGCCCAACTGAACTTACTTTTACTACAAATAGTGCACATAATCTTGTTAACCTTGATTATGTTATGTTAAGAAATGCAAAGATTAACAGTGCACAAAGCACAAGCAGTATTGCTGATCTAAGTGGATTTTATCGCATTAGTGCAGTAACTAATACAACATTTACTGTTAAAATCAATAACAATGTAACTATTAGCAGCGGACAATTAAACGCACAGTTGTTTAAATTAATCAATGTTCGTTATAGCACAGTTAATGACTTCGCCGCATTTGTTCCTGTACGTGGATGGCAAACTGGTGAAATTGTTTATATTGATAATGGACCTGATGGATACGCTGTAAAACAAAATACAAATAGTTGGGTATATAATGACACACGCAGTCCTGTGTTTACAAAACCAACCGATAATTTTGGCAGCAGCGTAAAGATAAATCACAATCAAGGATTTGCTGTTGTTGGTGCAAGTAGTAGAAATACAACAGGTCAAGCATTTGTTTACGGTAAAAAACAAGATGATACTTGGCAAGAAATTGGAATTTTAACTCCTGCAAATAGTTCGGCTAGCTTTGGCGCTAATGTCGATATTAACGGCAATGACATTGCTATTATTGCTGCTCCAAGCGGCAATAAAGGTATTGTGTACACTGCTGTTGTTAACAGTCAGCAAGTTAGTCTAAATCAAGCAATTCACTATGATAATCTATATGTGTTAAGTGCTGGATTTAGCACAAGCAATAGTTATATATTGATTAGTCCAACTGCAACACTAAGCACAACTGCAAATATTGCACAAACTGCAAGTTATAGTCTTGCAAACTTTGCAGTAGGTATGAAAGTAGTGGGTGCAGGCATTCCAAGTGGAACTACTATTGCTAATCTAACTCCTGTGGCAGCTTTAAATGACATAACAATGTCTAAAAATGCCACACTTAAGTTTAGTGATGCTGCTACTATATTAACTGCCAATAGTTCAATCTTTACTACTCTTTATGCAAATATTACAAGCAGCAACGCCAATGTTTACATTGGAAATACTGGTCAATCTATCACTGGAATTGTGGCAAATACTATGCCAGTTTTAGGTAACGGTATTCCAGTTGGGACATATATTAAAAGTATCAGTAATATTACAGGGTATAAAGTTCTTACTCTTAGTAGTAATGTAACTACACCAACTGGAAACCTACTTACTTTTGTTGGTTCAAATTTAGGTATTACTCAATCTATTACTTCAGCAGCAACAACAACAAATAATTCACATTTTATTGTTAATGGATATCAGTCACTATATGGCGTTGCGAACGGACAGCCAATTGTTGGTGCAAACATTGCCAATGGAACTGTTATTTCAAACCTTTCAATTGGAAGTGCTTACAATTTGATTGGATTAACAAATGCTGCAACTATTTCTGCAAACCAAAAAATTGGAATTTATCCTAACGTTACGCCAAGCAGTGCATTTGGCACAAGCATAAGCGCAAGCGGCGATGGAAATTGGTTATTCATTGGCGAACCAGCAACAAACAGTGTATATGTTTACAAGTACAGCAATGTAGCAGTAGCTGCAACAAGTACACGCACAGGTGATGGCAGCAGTACTTCATTCTCATATCCTATTAATGCAACTGGATTAAATCTAAGTGCTCGTGATATTAAAGTGTATGTTAATAGTGTTCTAAAGGTTCCTGGTTTGGATTATATTAAAACCCCATCACAAGAATCAATTACTTTTGACGTTGCGCCTCCAAATAATTCAATTATTAATCTGATATATGAAAGTTCATTTACTGAAGTAAACCGTATTATTACAGATGATCCTGAAGTAAGTGGATTTGGCACCAGTGTAAGCACAAACAACGACGGTAGAATTGTTGTAATTGGTGCGCCTGGCAGCACTGCAACAACAGATACTTCTTATACTAATGCAGGCAAAACATATGTATTTGAACGCACTGCTGAAAATTTTGTAGCAACTGGCACAACAAGCACATTCCAATTAAGCAATGCTCTTGTTGGTTTGACTACTATTACCACACCAAATGTAATTACACATCCTAGTGTAACTGTTGATGGTGCAAATGTTGCAGCTACATTCAACTATACTACAAATCAGGTTGTATTGGCAGCTATTCCAAGCAGTGGAAGCATTGTTAATGTAGAAACTAATCAGTTTATACCTATTAAAATTGCAACTACAGATGTTGGTCAACAAAACAGTAACTTTGGTCAAGCAGTTAAACTAAGTCAAAACGGTAGCCTAGCGTTTAGTAGTGCGCCTGGTTATTCACAAAGCAGTTCACAAAATGGTGCAGTATATCGTCTTGTAAATGTTCCAAGAATGTATGGCAATATTGTTGGTAATAAAACTAATTTCATAGTTACTGCAAACAGCAGTATTCGTATTAATGATTACCTTGTAACATTTGGTCAAACTTTAAGACCGCCATATTCTACAATTTATTACAACAGCGATGTATATCAAGCAGCAAACACTATTAATGCAGCAAAGATTCCTTATATAACTGCTGGTGTAATAAGCAACGGCGCAATTTATATTAGTAGCAGCGATCTGCATTCAACAAGCAAGATATACATGCGTAATGAATATGGTAATCCATTATCAACAATGGGTATTGACCAATGGCAATCTGTACAAAAAATGTTCAATCCACTTGTGCAAGATACCGCAAGATTTGGTGAAATACTGAGCATAAGTCCAGATGCAAATACGTTGGTTGTTGGCAGTACCCTATCAAATACTCGTATTACTACCACATTTGATAGCGCAAAAACAACATTTGACCGTGCCACTGTTCGTTATGTAGACATTGTTTATCGCAGTGGTGCAGCACATGTTTATGAATATCAAACTAGTGCTACTGAAACAGCAAGCGATCAAGGCAGTTTTGCATATGCAACGTTACTTAACGACAAGTTTGCTGGTGCGCTTGACAGATATGCTAGTGGTGTTGATATTAGCAATAATTTTATTCTAGTAGGCGCTCCATATGCTAAGATTCTTGGCAACAATACCGGCGCAATGTATGTTTACTATAACAAGAATGCACAACCAATTTGGAAAAATATTCGCAGTGAAGGTGAAAAGTTTGATAGCAGAATTGTAGAGCGTGTTTATCTATACAATACTAAAAGCAGCAGACTTATTGCTGATCTGCCAGTATATGATTTAACACATGGTGCACTACCGAACAGTGCCGAAAGTTATATTGATTATACAATCAACTATGACCCAGCCGTTTATAATCATGTTCCTACAACTGTAAGTTTTGCATATGATCGTAAAAATGCATGGGGAAGTGAAAAAGTTGGAACACTTTGGTGGGATACCAATAGCATAAAATACTATGATGCTTCACAGGGCAATACTCTTGAAAAATTTAACAAGTGGGGGCTTGCTTTCCCTGCTAGTACTGTAACCATTTATGAATGGATTGAAAGTGATCAGTTGCCTAAAGATTATGCAACAAGTTACCCACTAACTCAACCACTTTATACAGTAAATGATGTATATAGTAGCCAAATAGTAATTGATGAAAATACTGGTCAACCAGTAACAAAATACTATTTCTGGATTCATAACAGTACCAATAGCACTAATAGCAGTCGTCCAAGCGCTCTTGAACTTCAAAGTTATATTGCTAATGCTAGAAACAGCAGTGAACCGTTTGCTGCCATTGTTGGAACTAATGCATTTGCTGTATTCAATGCACAGAATATTATCACAGATGATACAAATCTTGTAATTGAATATAAAGATACTTTAAAACCACAACTTGTTCACAGTGAATGGACAATGTTTGATGATGGCACTGATCTTGGTGTTGCCATTGAATTTATCAATAAACTAAATGATAGTTTAACTGGTCAAGATGCAAGCGGTCGTATCATTCCTGATCCTAATCTACCAATTGGTCAAAAGTATGGAATGGATACTGCTCCTCGTCAAAGTTTGTTTAATAATCAGTATTTTGCTCGTCAGCTTTACGTAGAAAAAATTAACAATATATGTAAAACATATCCAATGGTGTTAACTCGTAGTGAGGCAATTGCTGCACTAAACAACAGCGATCCACTACCAAGCAGCGGCACTTATAAAACAGTAGTTGCTAATATAACTGAACTTGGTTATCTTGACAAAAATACATATGCTGCTGGCGATAGTGTGCTTGTGTTACAAGATAGCAACACACATAACAATGGTTGGAGTTTAAACCGCTTGATTGTAAAATTCCCAAATACTAGAAGTTGGGAAACATATCAAGTTCAAACATATAATCTAAATGATTATTGGAGTTATAGTGATTGGTATAGTGCTAACTATAATCCATTAGTTCCTATCACAACATCAGTAGATAACGAAAGTGATATTAGTCAACTATCACTTAATGTAAATGATATAATTTATGTTCGTAATAGTACAAATGGTGGTTGGAAAATTGTTCTTGTAAACTACGCAAATCTTGAATTGCTTGCGCAGCAAAATGCTACTATTCAATTCAAAGAAAACCTTTATAGTCAGGTTGCTGCTGGACAAGGATTCCAAACAAGTTCATTCCAAGCAGTTGGATTTGACACTGATAGTAATTTAGAATTTAATAGAATATTTGACGTTGTTACTAATTATTTGTTAACAAATGAATATAGAACTGAGTATAAACAAACTCTGACATTGATGATTGACACAATTGCAAGTCAACATCTACAAACAGATTGGATGATGAAAACTTCATTTGTTGACCTATATCATCGTGTTCGTGGTTTGGATCAGCTTCCTGTTTATCTTCCACAACCAGAAAACACTGTTACAGATTTCTTCAGTGAAGTTAAACCATTCCATACTAAACTCAAACAGTATGTTGCAAAGTATGATAATAATAATGCACTAGATTATGCTTATACAAATGCCACTGATTTTGATCTGCAACCTTATTATAATACAGTAATAAAAAAATATCGCAGCCCACAATTAGGAAATACTCTTGATACAACTATATTGGCAACACAGGCGCTTTATCAACCTTGGGTTATCAACCACAAATATAATGTCAGACTCGTTGACATTGTTGATGGTGGAAGCGGTTATGATGGAACAACCGAAGTTTTAATCAATGGCGATGGAACTGGTGCCACAGCACGTGCATATATTGTTAATGGTGCAGTAAATACTATTGTTGTTACAAATAATGGTGTCAACTATACATATGCTACAGTTCAAATCAATGGTGTAGGAACTGGCGCTAAGGCTGTTGCTATTGTTGGAAACGGATTAACTCGTACCCTAGACACCTATATTAAATTTGATCGTATTTCTTATTTCAATACAGTTATTGATTGGGCTGCTAATACTGCCTATACGATTAATACAGTTATTGTGTATGAAGCGCAACCATATCGTGTTATTACTAATCATACTAGTGGTTCTACATTTGACTTTACCAAGTTTGTAGAATTGCGTGTTAAAGTTTGGTATCCACAAACTTTATATGCAATAAATGATGTTGTTGTTTACAAAAATACAAGTTATGTTGCAACAGAAACATTTACATCCAATCTTAATTTTGATACTGCCAGCTTGGTAGCATATAATGGACTATGGCTTGATAATGCATGTGACCGTGTATGGTCATATTATGCACCAATAAGCGGAATGGCTGGTCGTGATCTTGCACAAGTAATGGTAGGAATTGAGTATTCTGGTAATCAAATTTTAGGACCAGCATTTAATCAAACTCCTGGTTATGATGTTAATAACTATGATAGCATTGCATATGATCTAGCTACAAAAGATGTGGAAAACGTATATGATGTTTATGGTTCACAAACCGAAGATACTATTATTCGTTCGCTCTTCACAGATACTGGTTTGGGGCTGCGTCCACAAGATATTAATGTAGACGGCGGTGCTTTTACTGACACTTATAGCAGCCATGCACCAGAAGAATTTGTGCCAAGTATCATTAACGATACCTTAGATATCAAGGTCAAGACACTTCCTATACAAAATGGTGGTCCAGACATTAAAATCTTTACATCTAACTATGTTGGAAGTAAAACGTTTAGTTTTGATCCACTAGTTACTGGTGTTGATTATCCACTGGGTGGTATTGAGAAATTCTATGTAATTGACCGTGCGCTTGGACCAATTGCTGAAACTTATCACTATACTATAAACTATCAAACAAAAACTATTACTACCGTATATGAACCCCAAGTAGGAACATTTTTCTATGTTATGATGTTTGGTAGTAATGGTGAAAGTCCAATCTTTGACCAAGATTATTATGCTGATGGTGTGCAAACTGACTTTAATATAGATGATTCGACACTTAATAGTGTTGAACAAGCATATGTCAAAGTAAATGGTATCAAGGTTGACAATTGGACATTGGTTAATAAATTAGAAAATAGTAGGGGAATATTAGCAGTTCGTTTTAATACTGCACCAAATGCTAATGATTATGTTCAAGTTCATTTATATGGAGTTCCACTTGGAACTCGTGCATACAGTGAAATATATGAGCAAACCTTTGTTATTACTTCAGCAAATTATCCAACTGGTTATAACTTTACAATAGACAATCCAGAAATATATGCACAACCTATCAGTGCGTATGCGATTGTTCGTTTGAATGGCAGTGACCTATTGCCTCCACAACAAACATATAATATTGGCGATGGTATTACTAAAAACTTTAGTTTAACTAATAGTTGGGTAGAAAATATTGCTAATATTACAGATGCAGAAGTAATGGTGTTGATAGATAATGTTTTACAAACAAACAATATTGACTATACAATATATCATGACCCTACAAATGTTGCTATGCCAATTGTGCAATTTACCGTTGCACCAAATAGTGGAAGTTTAATCGTATTCAGCGATAGCAGCCAAAGTGATTTTAAAATTTATGATGGCAACCAACTTTGGATTAATCCTGCGGTTAACATTTCTATACCTAGTAAATTAACAGTTTTTACTCAAGGAAATCACGATGTTAATCAACAATATACTAAGTTGTTTAGTGGCGATACTAATAACACAAGTGTAATAGATAATGGTCTTGATACGACTGGGTTTGACACAGTTGGATTTGATAATGAATTAAGTAATTTCATTGGTACCATATATTATACTCTGCCACGTGCAGTAACAAATATTAACCAATTGTATATGACTCTTAAATCTCCAAATACAACTGGTGGATTGCCGCTGTTGCCATATCGTGATTTTAGACTCGTTACGCCAACAATCGTAGTATTAAGCAGTGAACTTACAATAAGTTCAACAAGTGTTATTGGGGTTCGTATCTTTGGTGAACCTGTGCGTGAAACTACACTAGAATATCGTATATTCAAAGACCTAAATGATAATACTCGTTATTATGCGGTTCGTTCTGCACGTGAAACATTCTTGGCAGCAAATTTACATATTACTGATCAATGGATTTATGTAAGTGATATTACCACTCTTCAAAGCCCAGAACCAATCACTAATACAGCAGGCGTTGTTGTTATTAACGGTGAGCGTATTACATATGGTCTAATAGATACGGTTAATAAACGTTTAGGCAATGTTCGTCGTTCAACAGGTGGAACTGGTGCAGCTAATCTATATGTTAGTGGCACCCGTGTGATTGATAGCAGCAGCACTCTTGAAATACCAAATAGTCGTGATACATATGTTGTCACACCAAATGACACATATCTAGGTGGTGGTGCTACAAATGTTAAATTTATTAGTGCAAATGCTTATAGCGGAACAAATGTTATTGCCTTAAATGACATAACCAATATCTCATTAAATCAATATGTATTTTCTAACATAAGTGGTATTATTCCTTCAAATACTACTGTAACTAATATATATAAAGGTAATAGTAGTGTCAAGTTGAGTGCCAATCTTACTGCAAACCTGACAACTAAATCTACTGGAAATCTGCTATTGAGCAATACAGTATCTTTTGTTACTAGTATACTCGTAACAGCTAATAGTACAATTAAACAAGGCAAGATTTTTACAAATTTCAATGAAAGTTTACAATCTAGCACTACTCAATATGCACAATTTATAAGAGCAACGAAATGAAAAATACTACCAATTCTAAACCAATAAATACTATAACAGAAAATACTGGAAAGAAAAAAATGAGTAGTCCTAACGAGACAAGTGGCATTGCGCTAAGCGGTCATATTAAAATACATAATCCAGAAACAGGAGAAGTATTTGTAAACAAACGCAATGCGATTCATTATGAAAATTTCTCACTTGCTCTTGCGCAAAGTATCAGTAACCAAGGTCAAGGTTATATCAGTGAAATGGCATTTGGCAATGGTGGAACAAGTGTAGACCCAACTGGTGTTATCACTTATCTTCCTACAAACACAAGTGGCAGCAATAGTTCACTTTATAATCAAACTTATTATAAAGTAGTTGATAATAATTCAACTTACAACACCGATCCAACTCGTAACCGAATTGAAATTCGTCACGTTAGTGGCACAGTTTATAGTGATATCTTTGTTACTTGTACCTTAGATTATGGTGAGCCAAGTGGTCAACAGGCATTTGACAATACAACTAACTTTAATGACACTTACGTGTTTGACGAATTAGGACTTAAAGTATGGAATGGAAGCACGATTGATCAGGGTAATCTGATTACTCATGTTATTTTCCATCCTATTCAGAAAAGTTTAAATCGTCTTATTCAAATTGATTACACAATTCGTGTACAAACTCTAACCAACTTAAGTTCACAGGTATAACGCATGACTTTTTATATAAACTATACAAATGGTGCCAACTTAACTGCAATTAGTGATGGTACAATCAATACAACATCAACAAGTTTAACACTTATTGGTAAAAATTTTCCAACATATGGTCAGTTATTAAACCAAGACTTAGTTAGCATGTTAGAAAATTTTGCGAATAGCACAAGTCCAAATTATCCACTTGTTGGTCAGTTATGGTATGATAGTAGCAATAACGTAATTAAGTATTATCGTGGTGGTGCCGCAAGTAATTACTGGCAAGATGTTGCTAATATTCTTTATAGCAGTAGCACACCAAGCAGCCCACAACAAAATGATTTCTGGTGGGATAGCACTAACCAACAGTTGAAATATTATGATCAATTAAATTGGATTACAATTGGTCCACAAACAACTAACGATGGTCTAAATCGTGTTAGTGGAACCAATAGTTTCATTGTGCAGATTGGTGGTAACAACGTATTCACGGTTGATGCTTATGGTCGTGTAAACGCAGCCTATAATCCTGTTGTACAAGGCACTGGTATATCTGGTGGAACATATACTAGCAGTGGTATTGCAAGCCCAACTACAATGGTGCCAGCATCAGTTACAATTAATATTGGTAGTCATTTTAATGCTACAACTGGTATCTTCACTTGTCCAGTTGCTGGCGTTTATCAAGTATATGGGCATGCTGTCAGTCTTGGTTATGCTTCTAACTATACTAAGCAACAACTGCAATGGTGGCAAAATTCTGCAAATAGTGGTTTAAGTACCGAAGCAACCAATATTAATAGCTTGTTAAGCGATACTTTTAACATTCCGATGGTTGCCAGCGGATATTTACAGTGCAATGCAGGTGATCAATTGCAACTTATTATGATTGCTGATGCTAATGGGCAGATTGATACTGCCAACGCAAGTCTCTCAATTAGATTAGTTAGCTAAACCCATAAATAGTTAGTGGGAATCAGCTATGTCATATACGATTAAAAATTCAGCACAGACCGTAACATACACAGTTAACGATGGAACTGCTAATACTAACGCAATAAGTTTGACTCTTATCGGTAAGAGTTTGGCAAATTATGGCACGGCTCTCAATGAAAACTTTGTTTATCTTTTAGAAAATTTTAGTAATACAAGTAGTAATCCACCTGCATATCCTGTTCAAGGACAACTATGGTGGGATAGCACTTATAAATTTCTTAACGTTTATGATAATAGTGCTTGGAAAACCGTATATGGTAATTTAGAAACCTTAAATGTTAACAGTGCAGTAACGTTGGCTAGTAGTTTAACGGCTAGTGCTTTAACGGCTAGTGCTTTAACAGCCAGCGGTGGTGGGCAATTAATCGGCTATCACACTGGTGCTATTGGTGCAAACACTGCCAATACGGGTGCATTTACAACAGTTACTGCAACAAGTACAATAGTTTCACAAGGAACTATCACTGGCGCTGGACAAATTATTGGTTATCATAATGGCGCAATTGGTGCTAATGCCGCAAACAGTGGTACATTCACTACAGTTATATCAAGCGGCAATATTACTGCACAGACCGCTAACGTATATGCTGCTTATGTAGTAGCAAATAGCGGTTTAAGTGGAACCTTAATAACTAATGCACAAACTAATATAACAAGTACTGGTTCGCTAACAAGCCCAAGTTTTACTACGAGCGGTGGCGGACAACATATTGGTTACCTAACTGGTGCAATTGGTGCTAATACAGCAAATACTGGTTCATTTACAACAGTTGTTGCAAGCGGCAACATTACTGCACAAAGCGCAAATATGTATGCCGCTAATCATGTTGCTAACACCGCAACTTATAGTGCTGCTTATTATTGGGCAAATGGTACAGTATTCGGCACTACTAGTTCCTATGGCAATACACAAGTTGCTGCATATCTTCCAACATATACTGGAAATCTTGGTATTGGTAATATATTTTTAACAAACGGCAATTTAACTGCAAATATTGGCAATATCAATACAATGTTTAGTTACAGTTTTGCTAATAATTTCTATGGAACAAGTTTCTATGGTACATCAACCACCGCAAAATACGCCGACTTGGCCGAAAAATACTTAACAGATACGGAATATCCTGTTGGAACTGTTGTTATGGTAGGCGGCGATGCTGAAGTTACTCAACATGATGGTCGTGCGGTTCGTGCTATTGGAACAGTCAGTCAAAATCCAGCTTTTAAAATGAATGATGATCTTGATGGTGGAACTTATATTGCACTTAAGGGACGAGTTCCTGTTCGTGTAAGCGGTCCTGTATTAAAAGGACAATCACTGCGTGGATCACCATGGGGTGTAGCTATTGCAGAAGAACAAAGCAGCCCATATACATTTGCTATTGCAATGGAAACAATTGCAGACCAAATCCAAACTATAATTGAGGCAGTAATTCTGTAAGGAGTAAAAATGAGAGCATTATTACTCAACACAAGAATAAATGCAGGCTCAGCAACCTTTAACAGCAGCACTACTTGGAAGGCACCTTTCGGTGTTCGCAGAGTCACTATAAGTGGTTATGGCGGAAATGGCGGCAATGGCGGTGCTGGCGGAAACGGTGGACAAGGTGGACAAGGCGGACAAGGTGTTAGTGGAAACAGCGGCAACGTAGGCACAGGCGGTAATGGCGGCACTGGCGGTGCTGGCGGCAATGGCGGTGGTGGTGGGAATCAAGGAACCGGCAGCGGTAATTGTACTAGTCCGGGCACTGCTGGTTCTGCTGGAACACCTGGTGGCAGTGCCGGTGGAAATGGCACTAAGGGACGTGGAAGTAACGGACCAAGCGGCGGCGCTGGTGGCAGCGGCTGTGGCACAACTGGTGGTACTGGCGGACACGCTACGAACAACGCACCTAATAGTTGCGGTGGATATACTACTTCATCGGGGGGCAGTGGTGGCGGAGGTGGTTATGGCACAGCAGGCAACGCAGGCAATAGCGGCAATAGCGGTGCTGCGGGCAATAGCGGTGCTGCGGGTAATTCTGGCGGAACAGGAGCAAGCGGCAGCGTAGGCAGCAGCGGCAATGTGGGAAATGCAACACAATTTAGCAATATAGTTAATTTTTCTGGTGGTAATGGCGGTGCTGGTGGTAATGGCGGTGCTGGTGGTAATGGCGGTGCTGGTGGTAACGGCGGTACTGGCGGAGCAGCGGGTAATGCAGGAAATAGCGGTAACGCAGGTGGAACTGGCGGAGCAGGCGGCGGCGGTGGAAGTGGCGGTGGAAGCGACTGGCGTGATCGTAATTTAAATGGTAACACAAATGGAAGTGCTGGAACTGGTGGTACTAGTCCAGGCAATGGTGGCGCAAGCGGAAATCCAAACGCTCCTAATAATTCAGCAGGAAGTCCAGGCAATGCTGGCGGCACTGGTGCAAGTGGTAATAGTGGCAATAGTGGTACTGGTGCTGGCAGTGGCAATGCAGGAAATACTGGTGCATCTGGAAATGCTGGCGGTAGCGGTAATGCTGGTGGTACTGCAACATTAAATAATACAAGCAACGCTAGTGCAACTGTTGCACCGTTTACGACTTATAGTATTACTGTTGGAAATGGCGGAACAGGCGGTAGCGGTGGCGGTGCTGGGAGTGGTGGCAGTGGTGGAACAGGTGGGTCTACTGGTTCTACTGGCAGCAGCGGAAGTTCAGGTTCAAGTGGTACCTCTGGCAACACTGGAACAATTACAATTTCTTGGCCTAATCAGGGTCTATAAACACGGAGATAAAAATGAGTATTGTAAAAATTAAAGATATATGTTTATGCACTGGTTTAGTTAAAGACAACAATGAAAATCGCAGTGCATATGATTGGTTAACAGAACAAGGTGTAGATTTTAAACATCTTGCGTATTGGGATATCAATCAACATGCAGATGTGTTTGCAAGTCTTCAAACTTGGGTTCACGACAAAGCGATAGATACATTTCCAATTCTTCATTATCATGAAGTAGATGATCAGTATAATATTACTGGTGTTGTTCTTGTTGGTCTTGATGAAATCACACGCAGCAATATAGTTGAACTAAGCAAATTATAATGAACAATGACATTGACATCCGCAGAATGCAGATTGTCATGAGTTGCTTTGATAAATTACCCTTTGAATTGCGTCAGTGGATAGCAAATTTACATTTTTCACTTCATGACGATCATATACTTCGTGGTGAACGGGAAGTGAGAAACTGTAAAATTTATGTGGATAATGCTGGCGAGATAAGATACTATAAGGGCAATGGACAAAATTAATGTTTAAATCGTTTTTTGGAATAAACAATCAAATTAAGTTTGCTTGCATGGAAGAAGATTGGAATGTTATTCCAAAACCATATAGCGCAAGAAAATATATACCTGAATGGTTCAAGGCTTTGCCTATGCGCATTGATAATGTTGAACGATTGAACAATAGCACAGTTAAAAGATGTGTTCCTTTTCTTGATGCTATGAGTGTGGGTTATATTATACCATTGGCAGCAGATGTTGAAATTAAAACAAATGACGATGCAAGTGGCATAGAGTGGGATAGTAAATTTTATAAAAATATCATCGATAAACATGGCAAAGCACAAATTACAAGTCAAAAATCGCCACATCCACGTGAACATATTCCGCCATTAAAATTTATTAATCCTTGGCTAATACAAACTCCGCCGGGTTGGAGTACACTGTTCATACCACCAATCAATAGAGAAGACACACGATTTGCTTGCATTGGTGGTTTGGTTGATACAGATGTTTATGATAATTTTATTAATTTCCCATTTATGTTCACTCAACCAAATTTTACAGGAATTATACCTGCTGGAACACCACTAGTTCAGGCTATTCCTATTAAACGAGATGATATATTAAGTAAATCAAAAATTGAAAAATTTTCAGAATCAGATTATAAAAAAGTAGATATTGCTTCACGAAAATTAAAAGCACATGAAAGTTACTATAGAGATGAGGTTGCAATAAAGAAATGATGGATAGTTGGTTTTATTTTAGCAGCCCTGTTTACAGTAAAATGTTGCCAGAATATCTTGAAAATGCTAAAGAGGTTAGCAATGAATATATTGAAAAAATTAAAACAATAGTCGAGTTTAGCGATTTATTTCCATACTACAATACTGAAAATTTCAACGAAGATCATAGAATTGCAACATTGGCAACTGAGATAATCAAAACCTGTAATACGGTGTTAGATAATCAAGGATATGATATGAGTAATTATGAACTAGTATTTACCGAATTTTGGGTTCAAGAACATCAGTATGGTGGTGGACAAGAACGACATGTTCATGGTAATGGCAATATATTAACTGGATTTTATTTTTTAGAATGTCCAGAAGATAGTTGTAAATTAGTTATTCATGATCCTAGACCAGCAAAAGAATTTGGAAATTATTTACCAGAGAAAGATGTCAATAACGGAACAGATGCTAGTGAGGCTATTAATTTTAATCCAGTGGCTGGCCAATTAATTATTACTAACGCATATTTGCCACATACTTTCACAAAGAATAGTAGCAAAGAATTTTTTAAAATGCTGCATTTTAATGTTAGTGCCATTTATAAAACTGCGAATATTGTATGAACAAGTATCATATACGTTTTAATAAATCTCGTGGAAGTGAGGGGCGTGGTTCGTTAGAGCACGTGTGGCGGATCTTTGAAAATGGCAAGGAATTTATTGTAAAGCATGTACAGATAAATGTGCCTTGTTGGGATGAAACTGATGGTCAAGATTGGAACATTGCATGCGAAGGTTACATGCATATAGACAAGGATACAAGTACCGCAGTTATTTCTAATAAATAAGTTATAAACTAGGTTGTAAATATGTCTTATACAATTACTGTAGTCAATCACTCGCCAATAACTATTCTTGACGGCACTACTGATACTACAACAAGTATTACTCTTGTTGGTAAAAATTATCCAAACTATGGACAGTTGCTGCAACAAGATTTAGTTAGCATGCTACAAAGTTGGGCAGGTTCTTCTCAGCCGTCTAATGCGATTACTGGTCAACTATGGTGGAACACTACATCAAATTCACTGCAAATTTATACTGGTTCAACTTTTAAAACTGTCGGCGGAGCAACTGTTGCAGTAACTGCGCCTACTTCTACTGCTATTCAGGGCGATTTATGGTATAAGAGCGATGATCAGCAACTATACATTTATAGTGGTAGTGGATGGTTAGTAGTTGGTCCAACTTATTCAAGTTCACAGCAACAAACAACTGCTATTGCTATGAGTATTACTGATGTCACAAGTGCAACTCACGTAGTTCTTGCGCTATTTGTTGGTAATCAACTTACTGGTATATTAAGTAAAGACCCTTCATTTACTCCTACTTCTACATGGGTATCCAGTTATCCTGGTTTCTCTACTATTAATCCAGGCTATAATATTAACGTAAATATTTTTACTGGCGCTATTCCACTAAGTGGTCAACTTATTACAAATGCACAACCTTATATTACTAGTCTTGGTACGCTAACTGGTTTAACAGTTTCAACACCAATTATTGGTAGTATCTATAATGCAACGAACGTAACAGGCGCAAGTCAACCAAATATCACAAGCACAGGAACATTAACAAGTCTTACAAGCAGTGGCACAATTACTGCAGTTAATCATGTTGGTGCGTTAAACGGTATTGTTGGTGGGGTTACGCCAAATTCTGCTACATTTACAAGTGCTACCATTAATAATCGTATTATAGAAAATGTTTACGTTGCTGGCAGTGTTGGATCAACTTATACAGTTGATTGGAGTGCAAGCGATGTTCATACGATTACGTTAACAACAAATTGTACACTTTCATTTACCAATCCACCAGCAAGTGGTAAGGCACAAACTGTTACTATTGTAGCCACACAGGGTGGTAGCGGTGGTTATAACCTTACATATCCAGCTTCTGTTCGTTGGAGTTATGGTCAGGCTCCTACTTTAACTACTACTGTATCATATCGTGATGTTGTATCATTTATTACATATGATGGAGGCAGCAGTTATCTTGGTGCTTATAGTATGGCAAACATTGCCCCATAACAAATTCTAAATACTTAGACAGATTAAATAAATAGAAGTGTGGGAACTATAAAATATGGCATATAGCAGCGGCGGTATAATTGAAGCAACTGATTTCAATCTTCGTGTAAACCAAATAAACGCTCTTTGGGGAACGGGTAATGCTGGCAACGGATATGGACAAAGCACTACTATTGCTACAACCAGTGCTGGTACTGTTGTGCCTGCAACTGATTGGTCAACACTCGTTGCTCGTATGAACTCAATACAGAACCACCAATATGGCAGCGGTACTGGTATTACTTCGCCAACCAGTGGTGCGGTTATTACATATTTGAACACAGTTGACTCATTTATTACAAATATGATTAACAGCAAATATACCTATGCTAGCAGTGGTAGCACCGTAAATGCTACTGCAAATACAAATGCTACAGCTTGGTCATCACTCAGTACCAAAACATTTACATATACCTTTGCAAGCGCAGACCAAGCAAGATATTTCTTCAATGCTGGTGGAAGAATTGGTCTACAAAGTAATACAAATACCATAACAAGTCCAAGTGCTGGTACTGCGTGGGATACTTTTGTTGATACTGGATACAACTATTTTTATATGGGTTCAAATGCCAGCGTTCATGCGGGTACAGTTGGAACATATACTCGTAACGTTTATACAAGTACCAGTGGTTATTATAATTTAACTACTACTCCAACTTCATTTTTGACACTTGTTGAAACCGGAACTGGTAATGCAAATTATAACAATAACGTAATTGATGTCAAAGTTGCTGGTGGTGCACCGTTCGGTGCGAACGGCGACAAAGGTTCTGTTATTATTCTTACTTTAAGATTGTATGATAATGATACGAATACGTTTGGTCAAACTAATACTGGAACAACTACTGCAACACCATTTGTTGTTTATCCAGAAGCATCAAACTTGGCAAACACTTGGGGTGTAGTAAACTTCAGCGGTAACGTTAATACTCAAGCCTAATATTATTTGACATTTCCTATCTTTTCTATTATAATCGTAATATGAACACAGAAGAATTGCGTGATGCAGCCAGAGTAGCATATGATCGTGAACTGGCAAAACAAAATATCAATACTGCCATTGAATCACGAATGACCGTGAATTATAATGGTGGTATGTTTATCGTAACCCAAGAACTTATTGCTTTCTTACATTCATGGTTTGGCCCAAATTGGAAAGATTGGGATGGTGTAATTTTTATGATGGATGCCTATGATGTTCCAGTTAAAGTTATTCCGCATGAACTGTTATATATTTGTCAGCGCCGTTGGTATGAAGTAATGAACGAGTTTGCAGCAGAATACGAAGAGTTTACAAAAGTTAGAAATGCTCGTCAACTCTAATGGATGCATAATTACCGCATTTAATAATGAAAAACATGACCATCTAAAGATGGCGGTGGCTGCGGCTGACCGTGTTGTGCAGCACTTAAACATACCTGTAACAATTATAACAGATGATGAAACCGCCAATGTTGGATCACATAATCGTATTGTTGCCATAAAACCAACAGCAAATTTACGCAAAGATTTTACATGGTATAATCTTTCAAGAACCGATCTATATGATATTAGTCCATATAACAGAACGCTACTCATAGATAGTGATTATTATATTTGCACCCCTAACCTGCTTGCTCATATAAACAGTAACACAGATTTTATTATGACTCGTGATGTGTATAATGTACGAACTGGCACGGTTGAGCGATATAAACTTGGCAACACCCAAATAGACATGTATTGGGCAACTGTTGCTATCTTCAACAAGTGTGAGGAAGCAAAGAACATATTTGAAATGGCAAAGCATGTTCAAAAACATTATGTATATTATAGCGAGTTGTATGGGTTTAAGCGTATTCCAGTACGCAATGATTATATCTTTACCATTGCTTGCCATATTATCGGCGGATATGGTTCAAAAAATTATGGATTTGTGAAGTATCCGCTTGTTAATTGCGATAATTTTACAAAGTATATTAGTTTTGAAAACGATAAGTTAGTTTACCATTACGAAACAACAAAACTATGCGCAAATAAACTACAAAATTTAGATTTGCATTTGATGAATAAGGGACAATTACAATGAGCAACGGTTATCTTTGTATTGCACAGAACAGCGGAGACGTGGATTATTTACGAATGGCTTATCTACAAGCCTTAAGTTGCAAACTTACGCAAAGCCTAGATAATAATTTCAGCGTTATTGTAGATAAAGAAACATATGAACAAGTAACAGATGCGCATCTTGCAGTTTTTGATAAAGTTATCGTGCTAAAACATGACCTTGCACAAAGCAGCAAGATCAAGATGCAAAATGAATGTCAGGCATTTGCATATAGTCCTTACAAAAGCACGATTAAAACAGAATGTGATATGTTATTCACAACCAATTTAAGTTGGTTATGGAATACATATGCACAATTTACATATAGTTTTACACAAAGCGTTTATACCTATGATGGACACGCAATTGACAATCGCAAATATCGTCAACAATTTGATGAAAATCTAATGCCAAACATTTATAGTGCTTGGACTTATTTCACCTATGATACCGCATGTAAAGAAATTTATGATACTATGCGTATGATTACAGATGATTGGGATTATTATCGTGATAACTATCTTGTCAATTGTCGCTATGATGAACCACGCACAGATGAAGTATATGCGCTTGCGCTAAAGATATTAGATGTAAAACCGCAGGATACAGGATTTGGTTTTGTTCATATGAAATCAAAATTGCAGAATTGTTTTAGCACACAACCATGGCATGAACAATTAAACTGGGACATTCAAAACGATTTTACTCCCACTATTGGTCATTATAAGCAGTCAAGACCGCTACATTATGTTGAAAAAACCTTTGCAACGGATGAATTATTGGATAGATATACACATGAGTTTAACAGAAGAAGAGATCAAGGCTTGGTGGGATGAAGTAGAACGTGAGTTAGCAAAACAAGTTCTGCCAGAAATGCCTAAATTTGTTCCTCCTCCGCCACCAACATATAATTTTCCCACACAGATTGTTTATAAACGTGGTGGAAGCGAAGTTTATACGCTGCATGATGATTATCAGTTTCCTGTAGATGTTGATTATCCCAATGCACAAGGATGGAAAAGTGTCTGAGATTATTGATATTAGTGAATTAGATTGTATCTTTCTAAGTTACAAAGAACCAAATGCTGATGCAAATTGGTCATATGTGCGTTCATTTGCTCCATGGGCAAAACGAGTTGATGGTATAGAAGGTTCGGATGCTGCACACAAGGCAGCGGCTGCTGCCAGTGACACAGAACGATTTATTCTTATTGATGCTGACAATCTACCAAACCCAGAATTTTTTAATCAACAATTACGCATTGATGATCGTAACAGGGATTGTGTATTTCGTTGGAGAGCAAAGAATATTATTAATGGTCTTTGTTATGGAAATGGTGGCATTAGTAGTTGGACAAAAGATTTTGTAAACAATATGCGCACACATGAAGCAACCGATGGCAGTAATCATACCGCTGTTGAGTTTTGTTTTGATAATCGTTATTGGGCTATGCATGATGTGTGGAGTACAACCGATCCAAATGGCAGTCCACAGCAAGCATGGCAAGCAGGATTCCGTGAAGGAGTTAAATTATGTTTAGATCGTGGTCGTAGACCTACGCCAGAGGAGTTTGAAAATGCCACTTGGATTGGGAATCGTGCGAATCTTGTTATTTGGTGTACTGTTGGTAGCGATGTTGAGTTCGGCAAATGGGCAATAATGGGTGCCAGACAAGGTGCCTATATGACTATGTTTGACGATGATTGGGATTATCGTGAAGTTCGTGATTTCAAAAAACTAGATATATTGTGGAACTTTACAATAGATAAAGGTTTACAACAAAGTGAGCAGTATGCAAACATATTGCGTAAACGTCTTAATCTTGATATAATAAGCATGTCTCCTGAACAAAGTGCTTGGTATAAAAAGCATCAGCGAGCATATCAAAATATTGATATCATGTTACCAGAAAGGGATGTCCATAGTGTCATCAGAAGTGCGGCTAGACAACAGTGGTGATCGGGCAGTTGCTGATAATGAAGGCAATCTTCACAGCGACTTTATGTTCTCTGCTGAACAAATGCAAACAAAACTTGGACCCGCTCTTTGCCTTGCAAAGTGGCAGCAGACCAGTATACACCTAACAACAGGTCATACCAACAGTTGTTACCACCCACCACTACATAGGATTGATGCCAATGAGTTACAAGATAACCCCAGTGCGCTCCATAACACCGCTCATAAAAAGACCCAGAGAGCAAGAATGCTTGGTGGAGAAAAGCCAGAAGAATGTTCATATTGCTGGCGAGTTGAAGCCACGGGAAACTTATCTGACCGACATTACCGCAGTGGAGAACCTTGGGCTGCTGAGAAGTTTAGCGAGATTTTGGTTCAAGACCCACTAACGTGGAATCCAAATCCAAGTTATGTTGAAGTAAACTTTAACAGTGCTTGTAATTTAAGTTGTTCATATTGCAGTCCACAGTTTAGTAGTTCGTGGATGAAGGAAATCAATGATTTTGGTGCTTATCCTACCTCTAATAGTCATAATAGTCCTGCTTACTTTCGGGGTGATCGTAAACCTATACCGAATCGGGAAGATAATCCTTATGTTGATGCGTTCTGGAGATGGTGGCCAGAACTCTACCCTAACCTAAAACACTTCCGTATGACAGGCGGCGAGCCTCTTATGGATCGCAATACTTATCGTGTATTTGACTACGTATTAGAAAACCCAAAGAAAGATTTACATCTTAATGTAACCTCTAACTTTAGTCAAGATGAATATGTGTTTGACAAGTATCTAACCTATGTTAAACATATGTGTGGTAACCATGTGCTAGAGCATTTCATGCAGTTTGTCTCTATCGACGGATACGGAGAACGTGCTGAATATGCTCGCCATGGTCTTGAATTTGAACTTATGAAACGAAATGTTGAGCGTTTCTTGGAAGAAGTTCCAAGTCGTAATAGCGTGACATTTATCATTACGATGAACGTGCTAAACATCACAAGTCTTCAAGAATTGATGCAATGGATACTACAACTTCGTGCCAAGTATAGCAAGACCTATCAGCGCATTTGGTTTGATACTCCAATTCTTCGTGAACCTCAATGGCAGTGTATTGATATACTACCGCCAAGTTATGCTTGGTTCTTGCAAAATATTGTCCATTGGATGAAACCACAAGCAGAAACAGTTGCTACACGCTTCAATGGGTTCAAGGATTATGAAATTGCTAAACTTCAACGTGTGGTAGATTGGATGCACGAACATCACCGTGAAGATACTAATGCAGCGGCAGATTTCTATCGTTTCTTTAGTGAACATGATGCTCGCCGTAAGACAAATTTCCTTGCGACATTTCCAGAAATGGTAGATTGGTATAATAATTGTAAGTATTGGGCGGATAAGGGTTAAAGATTAAAGAATTTCTTTGTCTGCTCTAATACTTCTCTTGTTGTTTCTTGTCCAACAATTGGTTTTACCACTGTATTAAATTCTTGGCGCAAATAATCATATATTGGACTAGTAAAATTCCATTCAATCTTGCCATTATGTCCCATATATAAATTTCCCACCCACGATACCTGTGCTTTTTCCCACGGGGGCAATTGTGGATATTGTATACCACGGTGAATTATTCTACTAATGTTTACTTTATTGATAGTTATATCCGTAATTTCAAAAAATTTATCTGGGCTTGACTCATTGTGCGGGTTCTTGCCCCAATGAATTGCACTAAATTTCCAATCTCCAATGGGTACGTTAAATGATAAATTAACTTTATCATTATCTGCATGTATCGTATCAATTAAGATATCATTTACATAGAAACTAATAATTGGCCAGCCATTATTTGCCTGACTTCTATAATTAATTACTAACTCAATATGTTCTGTTTGCAATTCGTTCATAACTTTTTATTAATCTCTTCAATTGATGATCGCCATTCCATACTTGATAGTTCATATCCATAAGTTTTTCTTGTAATACAATGCGACGGCGTATTCTTTCTTCAATGGTAAGTGTTTCATTATACTTTGAAACCCAATTTAAACCAAATAAATTATTATCTAATTCTGACATTCCAAGTTCAACTTGTTTTTCATAAATTTCAGTACCCTCGTCTATGCTTAAAGTACCGCCTAAGTTTACACCAAATATAGTTCCATCAACACTATATGGTTGATATCTTTCAAACATATTAATTGTATCTTGAAAATCTTGTTCTGTTTCGGTAGGATATCCAACTATGATTAAAAAATAACAGTTTATATTGTTTTTACTAAGATTTTCAATTGCAAAATCAATATCAACGTTGCTAAATTTCTTTTTCATATGTTCACGAACCGAATCGCTGCCACTTTCAATACCTATGGCAACACCGTTTAGTCCTGCTTTTGATGCTAGTTTATAATCTTCTGCGGACATTTGCAGTGAACTACGAATAATAAATTGTCCACCCCAACTAAAATATTTGTTTGGTAAGTTATTTTCTGCATAGTAATTAATCAAACTTTCACATAGATTCCTGAATGCTCGCATGCTTCCATTGATTAAACTGTCAGTAAAGTAAAAATCTCTAATGCCATATTTCTGATATTGTTTTATCATTTCTGCAGCAATATTATCACCAGTACGAAATCTAAATTTATGCCAAAACTTATGAATATCACAGAATGTGCATTCTCTAACGCATCCACGGCTTCCAGTTATAGGAATAACTGGTTTACCGTATGGCCAGGCATACTGATTGCCCAATATATCAACATAATCAGGAACATAATTAACATTTAAATCGTCAATTTGTTTAAAATCATCGTTGTTTATACCAGCAAATGTAGTATTACCATTTAATAATTCAACAATAGCAATATCGGCTTCGCCTCTTATATAATAATCTACTAATCCAATATTAACCATTTTATTGCCAAAATCATTAACTTTTGTTGCTATTCCAGTTGTGCTCAATCCAGCACCACCTATAACTATCTTTCCACTATAGCTTTTATCATGTAATGTATTGCAGATATCAACCGTAAATTTTTGACATTCAAATGTAAAAACACTTATTCCTATAAATCTTGGGTTTAATGATAGTATAGTGTTTACACTTTCTTCTAAAAACTGTTGATAGATTAAATTAAACACTTCGTCTAATGAATGACCAAGTGTAAAATAACTTTCTAATGCAACTGAATAATCTTGATTTATGTCATGCATTAGGTTATAATTAAGATCAATAATCTTACTTGTATAGCCATTTTTTTCTACGGCTGCTTTTAAGATTGCAGTGCCTGCCAGTGGATATGACAAACTAACAGCAGGTACATTGAGGAGAATTAAATCTATCATGGTGAAAAATATTTATCGGTGGCCATTGTGGCACTGGCATTTTGAGGCAAGTAGTATTTGCACTCTGCAATGCCCTCGTTGTCCTCGTACAGAATTACCAGATACACTTATACAAACTAGTTTAAGTTTGAAATTTTTTGAAAGAAATTTTACTCCACATTTTTTACAAACTCATGTCACACGAATGAGTTTTTGTGGTGATGATGGTGATCCGATATACGCAAAAGATTTCTTAAAAATCATTGAATATATTAAAAAATGTAAGCCATCTATTAATTTATTGATAGTAACTAATGGTAGTTATAAAACAATTGATTGGTGGAGTAAGTTATCCACGCTATTGAATGAATATGATGAAATTCATTTTAGCTTGGATGGATGGAACCAAGAAAGTAATTCAACATATAGAAAAAATAGTAATTGGCAGAGCATTATTGATGGTGTTATTGAATTAAGAAAAAATACTAAAGTAACGATTCGTTGGGCAGCGATTGTATTCAAATATAATCAACATAAAATTGAAAATATGCAAAATATTGCACAACAATTAGGATTTGATAGTTTCCAACTTACTCGTAGTTCTAAATTTGGAATTAACTATGATAATTATAATACCAATGGCATAGACGAACTTCAACCCGAAGAGCAATATATAACAAATGGTCGTTTTACACGAGATGTGATAAACTTTACTGACAGAACACCTGATATTACACATAGTCTTGCTGCAAATTTAATGTACTATGAAAATCGTAGTAGTATTGGAAATTTAACACCATTATGTTGGATTGGCAACAAGGGTTTATATATTAATAGTCAAGGAATTTTCTTTCCTTGTTGTTGGATGGGAAATCGTTATGATATGAATACATATAACTTGTTCATACGATCTGAGTTAAATTTAAATACTTTTAATATGGAAACTGTATTAAATTGGGATGGTTGGACTGACATGTTTAATAAATTTGGATCAATTTCTGAATGCTTAAATAAATGCGCATCACACATTGTTACACAGGAATATTCAACTAAATGGTAGAAAATAACTTTTATTCAGAATATAAGAAACGTGTTCTAGATAGCAAAAGTGCTTCTTTTTGTGGAGCTAAATGGTATAACGCAACTATTTGGTTGGGCAGTGGGCAAACTACTAGTTGCCATCACCCTCTACCACATCAAGTCAGTGTTGAACAAGTGTTAACCAACCCCTCTGCTCTGCACAACACACCTGAAAAGAAAAAACAACGTGCACAAATGCAGCGAGGAGAACGACCTACTGGTTGTGAATATTGTTGGAAGATTGAAGATACCAGTGCTACTGCTATCAGTGATAGACCTTATAAAAGTATGATATTTAGTGAAGAAGAACTCAATGATGCGTTTAATCTTCCACCTGATAGTGATGTAAACCTTAGAACCTTGGAGATAGCCTTTGACCGTACTTGCAATTTTGCCTGTAGCTATTGTAATCCTGCATTTAGCACGACCTGGGTCCGAGATATTAAAACGAATGGCGGTTATAGCGGGTTGGTTAGCGATGGGCGTAATCATTTTACACATCCTCACGACAGTAGCCAAGTCTATGGATATACCGATACCAATCCTTATGTAGAAGCATTCTTTAAGTGGTGGGAAAGTGACCTACACAAAACGCTGCGTGAACTTCGCATCACGGGTGGCGAGCCACTTATGAGTGGACATACATGGAAACTACTAAAATGGTTTAAAGAAAATCGTGGTAAGAGTCAAACCAAACTTGCCATCAATAGTAACCTTGGTTTAGAAACAAAGAAAATTGATGAGTTCATTGATGCTGTTTGTGGTTTAGATGTTGAAGTTTATACCAGTTGTGAAAGTTTGAATGGTCAAGCAGAATATATTCGTGATGGTTTAAATTATTACCAATGGTTTGATAATATGGTTAAACTTTATAAGAGTGGTGCTGTAAAACAGATGCATGTTATGGCAACTATTAATGGATTGTGCTTGCCTAAACTTCCCAACTTCCTTGAACATATGATTGATTTTAAGCAAGCATATGGTCGTGATAGTCTTACCATCACGCTTAATATCTTACGTTTCCCTAGTTTTCAAAGCCCGTTGGTAATGCCTAGCGAAGTTAAACAACGTTGTAAAGAACAACTACAACAGTTTCTTGATCGTTGGAGTGATAGCCATTGGTTGCATCAGATGGAGATAGAACATATTCGTCGTCTGATTGAATACTTAAATAGTGTGGAATCGCCACATGCTGGTGCTAGTTCAATGGATATATTGCAGCAAGATTTTAAGACATTTTATACTCAGTATGACCAACGCCGTGATAAAAATTTTACAAAAACATTTCCAGAATTGAGTGATTGGTATGACAGTTTATAATTATAATGAAAGAACTCCAGAGTTTATTGAACTAGAAAAACTAGACGAACGACAAAAATTTTTGCTTATGGAAAGTAAAACTTTTTGTATGTTGCCTTGGACGCATTTGCATGCATTCCCAACAGGACCAGCATATATTTGTTGCGCTGCTGAAATGGATCATCCAGTTGGCAATTTGCGAGAATCTACAATTAAAGAAGTTTGGAATAGTGATGCTATGCGGCAAACTAGAACAAACATGCTTACCGAAAAATCATGTGGGGCTTGTAAAAAATGTTATGAACAAGAAGATGCTGGATTTTTTAGTATGCGTAATAGTAGCAATAAAAGATTTGGTCACCATATCGGCAGAGTTGACAGTACTACCGGCGAAGGACATCTTGAAGAATTAACATTGTCTTATTGGGATATTCGTTTTAGTAATCTATGTAATTTTCGTTGCCGTAGTTGTGGTCATATTTTTAGTTCAAATTGGTATGATGACCAGGTTAAATTGCTCGAAGTTGAAGGAAATGATTCAGAATATTTTAAGAAACATAATAAAAGAATTGAATATGCTGGACGTACACAATTAGATGTTTGGGAGCAACTAGAGCCGCATCTTGATTATGTTGAACATATCTATTTTGCTGGTGGTGAACCGCTTATTATGGAAGAACACTATCGTATTCTTAATGCGTTGCTAAAGAAAGGCAAAAATGATGTAAGACTTATCTATAATACTAACTTTAGTGAATTGCGTTATAAAAAACAAAACGTGTTAGAACTTTGGAATGAGTTTAGTAATGTATGTGTTGGTGCTAGCCTAGATGCCATGGGACCACTTGCAGAATTAGTACGCAAAGGAACTGACTGGTCACAAACTGAGCGCAATCGTGAAGAAATGTTGCGTGTATGTCCACAGGTTGACTTTTATATTAGTCCAACATTAAGTGTTATGAACATATGGCAGTTACCTAAATTTCATAAAGATTGGGTACAAAAAGGTTTTTTAAAACCACAAGATTTAAATGTTAATATTCTACAAGACCCGCCATTTTTTAGAATCGATATACTACCACAAAAGTGTAAATCTGATATTAAATCAATGTATCTAGAGCATATTGAATGGTTAACGCCTTTAGATAGTTTAAGACGTGCCACGACAGGGTTTGAAAGTGCTATTAATTTTATGATGGCAGATGATAAAACTAATTTAATACCAAAGTTTTGGGATCGTACAAATAAGATGGATGCAATACGCACTGAAAAATTACTTGACATTGTTCCAGAGTTAGGAATGTTAAATGGATAACTTTTGTGTATTACCTTTTGTAAGTATTGAAGCAGACCCAATGGGTAAATGCAAAGTATGTTGTTTAAGTTATGAAACTATTCCAGATATTGATTTAAAAACAAATACGCTAACCGAAGCATTTAATAGTTCTTATATGGTTGCGCTTCGTCAAAGTTTCTTAGATGGTGAAAAACCTGCTAACTGTAATCGATGTTGGGCAGAAGAAGATAGCGGACGCACAAGCAAACGTATGCATAGCATTTCTAGATTACGGCAAATTATAGGTGACAAAAAATTTACTAGTAGTAGCGATGGCAGTCTTGCATTTCTTGATTTAAAACTTGGTAACATTTGTAATTTAAAATGTCGTATATGTGGCAGTTTCAGCAGTTCAAAATGGGCGCAAGAAGAAATTGATATTCATCCTGGCAATACAACTGCTCGTGAAAACCTTGAAAAAGGTCGTTGGCCTCGTGAGGCTCAGCGTTTTTGGTCAGATTTAACTGAACTTCTAGCAAATTCAAAATATTTTGAGTTTACAGGCGGTGAACCATTTCTTATTGATGAGCACTTTACTCTATTGGAAATAGCAGTTGAAATGGGATATGCCAAAGACATTGAAATACATTATAATACCAATTTAACTACATTTCCAAAACGTGGATTAGAAATTTGGCCTCATTTTAAATTAGTTGAAATAGCAGTTAGTGTAGATGATATTGGTCCACGCTTTGAATATCAACGTTATGGTTCTAATTGGGATAAGGCGATGGATAATCTCCAACGTCTTTATGATCTCCGTGATACTAATACAAATATTAAATTACAATTATGTATGACTTCAAATGTACAAAACTTCTATTATATTGATGAAATGTGTGAATGGATTGCCCAACAACGTTTTGATTATGTATATTTTAATGTGCTACATGATGCTTGGCATTTCAGTATTTCACGATTAAATGCTGCTGCAAAAGAACTTATTAATAATAAACTTAAAAATTATAGCGGTCCATATAATGACGAAGTTGTTAATTTATTGCAGTTTATGATGCAAGGTGAAGGCAGTGATTGTACTAAACTTGTAGAAGCATTAAAGAATAGTGACATTCAACGCAATCAAAAATTTAGTGATCATCATCCAGAAGTAGCAGCGGCGATAGGTTATGAATGATTTATTTTTTATTCCACGGTATTTTTCCAAAGTTTGGATTTTTATCTCCTCGTTTGCTTTCACTTAACTTTCTTTTGTGTTCTTCTGATAATTTTCTACCCTTTCTGGAAATTGACATTTTATTTTTTGCCTCATCGGTGTGTGGAACTCCAACATTCCATGCTTTATGCCCCTTCAATTTATTTCCAATCTCTGCTAATTTTTGATTAGTTTCTTTTGTCTGTCCTCTATTCCATGCAGTTTTTCCAAACATTGGATTATTTTTTCCTTTGCTCGCATTGCTGAGTTTTTCTCTTGTTTCTTCCTTGACAATAATTTTACTTCTACCATCGCCCCCACTTGTCATGTTTAATAAACGACCAGTCCCAAGGTCTTCTCGTCCATAAAAATCAATCAACAATATTTCTATATTATATGCTTGATTTTCTGTAAGATTTTGATATAATATTATTATTCTATTTTTGTCTTTGGGGGCAGAAACTCTTCTGCCGTGTGTTGCAAATGCTCTTTTACCAATGCCTTTGCCAATATAATATGGAGTTAAATCAGTTTCTCGTAAAAACGCATAGACATAATAATTTTGTGGGAATTGTTGGGTATTAAATACCATTGCTGTGTTCCTTTTCAACATAGAGTAGGCGGGATTGCAGTCCGTGGCCTACACTATTATTTAGGCAAATAATGACAGAAAATAATAAAGAACAATTTATGGACTTCTGCCTAGCCCCATTTACGCACACATTTATTTCTCCTGTCGGTGAAAGACGCCTATGCTGTGCTTCTCGTGAACCTGCACAAAATTTTCAACAGTATATCGATACTGCTGGTGGCGATGGTAAGTTTACGCCACTTACATTAAAAGATTGGTGGAATGGCGAACATATTAGAGAAATTAGAAAACAGTGGTTGGCTGGTGTGGTTCCTTCTGCTTGCGAAGTATGTGATAAAAAGTTGCTTAACACTTCTGTATATCGTGATTATTTTGGGAACCTCTTTGGGCATTTACGAGGGGACATTGTTTCTTCTACAGATAGCAATGGCTACACAACCTTAGAACCTATCTCTTGGGACTATCGCTATAGCAATGTATGTAACTTCAAGTGCCGTATGTGTGGCGATATGTTGAGTAGTGCATGGGAAGTTGAAGTTCGTAAAAACAATATGGTTGATTTGTCTAACCCAAAAAATCACTGGATGCAACCTAAAAACCGTCATGCTATTCGTGACTTTACTCGTGATGTAGTAATACCAGAGTTTCGTGAAGCTATTGAAAATAAAAGTGTGCGTGAAATCTATTGGGTAGGTGGCGAACCATTACTCTACGATGAGCATTGGACATTCATGCGGCGAATAATAGAACTTGACTATGCTGACCAAGTTCGTGTAAGATATAATACAAACTTGAGTTATTGTCAGGATAAAGAAGGAACCCTATGGGAACTTCTTGAAAATTTCCCACATTGGGAAATATGCGCAAGTTTAGATGGAACAGGAGCAATTGGCGAATATGTTAGGACTGGCCTTAATTATAGCGAGTGGTATAATAGCTTTCGACGGGGGATTGAATCTTCAAAAACCCCTAGACAAATGCGTATTGATTTTACTCTTACTTTACCTGGTCTTTACGACCTTGAGAGCATTATCAATTTATCCGATGAACTGAATGTAGAACTGTTGAGCAAGGTTGTATTTGCTTTCTCTCCTGATATACTACTCAGCCCTCTTGCGCTGCCTAGAACGGTCCTAGAACCACTCCTAGAGGGCATACAGGAGCGTATTAAACCGCTCATCACTCGTCGTACACAAAGTCTTTGGGATGTGTTAGAACATCTTAAAACTCGCCCTACGTTTGCTGAGCAGTTTCCTAACAATTATAAACAAGAGGCAATAAAAGGCAAAGCACATCTTTTAAAATTGGAATCTCTAAGAAAAGATGTTAAAATAAAAATGGAAGACATCTTAACTGGAGATGTTTTGAATTGGTGGAAAAATATTGATGAGTGAAATTGCTGTAACGCTGCGCAATCCCATGCGCAAAGAAGAAAAATTAACATATTATATTAAACCAAATGATACTGGATTAGCACGTGATTGGGTTACTGCTCTTAAATTAGAATTACAAAAAAATAGTGAACTTGAAAAAAATTATTGTTGGCATGGTTGGCCAAACGGTGCACGTGACCTTAATTATCTATGCAAAGAATTGCGCAAGCATACACTTAGAATTTACACCTTTAACGAAATTGGTGTATGGCAATCGGCTGGATTAGATAGTATAAACATTAAAACTTTCTACACACCCGCAACTGTAATGCTACCATTAACAGATGATCCTAGTAGCGGTGGACCAAATCACGAAGTAATGAATGAAGTCCATAATTATTTTGAACACTTACAAGGCACGGTTGAAAATTTAAGTTTGTACTATAAACTTGCGCCTCCAAATGTAAAATATAGTATTAGGCAAGTTAACAATCTGTGTCATGAAATTGAAACACTTTGTTTAAGTTTACGCAAGCAAAGATTTAAACCTGAATGGATTCGTCCATCTCAAATTACTACTTTTTTAAATGCTACTCGTTATAATCTAACTGCAGAGCATCGTGAAGGATTTACTGTAAATGGACATGATCGCAGGTTTGCACATGTTTATATGCATTGGACACAGATTGGCAAAACACTTATGGAAGTATTTCGTGATGAAGGCGCTCCCGTATTAGACCAAGCAACCTGTGATGCTATCACACATTTACAATATTATAGCGGTGAGTTTGATATTGAGTGGGGTCGTGATGTTACGATGAATTTAAGTCCTTGGCTACGAGAAGAAGTGGTTAAATTTAATGAATGGTTAGTTCGTGAAGGTTATGATCCACAAGATACTAATCTAAGTCTAGGTTATCTTGAACTTGGACATATTGATTTAGAACGCAGTTTTGGAACACATGATATTTTCAAAATTTGGGATGTTATGGGTGATAAACTTGATATCTATTCTATAGAAGTGGATGGCATCAAGGCAATATATGATTATAGTTGGGCTGATGCAGACCATGAACAACGTCAAATTGATTATTTGATGCCTGGTTATAATAGCCATGTTTGATATAGTTTGGTATGATTATAGTGATGGTGATATTGAAATTTTAATTGCGAAAGCAAAACAATGTAGCAAAACAGAATATGTATGGCTTGCTAATCGTGATGTAGATTATAGCAAGTTTAATTTTCGTTGGATGCCTAACCGCCATCAGTTACAATATAAACATGCTTGGCCAAGCCATAACAATGCGCAACATTATTCAACATGGTTGATACCAGTAGATAATGATAACGGAACCGTACATCACGATGAAATATTGTCTGCAAGTGATAACAAATATTATGATACATGTTTGTTAAACACTAATAGTTTTGATAATACACATTCGGTAGATTTTCAAGTTCGTTTAATAACCACCATGCAAGCAGCGATTGATTCTGCTGTTAATAAATGCACAAAACCTTGGTTATGGATTATAGCAGATTGCTGTGATTATGATGGATTTGATTTTAGTTGGTTGCCTAGCAATCATGATATGAACTATATCCATTGTTGGCCAAGTGGAACCTGTGAGAAGGGCGATACCTTTTTAATAAATGCAGATGCTTATAAGAGAGGCGAACAAAATTATAATTTTGATCATGTGCCAATAAAACGCAAACGTTGGCCAAATATTAAAATTACACAAGATAGTTTGGCAAGAGAACTTAATCTAACTAACAGATTAAATGCCATATACACTGTTTACTCGCATACTGGATTTGTTGATTATCCAGATGTTTGCTTATGGGATAAAAGACCAGTAATTAGCATCAATAAAAACAATAGCACCACGCTTGTGCCACGAGATTGCATTGTAAAAGATGAACTATATGAATACCCACATCTGCTACGTTATCCGCAATATGGGTTTGATGCACTCAATGATATTATTTTTATATCCTATGATGAACCAGAAGCAGATGCCAACTGGTATAAACTAGTAGAAAAATTTCCACGTGCTAAACGAGTTCATGGTGTTAGCGGAATGGAAAATGCTCTTAAAGCAGCAGCAGGCAAATCTGATACGCCGTACTTCTATGCTGTATTTGCCAAGACTGAAATTCATCCAACATTTAATTTTGACATTGGTGCTGACTATTGGCAAAAACCCAAACACTATATATTTTATAGTGAGAACACTGTTAATGGTTTGCGTTATGGTCACATGGGAATCGTATTATATAATCGGGATATGGTGCTAAATGCTCCACCATTTGGCGAGTTTGGCACTGATTATACCTTGAGTTTTGATCACGAAGTTGTGCCTATTGTTTCTTGCTATGGTTCTTTCAATGCTTCTCCTTATCATACTTGGAGAACAGCGTTTCGTGAAGCACACAAACTTCGTGAATTTACAGATACAATGCCAAACGTTGAAACACAATATAGATTACATATTTGGCACACGATTGCTAATGGTAATTATGCTGAATGGGCATTACGTGGTGCTAATGATGGTGTACGTTTCTATGAAGATAACATGGATACGCCAGAGATTCGTCGCAACACATTTCGTTGGGAATGGTTGCGCAATCACTTTACTCAATTATATGGTGATGTCCAATAAAAAGTGTGCAATATCAATATAATCTGCAATTTTTCTAGCATATTTTAAATCACTATCTGGCGTAGCACGAGTTTCAACACAATTAATAAAATGTGCTAATTCATTTTCTAGTGGGTCTGGTAAATTATTAAAATCCCAATACTCATCTGGATCATTTAAATGGAGTTTGGCACCTACAATATTGTTCTCATATATACGCAGTGTTCTTGTGTCATCATTCCATATTGCTTGTGCCTTATCACCGATAACAGTGACCTCACGTTTGCGTTCAGGATGCAGCCAACTAACATCAATATGCCAGTTTGTTCCATTAACTAGCACACGGTCAGGATATGGACTGTTAGGACTGTACTTAAATCCTTGTGCACTACGAACATGCAAATCGCCTAACAGATAACTTACAATAGTAAAATCATGTGGTGCTAAACTTAGCAGCGGAGTTGTCTTAGTTTGGTAAATGCCAAGATTAGTGCGAACGCTATTAACAAATTGAACCTCGCCAAGTCTACCGCTATCAATAAGGTCTTTGAGTTTATGTAGGATTGGATTATACATATAAATGTGTCCAACCATTACAATATTATCTTTTGTCAGTTTAACAAGTTCTGCTATTTGGTCATAGTTTTCAGCGGCTGGTTTTTCAATATAAACATCATGTCCACGATCAATAAGATACTTTGCTTGTTCATAGTGATCCCATAGCGGTGTTGCCAACATAACAGGATCAAGAGTGTCAATGTCATTTATCGTTTGACCATTTTTAATATCAATGATAGAGTAATCTATTTGTAGTTTTTCCAACTTGGTTGCAATCTTACTTCCCCAATAACCCGAACCTACTAACCAAATCTTCATGCTTGCCACTCCCAAATTTTGTCGATAATATAATCTTGTTGTGCTTCTGTTAGCGTATGATAGCATGGCAAACTTAGGATACGCTTGCTTGCACTTTCACAGTTGGGCAGAGATGCGTTATACTTGCTAAATGCTGGTTGCATATGACACGGTATAGGATAATGGATATTGGTTGCTATACCGCATTCTTTTAAGTATGCTGCAAAGTCATCACGGTTTTCAACTTCAATGACATATACATAATAAACATGATCACTTAATCCAGATTTCTTTGGTGTCTTCACAACATGGTTTAATTCAACATCATATCTTGCGGCAACACGTTTGCGACCTTCATTCCATTCTTTCAAGTATGGAAGTTTAGCAAGAAGAATGTTGGCTTGTAAGTTATCAATTCTAGCATTGTATCCAATTTCTTCAAACACAAACTTGGTATTGCGTCCGTGATCACGGAACATTCTGGCACGTTCTATTAGTTCAGGTTTGCCCACAACCGCACCAGCATCGCCCATTGCTCCAAAGTTCTTGATAGGATTAAACGAGAAGCAGTTAAGATCAGCAATATTCATAATAGCACTACCAAAACTGTGTGCACTATCATTGATAAGTTTTAATCCATACTCGTCTGCATAATAGCGAAGAGCATGAATATCGCAGCTTTGTCCATACGCATCCATTGCAAGTATGGCTTTTGTTTTTGGAGTAATATGTTTCTTTAACTCGTAAGGCGATAATTGATAAAATTCATCAATATCGATCATAACAGGTATGGCACCAATATTAACAATAGCCTCTACGGTACTTACAAATGTATGGCTGGTGGTTATAACTTCGTCACCGATGCCTATATCACATGCTTTAAGAGCCACTTGTAGGGCGGTTGTGCAACTACCTGTGCTAGCAACGGCTGGCACACCAAGATATTCAGCTAGGGTAGTTTCAAACTTGATTACATCAGGACCAGTGATAAAGCTGTTGGTAGCAATCGTGTGCGCAATCGCTGCATCAATGCTACTCTTGGCTTCCTGATATTGTGATTGTAAATCTGTAAATGGAATATTCATTTAATAAGTTTCTGTATACCGTCTTCTAGACTAACCTTTGGTGTGTATCCAAGATACTGCACAGCACGGCGAATATCCATAGCACCACGCCTTGGCATATTAAATGGTATACCATCACCATACACGATTTCACTCTGTGTGTTGGTCCAACCTTTGATAATATCAATTGCGTCTTGCAGAGTTCTTGCTTGACCATAACTTACATTGGCAATTAAATTATTGGTATCAAACATTGCAGCATTGGCAATTGCCTGTGCAGTGTCTTCTACGTAGGTAAAATCAAGTGTAGCATGTGGATCATCTACATGAATTGGTTCTTGATTTGCTGCAGCTTTAACCCATTTAGAGATAACACGATTGCCATCATCACGATTACCATATACAGCAGTTGGACGAATAATTACCCAACGTTTAGCAATAACCCTGACTAATTGCTCACATTCTTGTTTAGCCTTGCCATAATCATTGATAGGTTTTAGTGGCGCATCTTCACCAATTACACCGCTCCAATCACTATAAACCATGCTGCTAGAAATATACACCATCTTTGCATTAGGGTAGGCAGTCAGCATATGTAAGGTGCTTTGGATAGCGTTCTTCCATGCTGCTACGCCATCTCTGGCAAAGGATGCTTGATTGGGGTGGCAAGCAAGGTGAACAATCACGTCTACATCCTGAATAATAGTGCTCGTACAGTCTGCATTGATCCAATCATCATATGCAAAATCCATATATCGCCCACGTGCCATATAAAGTTCAGTGTTGATAAAACGCAAATCATCAATGATAGTAACCTGATGACCACCATCCTTTAAACGTTTTACAACATGATGCCCAATAAAACCAAAGCCGCCTGTAACTAATACGTGCATGTTAGACCGCCATTTCTGCTACAATTGCTGGATGATGTTGGTAATTCATCAAACGAATATCTTCCATTTGTGCACTCCAAATATCCTTGACATCACTTAAATCAAGAAATGGAAGAGGATATGGTTCACGACGTAACTGTTCCATAACCTGTTCAACATGGTTATTGTAGATATGAACATCACCGAATGTTAAGATAAGTTCACCTACTTGTACACCGATAGTTTTGGCAACTAGGTGCGTGAGTAGCGCATAACTTGCAATGTTAAATGGCACACCCAAAAACAAATCTGCACTGCGTTGATACATTTGACAAGACAGTATGTTATTGCGAATATAAAACTGTGCAAACATATGGCAAGGTGGTAGCGCCATTTCCTTTAGTTCACCGGGATTCCATGCTGTTAAAATATGACGGCGACCAGTAGGTTCTGCAATCAAACCATCAATTAATTCTTTTAACTGATCAACTTCGTCATAGTTTCTTTTTAATGCACCTTCTTTAAATGGGGGAGTATTCTCATCTACATAACGCCAATGACGCCATTGTACACCATATACACGACCCAAATCGCCAGGATAACGAGACTTTGGAAGCCAATAGCTTGCACGAGCATTTGCAGTCCATATGGTTTTCTTTGCTTCATCTCTCGTGCCGTGTAATATCTCTGCCAATCGTCGTTCATCGCCACTACCTTCTATAAACCACAGCAGTTCGCTAACTACACTTTTCCACGCAAGACGCTTTGTTGTAACTGCTGGAAATCCTTCTTGTAGATTAAATCGTAGCTGTTCACCAAATAAACTGACAGTTCCAACGCCGGTTCTGTCAATGCTTTGTGGTCCAGTTAAAATAATTTTCTTACATAATTCATTATAATTTTGCACGTTTCCACACCTGAAATACTTTATCTTTGCCGTAGGTTTCCCAATCCATTTGGAAATTCTGTAGTAATTCTACCACATCTATGCTTACATCGCAATTATAATCATCATCAAATACTGTAAGATATATTTCTTTGAAAAGGTGTTTGGTGCTGTTTATGAGTTTACCACCACCAATAATCCATATATCTTTATCGGAATTTTGTGCTTTGATAACTGCTAAACTTTGTTCAATATAGTTTCCATGAATAATAGTATGCGCATCACGAAAACTATCAACAGGTTGATTGGTCACAACACAACAATGACGATCTGGTAGCGGTTTGGGCATCTTTGGGTCTAACCAGGTGTTGCTGCCCATTACAACGATATGATTGCGAGTATTAGAAGAGAACCATTGCATATCTTGTTTATCGTGAGGCCATGGCAGTGTTCCGCCATGCCCCAAGCCGCCATTACGATCCACAGCAAAGATAGCTTTAATCATTAGTCCAATAATTCGTTAGTTCTACCTTCAACCTCTTCGGCAATTGCAGGTAGGTTAAGATGGAAGTCTACTACATCAATTAAATCATCGTGGGCATCCAGATATTCTTGAACAATTTCTTCAAGTGTTTCTGGATCATATCCACGATTTAACATTAATCCAATATCAAAACTATGAGTTTCACCTGTATCAAGTTTTACACATACTTCTTTTATAAAACGCATGGGAACTTCTGAAATCTCAACTGTTGAAATCAGATGTTCCCATCGCTCATAAAATTCATCACTGAACTTCGTGTTATTAGGCACGTGCTGCGGTCTTAGCAGTCTTTGCCTTAGCAGCCTTCGGTGCTGCCTTAGCAGGTGCTGGTGCCTTGTTACCAGATAGTGAAGCAATCTGTTGTTGCATCGCTTGCATAGTTTGCATCATCTGCATCATAAGTGCAGTTTGATCGATTGGTGCTGGTGCAGCAGCAACTGGAGCACTTAACTTAGCATTCTCTGCTGCTACATCAATGCCCATATCAGCAAGTGAAACACTTTCTGCAACTTGACTATCAGTCAAAGCTGCCTTTGCTGGATCAGCATAGCCTAATTGATTTTCCATACGGTCAAGTTGTTTAACTGCCTCATCTCCTCTACCAACTTGGTTTAACAATTTGGTAAGTTCGTCAAGACGCATGCTGCTCTTGCTGTTTGGTGTAACAATAACATTGTTCGCTGGTACACGCTTTAGATAATTTTCGTGACTTAGGGCTTGTAGCATGTTTTGACCATCTGCCATCATGCGACGTTCTAGGATATCACGAAACTCATAAGCAGCCTGTCCTTCTGGACTTTCTAGCAATTTCATAACATCATCATGGTACTTGCTTGGCATAATACCACTATAAATTACTACTGCCATATGCGCTTCATCGCCGTTCAACTGGCGTTGAACAATGATTACCTTCTTGTTATTGACAGTTCCTACGTGTTTAAAAAAACTCATTGATTTTATTCCTCTGTTGATTGAACTGCTGGTGCAGGTTGTGGGGTATTAGCAACAATAAATGCCTTTACCTTGTCGTATACAGCACCAACGCTGGTTAATTCTTCGGCACGGAAAGCGCCACGCTGTGCAACAATCTCCACAATTTGTACAAGAAAAGCAATGTCATTAATGGCAATGCTTGGTGGTGTTTGCTCAGCAGATACTTCTGTGGTTGTTGTGTCAGTCATATTAATCTCCGTATTATATTAGTATTTAACTATAAAGAAAAAGGGCTAGAAATTTTCTAGCCCTTTCGTATCAATCTTCGTAGTAGGCATGGATACCAAATGGTGGTTCGATGTTCTTGTTATACTTGTTATGGATAATCCACACCGTATCACAATAGTTTTCATCACCCCACGAACCATATGGTTCGCCATCAGTAAACACAATGAAGAGTTTTGGATTTACATCTTCATGCTTCATCCACTTCCAATTTACGTCAAAATCAGTGCCACCAAAACCTGCTGCTTCATAGTTGATAAGGTCATCACCATCAGCAGTAGTATAGTCTACTGGATTATGAACTTGCGTATCAAAGCACCAAATTTTGACCTTGTAGTCATCATAGGATTGCATGATACCGTTGATTTCACTAAAGAAGTTATTCAACTGATCATTGCCAATAGAACCACTGGTATCAATGGCGATGCAAACATCGATAGCTTGATCCTTGCGCATGTTAGGCAGAACGAAACCTTGTGAGAACATTTTCTTGTTAGGAATAGTCCATGTGTAATCGTTCTTGATGGTAGATTGGATTTGCTGTGTAATGAGTTCACGCCAGTTGATCTTAGGCTGCGTGAGTTCATTGATCATACGCTTGATGTTGCCAGGCGTATTGCCAGCACCTGCAGACTGTGCAGCAGCAAGCATAGCTTCTTTGAACTCGTCCTTGATAGCCTGACGTTCTTCTGGTGTCAGCGGGTTAGGACGACCGTTGCCCTTGCCATCCTTCTCATCCTTGCCATCTTCGCCATTACCCTTGCCTTGCGAACCATCCATGTGTTCGTCAAGCAACTGGTCAAGCAAATCTTCAATGTTGATCTGCTTAGCATTCTTGATAAGGTCATCATAGACCTGTTCAAAGTTCCATTCGTCATACTTGCGATCATAAAGAACAGGCACAACCGTAATCTTTTGACCAAGGTTGTACTTGATGCAATCGGCATTGACTACATAGTCCATTGCAATGTTAGCAAGGTCACGGTTATAACCACGACCACGGTTCATATGGTCATAAGCGCAGTGAAGCAACTCATGGCAGAATAGGAACATCATTTGATTAGTAGGAAGTTTAAGGATAAACTCACTGTTGTAGTAGAAGTGGCGACCATCGGTAGCAGCAGTCGTCAACCAACTGTCAGCGTTCTTAAGGGTAAGACGCATGGCAAGATTGCCAAAGAAAGGTTGCTTGAGCACAAGGGCAATACGGGCTTTAAGAATAGCCTGACGTGCTGCCTCGTCCTGAACCGCATCAATCGTCTCGCTGAGTTTGCCAGCACCTTGTTTGATCTTAGCCATAATTGCGTTCTCCAATGTTTATAATTTATAATACCACAATTATATAGGTTGTCAAGAAAAAAAATAGGGGGGTAATTTACCCCCCTATAGTCTCGCCCTCACTGATGGAGAACGATGGGGCGAGAGAATTAGTCACGCACAGCGGCGAGGATGTAGTCACCGTTCTTTGCATGGTAATCCTTGTAGTTCTTCAAGCGGCTAGTCTTCATAGGCAGCTTGTAGTTACGAAGGATAGTAGCAAGCATCATAACTTGCAACTCGGTGTCCATGTTGTCAAGGTAGAAACGGAACACGTTGTCAAGTTCTTCGTGCCATGCAACGATATCGTTTTCCTTCATACGCTCGCCGCCACGCTTGTCAAACGAGTCCTTCAACTCATAGCAGCAAGAGACCGTGAGAGAATACTTGGCACCGATTTCCTTAGTACGCAAATCCTTGACCTTGCCAGACAAAATGTCACTAGGGTTAGGCATCTGGCTTGCAACCTTACGATGGGCAGCAAACTTGAGTGCAACACCTTCGCCAACCGTACCAGATACAAGGTCATTGAGTTCGGTATCGTTAAGGTCTTCTTGCAGCAACTCACTGACAAACGACCACGAACGAGGCGTAGCAAACGATGCACCTGACGAGCGAGGATCAAAGTTGAACAAGTCGTTCTTGTTGCAGGTGACATAGGCAACCACATCAGGATTGATGGCATGGTTGATAGCCCAATCATTCCACGACTCAAAGTCAACACGCAAGTTCAAGTGAACAAAACGGTTGGCAAGTGGCGATGGCATACGATAGACTACACCACGGTCAGTGTCACGGTTACCAGCGGCAACGATAACAACGTTCTCAGGCAACTCATAGGTGCCAACACGACGATTGAGAACCAACTGGTATGCAGCAGCCTGTGTTGCTGGTGCAGCAGAGTTCATTTCGTCAAGGAACAGGAACACTACAGGATACTGAGCAGCCTCTTCCTTAGAAGGAAGATCAGGCGGCGCATTCCACATAGCATTGCCAACAGTAGGATTGTAGTAGAGAACGCCCTTCAAGTCAGAAGGGTCCATGAGTGCAAGACGCAAGTCATACAACTTGCCACCCATGCTTTCGCAAAGGTCTGCAACGAGTTCGGACTTACCGATACCAGGCGCACCCCAAAGGAATACAGGACGCTTGCGACGAGCGCAAACCATGACCTCACGCTTTGCAGCAGCGAGGGTAACCGTGCGCACTTCTGAAAGTGCATTGTCAGTGTTCTTAGCCATTGTGTTTCTCCATCAGTTGACTATAATTTAATATAGCATATTATTTTGTTCTGTCAAGAACTTTTTTTACAGCGCACCCGTCCAACGAATGCAATCAAGAGTACCGTCTAGAACATTGCCACGAGCAAAGTTTATAGCAGGCGAACGCCACGAAGCAGGCTTCAAGATATCGCCAGCACGGAACTTGCCACCATCCTTCTTAACCACGAAGGAATGCACCGAATTACGCTGAACAATCTTGAAATATTTGCTGCCTTCCTCAATGCGGAGTGAGGCATTATATTCTTCAATCATCTTGGCGACGATTGGATCATTAGTACGATTGCCATTCCAAGCAAGATAATCGGCTTTGGACTTTTCAATGATAGCGGCGAGACCAGATTGCATATCCATGGGAAATCTCCGTTGCTGTTTATATTATAACAATAACACAGAATTGGGGTATGTCAAGCAAAAAATTATGCTGCTTTCCGCAGATCACGACCAGAAAATTCCTCAAGAATTTCAAAATACCAGTCCTCGTTTTTGTCACGAAGGATATTAAGCGGTGCCTGATGGTTGTGTTCAAGAGCCATGAAGTAGCCTTCAACAGTATGGTTGGCAATCAGTTCCTTGATGAACTTTGCTTTAGTAAAGGGGCTTTTAGAATGTTTAAAACGTGCAACAAAACGGCGTTCAGCACCATAAAAAACATAATCACCCGTGGTGACGAACAGTTTTTTATCAAAGCGATTGGTTGGGATCAACTGCATTTAAATTCTCCGTTGCACTGTTTATATTATAACAATAACACAGAATTGCGGTTTGTCAAGCAGTTTTTTGCATCATTTCGCTAAGAATAAACTTAGCGATATTCATCTGCTGACGGATAAATTCATCTACATTTGGGTGCGGAATTGTTGGATTCCGCCTAGCCATCATTTCCTGACAATCGGAAAGAATACCCATGACGACCATCTCCACGCCAACCAGTTTGGCAGAGATACTGTTAATATATTGGTCACGGATATCGGCTTTGGTCATACCAAACATCGTAAGATCGGTGGCAGTCATGTCTCGCTCTCCATCAATTGACTATAACTTAATATAACACGGATTTAGGGGTTGTCAAGCACTTTTTATCAGATAATTGAACCATCATGGTAAAGACGGTTAAACTCACGAATAGCAAAATAGTTAATTCGCTTACCAGTTTTAGTAGGAACTTTACCGCCTGTGGCAATACCATATTGGCGACCACGCTCGTAACACCACTGTGCGGCACCGTGAGAAGCAGTTTCCCACTTGTCATAATCGGGGTCAAATGGGCGACCTGCTACCGCATCCTGTACACCTTTGGTAAAATAACGGTTATGAAGGATAGTGGAAATCTTAGCCTTACGGGTGCTTACTTGTGCCATTTCGCCGCTCCATTGCTTATATTAGTAATATAACACAGAATTAGAGGCTGTCAAGGGTTATTTTTTAACCCCGTCAGTGAGACCGATTGCCACACATTCTTTAGGAAATTTAGCCCACATTTCTGTGATAAGAGAAGCACGGGATTCCTCAATGCCAGGAATTTCAACGATTTCGCTTAGGGTGATGATTTCTTCAAGATACTGAGAAAATGACCAAGAATTGCGCATCCGTGTTCTCCATCAATTGACTATAACTTAATATAACATGGATTTAGGAGTTGTCAAGCATTATTTTCAAAGTAACGGATATCGGCTTCTGTGGTATGGGGGTCTTCTGCACGGATTGCCGCAATTAGCAAGCCCCACTGCATGTCGATGGCTTTTGATACCATATTGGCTTCATCATAACATTCGGTATCCATATAAAGTGAATATGAGGCTTCAAGAGCGGTTAAATCCATGCGGATGGCTTCGATGTGGTTCATGGGGTATACCTTTCCATTGCTTATATTATGAATATAACACAGATTTAAGGGTTGTCAAGCACTTTTTTTGATCCGCACATAGTGTAAACGGGTCTGATTATTGTCATCATGCTTGTGAATTCTAGCCGAAATAGCGATAATATCGCCCCGATTTAACTGTTCTGACAGCGGAAAACAGACCAAATTTTGGTCAGCAGTGAGGGCGGTATGATACCATTTGTTATAGTTGGCACTATAAACCGCTGATTTGATGGTCAAATCTGCTTCAATATTGTCGCCAACCTTGCCAATATGACGGCTATTTTCGGCAATAACACGCAGTTCATCCTGCGCTTTTTCACGCCCAATTGCGTTAAAATAGGAGTTAGGAACGCTGGCAACCAAGGCTAAGGTCTTGAAATCCTTGGCATTAATTGCCTTTTGTTCTGTCAATAGGACAAGATTCTTCCAATAATCATGGAGAGTGCCAGCAATAAGTTCAATCATTTTGCTATCAAGATACTCTAGAATTTGATCAGCAATTTCAATGTCTTGTGGCAAATGGTCAAAGTTTACCATTTCTGGATTGAGAAATTCACGCATAAGTGCGCCATTGGAAAGTTCACCTTCCTTGGCATCATAACGCTTGATATACTTGCCATTAACCCGTTGGGCGGCTACGGCGGCAGTCATGGCATCTTTGAGAGAAATGGTATCAGTCATTGCTAGTTTCCTTTTGCTTCTTACGATTATAACTGCCTTTGCCTTTTTTGGCAAGAACTATTCGCTGACGGTACAGCGGTTTCGCTAATTCTCTTGCTTCTGCGCTGCGCATTGCCTTTCCCCATTGCTTATATTATGAATATAGCATGGATTATATATCTGTCAAGACATATTTTGAATAGCTTGCCCTAAATTTCCACCACAAAGTTCTAACATCATAGAGAGTTCGCTATCCATTAGGAATAGTTCACCTTTGCTCATTTGGTAAAACCAAGGGTGGTTATGATAGCGATCCATTAACACTAGTTCTTTGCCATTGATTTGATACTTCCGTCTGTCAATTTGATGCTCATAGAATTTATAACCAGCATTGCGCATAATCTCAAATGCAGTGTTATTGAGCCTGAAACCAAAATTTTTATTGTTATTATACCAATAAAGAATATAGATATTTTTTTGATTTATATGTGGAATGAACGCATCTTCACCGTGTGCAAGATGATATAATTCATGTGTCCAATCGGTCTTAGACTTTTGTGTCATTTTTTGCAGGATAAACCGATGGTCCACTATTAAGTAGAACTACACTGAAACGAGTTGTTTTGAATTGTGTATTAAGTTTCTTGCAAAGATTGATAGCGTGACCAGGATTTGAAAATGAACTTTTCTTATATTTTGGACCAGCATATTGTGCTAACATACTTGTAGTTTTAAGATTAACTGGCTTATTATCTAAGAAGATAGCCCATATGCCTTCGCTAGCCAAAACTTGTTCTGACTTATATGTTTGTTTATTAGTAATTTCAAGTAGTACTTGAGGCTTAGGTCTTGACATATTGAGTATTCGCTAAAATTATTTAGCCTATTGAAATTAGGTTTAAAAATTATCTCCTACCAATTCAACCGTAAGAACGTTGTTATTCTGAACTTTTTCTTCTAGTTCTGCAATTTTACTTTCAAGTTCAAGCACATGTGCAAGAACATCAGCAAGTTCTTTTGTAACATTGGCAATGGTTTCCTTATCAAGAACTAAGTTATTGCCAACAATGTTTTGTCCACGATTAATAAATTCTCTAATATGATGTGTTCTAGGCGGTCTCACTATTCATGATCCTTAAACGTTCTTGCTGTTCCAACTTGGTCTTAAATGGACCTTCATATTCATATCGTTGTAGCGTAATAAGTTTAGGTGCATATTCTGCTACGAATGATTTATTATACTTAACAATATAATAACCAGCACAGTAGAATGAACTACTCTTATCATTTTTAGTGTATAGTGGAAGTTTAAGTTTTACATTCCATAGCGTATTGTGCGGTGTATGATTGGTGGGAAAACCATATACTTCACCATCAATTGTTTTTGTTTTAAGTTCACGAGTTCTGCGAACAATAGAGATATTTTTCTTTTCTGACATTTCTGCCATACTTGGAAATACTTCTACTACATCACTAACTGTGCAACGAACGCCGCTATTGGTTTGCGCAATGTTTCCAATGCGTTCGCCTTTGTCGTTTTCAATAATCCAGAAACGATTTTCTACAATGTTTTTAGCCTTGAGTGTCATCTTTAATCTTTCCTTCAATCATGTCAAAAAATGAATTATATTCACTACGAACTTCAATAAATGAAGCCCAACCAATAGCAGCAACGATATCCATTAGAACACGGTCTTGGTCAAGGTTCCAATAGTGAAAAATCTCATATCCAAAGAAAATGATAATTACCCATGGAAAATACTTTACAAAAAAATTACGCATATTGATATTCCTTTACAAGTGGTTTGCTGAGTATTTCAGCAATAGGTTGAACATTCTCACTAAGTTTAATAAGTTCATACTTGGAGCAGAACTTAATCAATTGTGTACCAATCTGACGGTTTTCTTTAGGATTAATTCCAATTAGTGCAGCGTCAATAGCATCACGAATTTCTTCGGGCTGTGCAGTGAGATCAACAAGCACACGGTTTTCTTCATATCGGTCAAGCACACGGTGTTCCGCACCATTATGATCAACCCAACGTTGCAGCATCATATTATTCCATGCATAGCCTTTGCGATCACGGTCAGCATAAGCCTCTACCAGACCTACCTTTTTGGTACTGCCCTTAGTACGAACGCCAGGATTTGCAGTCATAATATTATCTGTGGGGTCACCACGCATACATTTCTCAAAGAGGATAAACTTAGGATCACCGACAGTCTTTGGTGCTTTAGTAAGTTTATCCATAACAGTCTTGCCGTTATCTTCAAAGAAACCTTGTAGAGTGATATATTGATTGGTCATACCATTATAAATGGTAACCTTATCGCTAAGCAACTGATAAAAATCAGTATCGTTGGATAGGATGATGTGTTCATCATTAGGATGAAGCGCAGTCCAACGAGCGATGATATCATCTGCTTCTGCACGTTCAACACGAATTACGCTGCAGTTTGTGCGTTCATCAATCCATTTGGTAAATTCACTATAAACTTCCCAAAACTCTTTATCTTCTTCTGCTTCACGAACTGTCATCTTAGACTTAACAACAGCACGATTTGCCTTATAAGTTGTGTTATGATCTTTGCGCCAGCTACGTGCCTCAAGAGCAAAGATAACGTGGTCTGGCTTATGCAGACGATGCATTTTCTGTATGACATTGAACATAATATGCAATGCCAATCCAATCTTTTGCCAAGTATCTGCGCTACGTGCAGTAGAGTGACGTGCACGAGCGAACAGGTTTGCTGTATCTACGAGAAGATATTTCATAATACTAATATAATACCTAGTTAGGGGTTTGTCAAGTATTAACTGAATTCACTGAGTCCATCACCTAAATCACGGCGATTGACATAACGGCTTGTGCCGTCAGGATTTTGTTGTGTACTTGGCTGTGAACTATTAATGATATTGCGAGCAACATCATTTAGCCACGCATCAACGAGTGCCTCTGGATTTACACCACGATAGCCGTTTTGACGTAGCATCTCAATAAACTCTGCATTCCAATCAAGTTCCATAGAACCAATTTGTGGATTAGCAGGATCAAAGTCAAACTTTATAACCTTGACTTGCGGTTCAATTTGTGAAGCAGTTGTTTCCTCAACAACCTTCTTCACACGTGGTTTACGAGGTTTCTTAGGTTTTGTGCTAGTTTTAGTAGAGGCTAGTGGTGCGCTTTCTGTAACAACAGCAGAAGCGTTAGCGTCATTGTTTGTTGATTTACCAAGTAGTTTGTCGAGAAATCCCATATATCACCTTATTGTTGCCAGCACTGACGTTGACGACCTACATAATTGCCCCATGCATCATACACAGGAACCAAGCGACAAAACGTCTGCGGCTGATAGTATTGTGGTTGTGGATAATATTGTGGTTGACCATAATACTGTTGTTGGTTCTGTTGCGCCATACCGCCTAGAATACCACCAACAATCAACCCACCAACCAGAGGAGCAACCCAATTGCCACCATTGCCACCACCACCGCCATAATGACGATGCCCGTTCCAGTCAGCATTTACTGCCGTTGCGGTAAATAATGTTGCGGCTGCGAGTAAGATTGCTAGGGTTTTACGCATGGTGGTTCTCTCCAATTGACTATAACCAATATAACATATTTATCGGGTTTGTCAAGGGCTAATTTAATCTATTTTTTGCCTCAAATTGGGCAATAACCCGTTCGGCACTAGAGGTCAGCACCGCATAAGTTTCTTCCAAATCTTCCATTTCCGGCGGTTCAGACTCCAGATATTCATAGATTTCAGCAATAGGAATCTTGTCTCGCCCTAACGCAGTTTGGTCTCTAATGTACTTTAGTATTAGATACTCAACTTCTTCTTCTGTAATATCAATCTCTAAAAATTCTTCTTCGGTCATCAATGATTACTTAGTACGTACTGAACTATGATTTCACTTAACCGCTCGCCTAATTCTTCACTATCATTGATAACATGCAGTTCATTAAGACCACGATCTTTGATATTATCATAACGGTGAAATTCTACAATGTAACCACCATTGGCAACATGTAGTTTCATATTGATACCATCGGCACCAATTTTGTTTGAACTTATTGATCTTGGATTAGAATCAATATATATCAAGTTGTGCTGTGCTTTTTGTTCTGCTTCCCAAGACCGCTTTGTTTGCCGTTGAAACCACCGATCAAACCATTTCATTGAAACTGCCTTTCAATATCATCTTCATCACATGCCTCACCATATTGCGTTTCAATAATAACAAGTGGTTCATTGCCAATATTAATAACTTGGTGCCAGTTACCAACTGAAATTGTAATAGTTTCACCTGCCTGTAAAACTTCGGTTCGGTCATTGTACATTGTATCGCTATGATTTGTAACAACTCTGGCAACACCGCTTTGCACAACCCAAAATTCACTGCGCTTACTATGTTTTTGGTAACTCAAGCAATGGCTTGGCTTTACTACAAGTTCTTTTACTTTGACATTACCAGCGTCATGCAACACTGTAAAATGTCCCCAAATTCTTTCTTCATTATAAATCATTATAAGTTTCTCTCTTCATTGGTAATCGCATAGCAGCAAATGCGGCTGCTTCATCATTATGAAATTGTATATGAACCTTATCTAAACCGCAAGTTAAAAATGTAAAATCTACATTATATCTATAACCTGCTTCGCCCATGGCATTGCAGATAATGCAAGCAGCCTCTACATCCTGATAGTTGGCGTTGAGTGCGCCGCCTTCTACATAATCACCGGGACCAATTGCATAACTGTTTGAAACAGGTCTTTTGGTAAGTGCTGCACTTGGAAATTCAAGTATTAAGGGTTTTTTTGACATTCATAAGCCAACATAAAAAAACTTACATGGTGTTCATCTGCAAACATAACAGGCAATTCTTGTCCATTGTCAAGTTGAAGAAAAACATAATCTTGTCCATTGCGCAGCCCATGGTGATTAAAAATATCTTTTAATTGACGCATTGCTGCATTACGTTTATTCCACAAATTATATCTTGGTGAACCTTTTAACGATGCAAGTGGAAACTTTGCTATTTTAGATTCATCTTTATTATAAACTGCAACATCTAGGTTTGGCACTGGCAGAATCCGATTAATTAGTGAGCAGTTCCATGAAGCTGTTCGGTAAGACCAATATCAGCATCCCACTTAAAATCTTTAAAGTATTCTCCCTTGCGCTTACGCTCAAAGGCATAATAGGCTTCGCTGTTGCGACGATAAAGGTTTGCCTCGTTAAAGACAAAACCATATTCACGGCAGAAATTACGAAATGCGTCCAAGTCATTGAACACACGGTTTACGTTTGAATTACGAATCATTGTTTTTCTCTTTTTCTTAGAGGTTAAAATTATTATGGAACTGCCAGTGCCATAGTTATTATATTAGATGTTTTTCACTTCTTTGTCAAGTAAATTATTATAATGATCAATTGCTGCTTGTAGTTTAGGAATATCTTTTCTATCTACAATTACATCATTCCATATCAAATCTGCGCCAAAAATATACTTTAGTGCTGCCCAAACTCGCCTGTAGAATGGTCGGTAATTTGAAGCCTGAACGTTGACAATAAAATCTGGTTTATACGGCAAATTATCGCCCCAATCAAAAACTTGGACAACAATGGTATGTTCAGGACTGCTACATTCGCAAGAAAGAAATACCTTAAAGTCATCGTGCTTAACTGTTATATCTTCAATATTGCTCATTTTTATGCCTTTGCAGGTAGAAGATACTCATACTTGATAAGACCGCTATCAACCGTAATCTTGGCTACGCCATCATCACTGAACTGAATGCTCTTATCGCCATGAAGGTTAAGAATTGATAAGAATAGACCCACTGGCCACGACCAATTCTTAGTAAGTTTGCCGCTAACACCACTTTGGAATACAAAGTTACCAGCATGAGTTGAATGGTCACCAAAGTAGAACTTTAGGTCGGTACCTTCGGTCTTGACAGTAAACATCTTTTCTTCACTGTTAGCCTGGCTCTGAAACTTAAGACGTTGAATGTTAGTAACGCTTGGCTGCATGGTAATATTCCAATTGGCACCCTTGAACTTAACAGTCTTTAACTTCTCGTTGACAGTTTCGGTTGTCATAAAACGATAGTCGTTCTTGAAATCGCCGCTTGCATTTTCAAAGTGCAATCCAACAGGAACGCTTTCGCCATTGCGGGGCTGTGTTACCACACCAATTCTTTCATTTTCTTTATATTCAGGAATGTTAAGAATAGTATTAAGTTTGCTCAAATTAGGCATACCAAATACGCCAGTAAATGCGGCATTTGCTGTATTAAATGTAGCATTAAGAATAACACTACGATCTTCGCTCACGCTTTCAATTACGGTAGATTGATCTGTACCAGTAACCTTGATAGTATCAATGACTCCAAGTGCCTGTGTGTGCGCAACGATATCTGTGAGAAAATCTTTCATATTTTGTCCTTACCTTTTCTTTGATTATACTGTATGTTGAATCAGATGTCAATTATTTCTGCAACACCACCGCCTATTTTTAATCGTGATGCAACATCGCCTGGTTTCTTGAATACCATGTAACTGCTTTTAAGTGGTTTAATCTCATATGAAACAAGTTCAAACCCGATTAATATTAAATTCTGAATTACAAAATCATAATCTATTGAACTTAAATCATTTTTCATGGTTGCTTGCTGCGCCCAAATTTGGTCATCTGGTAGAAAATTAAAAATCCATTTACCACCATCATATAACAGATCAAATACTTGTTTAGAAATATCAGTGATATAGTTTTCGTCTGCGTAAAAAAATTCATTAAAACAATAAACTAATCCAAATGCATTTTGGGGTAAACTAGTCATATCATTATCGGATATTTCATATTTTCTAAGTCTACGAGTTGCATAAAATTCATTGTTTAGCGAAGTTGCAGCATTGACGCATATATCCATATATCTATCCGCAACATACAGCGGTTCTGCAGCTACTACATGCGGCAAAAATTGACCGCTACCAGGAAATAACTCTAGTGTTGGTGAATTATTTGCCAGTTGATTTGATAACAAGCTAGACAAATTTTGTATGTCATGTTCATTAAATGGGTTAAGGTTTATAAAATTCTTTCTATTTTCTAAATCTTGACTTTTTAATTTGAAACTTAAATTTTGTGTATTGGATTTTAACTGAGTCTTGTCAATTTTTATATTATTCTCAAGTTTTTCTATTAGAGCAGTAAACATATTTGCTACTTCATTATAATAAGAAGCATTGGCACGATAGCTGTTTCGTGCCGCTTTTAAGTTATTGATATGTTGTTGGCTTTCTAATAGTTCCATTATTCTATCTCGAACAAACTAGTAAATGTATTAGTAATATTAGTTGTATTGGTGATATCCCAATCCAACACATCAAGTAAGTTTTCTACTTTCTGTGTAACGATAGTATCTTCCATTAGGTCTTGGTCAAACGGCATATCCTTAAACCATTGTGGTATGCGTGACTCATCAGTTGGATAACCAATACTAGTTAATCCAAGTGGATTATCACGCAGCTTGCATACAATGGTCTTCATGCCATCTACGATCTCAATTGAACGAGAATCACTGTGCATTTTGCGAAGATTGTTCCAGTTTATCGCCGCACGAACATGACCTGGCATATTTGCCTTGCCTTGCTTCTTTTCTAGTGCACCATAATAGGTAAGTTTATTAACACGCTTTGGTGTTCCCTTTTCCCAACTTGGCAACTCTTTGAAGGTGTATTTGAACTGACGAACTTCTTCAATAATCTGTTCACGTTGCGAACCATCTAGCACTTTCTTTAGAATATCACTTAAGAAATCTTGCACAATCTTTGGGGTATCGCTGCGTTTAAGATCAAGCCCCATTGCCTTAACCTTGCCCGTTTTGCCTTCCACGTCAAGACGTTTGCCTTCAAGATCAAAAATAAGAACCGCATAACGTTTCTTTGTAATAAACAATCCTTTTGACGCAATCAATTCACGACCACCCTTGATGATAGCACCAAGTTCTGGCGTTGTATGAAATGCTTCATACATAAACTTTGGAAACGTTTCGTTTACTCGTTCACCAATAGAATCATAGAGTTGGATACAAATTTCTTTGTTCCATTCCATACGACCAGCTTCAACATCGTCCTTGATAACTGGCCAAGCAGAGAAGTATACGGAATCAGTGTCACCATAAATGATTGACTTACCAACGTGATCATACTCGCCTGTAATCAGTTCATTGACAGTGGCATCCATATGCTTTGCAATCGTGCGACCACATAGCGTGGTGCTTTGTCCAATACGTTGGTCAAAGAAACGACAACCTGCATTAAGAATAGCACCATATAGCGAGTTCAAGTTAATTTTCTTAACCAACTGACGCTTATCCCAGAACGCAATCTCCTTTGCATCCTTGGCATCTTTCTTCTTGGCTTGTAATTCTTTACGTTCACTATACCAACGCTCAAGCAAACTTGGGATAATACCTTGATGTTCTAGGTTAAAGATAGTTCCATTGGCACTCAACGCCCATGGCGCATAGTTGTCAAAGATCATATCATGGATTTCAGCAGCACTGTGAACTTCGCTGCTACCATTTGCCCAATCTAGTGTAATCTCCGTACCAATATCACGGTTCATTACAGCAGTATATTCTAGCGAAGCAAACAAACCTTCCCACGCAGCAGCAATGCTTTTGCCTTCGGCAATCTTGGCTGAAAGGTAAGCATCAGTCATAATGGGACGTAATTGACCAATAATAGTTTCTGGTCCCATGTTGAGTGCACGAATGACACTTGGATACAGTGAGTTAATATCGATAGCACCAATATAATCATGCAAACCCTTTTTAGGATATGCAACATAGGCACCAGCAACCTGTGTATTAACCTCTTCACTGCGTGGGCGGCGGCTAGGAACAACCATACCACGACGATGCGCTTCATTAATGATTGCCTGATCTGTCACTGCAACAGCACCCATTGTAGTCTGCAACAACACAGTATTATCGTGCGCAATTTCGTTTGCTAGGTCAAGAAACCGCAATTTCTTATCTAGTTTATTAAGAAGTGCAACGTCTTGACGAGAGTATGCAATGAATGTTTCAAAATCACGGTTATACAACTGATCAAGTGAACCTTCATATGCGGTCTTGCGTTCATTTAGTTCATATTCGCCAATAGCATCAAGGCTATAGGAATGGCGTTCTTCATAGGTGTACTTTTGATACAACAACATATAATCTAAATGGACACGTCCAACTAAATCAAATGTCTTGCTCATCTTGCCATACTTCTCGTATTCACGTTCTTTAGGAAACTGATCCCAAAGACAGAAGCGACGAGTGTCGTCCTTGCTCAGCACACGAGCAACACGGTTGACGGTATAAGGAATATCAAACCCTTCACTGTTCCAACCACTTAGCACATCAGCATCATCAATAAGTTCAAGAAATGTTAGTAGTAACTCACGTTCACTATCAAAGATAAAAGTATTATCAAATCGTGCGGCAATACGATTAGCCTCATCAATGCTCATTGTTTTTGGCGGTATGGTAAGCGTAATAAGTTGGTCTAACCAATCAAGATATAACGTGATTGCTGTAATTTTAGTAAATGGATCGTCTGGAGTGCTATAGCCACGGACATTATCAAAGTCCGTCTCAATATCGAAGAAAGCTGTTTGTAACTGTGGCGAGTCCTTGCCAAGGTAATTCTCAGCCAAACAACGAAATGTCTGATTAAGATCAGCCTCATATAGTTTCTTACCACTGTGTATTGCAAGTTCCTTGCGAAAATCCTTGCTACTGCGACACGATACACGACGAACAGGAGTATCATAGATACTTTTGAAACTCCCGTTGCCGTCTTCATAGTAAAATACATAATTTATAGGATAGTCTCTGTAGATGCGTTTTCCATCTACTCGCTCAACAACGAATACTTTTTCTTTCTGTCGGTCAAGTAGTGCATCTACATATGCCATTATTGTTCGCTATCCAAGTTGTTTGTGCTGTTAAGAATGCTTTCAATGATGTCAAGGTCTTCACGAGCCTTATCAAAGTCACGCTTCTGTGCCATCTTGATTGCCTTCTTAAGTAGATTTGGCTTGATGTTCATTTCTTCTGCAATTGCACTAATGGTATCGTTAAGACCGCCTGTTAGTACTTCAACCTCAGTCATTACTGAAATACTTTCGCTCATCAATTGTTTAAGTTTCGTGCGTTCCTCTGCACTAAAGTTTCTGGTTGCCATAGATATTTCCTTTCATTGTTTAGTATATATTACCTATTAAAATAAGTCAATATATTAAGTTTTGTCACAACAACGTCATAGATCGGCACTTAAATAGTTGCGTACCACGGTGGTACACAAAATTCAAACCCAAAGGAAAAACCCATGAGATTAGACGATTTGGCCACACGTTTAGTTGCTGTTGAAGCAAAACTAGCAACACTAACAGGCACCACAGTTAATACAGATGCGCCTACTACTACAGAAGAACTTGATGCTCGCCTTTCAGTAGTTGAAGCACAAGTTGACCACCTAATTGCTGCAAAGACTGCAGAACACATTGATGCTATCGTTGCAGCACCAGCAGACGCTGCACCAGTTGCAGTTGAAGATGTTGTTGCTCTCTCACCAAGTGCAGATGTTCCAGAAGCAGCAGCTATTGTAGCTGACGTTGTTGCAGATCAACATGAAGCAGATGCTATTGTTGATAGCGAAGTAGCAGTTATTATTGCAGCCGCTGTTTCAGCAGTTGTTAGTGCAGACCCAGAAGTTGTAATTGATCCAGTTGCTATCGCTGATGCTATCTCTGCAGCAGTTGCAGATGCACCAGCACCAACAACTCCAGAAGCAGTAGAAGCAGCAGTAGCAGCAGTTGCTGATATTATTGCAACTGCAACTGGCGTTGATGAAGTAGCACCAGAAGTTATTGCAGCGGTTTCAGAAGCAGTTGCTACACCTGCTGATCCAGCACTTGATGCAATTGAAGTACGTCTTGGTACTGTTGAAACAAAGGTTGATTCACTTTTGGGAAACTAATAACCAACGCTCTGCGTTGGGTTAAAAAGTTTTTTTAATACGAAAGAGCCACTTCACGGTGGCTCTTTTTTTTATTCATCACTTTTATAAAGTTCTAATAAGGTTTGATATTGGTTATAAGCATCCTTTAAAGTAGGATACTTTTCTGTAAAATATGGATCATCTGCGATAATCATCATCTTATCTGCAATCATCATAACAGTTTTATACAATTTATCAAGATTTATTTCATTATGATTGGTTCTAATAATTGCATCACCTTTGTCAACTGGTGTAATTTGCAATTCTTTACCAGTTATTGTTACTGATGGACTTCCAGTAGGTGCCAAACTCATAGAACCGCTATTTGTTAGATATCCAGTGCCGCCATTGCCACCGCCACCAGAAATTGTATATGTTGTAGATGAACCAATTGCGCCAACAGCACCAATTGGTGTTGTTATAAATGTTGTGTTAGACGGATTTTGGACGGTTTTTACGATCATGCTTCATTTTAGCAGCCATCGCATCGGGTGTCAATTTATATTTTGCAATAAACGCATTATGAAGGTCTTTTGGATCAACTTCAAACTCACGGCAGATTTGTTGCATCATACTATCAATACCATCATAGTCAGTGCGTTCTGCGCCATCAAGTGTGCTTGCAAGACGCTCAACAGCGTTTATCATGTTCTTGCCATCACTTCCCTGAACGATGGTATCATATTTCCAACGAGCAGCCATTAGACCACGAGCACCAGCACTGATAGGGCGGCGTCCTTGAATTGTCGTGCTCATTGCTGCTTCTAGGATTTCTTTAATACGCATAAGATTATTTATCGGCTATTGACCATACTTCTGATGCAAATAGTATACTACTATCAGTATTTCTAAAATTATCTAATTTTTTAACACGTTCGATAGCTTGTTTTAATTCTTTCTCATTGCTTGGTTGTTGTAATTCAGCTATGAGATATGAAAATTCAGGAACCGTAATTAAGTGATCTATTAATTTTTCCTTTATTGATTCTGGCAAATTTCTTGCGGCATAATATGATGGATTTATTAATAAATTAGGAACAATAGGACAATTAAAATACTCATTTAAAATTTCTAAATCTTCTTTGGTATTGTAAGCATTTAATACACTATAGGTGTAGATAATATACAGATTAACATTTGGCATTAATTTTAATTTATTAAAATTTTCCAATGTTTCATTCCAATTGGCTGGCCATCTTATAATATGGTATCTGTCAAATGTTCCGTCAATACTAAAACCAATATTAATTGATTTGAATCTTTCAAATTTATCAATAATATTTTTGTTTATAATAGTACCATTGCTGAAAAAATGTACATCAATCTTTTCACTTAAATTATTTTCTACAGCCCATGATAGTATTTTTTCTACTTTTTTACTATACATTGGTTCACCACCATATATCGTAAGTTTTTCGACATTTTTCCAAATTTCATAAGTCAAAAGTTTGTCTATATCAGTGTTTACTTTATTTTTACATGGGTCATGTTCGCCCATTCTTTTTAATTCAGCAGACCAACGAGAACTACTATCACTAAAACAAGTAATGCAAGCAATATTGCAATTATTGTCAACTCTAATCTCTAAATTTTTTAATGAAAATTTATTCTCATAAAATAATTCATAATCAAAATCATCATATTTGTGATTCAACCTATGACTTTTTTTATTGCCGTCTTTTTCGGTTTTTTTACAGTTATCACAGCCTGGGTGCCATTTATTATCTTTGATATATTGTCTAACTTGCAGATTTGATGATTCAATATCTTGAAATTTTTTAGTAAAATTTGATAAAAAATAACAACAAGGTTTAATTATGCCAGAATCAAATACTAAATCTGTAAATGCACGCCGACAGAATGTATCAGTAAATTGAGTCATTAAACCTTACCACTTGGACTCATAATAGGTGGGCGACCAATTTTATCGGTCTTATTGCCAAATTTTGCTGCTTGCTTTTGTGTTTCGCCTGGATGAATATCAACTGTCAGCGCATTAGCATAACGAGGGTCTTTTGCAGCCTTCTTAGTAGGAGGAACTACACCTACACCAGCGGCTTCATCAAGGTCAAATAATTCAGTTAATAACATTACATGAAGTCCCATTCTTTAAGGGACCATTTTTTAACCATATCCCGTGATAAATTTAGGTTGGTTGATATTTCTCTTGCTGTTAAACCTTCATTTTTTAACAAATGGATGGAATCAAATTGTTCCTTTGTTAAGCCACGACGAGTCATCGCCCGTTTCTCTATAATAGATTTTTCCCATTTTACCCAAGGTTTTTTCTTACCCTTATGTGATTCAGATATTTTCTTTTTAGATTCTTCTGAATGAATTTTACCATGCATTCTTGTATAATTTTTAGCAATACCTTTTAATGCTTTACTTCTTTTTGCATTTGACTCTTCTGACATAATTATGCCATTATTGCCATCGCCACCTTTTGTAGAATTATATCCATTATAATAGGTATCAAATTTTTCTATAAATTCTATTTCTTTTTGTTTGGCAATTTCTGCGGATTCAACCGATTCTAATAATTCTATATTCCATACATCAACTCCATGCTTGTTTATAGCATTATAAAATTTTCTATTGTCACGAATTTTCAAAGCATCTTTCTTATGCTGTTCAAATCTTTCAAATATTGTATTACCAGTAAATCGAACTAAACCTACACCAGCGGCTTCATCAAGGTCAAATAATTCTGTTAATAACATTCAAATCACCACTTACGGCAAGACCAATATCTTGCCTTTGTGCGTGGACCTGGATTCTCACAGTGGTGTCTAGCACGGAAACTCTTACGGCGTTTTGGATTTGACTTTTTAATCCTCATATTTGGGTCTCCGAAGTTTACCTTTTTTACATTGCCTGTTTTAGGGTCTTTAACGAAGACAGCAAATTTTTTAACATCCCCTCTATGGGGTTTATTCAATTGAACTTTACGACCATGATATTCTGCTTCTGCTACGATTGATTCATATAAATCATCCATAAAGAAGCGAATTTCCTTACCATCTTTATTAAGAACAATATCATCATCATCTTCTGCAATATCCCAACCCATATTGCCCAACATTTTTACAGCTTGTGCATGCTTGCCTTCATCACCGTGCCACCACATCTTTGCCAAACGTTTTAGTGTTTGGTGATTATCTTGTAAGGAAACTACTTCACCTTCTGTTACGCTTTCGCCAATACCTATTGCTTTTAACACTTGTTGAACAATTGATGGTTTTTGCTCAGGTGGTGTTGGTTGATTCCACTTTTCTACTGCTGCAACAACTTTTACACCAGGTAAACCACCTTTCATTAACATGTAGCGTACATCTTGAATACTTTCTCGACGATCTACCACAATAGTTCCATCTGGTTTAATATCCATAATATGTACTGCGGCAGAACGATCACCAGAGAATTGTTTTGTATTAAATCCTTTTATTAGTGCATCTCTTACTGTCTGTGCATTTTCTGTAATTTTACGAACTGGACGACTTTCAATTTCATTTAAACTTTCAAGAACTTTAAATAATTTTTCATCACCAAGTATTGTAATACTGTCTTCACTCATTTCCATAATCTCAGTATCTACTTGTAGAATGTTGCCAAACTCCAAATATACACCATCACCGATTGTTGGACGGTCTTCACTAATGGCAGTAAGTTTTTCAATTAAAGAACGCATATCACTCATGTTATAAATCCTAATATATTATTTATTTGGCTTTGGTGCTTACACGAATTGGTGCCTTGCCATTACCACCTGTATCTTTACCACCACGACCTGCTGCATTTTGTGCTTTGCGTTTGCGAGTTGTTGCACTACGTTTTTCTGATGCACTCATACTACGTGCTTTGGCTGCTGGTACACATTTAGCATAACCACTCTTGCTGCCACTTGTGCCGCACGGTGGATGTTTGCCACCTACTTTTTTACCGATGTTAACCCACTTGTCTTTGAACCACTTGTGTAGATTACCCTTGGCTTCTGGTAATACAAGATTTCCGCAGTGCATACAATAATCAACTTGTTCAAGCAGCACACTTTCTGTAATCGGGTCACATTTAAGTTCTGTGCTTTCGCTACGTTTCTTTTTATTCTTGACACAGTTTGGATATTTTTTTCCAAACATTGTTTTCATGCCTTCTTTGTGATAGCCTGCCCAACATGCTTCGCCAAGAACATCTTCCATTTTCATGACTTTACTAAATCCTTAATTGCTTTTACATGCGTATCCATAATATAATGATGTTCATCATACAAATCCATCATGCTTGCCATATTCATAATTTGCTCGCCAAGGACTTCTGCCATTGTTGCAAATTCTGGTTCAATACTACCACGTTCATTAGCATATTTTTCAAGATAAAAAAGTAAATCTTGCATTTTAGCAGTGCGTTCTGCTATACCCATATCAACATTTTTATCACTAATGTTTTTATATAGCTTTGTAGCACTTGGACACATATCAAAATGTCGTGTTTGGTACTTTCCAACTTTAACTTCACCACTATCTTTGGTTTCATCTTTTGATTCTTCACCAAGTATAATAGCATCCATTTTATTGATGAAATATCTTAAATCCATGTCGCTCATTTGGATTTATTTCCCCAGTTTTTAGCACCTGCCTTGCGACATTTAACTAACGCACCACTCGCATAAGCACTTGGCCATACTTTATAACGGCTCTTTACTTTATAATAGCAAGCATCTTTCTTCTCATTCATAAGACTTGCTTCATACATTAATCCACCACAGTGTGGGCAACTTTCTTCAACTGCTTCTAATTCATCCGTTGTATCACCAGTAACGGGATATGTTTTGCCACCAACATTGAATGATTTTTTACCTGCCTTTATAGCATTCATTCTTGCATCAGTGAAAGCATTGGACTCTTCTACGTCATCATGTCCAGCACTGCCAACGATTTCATTATAATTGTCCATGCACAGATAATCATGATGCTTGGATAGTTCAATCATCTTTTCAGCAACATCATGCAAGTCTAGATCAGTCTTGGCATCTTCACGAGCATATTCCATCATACGAAGTAATAGTGGGATATCCATACTAACGGTATCAGTCTTATCTGCTTCGTTGGTGATTTGACCGATACGCATTATTTTTTGCCTTTTGGTTTTTTTCCACGCTTCTTCATATTGATAGCGATTGCTGCTTGCTGTGCTAGATTTTTAGCTTCGCTAATCATACGCATGATATCTTGATTGCTTACGCTTTCTGGCGCTGATTGTAATGCACCTCCAAACCCTTTAAATGGAGTGGATGGTTTACTACCAGCGGGCACACGCACTTTTGGCTTAGCCGCTGCTGCTTGTGGTGCTGCTTGTGGTGCTGCTGCTTGTGGTGCTACTGTTTTTGGCTTGCGTGGACCACGAGGAAATGGTATTTTCATGTTCTTAAAGGTAGACTTAATTATCGCATCTTCTACACCCATTTGACGTAGAAACTGCACAACGGTTTTACTATCAACACTGCCACTACCCTGACTATATGTGGATTTCTGCCAAGCCGTGTTTAGCTTATCAGCAGTAGTTTTGTTAGCAATATTACTTGCCGCTGTGCCTACATAATTACCAACTGCACTAGCCGCACTTCCAATACCTTTACCAATTGAACTACCAATGTCCTTAAGACCTTGGAAAAAACCTGCTTCTTCAATTTGTTGGAAGATAACAGGAACTGCGGTTTCATATACCCAAACGCTGCGGCTACCATCATCAAGAACACCTTCACTTAAGAACCAACTGTTAATGGTTGCTTCTCTATCAATGTATTCACTGATATTTTTTTGATTTTGCCTTTCAATACTATCGCCTAAACGATTACCTAGTGATGGTCTATATAACAAAACATCTGGAATGCCCAAACGTTGACCAGGAAAAACTTTATTTAAATCTGTTATTTGTGGGTTTGCCTGTGCTATCATTTTAGATACTTCTGGCCAATTCTTAGACGGATCAACATTAAGTGTATTATTATCAAACGCTCTTTTTAAAATATTATATATGTTATCACCTGGTCTTATTTGGACAACCGATCCAATATCTAAACCTGCAGCATTCGTAGCCGCACCAAATCCACCAGTTGCAATATCGCCTGGATTTGCACCTGTAGGCAATGATGGTCCTTTGGGTGGTTGAATACCTCGACCTAACATTCCTTGTTGCTGATCATAATTTGGAATTGCTCGACTTGAGTCATCGGGTAAACCACGACCACCCATACCTTGTTGTTGAGCAGCAGATGGAACTTGTGGTGTTTTACCTGATAAATAATCTTGTAATTCACGACCGATTACAGCCTTACCTACAGTTACACCAGCTTTAATCAATGCTGCACTCAATCTGTCACCCTGAAGCAAACGATCAGTAGCTTTAAACAAACCTAAAACAACAAGCGGACCAACACCACTAGTTGCTAAACCAACGCCAGCAACTAAAGCACCATATATTAAATTTTGTAATACAGGATGGTTTTTAGCAAATGCACGATAAGCATATACATACTTGGCAATACCTTCGTCTCCGCCTGTTGCACTTTTAAGTTTACTTGCCATGCTATCAAAAGCATCATCAAAGTTTTTAACTGGTCCAAGTTGACCAATTTTAGCAACGATACCCTGATATGCATTGTTTACTGCAGAAGAAATATTACTATAAGCACCAGCAGCAGCGCCAGCAGCAGAACCTACTGCATCCGCACCTTTACCAATTGCAGTGCGATTTGTTCCACTTGCACGTGCGCCCTGTTCAACTGAACCAAATATTGCAGCAACTTGCTCAGGACTTAACTTTGCTTCACTAATTGCACGACCAACAGTAGTCCAACTTTCTAGTAAAGGATTAAACTCTGCTGCTTCGTATAAAGGAAGTCCTGATAATTTTCTCATTTCTGCAATGTCTTGTTTCATGTATATTTCCTAAAATATGTTTATATTATTTAGTTGCTGCCAACCATCTTCTTACCAGGTTTACCTTTGTCGGTGCCTTTCCAGTATCCAGTGAACTTTGGACCAGTTTCGCCCTTGGCTTCTACTTTACGTTTTTTCTTTTTCTGATTATAGGTTCCACCAAATAGCGAACCAACATTGTTGCTGCCCATGCCACCGTTCATTGCACCTACAGCAATACCGCCAGCCGAACTTGCGCCGCCACTTGCACTTTCACCAATTACGTGGAAACCTGCTTGTTGTTTAGATTTAACTTGCGCTGCTGGTACCATAATAGGAGCACCTTGCACATTGCCATTGGTATCAATCTTGCCCATTTTTACCATGCCAGGAGTTTGTGTAAGACCTGGTTTCTTTGGTGCAACACCGCCTGGTGTTTGTTGTGATTGTTGTGTTGGTGAAGCTGCTGCCATTCCCTGAATAGGAGTATCGGCTTCCATCATACCTTCTTCTGGATAGCGCATTTCATAATCCATATAATCAAATACGCTTTCAATATAATCTGCAGCACGAGTTAGTTTACGCTGCACCCATCCATCAAGTCCCTGTCCTTCACCAACATTCTTTAGCATCTCATGCAACATGATTGCTAACTTTGCTGTACGATAAAGATCAGCACGTGCCATGTGAACTTCATTATCACGAGGTTCTTCGCTATATGATAGCATCATTTGACCATTTGGGCCTTCTTGTCCAACGATCTCACAATCACATTCATCAATGCTATTTGCAGATTCTGGTAATTTTACCATATATCTACCATCAAATACTTTAACAAGTGAACCAGTAAAACGTTCTGTTAACTTGCCTGCTGTTTCATAATTTTCTATGACAGGTTTTCCGTTTTTAGATAATATTTTTCCATATACGGAACTATTTGTTAACTCATAAGCCATTTCATATTGTCCTTTGAAGTATTTATTCACTGACTTTAATCATATAATCTCGTGTATGTATATTTCTAATAGTTCCAAGATTATTATCATTAATGATAATACCCTTATATTTTGTTTTGTTTAATTTTAAATTTTGAATTAATATATAATACTTTTTTGTCAATGTGTTGTTTAAGAAAAATGTATCAGCCACTGCTTGATTTTGGTCTAGCAGTGGCATAGAACGCTCAGATATTAGTTGATCATTTACAGTTATTCTATAAACAATATCTTCTGCGCCATAATCATATGATTCTGGTGTAAGAATTAAGGTTATTTTTACTTCGGACAATTAAACACTCGCTGCAGTTCCTTATATAATTTAGTACTGCGTGAGCGTTCTTCAAGGTTTTTGCTGTTTTTGATTTTGTTTATCTTTGCACTCAATCGACGTAGGTCGCTGCGTGTTATTTTTCTATTCATTTTCTTGCGGAGAAAAAATAAAGCCTGTCGTTTTAAACTGACAGGCTCTTGGTATTCGGTAGATTGTTGGAATTCTTCCCAGAGTTCGGTGACTTCATCCCATGCAGCGGCTTGAGTAATTGAAATTGTGTCATACATTGTAGTCCCCCCATATTAATCTCTCCCTAATTTTGCGTAACTAGAGAGCAATTGCTGAACTTTAGCGAAATTCTGATCTTCATACTTGATAGCAATGCCGCCTGCACTTTGCCAAGCGTTAACATTTTTGCCATAATCATCTACAAGAATACCTGGTGTTCCATTAGCAGTAGCAAACTCTGCTTTATTATGTGTTAGGATAACACGCTTTGGTGGCATGCTGCTCAAATGCATTTGAACCCATGCAAGTTTACCACTTTCACTGCGACTATCGCCAGTAAGCGGTGTTGAACAAATATAATATTCACCGAACTCTTTCATAACATGCTGAACAAGTTGACGAGCATGAGGAAGCATCGGCAAATCTACCCAAAATGTAGGATGTTGGCGCACAAGGTCAAGTTTTGCTTCTGGATTATCAATATCTTTATAATGGCTTTTGCCATCTAATCTTGCCCACTCACCAAAAAAATCAGCAAGAACGCCATCCATATCTAGGTAAACTCTGAACTTTTGGTACGCCATACTAATATTTATCCCTATTATTGAACACAATTTAAGTGTATCATATCCTGTGGATAAGTCAAGTCTTAATTACGATAGTTGTCTTACGGTCCAACCAGTTCCCAACGAACTACTATAATTAATTGTAAAATAACTTGTCGCATTTTGATAGTTATTGAATGCTGCTGCATCCGTTAACTGCTCACCATCGCCACTATACAATGCATACGTGCCACTGCCACCAGGATTTCTAATTCTAGGTGTATTATTGGTTACAGCAATGTTAGGATCATCTGCCCAATCTGGCGTTCCAGAAGCAGGTTGATTTACAATAGCCTCGCCTGGTCCCATATAGAACAATTCTTGTTCATCAGTATTTGGCGCAATTGAATATAGCGCAATACCACGAATATTACCAATTGTGCCGCCCCAGCGCATTACACTGCTATATGATCGTTGGAAACTATTGGCACGGTCTATTGCATCTCGTTGAGTAGACGCACCAAATCTATAAACTTCTTCGCCGTTATCTGTATATTTTAAAATATATCGTTGAGCAGTTTGATTATTGCCAGGCGCAGCATCTGTTGATTGTGCTGTTGGTGGCAGTGATGGTGCACGGTCTATACCACGAGATGTAATAAAATACATTTCATCACGCATATATTGTAGTGAATACTCATCTAACACTCGCACAGCATAACGTTCTATTGGTAATTTACTTACGCCCCAGTGCTTTTCTGCAACAGGAACAGCCATCTTTGTTATTTCACTGCTGTATGCACTGTATAAATCAACGCCAGGTATATAAACCAGTGTTATACTATCTGTTTCAGTGTTATGTGTAGTATAATATTGAACACGAACCATACTATAACCAGGATAACGTAGGTTGACATCGCTCAATGGCATTTGGCGAGTGTTAGCAAACTTTACACCAAGTTCAATCATTTCATATGGGTTAGTTCCCTTGATTTTTACAACTTGCTCGCCGTCTTCATTTTCCAAGAAACCATCAACTGGACCACTGCCAAGTGGTGCAACAGGCTTACGACGCTCTTGAGCAGTGCGTAATTCTTTTACAAGTTGTTCTTTGTCAATAGCGCCAGCAGTATATTTGGCAAACAGTTGCATCGTGTTATCTTTTTCACTAATGCCACCGCTTACAAACTTATACAGTTTCTTTTGATATTCTTGACGAGCATCTTCGGTATCAGCGGCTGCTCCCATAACACGAACATAGCGCAACATAGTCTTGCGAATTTCTTCATATTGCTCAAAGTAATTGCCACCAGCACTGCGGAACTCAATATAGTTTGGCTTAATATTCACGCTAACATAACGGTCGCCACGAGGAACCAACAGTTTATTGATTTCTTTTTTGGCAATATCTTCCAATCCACCACGCATCTTATCAAGGATTGCTGGCACATTCTTTCTGCCACTTCTGCCACGCACTTCACGCTTTGCTTGGTCAAAACTACTCTTTGTCCAACGAGAACCAGCACGACCAAATGCTTTAAGCACATACTCATCGCCAAGCAACATAATCAATTTAAGATGGTCAATGTTTTCTAAGGTTTGGTTAGGGATACTAACACCAATATGGAAACCAGTTGTGCGGTTAGTATAATAATCATTGCTTTTTGCCCAACTGAATACATTCTCTAACGCAGCCAGCGCATCTTCTAGGTTCATTGGAGGTGATACAAGTTCAATACCGCCATCGCCATCATCATTTGGACTATCTAGCGAACTATCTGGTTCAAATATCCAAGTTGTTTCATCACGAGTTGCTCCGTGATAACCGCCGCTTGCTCGTGCCTTATAACCAGTATTGCGTCTAAAATCATCTACAACATCGCCAATGTCTGTTGTTGGTTCTTCTCTACTGCTGCTAAATGTATAATATGGCCAAGATAGCGATTCACGAGTATTGCGATTTACCCAACGCATAAAGTCATACATATCATCAATGCTATTGCGACTTATGAATCTGCCCCAAGTATATTCTTCGTTTTCTTCCATCCAATTGGTGCGAACATTATCTTTGGCATCATCAAGTTCTCGCTCACTTGCTTCGTCCGCAGGAGTATCGCCTAATTCTTCTTGAACTGCGTCATTGTAATCATCAGTGCCTTCAAATTCATTATCATAGGTTTCATATTGGTATTCACTAAATGCTTCATAGAACGATTCTAATGCACTTTCAACATCACTGCGGGTATTGATATCACTACCACCAGTAAAGAAGTTCATAACATCACGCTGACGATCACGATAGGATGCGCTGCTTGGAAACTCTTCGTTTGCATCCATATCCTCTTCTTCTTCCTCTTCGCCTTCTTCACCGCCAAGCCCAGGAATATACATTTCGGTTTCAAAACCAACCTTCATACTCTTGGCAAATGGTGTATCGGCAAACTTTTCAAGAGATGTAGGACTCATATTGATTTCGTTTAGGATACTTTCTTCAAGGCTTTCGTCTCTATTTGGAACTTCTGCCAATTGCCAAGGTGCTGCCAAATTATGTTCCTCGGCATAACTTACAGCATAACGACGAGCACCAGTTACACTTGCAGCGTTAAATGTATGAACAACACGACTTTCACTATCCAAAATATTATATGTTGTGCCATTTGTAGCAGTAATGTTAGAAGATGTGGCGGTTGCATTTGCTGGAATAGCATTGCCCGCAATATCATAACCACGATCAATTTCTATTTGTGAATATTGGCGAGGTGGTTGCGCTGCTGCTTGGGGCAATTGTAGTGCCTGTGTACCTGCACCAGGTATTGGTGTATTCGTATCATCGTTTGCAAGGGACAAGAACCAATCAATATCACGATAGCCATATTCTCTTGTTAAACGAGTAGCAATGTCTCGTGCTTGCTCATTATCTGGCGCACGAAACTGTGTAACCGCCATTTGATTGTTTGATGTGCGGATAACATACATAGGTTGAATAGATGATACAGTTCGATCACCGCCAATTGATAATGGTTGGCGTGTTAGAATATCATCTGCTTGACCATCACGATCACGAGTATCTCTTAACGCTACTAGGTCAAATGAACGACCACTTGCTCGCACTATGCGTGTGGCAATATCATATACATCACTGTAAGTCATTCTTGGAGATACTACAAATGATTGCCATGGGTTGCCAGTTATACGACTGATAATCTGAAATGTAATACCACCAATCCCATCGTAATCTACATACGGTGTATCATCATCGTCACCACCAACAACATTTGGTTGCGGTGCTTTTGCTTTCTTGGCAAAATCACGCTTGCTTTGTGCATTTTTAATATAACTTACAAGTGCTGTGCGAGGCATATTTCCAGTAGCAAACTGTGTAAAATACTTGATAGTATCGGTTTCGTCTTTTTTATCAGCAGTAAGTAGTTTTGCAAATTTCTTTTGATATTCTTTGCGTTCCATTTCTGGATGCAGAGCAATGTTCATAGCATATACAACACGAAGCAGCGTATTCACTACTTCATCAGTATCCATATCAATCCAATTACCGCCTGGTGAACGAAACTCTACACGGTTATCTTTTGTATTGATAGAGGTGAATTTATCAGTATAACCATTATGAATAAGTTTGGATGCAACCGTATTCAAGTTCTTACGCATAGCATCTACGGCTTGGTCTGCCTTGCCTGGATTTTGTTTAATGAATGAAGCAATCTGGTCAAAAGCACTGCGAGCATAAGAATTGCCAAGACGACCAAACTTTTCTAAAATATACTTGTCACCTAAAAATAGTGCAAGTTTAACATAATCAAGTTTGTCTAACTTATAACCTGGTATACTAATATTCATATGCAAACCAGTTTTATCATTGGTATAAGCATTGCCATCTTTTGCCCACGCCTTGACCTTATTGATTTGGTCAATCATTGTTGGAATATCTAGCGGTGGTGATACAAACTCTAAACCTTCGCCGCCTTTGCCACGAGTAGGTGATAGGCTGCTATCTGGTTCAATAACATATGCATCGTTTGGCTTTGCAATGCCGTGATAAGAGCCGCTCTTGATAGTTCTTATACCTGTTGCACGGCGGAAATCACCTACATCAACCGTAGAACGAGTTGGACGGTAATCATAATCAGGTTCAGTCCAGTTTGGCCAAGATAGACCAAGACTGCTATCATTTGCCAAACCACTCATAGCAGTGTTACCATAGGTATCTTCTAAAAATTGTTCAAGATAACTGTCAATATTATCATCATCTTCAATATTATCACGCCATTCTTCAAAATATTCTTTTCTAAACGCTTCATATGGATCAATTCTGTCTATTTCACTGAACAGTTCTTGCTGGTTTTTATAATCACGACCATAACGCTTGTCAATAAAGTCTTGTATGCGGTCGCCTGCCCATGTGTCCCATAGTGGTCCATCCAAATACTCATACCATGCTTCACGGATTAAATCAATCGCACGATTTACTTCACGACGACTATTGTGATCGCCAGCGAAGAACTGCATAACATCTTGCGACAATGCACCAAAACTTGCGGTAGAAACACGCTCATCTTGGTCATAATCTGGTTCGGATTCAAAATCCTCATATGGATCATAATCTTCATCATCTTCTTCGTCAAGATTAGTGACGATAAGTTCAAACTCTAAACCTGCTTTTGCATTTGGAATCTTTGCCACCGCCGCACGAAGGGCTGCTGGACTCATGTTTACTTCGTTTAGGATTTCTTCAAGGATCAGGTCTTTGTTGTTTTTCATTTATATATTTACCTGTTTATTGTAGCCATGGACCAGAAGCAGGTTGGTCAAGCACGATTGGTGGTATGCTATGATCATCTGGCTCTAAGTATAAACTTTTAGCATCAAAGGTGCTTGAAAGACGAACTGCATAAGATTTTGCCCAAGCATATGCTTCACTTGGCGTAGCAAAGCGTTTTGGGTCAGAGAGATTAGAACCATATGGTGGGTCGCCAAGCCATACTCTATAAATCTTTGTGCTAGCAACAAATGCTGCTCTTGCTGCTGCATCTGCCTTATCGGTCTGACGCTTCTGTAAACGCATCTTCAACACATTTTGGTCAATTAAACCACTGGCATACATAGCAAAGTTTGACAGTTGGTCATCATCTCGTGGAATATTTTTAGCAATCACTTTATAAAGTTTCTTGGCATATTCTTCACGATATGCTTGTGGATCAGCAGCAATTGCCATTACCTGAACATAACGCAGCACAGTATTCTTGATATCGTCTATGTGTTCCATAAAGTTTCCGCCAGCACTGCGGAACTCAATATAATTAGATTTAAGATAAACGGATACATACTTGTTGCCGCCATTCATCGTGCGATTGACAATTGCTTGTGCTGTTCTTGCTAAATCTTTACGCAATAATTTAGCATAATCTTCTGGTCGCACATTACTACTGCGTGATTTAAATAGTTTTTGAACTGCACCAAGACTGCTCTTGGTATATTCATTGCTGCCACGATCAAATAGGTCTAACACATATTGATCACCAAGCAACATTACTACTTTAAGTGGGTCAATTTTTGATTGTAGTTCTTCTGGTAGGCTAACACCAACATGGAATCCAGTTGATTCATTGCCATAATATCCGTTTTGACCTGCCCATTGGAAGAACTTATCAAGTGCCGCCATGCCTTGTTGTAGCGGCATAGGCGGTGATATAAGTTCAATACCGTTATCATCACCACTAATACTGCTATCAGGCTCAAGAATCCAACTAGTGCCATCACGCTTTATGCCATGATATCCACCGCCATACTTTACATTTGCTCCAATCACTGCCTTCCAACTAACGGCAAGTTCTTTTACGGTTATCGCAGTAGAGTCTTGTGGTGGGGTTCCTTTTAGGTATGGGTAAAATACATAATCATTTTGTGGTTGTCCCCATCTCATAAACCAATCACTTATGTTTTTAATATTATATCTTTTAAGATAAGCCTTCCATAACTCTTCATATTCTTGTGGTGTTGAATCTTCTAGCATCTTTTCAATAAAGATTGTGCGAGCGTCCCAAACAACACTATATCTATCGGAATCATTTGGGTTATCTATGATTGCTTGTTTTATTTCTTTTTTAGTTAACATCCACGCAGTATTCTTGTCAATGTAATTAGCAATCCATTTTAAATTTTCTGGTTTAACTATTTCAGTTGATACATCTTTATTCTTTTCCACATATGCGATAAAATTTTTGTTTATATCACGAAGTTCAACACGAATATTGCCAACATCCTCAGAATCAAGCATATCGCTTTTACTTGCCCATGCTGCTACTTGTATAGCCCAATCTTTTTCAGTTGGAAATGGAGCGTCCTTACTCAAATCCCAATTGCTTGGGTCTCTGCGAAACTCATACTGCACACGGCTTACACCACCATAGTCTGCATCTTCATCTTCGTAATCCAAACCTGGCACCAGCATTTCTGCTTCAAAACCAATAGTCATTGCCTGTGCTTGTGGAGTAGCAGCAAACTTTGATAGAGCCGATGGACTCATGTTTACTTCATCAAGGTCATCAACATACGCTAATTTACTGTTGCCAGTATCTGGCTGTATCCAACGGTCCCATGGAAAAGTGGCTACCTGACGGTCAGGATAATCATTACCGCCGCCTACTGTGCCAATAATGCTGCCAGCGTGTTCGCCAACAGAACTTGGTCCAAGTAAGCGCATAAACTTTGTTTTTTCTTGTGGCATGGTAAAATCATAACTTGAAGTTGCATTTCCTCTATTGCCATAATAAACATCTACGGCAATATTTGGTCTTGATAGTGCAGATGCTGCATATACTCTGTATAATTTTTTAAGACCACTTGATGTTCCTTCTAGAAAAAATGTATTGGGAAGATTTACAAAACGAACATATCCTTGGGTAAATGCTTCTTCATATCCATCAATGTCATTACTATAAAGCCACGACAGATGTTCTTCCTTCTCAACATAAACAACTTTGCGGTTAGGCAAAATCCAACCATGTGTTTCATTTGGATCAAGTGCTTCTTCAACACTTTCTTTTTTAGCACTATCGGCACGGATTTTAGCAATTGCTCGTTGTGCATCATTGTCGCTTTTAAGTGGTTGTTGTGCTTCTGCATCCCACTTCTTGTGCAAGAATGTTAGTAAATCTTTTACATTATTGGCACCAATTTTGCGCATTGCTGCGATAATTTTAGTAGCCTCTGGATAACCACTACTACCAGGTTTACGAGCATTTGAAATTTCATTACGCAGTCCAAGATCATCACTAAACTGACCACCGTTCCAGTATGTTAAACCATAGCGAAGTTCATTTGCCTTCTTTGATAACTCACTGCGGTTTTTCTTGAATATCAGTTCTAACCATGGTCTTAACATTCGCTTGCCAAAATTACTGCTGCTGATATAACCTGTTTTCTTCTGACCACGCAGTAAATCTTGAGCACCACTTACTGGTACTGCTTGCTTAGTATTTTGTAATCTCCAAGCATTTTCATCACTATAAAGATAGGTTGGCAAGCCACGCTTCTTGGCAAGAATCATCAACTGACGAGTATTTGGACTAGCATATTCACCCTTTTCTTTTAACAAGATATGAATAGCAGTAATAGCATCTGCTGACATAGATGGCTCACGAGAGAATACACGGTCTTCGCTTTCGCTATGACGGTCTCCTCTATACATTCCTGCCCAATAATCAATTGCCTTCACAGGATAACGACGATTAAACCAATTGCCATCAAGGTTAAACATAACGCCAGTGTCGCCAACTATTTGATGATATCCGCCTGCCTTACTGCGTGTTGTAGATAGGAAATACTCATAACCTTTTGGTGCATACTGATCTTCTACCGAACCAGTAGAAATGCTCAACATAAACTGATTGTTCTTAAGAATGTTTAGTGCTGCACCCAAACTACCTGTATAGTGGAACAACACTGGTGATGCTGCCTCATCAAGTTCTAATTTTTTTACACCCGTTAATGATTTTAATTGGTCTGGTGTAAGCGTTCTATGCCAACCAAATCTTTTATCAAAATCAATTATAGCAGCGTCTCGTGCTTCTTCATCACTTTTGCCAGCAAGTTGATATTTTTTAATTAATGATTTGAAGATTTCACTTTTATCACTGTCTTCTTCTAAATCTTTACGATGACTGCGCTTATAATATGAACACCAACCATTTGCCGCAATCTTGCCACTAACAGCCGAACAACCGTGTGGTGGTCGCCACATAGTGCAATGATCACAGCGTTGACCATTGCGAGGCATTGCCTGATACTTTGCCTCGGCTTTGGTTGATTTTTCTGCGGCTTCGCTTACGCTTTCTTGTTTTTGGTTTGCTCTATTAAGATAATATTGTCGTAATTCTAAATCTTTCTTTGTAGGTTTTCTGATTAAATTCAAATGTTCATCTACTGGAACAACAATAATTTTTAAAGGTTTTAATTCTTCAATATCTGGTCTGCTATAATATTCGCCATCGGCAGAACCACGCATAAAAATATCTTTACCTTCTGCATCTTTTGTTGGCAACATATGCAAATACATACTTTGCCCATGTCTTATTTTACCACTAAACAAAACTCCTTGGATTGGTTCGCCAGGTGTGTGAAAAGTAGCAACATCACTATTAGGTTCTGTCATACCCATTAAAATAGCAAAATTTTTATTATCAGTAGCATAGATAGCATTTTTATTACTACCTGTTGCACCACCAGTATCAACTGCTTGTCTTGGGCTTAATACAGGAATTTTATTTCTTGAACCATGCCATAGATATTCAGGTTGCGTTCCATCTGCTGCTTCATTGACTTTGTTTTTGCTAATTTCTTCAATATCACTATCAGGAACTAATCGTGCAGGTATACTATCTTTTTTAAGTGTTTTATAAGCCCAGAATCTATGATGTCCATCTAATACTTGATAACCACTCTTATATTTTCGAACTAAAATAGGTGGTATATTTTCATTCTTCTCTAGACCATCTATAATTTTCGCAACATTTGCTTGGGCTTTTGGTAATTTCATCTTATCATCGGGTTCAAACCCAACAAGTTTGTTTGTAGGAATATTGATGATCGGTAATGCATCAAAGCCACTATCATCTACTTCTGCACCAAAATAATCTGGATCAGTATAAAGTGTTACTTTGCCTTCGCTTACACTTTCTTGTTGGTATGATGGTTGTGTTTGTGCGTTAGTAGCATTTACTGCGGCAACAAGTAGCGTATTGCCAGCCTCTACTGCATTTTTTAATGCCGCATTACGAGATGTTTCAATCTTACTTTCATCAGCATCATCAAACTTTGATGGATCACGAACATCTACTGTTGGATTAGTAAGTAATTGTCCATTCTTATCTTTATAAGCATTCTTGTCAGCATTCCATAATTTTATAATTTCATTATTGACTGCTACACGGTCTTTTAAGAACTGTAACTTTCCTTTTTCGCCAGGATTGGGTGCAGGATCAAGTCCTGACTGTTCCAGTTGTTGTAGAAACTTGCTTTGATTTTGTGGATAAGCATCCATATGTTGAACTAGCAACCAAGCCGCATATGGTGCCGCAGGATAACTTCCCTTACCATCCGCACCTTTGTCAGCAAGGATGGCATCCATATTTTTGGTAATATATTGCCAAGCCTTATTCTGCAGTGACAACCGCTGTGTTGGGTTTTTAATTTTTTGGTCTTGATCCATCCAAGCATTCAACTGATTACGAACAGAATTGTTGCTGCTATCTGGTTGATCAGTATCTTCGTTTGCCAAGTCAGGTGCAACCATATAACTGTTCTTGGAACCTGGTGGGAACTCAAAGCGTTGCGCACCCTTCTCACGAGCAGCAGCACGAGCCTTCTTAAACTGTAGAGTCCACCAACGACGATTAGTATAATCCTTATTGCCCATATAGGCTTTTGGATCAGCAATGCGCAACTCTGCCCATTGGTCTGGTGTTAGGTCTTCGTCTAATTCATACTTTGGTAAACCGTATAGGTCAAGATCAACTCCGTGCGTAGAACCATAATAGGTATTGTCTATGTTTGGTTTATACGGTGCTCTACCACGCTTTACAAGTTTAGGATTATCGCCCCAATCGCCACCAATACCTGGCGCTTCGGTAACGATACCCATTGCCTTCAACATAGCACGAGCAACTACACGGTCTTTTTCTTTTTCTACTTCTGGCAACTGACCATAAGTTTGTTGGGCAAGTGCATAACGCTTCTTTTTCTTATCGGGAATTGTAGGCGCATCTAACTGCAACTTGCCCATATAATCAGCCATTGCGGTCTTGTTCCAACCATCGTGGATAGCGTTGGCAATTGCATCTACATCGGTAATACCACTATCAATCATACGCTTGGCAGCGGTTGCACTTTCAATATTTGCTAACCAACCAAAGTTAGCACCTGGTGTAGATAACCCATAATGATATGCATCGTCCAACGCCTTATCGCTAATGTGTGCAAGTTGTTCTACTGATAGGTTTTTGGCAATAACACTCTCGGTAATAACACTTTCTTCCATACTTTCACCAAGACCCATGCCAATGCGAACAGTTTGAAATAGGTTCTTGCCATCTACCATAATGTTTGGCTTTACTCTTGTAGCACGTTCAAATGCTTCTGGATCATTATCTGTAACTGCTTTGCGAGCATTGGTAGCACTTGTTAAACGTGGACTTTCCATGAATGAAAATGGTTCAAACTTATACATGCCGTGACTGCTTTCTACGCCATTGTATCTCTCCAACACTGGACGCATACTTGCCATATCATCTTCACCAGCAACAAAGGTAGCCGAACGAAACCCTTTATTATACAAATATACTGCTGCTTGAAGAAATGTTTTAATACTAGGGTCTTCAACAAGATGACCTTGCACTTGTGGATATAAAGTTTTAACCCACTTTAACTTTTGATCATATGTAAGCGGATTCTTTTTTGCATCTTGGCTTTTACTTAAAAATAACGCCCAACTGCCTTTCTTTGCCACGCTAGCAAGAGTATTGATTACACCTTCGTGACCATAATGTGGAGGATTTAATCTCCCAAATGCAAATGCAACATGAGGATTTGGTGCTTCATTGAAGATGGTGCGGTGGCTTAAGGTCATTATACAATCCAGATAAAATATTTATCTGTATACTGGAGTGTGGTTAATTTGGTGTCCAACGATGGCGAGGCACAAGTTTAATATTAGGTTCGCCATAGTTGACATAACCTTCACCACCCTTTTGACCCTTAGTAGTTTGTTGGATATCGCCACCTTCGCTATCCAACTGATCAATAATTTGATTCTTAACGCTGCGTAGATTTTCTAGCACCGCAAAGGTTGCAATAAAACCTTTTTGATTTTGCGCAATCCAATCCGTAATCTTCTGTTGCATCGGCGCACTTTGTTTGCTACCGCTACTTAACCAATTAGTAAACTCACTTGCAAGATCAGCGGTTCTGCCACTCTTTGCCATTTGGTTATTAAAGTTATATAGAACACCTTTGAAACCTGCCATTTTCATTGCCGCAAGTCGTTCATCATTTAAGAAATTATCAATAGCAGTTTTATTAGCTACAACATACTTTTGTAGGTCTTGTAGTTTCTTTGTGTCAATTTTAACAGGTTGACTTGCGTAACGTGGACCTAACACAATTAATCCTTGTGTCTTGTTAAATGCGGTAAAATCATCAATAGGTTGTTGTTGATCGTCACCCATGCCAAACTGTGGAAAGAAAGCATGTCCTACTACTGCTGCTGTTGCTTTCGAAATACGTTGTCCAAGTTCAGTGGTTACAGGAACACTATATGTTACATTGTTTGGTGTAAATGTGTATGAATTATTTTCTAGTGGCGGACGGCGCATAAACAATAAATCACCGTATACATAACCACGAAATTCTTGCGGCGTTGCTGCCTCAAATAACGCCCATAGACTGGCATATTCATTGGCAAAACGCATACGCTCATCTTCTTTATCAGGTGCTACATTGCCAGTGCTCATAATAAACTTTACAAGTTCTGCTGGTGAACGACTCTTGCCACTTTCATTTGGTTTTAACCAACCATTGTGACCAACCATGATGAACTTGCCATCAGGTTCACGACCCCAATATACTTGTGGCTTACCGTCCCATTTCCATCTTACCATTTGTGGATTACTTGCAAGAGTTGAGAGACGAGAAATGGCATTTTGCGCACCGCTGCTGCCATTAATCAATACTAAATCTTCTACGTGTTGGAAAGCACGTCCAACCTTTGGTGCTTCGTTTATTATCTGATTTATGAACATCAAATATTTATAGGTTTTCTAAGAACCACATATATGTAGGAACAGAGAACTTCAAACGATACTCGCCATTCCAACCGATATTTACATATTTGTCAGGGAGAGGTGTTTCATCAAATACAACAGAACCATCAATTGTATCAATTTGACGATGGTAATCACCTAATGAATAAAATAGATAGTCTAATTCTATTTCGTCTATTTCAATCTGCTTAATGTTTAACAATTGGTCAGCAAGTATATTGTTGTTTTCGTCAACAGGCGTATGTTTATTTTGTTTGTCTTGTAATCTAATTTTGATTACGTGGTTGCCTTCTGGTAATTCAGAAGAAAAGGTGATGATTTTCTCCTCACCATTTTCTTCTTTTTCAACGACAACACCACTATCTATTAATTCATCATTTAATAGAACTTCGTATTTGGGCGGATCATTGTGCCAGACACTGTCTAGCACAATCTTAAATTCTACTAATTCAGTGTCTAGCACATTGTCCATAGGGTTAACCTTTTTTCTTACCCAACTTCAATTTAATTGGCTGCGGTGCTCCGCTTGGTGGCGTTGGGGCAGCAGCAGATTGTTGTGGATCAAGATGATGTGGACCACCATTTGAAACTTGGTTTGTCAAGACCTGTTTAAGTTCTTCGACATTACCTTCATACTTGTGATAACCAGTATGGTCAAGTTTAATGCCTGTATCAGCAAAAATCTTACCGCCAGCCATGCGCCATAGATAGCAGAATGTCCAATCTTCGGATAGGTAGTTATCATCCTTATCAATCATGGTATCAAAGAGACCATACATAAGTGGCTCATACTGCGCACCGATACCGATATTATCACGATACTTTAATTCAGGATGAAGTTTAATGAGTTGTTCAATCACGCCACGCTTTACCATCATAAAGCCTGTGCCAAGTGTGCTAACTTCAACCAAATCACCCATAGTAACTGGATTTGGTACCGTGTTAATAACATAACGAATTGGAATACGTTTCATTGGATAAACGCCACCAACAACATCTTGGTTGGCAAGTAATAGACGAATGATTGCCTCTGGATCAAATCCAAGGTCAACGTCAATAAACATTAAGTGTGTTGCTGCTTGGTTAAACAAGAACTTTGCAACAAGGTTATTACGACCACGAGTAATAAGTGATTCGTTAACCATTGTATCGATACTGTAGTTGAGTCCCATTTTACCGGCAATGATACCAAACTTGATCATTGCAATAAAGGTTGCTTCATTACATAGACCACCATACATTGGTAGACAAAAATGAATATGTTGCTTGCGTAGGAATTCTAATGCCTCTGGTGGTAGACCAAAGTCCATAGGTGCTTGTTGTTGATTGATTTCTTCTGTCATTGACTCTTTCCGTTAAGTGTAGATATTATTATATATCTACAGTAAAGAGTGTAACAGAATTTTTATGTATTGTAAAGAACTTGATTGATATTGCCGCCAGAAAAATTAGTAATATGAGCACGGCACCATACAAAATTGCCAGTAAAGTTATAAAATGTAGTTCCGCTGACAGGAGTTGTGCCATTACCAATGCTAGTACTATCTATGTCAAACCAATCTACTTCTGCAGGATCAGTAGCAAGTGTAGCCTGAAATTTTAACACACCAACAAATGCGGTAAGTTTATAACTTACGGTGTGTAGACCATCCGTATAACCATAGTATCCATTGCCCTTGAACTTGTTACTGCTCCAAGTGGTACTAGTACCATCATAAGGAGGGTAAGCCTGTCCAAAACTAATTGCACTTAATACTACGGTTGGGATACTAGCCATTATTTTCCACTTCTACTAAACACTTGTCGCCAGCGAGTTCTTGAATAACTGCAACCAACTGGTCTACTGTATCCTGATCTAGTTTTGTGTCAGCAGTTTTATTGTCTGCAACTAGTTGTGATACTTTAATTGTAATTGATTCTTCAAATAGATGTGCCATTGATATTCTCCAAAGTATTTATTCTAGGTTTGCGTCCACGCTTTTTGCCACCACCACGGTTAGCACCATTTGCTTTAATATCATAAGCAAGACCAAGACGTGTAGGTTCCATACCATCAATCTCATCAATCTTATCAATAGGAACACTAAACTTGCGACCACTGCGATGTGAAGAAATAAACTTCATTGTGCCTTCATCGCTGACAATTCTATCTACATTAAGGAATAGCAGCTTTTCCGTTGGCATACCACCAAAGGCTGCTACAGGACAACGTGCTAGAATACGAGTCTTGCTATTCACGACACCACGATTGATAAGGGCTGTTGCTAATTCAATATTCATTACGCTTTACTCTCTTTCTTTACTAACTTATAGACTTTTTTAATTCCATCTTGAAATAACATATACAACAGTGGAATATTGTCTGCACTTCTGCAGAATACACGAACACTACCATAATAATAATGATTATCAAGTCCTATCATAGCACGAGAACACCAACGGTCTAATTCAAATGATATTGACAAATCATCTTTGTTGTTTTTAACAAACTCATACAATTCAAGCAAGTTTTGTCTTTGTGATTGTTTGCTACTACCTTGTCCACCACCTATCCAACCCCAATAAGTTTCAAAGTCAACTTGATAAGGAATATCTGGATTATACTTTATCTCACTTACCAGTTTAACATCGACAGCAATATTGTCAAGGTTTTTTATCGCTGAAATATACTGATCATTGCTTGTGGTAAATCCTTTGACTGCGGCAAGCAGTGATGGATCATCAAGAATTGCATCAAGTGCTGTCGTGCTATTGGTAAAGAAACGCAAGTATGATTCTTTACGAAGCCGACAGTCTGGATCAAGGGTTTTTAAAACTTTTCGCATATTTTCACGGATATCCCAATCTCTTGGAATTGCTAATTCTACACGAAAGTGATACTTGCCATACCACAGTTTGTTTTCGGTATTTACACGCCACTTAAACAAATGGTCTCTAAACCGATCACGGTATTCAATCAGCGTTAGTTCTGCTATCTCGGTCATCTTGCGCTACCAATTCCAACTTGTCAACATTTAGGTCTACCTTAATACTAGCATGATTTTCTGTCTTGTCAAACAGTATTTTCTTTGCTAGCGGAACTTTAATATGTTCGTGAATTGTGCGATGCATTGGTCTGGCACCAAGACTTGGAGTATAACCCGTTTTGCATAACCAATTCCACGCAGAATCAGTAAGTGATACTGATGTATTCTTTAGGGCAAGTTGTTCATTAAGTTCACGAATGAACTTCTCTGCAACCTTACGAATAGTAGCCGTATCAAGTTTGTTGAATGTAACAATCGCATCAACACGATTGCGGAACTCTGGACGGAAGTATTCTTTAACAGCAGCATCAACTGCGTCTACATTTGTTCCGCCACCAAAACCAATAACATTGCGTTCGCTATCAGCAGCACCCAAATTACTGGTCATAATAAGGATACTTTGGCGACAATCTGCTCGCTTGCCATTGGTTCCAGTGATGAAACCTTCGTCCATTACTTGCAGCAACACCTGTGAAACATCAGGATGTGCCTTTTCAATCTCGTCAAAGAGAATGATGCAGTGTGGGTTCTTGGCGATCTCACTGATGAGCAAGCCACCAGCAAGGTTAGCATCTTCATATCCAACATAGCCAGGCGGCGCACCGATAAGGCGTGAGATAGAATGACGCTCTTGATATTCACTCATATCAAAGCGCAGCAGTTTCATGCTTAAACGATCTGCTAATTGCTTTGCAAGTTCTGTTTTACCTGTGCCAGTAGGTCCAAGGAACAGGAATGAACCAACAGGCTTATTATCAGCCTTTAGACCAGCCTGTGATACCCATACACGGTCTAACACCTTGTCAACTGCGGTATCTTGGTTATATACAACTGCCTTGATCTCGGCACCAATATTAGGCATAATCTTTTGTGTGTTCTCTGCACCTAACTGTGCTTCTGGAATACCAGTGATACGAGAAAGTTCACGACGAATTTGTGCAACATCAATAGTGCGTGAGCCACGTGCCTTGGTGCGGCGTAATGCTGCGGCACTATCAATAAGGTCAATAGCCTTATCTGGCAGTTTCTTGTCTGCCTGATAACGAGCACTCAATTCTACTGCTTCACTAATAGCAGCATCGGTAATCTTAACATTGTGGAAGGTTTCATAACTTTCTTTAATGCCAAGAAGAATAGTTTTACAATCCGCAATGCTTGGTTCATCAATAGCAACACGGTTGAAACGACGCATAAGCGCACGGTCTTTTTCAAACTGCTGAGTATATTCTTCCCAAGTAGTGGATGCAATAACCTTAAAGTCACCACGAGCAAGTGCTGGCTTCAACATATTAGAGAAATCTACCGCACTGTTGCTGCCACTGCCAGCACCACGCATCTGATGTGCTTCGTCAATAAACAAAATGATATTGCCAAGTTCAGTAGCTGCCGAAATAATCTCTTGTAACTTTTCTTCAAAGTCACCACGATACTTTGTGCCAGCCAATAGTGAACCAATGTTTAGACTATAGACTTCATGGTCTTTAAGGAACTTTGGAACATCACCATTAACAATGTTATATGCAAGACCTTCGGCAATAGCAGTCTTACCCACGCCAGAATCACCTACAAGCAACACATTGCACTTATTCTTACGAGCAAGAATTTGTGTCATATCAGCAAGTTCAGTGGTGCGACCAATTACTGCTTCAATTTTGCCATTGCGAACCATTTCATTTAGGTTAGTGCAATGTTCTTCAAGCGCATTGGCAGCTTGCCCAATTGATTTCTTACCCTTTTCTTTATTATATGCTGTAATAACCTTTTCAGGTTCTACTCCATATTTCTTAAGATAATATGCTGCGTGACTATGTGCTTCTTTAGTAATTGAAAGATAAAGATCACTGATATGAATAGTTTGGCGACCAAGTAGAATTACTTGCGTAAACGCACGGTTAAAGACTCGCTCAAGACTTTGGGTTTTCTTTGGTTCACTGTCTGAATTGCTTTGTGGATAATTGTCAAAGATATAATCTTCTAACTCTTTAACAAGATTTTCTACATCCACGCCCGTAGATTGTAATACACGCATGAATCCTTTCTCATGCAGCATAGAATACAGTAGATGTTCTACTGTAAAGTATTGATGTTGGTTTTCAGCAGCAAATTGCTTGGCTACTTTAACAATTTTTTCAAGGTCGTTATTGCTATTAAACTGTGTCATAATACTAATATAGCACCTTTTCTATTTAAGTCAAGTGTTTATTGGTTTAATCTTTTGTATTTCTGTAATTAAATCAAGTTGTTGTGCGGTAAGTGCAGATGGAATTAGAACACTAATCTTTGCAATATACTTGCCACGAGTTCCGTTCTGTCTAGGAAACCCTTCGTCCGTTATACCGAACTGACTTTGATGCTGTGTTCCACGTGGAATGTTAAGTTCTATTGATTTGCCGCTTGGTAAGGAGATAGGTATATTGCATCCCATTATTGCCTGAAAACAATCAATAGTAATATCTTCTATAATATTTTCTCCATTGCGGAAAAAACGATTATGCCCCTGAACATTAATTTGAACTTCTAAGTTACCACGGGGAATAGCAGTATTTGAATCATCACCACGACCAGCAATCGTGAATACATTGCCATTTTCAACACCAGCAGGAATCTGTAATTGTAATGTATCAATGCTATTTGCGGTTCTAAATTCAATAACTTTTGTTTGTGGATTAAGTGTTTCTAAGAAATTTAAATCAATGTTTACACGAATATTACGATTTCTTGCAGGTTGACGAACATTAAATCCAAATTGATTAAAGAACTGTTCATGGAAAGCAGACATTGGGTCCGCTCCGCCACCAAAGTTAAAGTGAAACTCACGATGTTGGGCTTGAGCATATGGATTGTGATTAAATTGTGGTTGTGGGTTTCTTAAAGTATGGTCATAGTGTGCACGAGAGTTTGGATCACTTAGTGTGCTATATGCTTCATTAATCTGTTGAAACTTTGCCTGATCACCGCCCATATCAGGATGATGTTGCTTAGCAAGGCTTCTAAATGCCGCTTTTAATTCTTCGGGGCTAGCCGTTTCTGCTACACCAAGTGTTTGATAATGACTCATATGGTAATTATGCCATAATAGAGGTTATCTGTCAAGAATTATCCAACATTGGTAGGCGTAGGTGCTGCTTTGGCTGCTGCTGTTTTTTCTTGTGTTCTGCCATAAGCGGTGATACCAAGAATAGCACCAAATGCAAGATGGATTAGTCCACCATTCTGTAGCGTAAGGCTTTGCCACTGAGCATATTGAACTGTTGTTGAACCAAGATACTTTAAGAATAGTGGCATTGCCATTGTTAACATTGGTGCAATAATAAAGTCAAATGCGCAGATAATCATATAAAGCCATCCCATTGCAGGACGCCAATATGACTTCATCCAATGTTCGCTTTCTTTATCTTTTTTCTTAGTTTCTTCTTTGGCTACAAGTTCACGCTCATAGCGAATCTCATCTTCTTTTTGATCTTCACGACGGTCTTCAATGAGCATCTTGTGAACTTCTTTGCGTTCTTCAAGATGAAACTTCATTTCTTCAAGCATTAACTTGCGAAGTTCTATATCATTTGATTGTGAAACTTGTGGTGCAGCAACTTCAACTGTTGGCGCAGCAGTTTTTAACTGTGCATCTTCTGGACGCTCATCATCTGCCATGCGGCGAGGGCCAATTGGCTCATCATCATCACTTGGTGCTGCCACTGGTGCTTCCTGATTTAGTTGTGCCACTAGTAGAGGCTTGGCTATCGTAGTACTGTTTGTATGCGTTAATTTGTGCTTGATATTGTCTAATGACTTTAACAAGGTTGGCTTGGTTAATTGCCATGTCTTCGTAATCTCTTGGACTAATGGCGAAAAGGCTTTCGCTATGTGCTTTTCCAAATGCCGTGTCAATGTGATCTTCACTTCCTGGTTTTGCTGCTTTATTTACCACGTGCCATTCAACATCGTTCAACTTAACTTGGTCTACGCTTGGCAGCACAAGAGTTGGGCGTTCAACAGTAACAACTGCTGTTGTTCCAGTAGTTTGGCAAGCAGCGAGTAATAGACATAGGGGAATTAATTTAGCAACCTTGAGCATTGGTTATACCTTTATTGATTGTATCTTCAATACAGCGGAATGACTTGGCCGTTGCATCATTCATACGCTTCTTAACTTCGGCTGGTTTTGCAGCAGCAAATGCGCCAAGGTCACGATTATTCTTTGTGAATTTATCTTGAATATCTTGCACTTCATTGCGAGCAGCTTGATAATCATCAAATGTTTTTTGTGAAACCGCTTGCTGTTCTTTTAAATCTGCTTGTGTTTTTTCTAATGTTGCAGTAGTAGTCTTAAGAGCAAAGTCTTTGCTTGCTACTTCCTGATTCAATCTTGCTAGTTCATCCTGTGTATACTTGAAGTAACCTACTACTGCACCGATTATTAAAACCACTGCCATTATTTTATAGATTGAAAAACCAAACATTAGACGATCCCACTAAGTCTCTTGATATCACTTATGTCTTTATTTAATTGTTGCGATTCTTTTTTTATTTTGGTAAAATTCTTGATGCTTTCATCATATTTGTCAGCAGTCAATGGAACTACTTTATCAAAATTTTCTTCATTCATTGGCATATAGTCGCCGCTCTTATACCAACGGAATTTCCATTTATCACGTTCAATGCCAGTAAGATGATCTAAGTCTGATAACATTTCACTAATATATTTGAAAATATTTGGACGACGTTGCATTTCAACAAATACAAGGCGATCATTATCGCTAACTTCACCTGTGCTTACATCAGCGTCCAACACAAAATCATAACCATTTTCTAAGAAAGATACAAGGTCATTGGCTGGCATAATATCACGAATTTTAAAACTTAGCGTAACAACATCACTTGCTTGTCCCATTTTACTATTATACTCATCAATATGAATAGTATCACTGACAAGATAGTTAAGGTCACCCATTCTCAAACCTTCATCAATACGATTAGACATTGAGTTCTGGCTCCTGTGCTTGTGGTTGTGGCTGTTGTTGTTCTTTGTTAGTTGTGCCTTGATCAGTTAAACCTTTTTCAATGCTGTTTTGCAAATCAGCTAAATCAACTTCTTCACCAGCAATGTCAACATAACCTTGTTTAATATCACTCATCAATTTCTTTGGTAGCATCATCTCAACGACCCAAATTGGAAAATCTACAAGTTTGCCTTTATGACTGCCTGGACGAATGTCTTGTGGACTGCGTATAGCAATAGGCATCTGAACTTTTTCTTTTTTGTAATTAATCTTTGCACCATATGGTAGAAGACGCTTTGCGGCAGCAGGATCAGGCATACGATCTAGAGGCCACATAAATGTGCACTTTACCCAATAACGAGAGATAATTGGACCTTCTACAAGTTCACCAATACGCCAATTTGGAAACGTATAAAAATCCATGTTATCTAATACACGTTCGAAATCGCAGAGCATAGATACAGCAGCATCGCTCATGTAAATGTTTTTAACTGCTTTAATATTTGCTTTTATATCCATAGCAACACCTTTGAGATATTTATGATTGTAGACCGTGTTCAAAGATTACAACATAATTGTTAAAATACAATCTTAAATAATTATGTGTTACAACCAACACAAGGATATAAAATGCAGAATAAGCGTAGACAGAAGCAAAATCAAAACATGAACTCAAACAATCAGTCCTACAGCAGAAACTACAATAATATAACCCAAATAGAACAGTTTCTACCAGAAAAGAAACGACGAGTTGAAATTATTCCTCGCAATTTAAATCAAGAAAGCTATCTTGAACTACTACTAAATCCAGATGTCTCTATCGTAATCGCAAGCGGTCCAGCAGGTACTGGTAAAACACTATTGGCAATGCAAGCTGCAATAAAAGCACTTAAAGAGCGTGAGATTGAAAAAATAATCCTCACACGTCCAGCAGTGGGAGTAGAAGGTGAGAAGCATGGTTTTCTACCAGGCGATCTAAACCAAAAGATGGAACCTTGGACAAAGCCACTATTTGATGTATTGCATGAATATTATTCAATACGTGAAACAATGCAAATGGTAGATAATCAAGTAATTGAAATTTGTCCACTTGCTTTTATGCGTGGTCGAACATTCAAGAGCAGTATGATTATTGCTGATGAAATGCAAAATGCAACACCTAATCAAATGAAGATGTTGTTGACTCGTATTGGTGAAGGCAGTAAAATTGTAGTTACTGGCGATATTCGTCAAACTGATAGAACAGAGGGCGAAAATGGATTGTTAGACTTCAATCGTCTAATGGATCGTTTTCGTGACAGTGAGCATGTTGGCTGCATTGAATTCAACGGCGGTGACATTGAACGTCATCCTGCAGTTGAAGAAATCCTCAGAATTTATGGAGATATTTAATTAGGTCGGCTTAATATCTTTAACAGTTGCCAATTATTATAGGCTTCTTCAACGGATGGGTTCTCGTGAGTCATATCTTTAACCCAACTGGTTTCACGAACCCATCCGTTGATTTTATTTTCATGTGAAGCAATCATCCATGCTTCTACTAGGTATTGTTCATACCAAGTATCGCACCCATTGTCATCTTTTTGTATACCAAAGAAAGCATTGCCATCCATTATTGCAATTGTTTCTGCAATGGGGCGCAACATGCGTTTTTCTTCCGCAGTAAATTTCTTTTTACGTGTTTTCTTATAGGTGTTATGTATATGACTAAGAATTTCCATTAATTTCCGCTAACTCACACAATGTAGCACTTAGGTTAATTTCAGCATCAGCAACCATAGAATGATTAACTAACCCATTACGAATGATAACGATAGCACGATCTTGTCCTTCGTCCGTTGTAGAAAACAACTCAAGGTTATCATACATCCAACGAAATACTTCTTCAATCTCATCAGCACGAACTTGATTGCATAGTAGTTTACGTGCTTCACGAACCTTGCCACTCTTGAATAAATCAACTGCGGCAATGCGATAATCTGTGCTACTCTGTGCATCGTTAGTTGCTGAACTTAATGATCCGCCGTTGCTTGCACTTTGCAAACTGTTGATGCACTTACGTAAGTCGGGATAGGCTGCAGTTACATAAACATCCAACGTATCCAAATCAAAGTCAACAGCTTCTTCAACAAGAATTGTGGCAGCACGAGCAGTAAACTCGGTCTTATCAAGGCGTTCAATATGAAATCCTTGACAGCGGCTATGCAATGCTGGAATAATCTTATTAGGATAGTTACAGGTCATGATAAACCTAGCACTGCTGCTATAAGTTTCCATCAAACCACGCAGAACTGCCTGTGCACTTGGTGAAAGGTAATCTGCCTCATCAAGCAGCACAATCTTAAACTCACCAAATGGCATAGTAGAAACAAATCCTTCAATCTTATCACGAATGAAGTCTACGCCATTATCACGGGACGCATTGATCTGTAAAACATCGTAGTCATCCACGCCCAAGTCATGGATAAGAACCTTTGCTAAGGTAGTTTTACCTGTGCCTGGTCCGCCACTGAATAGCAAGTGTGGTATAGTTGCATCAGTAATCCACTGACGAACCTGTGCTTCTTGTGCGGCATCACGCCACACATAATCCGTCACGCTATTGGGACGGTATTTCTCAACCCAAAGATAATTTTTTGTCATACGATTATATTAACACTGTGTTAGAGGAATGTCAATTGTTTTAGTAAGTTGGATTAATACCAAAGGTCAAATCTTCCTTTGGCGGCTCATCGCTGCTCATAAGAATATCTTTTGGATCAACAAGACGAACAGTTGTAGTTGTTCCGTCTTCGTCTGTCATATCAAGACCACGTGTCCAACGACCATGTGCAACAAGGATATATTCACCTGGTACAACATCTTCTTGCTTTGGACCAACGGCTACTACTTCTGCCCAACGTGGACGAATGCCTTGTCCTTTTTTATCATCATCAAGAATGATAATACCACCAAGCGTCATGCGCTCACCAAATTCCATGTCTTTGACAAGAACATTGTTTTTAGTTGGTGTAATCTTACGATAGTCTGTATTATAATGTAACGTACTGCTGCGTGGACCAATTGTATTCATATTCTGTTTCTCTGATTTCTCAATTTTTCTGCTAATTCTTGACTACGAGCAAGTGCATCTGCATATCCGCCACTTGATGGGCTTGGAGTAGCTGGCGTTGCTTGTTGAGGATTTTCTTGTGCTTGCTCAATTTGATCAAACCCATTGGAAATTGGATCAGCAAATATATCAGCAACAGCGGCTGCACTTGCTTCATCACTATTTGTATAAACTGGATTATCTGTTAATTGTTGACCTTGTTGAGATTTATACATTTCTGTCATGATTTGATCTCTTGTTTTTACAATTTGTCCACCAGGTCCAAGCAAATCTCCACGTGCATTTTGTCTGGCATTGCCAACGGCAATTGTACGTTCTTGCTGTATTCTCAATGCATTAATATCAAGAAATTTGCCAGTTGCGGTTCTATGAATACTCATTCTTTATTCCTTTTATATATTTAACGCATAAATTCATTGAAGTCTAAATTATTTCGTAAACTGTGTATGCGATGTACCCCAATCAAGTATAACACAAAACTTGCCACACTTGATCCACGACCTACTCCCCATACTACACTATGTTTACGCATCGTGTCAACAAGATATTTTAGGTATTGTAGTAGCGGTAACAATCCACGATCTGCATACTCTATTAGTTCACTGCCAGCACGTTGCAATTCATTTTGATCCGCACACTGTTCTAATACCCATTTGGCGATATCCATATCCACATACTCTTGTGGCATCCACCACACCTGTTGATTTTGGTGATGATATTCTGCTATCGTGCCATTTAGTGTTGTTAGTTTCTGTAGTGGTTTATAATCCCAATACAAACTTTTAATTGCGGAATTATACTTTTCTGGATCAATAACAGCAATGTCATCAATAGGTAGTTGCGGATTTACATATAGCAAATCTGCTAACTCACCATCACTGATTATGCTGCGACCATACTCGTCAAGATTTGTCACCTTTGATAACCTCTGGCTTCCATTTCTTTAGCGGAACAATGTTGCTTTCTGACTTTTTCTTCTTGGGTATTGTAACAGGTTTTTGCTCCCATTGCAATACTTCTGACCATTCATTTTCATCATATACAACTTCAATATCTTTTTTCTTAGGGATTGGAATATCCCATGTAGTTGGCGTTGGTCTAAACCACCATGCAGGTTTTTCCCAATTTTTAAAAGCCATATCAGCCATTACTTCGTCACTAGTTGCAATCTCTTCATCCACATGCAGCGTAAGATCGTCACTTTTATCGCAACTTACACCAATATGTTCCATGGTTACACGCCCTTGTGTGATACTTAAAATTTTATACCAAGTAACCAACCCAATAGCAAAATTGCTTGGTGCGTATGGCATTGTAACAATACGAGAACTAAATTTCTTATGTAGTATGGGAAGTAGTGAATTGCCAATATAAACAAAAATTGCATCCTGATACAATTCTTTTATTAGATAGCGAATACGACCAAATGCAGTAAATGGGTCTTGTTCTTCTTGAGATTGGTCATCAAAATCTATACTAATAGTATAGCTGCATGGTTCAAGTAAATCCTGATAGCAATTTATAGCGGTAAACTCTGCTGTCCAACTAATGTCACTCATCCGATATCCAGACTATCCTTGAAAATTGGGTTCTTTTTAGCAGCATCACTTTCTTCACGATACCGCTTGTTAATTTCTTCTTGATAGGAGTCAACGACGGTACGCACCTGTTGAATCATAACGCTATTGCCCATCTTAGCAAGCCATGCCATCTTCTTATGTAAACCATTTACGGTTTGAAGCAATTCATCAAGTGTTTTGTCACTTAAATCACCCATAAGTGGATGCATTAGAGATCGCCCTGTTTACGGTTTTCACTATGCCAAGCATCAAACTTTCCGCCTGGATAACGTGATTCTAACTTTTTAACATTTTCATTAATTACATCGTTTGGGTCTAACCCAAGTGCGGTACATGCATTCATCCAATACCACATGATATCGCCAAGTTCACGCTTCATATGGAACACGTTTTCTTCATTAAGCGGCTTGCCTTGGAAAAACATCTTCTTGATGATTTCATTAAATTCACCACTTTCCGCACTTAATCCCATGCCAGCAGTCAATAATAGGGATGGTTTAATCTTGGTGCGATCTTCTTGATATTGACTCAATTGGTCAAAACGTTTCTCAAAAGCATATTCATACTTGCTTTCAGCACTTGTAACTTCTAATACAAAGTCTTGATACAGTTTAAGGTCTGTCATGATTTACTCCTACACTAATATAACGTTAGATGCGGGGTTAGTCAATATTAAACTTGTGTGCGGAACCACTTATTAATTGTTGGATTCTTTGGTGAACCAATAAAAGTATATCCAAGATGAGTGTTAACGCTTAATGAAGTAGTATTTCCAAGAATAGTATTGGCACTGGTCAAGAATAGATTGCTAACAGCAACATTAGAACTAATTGTTAGGAACTGCCCATCAACAGGATATGCAGGAAATGCAAGATTAACATTTGCCAATTGCAAACCATTTGTACTATCAAGCACTAGTTTGCTAATAACTGTGACATTGGTTGTGTTTACATTGCTTACACCATTGCTTATGTTTGCATAATAATAATCAGTATTGTTGCGAGGACGTGAAAGTGGGAATACAGTTACAGTAGCGCCAGCGTCATCGCTGATAAATTCATACCAATAATAACCTGTTCCACTTTGACTAAACCCAACACTATTATTGTTTGCATTATAGTCTTGTAGATATTGTGTACCTTGACTAACTGCACTTGGAAGAATCATGCGATGGCTAGTGCTAGTAACATAAAGTTTTAAACGAATACGACCAACTGTTCCTGCTGCAGGAAAGTTAGAGAAAGCAATAGAGATAGTTCCGTTTGTCTGCACTTTATGATAGTGTGCACGGCTGTGATCAAGAGTAACGTTGGTAGAAATAATGCCGTTGTCATATTCTGTTTCACGGAAATCTTGAATCTGTGCACTGCTGAGTAGAGTACCAGCCATATTATTGTTTAAGGTTGTTCCAGTTAGCGCACTCTTTACGATGACTTTGCTTTGCAGGTCATTTACTTCAGTTTGTGCGAAAGCAAAGTTATTCTTGATATTCGTAAAGTTGTCACGAAATCCCTGACTGTCGTTATCAACGCCTGCTACTGGATATGCACCATTGATGTTGTTAGGATTAATATTGCTCATTTAACTGTTTCCATTGCTTATTATATTTATGTCAGATATTTATCTGCTAAAAAATCAATCTTTGATTGTATTTGTGTTATGGCGTAACCTGTCCAATCGGTGCACATAAAATTATTATAATTGTGTTCAAGAATATCTTTGGCTTTGCTATATGTAGTTTCTTGATCCAATTGAGAAAGTATTTTTGCTTGTTGCATTGCCATTGTCCATCTTTGTTCATTGTCGGTTACGAGATCATAACTTTCATCGATAATTCCATCAAATGTTTTAAACCCTAACAATTTTAAATTTTCTAAAAACTTATACCCACTAAATGTAATAAAGATTCTTTTTGCCAATAATGGCTTTGCTGTTTTTTCTGTAATTAAACTATATCGGTTAGAAAATCCAGTTTCTGCTATTATACTGTACGCTGATTCATTATAAATTTCTATAGGCAAAATTTGGCTTAGCGGCATGGACAACCCATTGTAATTGTAGTATTGCTCTGTTCCGCCTGGATTAGTAATATATGGGTTAATTGTTTCTGCTTCCCATTTAAAATTTTTCCAAAAATCTACATATCCAACAACGTCATCTGATGTTTGATATGATACTATGCTATTGTCGAATAAATTTAAATTCTTCAATGAATCATATACAAATGTACGGTGTAATCTATTTCTGCCTAATAAAGCATCATATATTTTATTTTTTGGAAAGTGTGATTGTAGATTTTGCAATTTATGTTGCAATTTTCCATTATAATTTCTATTATAATTTCTGTTAATTGTGTCAAAGAAGAATAACCAATTTATAACATTTTTGCCAATCAATTTATCATTTACAAAACCACTGGTTATCCAAAAAATATTATCTCTATGGCAGTTATCCCATATTTCCCAATGAAAATCATGAATTTCTGTATCAAATGAAAAAACAAAATTGCTGCATTCTGATAATTTGATAATATAATCTGCAAAAAGTTGATTGTCATGAATCATTGGATTATCATAATCAAATGTTCTGCCTTTTGTGAATGATAATTTAACTTTTACATTAGACAAAATAAATTCATTTAAATCGTGACATATCTTGTAATCTTGCCAAAATTTTAATGATGCAATCCAAAAATCAACTACATGATGATCACTATAAATCAATATCATAAAAAATACTTATTGCAATATATTTACATGTGGGTATTTTAAATAACCATCATTATCAAATGGCATTAAGTATTGATCTTCGCCATTAATAAACTGTGTATTGTGTGCATCAAATGTAGTTGGTGATTTAAGTTGGATAGTGCTTACATTTACATATTCATACTTTGGCACAGTTTGGTTTGATATGCCAACATGTGCTGCTGTATATTGAAGAGTTTCGCCAGCTTTTGCACCAAAACGTACAAGAACAACTTGGTTAATGATAATTTCTTGTTGAAAGGTTAGCGTAACTGTTTGGTTTTGAACAGTGATTAGCCATACGCCTGCTCGTTTATTAACTGTTGCACTGCCATTTTGAACTTCGGCATATCCAGGTATAACGGCACCATTCTGATTCCAACCTTGATTGTATAGAAGTGGAAATTTAACAGGATCATAGTTTTCTTGGGTACTAAACACCAATAGTTTATTATTCCAATCGCCGCTATTATCACCATCTAACCCACCAATTGCATTTATTTGGGCAACCGTAGCACCATCAACATGATCAAATGGTATATCTATAGCATAATCAACTGTTGCGCTTGGTGCAATACTTAGAACATAACCTGTGTCAAATGTAGTATATGCTTTTGTAACCCATGAACCAGTTGCTAAATTAAAATTAGCATCTAAGTTATTGTCTAGAATATATCTATCCACAGTAAATGGTATAAGTTTTATATCACTTGGTACACTATTTTTTAATGTGAACAGCACACGTTCACCTGTGCCTGCTTTTACATAAGCAAGAACTGCTGCTGTTTGAAATCCTAGAGTTCTGCCATCGTTTTGAATGCTAGTTTCCCATTGTGGTAGTGTATTTGTATTAGTTTGTCCTACGGCAATAATTAAATCATCGATCATTAAGTCTAAATCATTTGGATAAAGAGTTAATCCATTTTTTGAAACAAAACTTGCATTTGGTATATTCTTTACTACGGCATTATTAACTATACTATATGTTTTAGTATCTTCTATTAGGTCAACATAAATCACATCATAAAGTTCATTGCCGCTAGCATCTTTTGCAGTGGCATAATGATAGTCACCAAAATAAAATTTCTTATTAAAGTGACGAATTTGCATAGCAGTTATATATGTGCTTATTTGGGTTGGAGTTAATCCATATCCAACCAACACTTTCAAATCTTTTTGTATGCCCCAGTATGGATCATTTGGACGATAAATGTCTTCTGCTTTGAAATAATCTGTGTTGCCTAATATAGTATTGAGTATATTTCGCTTAGCAATACTTGGAGTACACCCAACGTAAAGATTGTCATATGAACTATAAGTTACTGTATTAACTTTTAATACAAAAGTTTTTTCACCACCAATTTGGCTATTAACTGTTAAGGTTGATTTTCCTGTATAACTTATAGAGGTGCCAATTGGAATATTCAGATTGACATTAAGATTTGTTATACTTGCAATAGTTGTATTATATGGAATTCCCTGTCCAGTTATAGTTTGACCAACTGTTAAACCTATATTGGTATCAACCGTTATTGTAGATGAACCAGCGGTGAGTGTAGCAGATAAACTAAACCCAGTTCCTTGTGCAACGGCGGTGAAAGTATAAGTTCTATCAATGGTTGTTGGATTGGCATACAATCCATTTGCAACATTAGTAACATCAAATGTTGTTGTGCCTTTATCCAAGCCAAATTCTTGAAAACTTACACGTCCACTAAGTGAACCATCACTGAGTAAGGTTAATCCTTGTGGTATTCTACTGCCACTTTTTAACGTATAATAAAGACTATTTCCGCTTTTTGCTGCTGCATTTACAGATAATTGGCTTACTGTTCCTGCTTCTATACTTCCCAAATCACTATTAGTACTCCATGTAACACCTAATTCAAGAGCACTAAGAATAGTCAGCGTGAACACTCTATATGGGCTTACCACTGTTTGGTCAGCTAAACTATAGACTTGGACAGCAAAGTTAAATGTTTGTGAAATGATAGATTGTGCAGGAACAAAGCCAGTCATCCATCCTGTTTGTGCATCAAGTGTTAATCCAACTGGAAGTGCAAAAGTACTTTGGTTCCACGGTGCAGTATCCCATGGCACAGCATCCCAACCAGTTCCCTGAGTTCCAACTACTGAATAGCCAACACCAACATTATCATAGTCGATGCCATCAAACTTAAATGCAAAGAAGTTTCCGCTTACAAATGTGCTATAATCACCAAGATTTTCTGTTAAAAGTATTGGCAATCGTACATTTGAAGCATCCGCACTAAAGATGTTATTGTCATCAGTGAGTGCAGTGTTATCAGCAGTAATATCACTATGATTGTAAACAATTATGGAATAACTGCGAATATCTACACTTTTTCCATCGCTAACTTGAACAGTAAAATTATATGTTATTTTACCTAAGTTTTCATATACTGGAACCAATGGTCCACTTATTAATCCACTGCTACTTAAACTTGTTCCTTGCGGCAACTCGCCACCTAACAGGCTGTATGTCAATGTATCATTGTTCAAATCAATAGAACTTAACTGTATAGATATAAGAGTTCCATCCAAAAATTCACCAAGCGGTGTATAATTGCTTGTTAAGAATATAGGTGGATAGTTACCTGTTACTGTTAAACTAAAACTACGATCTGTAATCTTACCACTTTGACTAATGGCACGAATTGTAAACGTGCTTGTACGATCTTGGGTTACTGCTTCTGGAACACCATCGATGCTGTAAGTATCTTTGGGATTTCCTGTTACTTGTCCGCTGCTGTCAATCTGCATACCAGCAGGTAATTTACCAGCAATAAGACTATAATTAATATCTTGTCCAAATGGGTCACCAGTTGGATCAATTGCTTGTAGTCCAAGTTCAAAGAATTGTAAGGCTTCAATCTTGCCTAAGTTTCCAGCAGGAGTTATCCATTGAGGATAGCCACTCAAGGCTGCTTCTTCAACTGTTAATAAATCAACATTGCCATAATATGTATTTCCAATAACATATGGAAAAGTTGGAGTTCCGCTGTTATCTGTTGTTGTAAAATAAGCATAAGTGCCACTTGGATAATCAGGAGTAACACAATATCGCCCATTGTGTGTATCTAAATCACCAGCATTTGTAAACTGATAATCTTCTACAAATATACCCATTGGATATGTTGTTGTATTGCTTGCAGTTGAACCAACTCTATAACTACTATTCTTTAATGTATAACCACTTGCCATGCGTTTAACGCCGCTAGCACTGTTGGTTGGATTTACATATCCATATGGTCCATATACTGGATAACCATCCAATGCAAATCCTAATATTTTACTATGACCATCGGTCTGTGTAAGTCCACCATTAAGGTATGGAATAACATCATTATCTGCTAAACCATGAATAGTTTGACTATATGGAGTTCCACCTAGCCCCGTGCTCCAAGAATTAGCAAAACTAAAACTATTGTAATGATATACTCCATTACTGAAAGCAACGCCGCCAGCTAAATCTTCGTGAAAATTATATCCAAGTAACTGTTCTTCGGCATAACTTGCGTTAAAATGAAATCCTGTAGGTCTAGCATAACCTAATGGTTGAGCATTGCCAGCACTTGGATCATACATTGCAACGCCATTTAACCAAAATCCAATAGTACCAACTGGCTTGGTGACAGGCGTTGTGGCTGCAACATTTGTGCCAGCACGATAAATCCAACTACGATTATAATATTGTGGTGTAGGAATATTGGTCTGGTTAATGTTGCCATAACCATGATATGGAAAACCAACAGCAACAAGACTTATACTGTTACCTGTAATTGTCCATGTGCTACTAACATTGACATTTCTTAAAAGTTGAGTATTAGTCGCACGACCATTAAAAGACAACATAAATTATATGCTCCACTAGGATATTTAGTGGATTATCCTACTCGTATCCAACGTGGTCCACCTGGCAATGGTTGTGGTATAGGATTGCCATTATAAGGAGCATATTTTACATAATGCCAACTATAAGGAGTATTTGCACTAATGGTCGTTACGTTTCCACTTACCGAACTATCATTTGCAATAATGTTTAGCGTAGAGATAGTAATATTGCTACCAATGGTAATCTTTGTACCATCACTGACATTGGCATTTGCTGGTAGGTAAATATTTGCAATAGAAACTGTTGCACCGGCTGTATTATCAAGAATAAGTGTAGATATGTTACCATATAACGTTATGCTCTTGGTTGCGTTGTTGGCAAGATTTGCAAAAGTATAACCATTGATAGAAATATAGCCTAATACATAACTTGTGCTACTTACGCCATTTGCTGCGATATTAGCATTGGTATAATAAGTTGGTAAATAATTAGCCACGCTAGTATTACTATATAGACCAGTTAGATATTGTGAGCTACCAACAAAGTATGTTGCATTGACATTGCCGGTTGTATTAACATTGCCAGCATTAATATTGCCACTATATGATGGAAGATACGCAGCAGTAGAAGCATTGCTGTAAAGTCCAGTTAACAAACTGCCATTACCAATAAAGTATGTGCCGCCAACATTACCAGTTGCTACAAGATTGCCAGCGGTTAGGTTGCCAGTATAGTTTGGTAAGTAAGTTCCAATATAAGAACTTGCCTGTGTGTTGCCATACATACCACTTAATGTGCTGCCATTGCCAAAGTAATATGTGCTTGTAACATTTGCAGTTGCACTTAAATTAGCAACAGTTAAGTTACTTGTAACTTTTGCATTGCCAGTAATCTGGAACTTTGTGCTACCATCATCTGTGCCACCGATAACCCAACGACCGCTTGTAATACGACCTGCTTCGTTGGAAGAAAGAGTTCCGTCTGTGTGAAAAACAATGGCTTTGCCAGTTGATGCAGTTCCAAGGGCAATATTGCCATTTGCAACATAGAGATAAGCATCATTTGGATATGTGATAGTATAACTGCTATTGTTATAGTTGTTGGCATTGATACCAAGGTCAACATAGTAAGCACTGTCATTACCATTGTTTGCAGTTGCAACAATATCAGCACTTGTGCTGCTGCCATTACCAATGTTTTGAACGTTAATTTGGGTATAATAATTGCTGTTATCAACAAACTGTGCGGTTAGGTTAGCAGTAGGTACTGTGCCTGGCGGTCCAACAATAATATCATATGATGCTATTAAATTACCAAGAGAATTTATATTGCCACTTACATTAAGATTTCCACCAACGTTTGCTGTTTTACCAATAATAATATTACCAGGTAATGTATTAGTTGCACTTGCATTACCCATAAGGATAGTGCTGGCATTACCAAACATATAAACAGTTGTTGGTGTTGCATTTGAAAGATAAAATGTAGAACTTGTTGTGCGTAGATAACCGCTATTAATCCATAAGTTTGCTTGCGCAACAACATCACCTGTTCCATCGGGATCAAGATTTAAGTTACCATTGGTTCCAATTACAGATGAAATTGTATTTGCAATTACCCAGTTTGCATTGACATTGCCTGTATTGATAGTAAGATATGCGGCAACATTGCTATTGCCATAAGCACTTGGAGTAATACCACTTAAGCCACTTAAGTAATATCCATTTCCTGTCACAAATCCGCTTGTGCTCAAATTGCCAGTGGCATAGATGTTAGAGTTGCTATAAAGGGTATTAATATTTGCGATTGCAATATTTGCACTAACAAGGTTACCAATACTATAAACATTTGGCAGTGTGTTTCCGCTGAAATTTTGTGCATTAATTGCAAGACCAGCAGTAGTTGCATATGTTGCAGTTGCTGCAATAGTTGCTTGGCTAGCGGTTCCTGTTAAACTTCCTACAAATCCATAAGGGCTTGCGGTTACTACGCCACTGAATGTAGCATTATTTCCACTTAAATTAGGAAAATTAGTATTAGGAGCATAAAGATAATTGCTTGAACCAATTACAACGTTACCAGTACCATTTGGCACAATGTTGACATTGCCATTTGTAGTATTGGATACAATAGAATTGCCAAGAATACTTAAATTACTGGTACCAACAGTTACGAAAAGTTGGCTGAAATTATTATTTGTTTTTTGTAAAGCTGTTCTTAGTGGGTCACCTGTTCCATCGTTTGGACTAGCCCCTAAGTTAATAACTTCTTGTACCATTAAAAAAACTCCTGCACGATATTTAGCAGGAGTTTTTCTTATACGCTAATACTTGTTCCGCAACCACAGCTACTTTTAGCCATTGGGTTGCTTACTACCAATTGACTGCTTACAAAATCGCTCTTATAATCAATTTCACTGCCCAACAGATACATTAACCCCGAACCATCTACGATAAGACTCTTGCCCTCGCCTACGCTAATCATTTCATCAAGGTGCGGTGTGCCATTCTGCGCATATAATTCATCATCAGCAGGTTCCCAAAAATATTCAAAACCTGCACAACCACCGCCTTTGAGACCAAATACAAGATATGGTTTATCCATGTCAATAAGGACACGACGAATATGAGTTCTTGCTGCTTCGGTGATAGTTACTGCTTGCATTTACTTAAACCTATAAGTTATACGACCACGAGTTAAATCATATGGAGTTATTTCTACCGACACACGATCATCTTGAATAATCTTGATTTTGTTCTTGCGAATATTGCCGCTTGTATAAGCAAGTATAATATGATTATCTATATCCACACGGAATACTCCGTTAGGTAGAACCTCTACTACCTTGCCTTCCATTGTTATTAGTTCTTCTTTTGCCATTCGTTACTTATATTTAACACTCATAGAGTCGCCGGTATCAGGATCAAACATTGTAAACGCATCCGCATCAGTGGGAGATGCTGGCATTACTGTTCCACTAGTTGTAGATGTAGTGACAGGATTTCTATACATTATGTCTGTTAATTCTGCAATCTGCTCATCAGTCAATGTTACAGTAGGCATATATGGAGTTGTATTCAACCCCCAATTGCCATAGTTTCTGCCTTGTTCATAAGTTTTTGGTGACCAATATGTGCCACGGTCTTTATTGACTGCATCTACTTTAAGTTGGTCTAATTCACGACGCATCTCTTGCAGTTCCCAAAACATTTGTTCAAGTGGACCTCGTGCATTTATATTTTCTACTACTTTGCTCAACACAACAGCTTGCTTGAAAGCATCTAGCACGGTTGGATCACGTGATGTTAAAACTGCGTCCAGTTCTCGCAGTTGTTCTACTAAATTAGTTTTGGCCATTATCAAGCAAATCCTTTCTGCGATAAAGCAGCGTCAAGCCAGGTGCATAATACATATTTTCAGCAATATGCCACGGGTCATTGTTTTGTAAGAAACTATTAAGCCCAAAGATAATGCCAAGTGGCTGAGCATTATTGCCTAATCTAATTGTTGGGTCAGGTTGGTGTGCATGCTTGAAGGTGTTATTAACTACAATATAACGATTTACAAACTGTGCAAACTTACTGCAAATGGTGTTGACATAATTACCTTCGGCAAAACTATCAACAATTAGCATATCACAATCTTCAATTTTTTCTAAATCAAGAATCATTTGATTGTGAAACACAAACTGAACGCCATATTCATTGGCCAGTGTTTGGTAATCATTAATGCCCTCGTGTAGCACATGATCATAAACAGTAATACTCTTTGGCTTGGTACTTAATGCGATGAGAGTAGAAAGCCCATTCCCAAAACCAACAATAGTAATACTATCGACTCTCCGACACCAATCCATGAGACCAAGTAGTTGTGGATTACTGCCAATATTTTCTGCGATGTTTTCATAAATTTCCTGCATGATTATAATTATACCTTGTTATGTTGCTTTGCTAAATTTAGTAGTACTTGATATTGTTCCCATGCTTCCATGACAGTGGGATTTTCTTCACGAATTAGTGCTTCATAAAATGCATTTTCTACAATATCGTGTGCGGCATTTTTGGTAGTCCAGATTTCTTCACGGTCATTATTTGGAAGTGTGTTGATACGCACACGAATCTCTTTGAAGTTTTCGTCCGAGTTTCCAAATGGGCGGCGAGTGACGGTTTTACCACCGTCTGGACTTTCATAAATCCAAGAGGCCATTACGAATTCCTAAAGTTTGGGGAGAGTGGTCAAGATACACACTGCCATTTTCTCGTTCATAGAAGTAAGCATCGCCATCGTTAATGGTTATACTTAAATCGCTATGGAAAATATCATAATCGGTAAATTCACCATTCTCATGATAGACACGGAATACCCATGTTTCACCAATAGGTAATAGTACTCCGCTTACGCCGTTTGCATTCGTTAGTTTCATACTATTAATATACGGATTAATTATATCAATGTCAATTAATAAATGTCTTTTTTATCACGGTTAACACGTGATGTGCGGCTGCGTACTGCACTGCTTAATTGGTCAATCGGTATCTGATTCATTTTATAACCATCATACACACGTTTAATGTATTTTTCAGATGGTTCCCTACCTTTGTCTTTGCTTGGAATCATAACAAAGGTCAAGGCTTTGTATAGTTTGCCTTTATACAGCACTTCAATATAGGCGTGTGAATAATCACGGTTATCGCCTTCAAAGTAATTTAATTCTCGCACACCTTCTGTGCTCATTGCCCATAGTACGCCATAGGTTTTGCCGCCATCTTTTGCCATGATATCGGTATAGTGACGCATTACAAGTTGATAGTTTGGCGCAATAGCACGACCAATGCGCTTAGCATCTGGCACACGTTTTTTTAATTCGGGAATGTTTGTATTATGCCCATAGGCAAAGTATAAAATGCGGTCAGCCATAGAAATATTTATAATAAAAAAGGGGAAGCCGAAACTTCCCCTAATCAGTGTCCATTCGCATGAACTAATATTTAGTCGTTGCCTGGATCGCCCTTGCACTTAGTTTTCTTTGCAGCAGCAACTGCCTTGAAGTCTGTTGTCCATAGTGGCAACTTATCAGTCTTCTTTGCATTTGGTGGAATTGGGAATACAAGACCACTTGCCTTTTCAACATCAGCAACAGTTACCTGAACCTTTGTTAGATCATTGCCTTGACCTTCTGCTTGTGGGAATAGAAACGCAAATGTTTCACCTGTTTGCTTGTCAATGACAATCTTGAATAGGAAGTCAGGGACAATAACCTTGTCAACACCGATTGTCTTGCTCTTGCCAGCAGTATAGATATCGCCAGCATAGATGATTAGCGTATGGTTGCGTGAGAAAGTCCAAGCACCTGTTGAACCTTCAAGCAACTTCCAGATACCACGATTAAGACCTGGCAACTGTGGTGACATATTAGACATTAAGAATGATTCAAACTCAACCTGTACATCCCAACTCTGGTGAGCATCGTTGGCAATATGACCTTGGTCATACCCACTAGCAGCATAGTCGCTAGGTGCAGCACGTTTGTCAGCAGGCAGTGCCACATCAGCAACAAAAGCATTGGTGCGAGCAACACAACCATTTACGTGTTCTGGTGTGATATCCCATGCTGCCCATAGCGGTTCTTTGGCAACATTATCATGCATGATGAAATAACCTTGACGGCATAGTGGCGTAGTGTCATGCTTGGCTGTATCAGTAATCTTACCATATGGCAAGAACGCAGCACAGACGCTATCTGGCTGATTTGGACGTTGGTTCCATGCGTAGGCAAATGATGGGATTAGTAGTGCAAGTAGAATTACTAGAAGTTTCTTCATTGAGAGATTTCCTTTTTAGATAAGGTATTTAGATAAAAAAACACCGCAGAGTTTAATCTACGGTGTTTTCTATCTGCTAGTTAATCCAATAATCTCTAGTTTTCTTTTACTCTACTATCATGCTAGTTATTTTACATGTTATATTTTTAATCTAGTTATTTTCTAAAGTTAGTTTTCAAAGTTAGTTTTTACTACTGTTTATATTTTAAGCTAGTTATAGGTGCCATTCAGAGTGACCCTACATTTTTATTTATCACTCAACATTTGATGCCAATTTTATCTAGCATAGCAACAGCATCATCTACCTTGCCATTCTCAACGTCAACCTCAAGCATGTCAAGATAAATCATCATCATATCACTTTCATCAAGTTCATCCATCCAAGCATACCCATCATTGTGAGTAAGTGGCTGTGTCCAACTGAATTTTAGTGTAGGAAACTTTTTCTTTTCACTCATTTTCACTATCCAATTTGCGTTGATAATCTTCCACTACTTCACGCAGTGGATCAAGCCTAACCAGTGCACGATGACCATTGGGTCTTATATGTAATATAAACTTATCGCCATCTTTCCAACCCATTTGTGCGATGGGAAGGTCTTCATCTAATATAAGCCCAAAAGGATTGATGTCCCAAAAATAACCGTCTGCTAACATCACCAAGCCTCGTAATCAGTTACATCAAGTTTGGCAATTTGTTCGCCACGCTCATCAATGGCAATAGCATCAACCGCTTGACCAATGCCATTGCCATTTGTGACGATAATCTTTACACTCTTGGCGCTCATCATTAAGTCGCTGTCTAGCCAATCTTTAATCTTGGTTAACTCAGCAACAAAAATATGAACGCCCGTCGTGTTTTTCTTTTTAGTCATTACGAGGAAGTTCTGCTACTTCTTTTACAAGAGCAACAAGTTCATCAACTGAACCTACGATGATCTTAGCAGTCTTCCAATCATCTTCACTATCACGACCACCGACTTCAATCATGAAACCGTTGTCATACATATTAATCGTAAAGTTATCGTTAACTTTTACTAACTTATCCTTAATCTTAGTCATTTTCTTTCTTCTCCTTTGTTAATTACTGAAAGGCACACCACAGCGGACCACCGCTCTTGTGTCCATCTGCAAATAGTGTTTCGCCAAATGCTTCTTTTGTTTTGACATTCATTGCCATCTTAAAGCGACTGCCATTTTCTGCAACTTCAACCACCGTTAGCCAAGGTGCTTCAAAGTTTGAAATTGCGCTATAAAACTTTTTATTATCCCACTGGATCATAGTAGTTCCGCCTTGACCTACGACGGTGAAGTGTTCGCCACTTTGGAAATAGCAGGTAAGCGTAGCAGGTTGGTCAGCCAATACAGGTGTAGAAAGCAGCAGAGATGCTGCTAGTAAAATCTTTTTCATTTCTTTTTTTCTTCGGTTGTAAATGCAATATATGGTTGGGGAACAAAAGTTTTGTCAACAGGTACGCCTGCTGCTTTAATAATGTTTTCAAGTTCGGTCATCGCTGGTATTTCTTCTGTTTTCTTTGGTATTGGCAAGGTAGGCATGTCAATTCTATTGGCGAGCGTCTTTACGCTATCGCCCCATGCATACAACTTATTAGCAACAGCGTTCAAGAACCGCACTTGCCATACACGCTTTCTTGTGACAATAGCATTAAGTTTTACTTGCGTTTCTTTAACATGTTTAGCAATCGCTTCACGATCTGCTGCAATTTCTTCTGACGTTGGGTATCTTTTTGGTGGCAATTTTGATGCCTTTGCAATTTTTGCTTTAAGTTCTTCGTCCATGTTCTCAATCCTTCTTACAAACTTGTTTGCCATCTGCGCCCATACGAGGCGTAAGTGAATAGCGATACAGATACTGACAGCCTGTTAAGTGGTCAGTATAAACTTCCATGTGGCTGTTCTCATGCGGACCATCGCTGTCATCACGTGGTTCATACGGCAGTGATGCCTGATAAATTGTTAGCCCAAAGATTGAGGCACAACACAACATAAACAAGTTCCACACATTAAAATACTTCTTCATGACACCACATCCTTCTTTTTGATATTTCCAAACTGATTTTGCAGCACATAGCGTGTGCCAGTTGTTGTATTGAAATTGTCAGGATCATACAGCCTGACCTCTTTTATAATAGTCCATTGGCTGCGTGTGAATAGCAAATCCCATAACCAACGCAACATTACGCCACGCTCCACTCATAATCATCAATGGTCATTACGCTTTCCATACCATCATATTCATCAATGCGATACTGCGTACCAGGTGCCAATTCACGGATGGCAAGTCTAGCACAGCCGTCAGCAGCAGCCTCACCTAACTCTTCCACAACCTGCACAAGAATAGGGTCGGCACGATTTACTTCATAAACATACCAATCATCTGGTTTAGTTTCGCCACGAATTTCCCAATAACGAGCAATTGCCTCTTTGGACAATCCAAATCCACCATAACAAGTATTATACACAATCTTTGTCATAACCCAACCTTATCCGCTCTATCACGATCTATACTCATAATAACACTGCTGCCAATGTCTGTCAAGTTTTTATTTGGTGGAAAGAAGATGAAAGCATTGGGGTCATTTACCTTGGTGCCGTTTAGCCGTATACCACCACTATCTACCAGGCGATTAAACTCACTCTTACTTGTGACAAGTTTAGCATCAACACCAACCTGTGCAAGATTGATGGCACGAGCATATTCTGCCAGTGGAATATAACTCCAATCAGTTAAGATTTCTTCTAATGCTATATTCATTGCCCATTCCTCATTGCCGCTAATACATATTCTTCACTGGTCATATTAGCATAGGCTTGAATAAAACCTAATTTTACCCATCTTGCAAGCAATCGCCGTTCTTTTTCAACTAACGCATCAGTAAAAATTCTAACTTCTGCACGAGGCACAAGACGTGTGCCATCAATAAACCTGAACTGTGGATTATCTGGACCAACACTTATAGTATCGGATTTTTCAGCAACAAACATTATACATTCTCCTCACTGCATTTTGGACACAGCAGTGTGCGTGTCATTTCTTTTATATCTGGACTTTCAAATCTTGAGTATGCATCCCATACTGGTTCTATCTTGTGATAAGAATAATGCCAACCACGCAATTTTTCTTTGCGCTTTTCACTACGCTGTTCAACATTATCAGCAAGGTTATCCCTCTCGCTTTCCTCATGCGAGTGTTCTTCTGTGTGACCACACGCATCACAAGTAAGCGACAAATGATAGGTTCTAACTGTAAAGGTATCTACACCCATTAGTAAGTCTCTACTTCTTTCAACAACCGCTGACAGCGTTTGCGCCAATCATCACGCTGCTGTTGTGCTTTTTCATAACTCAATTCATACGAGTCATTGGCAATAAACCATACCAAATCACGATACTGCTCTAACTTGGCAATCTTTTCACGGATTGCGGCAATTTCTGCTTCCATCATTCAACTCCAAAATATTTCTTTATATCATCACGAATCTTTTGAGCAGTGCCATCAATTGTAGCATGAACATCACACCATTCCATACATTCACGCACAATCAACTGCGCAAACTTTTCAACATCTTCTTGTTCGGCATTGCCATTAATAAAGTAGTGTCTAGGTGTTTCATGATCTACATAGTTCAACAGACCAGAATCTAGCGCAAGTTCTTTAATTCGCTCGTTCATCATCCCAATTTTCCCAACACTCATACTCATCGTCCCAATGACGATTATCATATAATTTAACACTAACATAGAACCACAGTATTGTCAAGTCAAATTCTGGACCAGCATGATTACGCCCAAACCACCAAGTGTCAAGATTGATACTAAAAAATTCATCTAAACCGCTCCAAAATGAAACTTGTATTTCAAAATGTTTATGTCTGGTAATGCGGTAATTTCGTAAAAAAACATTACGAGTAACTACCCAATTTTTAGCAAAAGGATTGCCTATCCGCAAATGAAATCCTATCATTATGACCACCGCATTACAAAATGTGTTAAATCTTCTGCTCGCTTAAACTTAAAAACAAACACTGTTGGCTCTAAACTTATAAGTGTAACATTATTTGCTACAATATCGTTGGCTTCCGACCATGATGTTTTTTCAGGATTGTCAATGTTTTCTGCAACCCATTGTCGTATTTCAAGATATAATTCTTTAATAGTAGATACGTGAGCGCCTTCAACAATTGTAACATTCGCCTGATGTTTATATCTGTAATTGATATATTTGGAAAGCACCCACGATTTGCAGTCTTTTAATCTGCTACGCCAATTACCCTCATGAATATCAAATCCTACTGCAATCATGGCACACACACCGTAGCATGCGACCATGATTGCAGCAGTTGCGATAACCCAATACGGTATTTCAATTACCAACATTAGGCATCGCCCTCAAAGTGATAAGTCCAACGGAATGAACCCCATAGTGAACGGGCTTCATCTACTTTGGTTTGGCTACCAAGATGCTTGTGGATCAAGTCCAACACCATCTTGCGAGTATCCTTACCATCAAACTTACCAAACACAATGCCAGGTGCGAACTGGTCTTGTGCCTTGATAGTAGGCATCCACTCTAACGCATAACGCTTACGGTCAAGACCATGAGCCGTAACCGTGTCAAAATAGTGATCATATGACTTCACGGTTTGGTTTACACCAATCCAGAAATCAGTTTCAAAATCTTCAACACGCTTACGGTCATCATCCAACATGAACGCTTTTGCGTCATCCATCTTTTCTTCAACAAGAAGTTCAATGATGTTCTTCTCGTGAAGCAGATTGTCTTTGGTCTTATGGATACGCAGGTACCAATCGCCCTTGACTTTTAGCATGTGACCATCGTTAAAGCGAATGATATAACCTTCAATGCCTTCGGCATCCTTGGTTTCATCCATAAGATGTTGCATAGAAACTGCAGAACCTTCATAGGTCTTGACCACTTCTATGTCATACATCTCACCGTATTCTTGCAACCAACGAAGGCTGAAATACATGCCGCTATAGTGTTACGAGCAG